>BNJS01000611.1_pt1 | contig 66318 bp, 82 predicted proteins | sample 8540461 | NCBI WGS metagenome assembly BNJS01 (sample SAMD00202454, study PRJDB9452) | human saliva metagenome | isolation source: human saliva | place: Japan
GCAACTCCATAACCAAGAGCCACACCAACTCCAAAAAGTCCCACAATAAATCCCACAATAAAGAGAGTATTTAAGATTCCCTTGATAACACCTAAAGACGCTCCTAGAATAGCTAGAATTCTTTTTATTTCCAACGTCTAATTTTTATTTGCTCAGAAGCTTTCTGTGATATTTTTTTGTTCTATATTTGATTTTTACTCGCTGGAAAAGTTCCAGCATTTTTTTCTTTTTAAATCATTTAATTTATTTTGCATGGATTTCCTCACTCTATCTATTATACCACAAAAGGTAAACTTTCAATAAAATAGGTACCTTATCCCCCATTCTACTAGGCTATTGACCAAGTTTGTGATACAATAGATAGAAACAATATTTTATAAAGGAGAAAAAACATATGCACATTTTTGATGAGCTAAAAGAGCGTGGTTTGATTTTTCAAACGACTGATGAAGAAGCTTTGCGTAAAGCCCTAGAAGAAGGTCAAGTTTCTTATTATACTGGCTACGATCCAACTGCTGACAGCCTTCACCTAGGCCACCTTGTCGCAATCTTGACCAGTCGTCGTTTACAACTAGCAGGTCACAAACCTTATGCGCTCGTTGGCGGTGCTACTGGTCTCATCGGAGATCCGTCCTTCAAAGATGCTGAGCGTAGTCTCCAAACTAAAGACACAGTAGATGGCTGGGTCAAGTCTATCCAAGGACAACTTTCTCGCTTTCTTGACTTTGAAAACGGCGAAAACAAGGCTGTCATGGTCAATAACTACGATTGGTTTGGCAGCATCAGCTTCATTGATTTCCTCCGTGATATCGGAAAATACTTCACTGTCAACTATATGATGAGCAAAGAGTCTGTTAAAAAACGGATTGAAACTGGGATTTCATACACTGAGTTCGCTTACCAAATCATGCAGGGTTACGACTTCTTCGTTCTTAACCAAGACCATAATGTCACTCTTCAAATCGGCGGCTCTGACCAATGGGGTAACATGACAGCTGGTACCGAATTGCTTCGTCGTAAGGCTGACAAAACTGGTCACGTTATCACCGTTCCACTGATCACAGATGCAACTGGTAAGAAATTTGGTAAATCAGAAGGAAACGCAGTTTGGCTCAATCCTGAAAAGACTTCTCCATACGAAATGTACCAATTCTGGATGAATGTTATGGATGCTGACGCTGTTCGCTTCTTGAAGATCTTCACTTTCTTGTCACTTGATGAGATTGAAGATATCCGCAAACAATTTGAAGCAGCTCCACACGAACGCTTGGCACAAAAAATCCTCGCTCGTGAAGTCGTCACACTTGTTCACGGCGAAGAAGCTTACAAAGAAGCTCTTAACATCACTGAACAACTCTTTGCAGGAAACATCAAAAACCTTTCTGTTAAAGAACTCAAACAAGGACTTCGTGGAGTGCCAAACTACCAAGTTCAAGCAGATGAAAACCACAATATCGTAGAACTTCTCGTCTCATCTGGTGTGGTTAACTCAAAACGCCAGGCCCGTGAAGACGTCCAAAACGGAGCTATCTACGTCAACGGCGACCGTATCCAAGACCTTGACTATGTCTTGAGTGACGCAGATAAGTTAGAGAACGAACTGACTGTTATCCGTCGCGGTAAGAAAAAATACTTTGTATTGACTTACTAAACTGTTCAACATTTACCTATAAAAAAGGAGTTAACCTCGAGAAAGGTAACTCCTTTTTGCTGTTAATAGTTAGTCCCCACCTATCCCTTAATAGACAGGCTACGCAGTACAATACGTAAGGTTGTTAGATTATGTAAGATAGAGAGATTTGAAGGGCTGAGCCAATTAAACAAGCCAAAGCCAATCAAACTACTATTTACGACAACGGTATCTTGAATATTCTTCTTGATGAGTGTTTGCAAAGATGATGATAGCGAATCCAACTCTTGGAAGAAATCCAAACGATTATCTAACAATAAGATATCGCTCATCTGCTTAGAAATATCTGCACTCTCATTCATCACCACACCGATATCTGATAGGGTTAGAGCCGCTGAGTCATTCAATCCATCTCCAACCATCAAAATAGTGTGACCTTCTTTCTGCAGTTCCTCTACTAACTCAAATTTCCCATCAGGTTTCAAGTCTGTATAGACCTGATCAAAGGGCAAATCTTTGACTAATTCCTCTGTCCTAACCAGGGTATCCCCTGTTGCCAGAATCAATTTTTTCCCTTGTGCCTTAAGTTTCTCCAAGGCTGCCTTAGCTTCTTTTCTCAAAGGAGTATGGATGCAGAACATTCCAATCAATTCATTCTGATAAGCCAAGAATAAGAGATTGTAGTGACTCTTGTACTCTTCAATTAAAGCATTTTGTTCTGAACTGATATGAATTTGCTCATCCTGCATCAAAACATAATTCCCAATAAGAACTGGTTGCCCATCTATATGAGATTTGATCCCCTTGCTTGCGATATATTGGAGTTTCCCATGCATTTCCTCATGTTCAATCCCTCTATCTCAGCTTGCTTGACGATGGCATTAGCAATAGGATGATAAATGTGTTCCTCAAGACAGGCACTGATTCTGAGAATATCTTCCTCACTATAGTCCCCAAAAGGTAACACCTTTTCAACTATAGGATAACTAGTTGTGATTGTTCCCGTCTTATCAAACAAGAAAGTATCAACTTCCAGATATTTCTCCAGAACATCCCCATCCTTAATCACCAATTCACGATTCAACCCCTCCTTGATAGCCGTCAAATAAGCTACAGGAGTAGAGATTTTCAAAGCGCAGGAGAAATCGACCAATAGGAAAGAGATAGCCTTAGAAAAAGAACCTGTCAATAGGTAAGTCAGCCCAGCCCCCAAGAAATTATATTTGACGACCTTGTCCGCCATTTTGATGAAATAGCGTTGTTTCGTTTTCTTGTTTTCTTCAGATTTCTTCATCAACTCAATCAGTTGTAAAATCCGGCTGTTCATCTGATTATCGGTTACACGAATGCGTAACTCTCCAGTTTCTAATACTGTATTTGCACAAACCAAATCAGACTCTCTTTTTTCAACTGGAAAACTCTCTCCCGTCAAGGAACTTTCGTTGACCATACCTAAACCTGAAACTACTTGTCCATCAAACAGAATTTCATTTCCTTGAGATAATACCAAGACATCTCCTATTTGAACATTGGAACTCTTGATACTAACGACCGTATCCCCCTGTACTAAGAATACGTCGCTCTCTTTTGCAAGAAGGCTTTGTTCTAAATCTGTTGCAGTTTTTTTCAAGGACCACTGATCTAAATGATTCCCCAAATCAAGCATAAACATGATATTGCTAGCCGTCTTGGATTGGTTCATAAACAAGGACAATAAAATCGCCGAACAGTCCAAGACCTCCATCGTTAGTTCCTTACGCGCTAGTGTTTGATAGGCTTCTCTAATATAGCCAAAAGCCTGATAACAAGTCCATATATAGCGAATAGGATACGGCACAAAACTACGAAAAAGCACACGCTTAATCGCTGCACCTGAAACAATAGAATAAGCACTCTCTTCTCTACGAATGGGAAGAGTCATCAACTCAGAAACTTTCCCTTTATCAATTCTTTTTAAAAAGGCTTCTGCATTATCTAATACAGAAAAGCCTTCTTTTATGCGTAGAGTAAAGTGCTGTTGATCCATGTAAAAACTGGATAGACTCAATCCCCTTTTTCATCTCTTGCCAAGGAACGAAGATAGTCTTGAATATCCAAGGTGAGTGAAAAAGAAGATGATAGTCGGATATGTTGGTATCCTCTATGTAGCACTTTAAAAGACATATTATTCTCCCTATAAGGCTATCTAATTGCTCTTCTTTTTTCTCTTGCTCGTACAAATATTTGGCATCTTGCAAGACATCGTCTCCATGTTGTTTCACAACAGAAACAGATGCATCTAGCCCGTCTTTCAACTTGTAAGCCTTAGCCAAAGCTTTAGAATAACCTTTTTTAGCTTCCTTACTTGCCAAGATTTTCAAACCAAGGGTACCAAATGCGACACCACCCAAAAAGAGTGATGATTTTTTCGCAACTTTTGCAACGGTTAGTACTTCTTTTAACATACTTATTTCCTCCTTATCATTATTATATAGCAATTTAGATATAAAAGCAATTTTATTCCATAAATTGGAGAATTAGTTTTATTAGTTTTATTTCTACTGAATCTCCCATCTACTTATTCCTAAAGTTGCTTTCATTTGCCTCTTTTGATACACTTAAACTATGAATACAAATCTCAAACCCAAACTTCAGCGTTTTGCTTCTGCTACTGCCTTTGCCTGTCCTATCTGCCAAGAAAATCTGACTCTGGTAGAGAGCAGTCTCAAATGCAACAATCGCCATTCTTTTGACTTGGCGAAATTCGGCTATGCCAATCTAGCCCCTCAAATCAAACAATCTGCTAACTACGACAAGGAAAATTTTCAAAACCGTCAACAAATCCTAGAAGCCGGCTTTTACCAAGCTATTTTAGATGCTGTATCTGACTTGCTTGCAAGCTCAAAAACTACCACAACAATTTTGGATATCGGTTGTGGTGAAGGATTCTATTCTCGCAAACTACAAGAAAGTCACTCTGAAAAAACTTTCTATGCCTTTGACATCTCCAAAGATTCGGTACAAATCGCTGCCAAGAGCGAACCTAACTGGGCAGTCAATTGGTTCGTTGGCGACTTGGCTCGTCTTCCTATAAAAGACGCTAGCATGGATATCCTACTAGATATCTTTTCACCTGCCAACTATGGAGAATTTCGTCGCGTTTTATCCAAAGACGGTATCTTGATAAAGGTTATTCCAACTAAAAATCACCTCAAGGAAATCCGTCAGAAGGTACAAGACCAGCTGACAAACAAGGATTATTCTAATCAAGATATCAAGGAGCATTTCCAGGAACACTTTACCATCCTATCTAGTCAAACGGCCTCTCTGACTAAAACTATCACAGCAGAGCAGCTCCAAGCCCTACTCAGTATGACTCCTCTCCTCTTTCACATCGACCAGAGCAAGATTGACTGGAGTCAACTGGCAGGGATTACCATTGAGGCTGAGATTCTGGTTGGGAAAGTACTATAATTGACACAAAAAACCGCATTTCAAAAAGATATGCGGTTTTAAATTTCAATTTTTAAACTATCTATCCCAAAAGTCTAAAACATTTAAAGCTTTTAACTTCTCCATTTATTTTCGATTCGAAATAAAAAACTTATCAATAAATAGCAAGTGAAATAAGGCAAGTGTAATTCCCGATAAGCACCCATGATAAGAGATTTCTTGATGGGTAAGGGGGTAAAGATTACTATTACCCGCCAAGAGGCATGTTAAAATAACAAATAAAATCCAAAATAAATCAGTCCATCTATATTTTTGAAAAAAATATTTTTTTCCACATAAAAAAACACCTTCTTTCCTACAATCATATTATAATACTTTATGTAAGCGAATACAAAGAATATGAGGTAATCTAATAAGAAGAATCATGAGGCTGAAAGACAGTATATTATATTGAAACTAGAATAGTACGCTGTTACTGTTAAAAATATTTCTAGAAATTAATTTAACTTTCCTAATCGATTTGTTCATATCCTATTTCAATTCACTATAAAAAGCAGTATTTCTAAGCCTTCACTGTATCTATAATTTCTCTATTTTTAGACAGGATTGGCTAAAATCCACATCATCCAAAAAAGCGAATTTCAATCGAAACTCGCTTTTTTACAAAATGTATTAGTATGAATTTGTATCTTATACTCAATGAAAATCAAAGAGCAAACTAGGAAGCTAGCCGCAGGCTGTACTTGAGTACGGCAAGGCAACGCTGACGTGGTTTGAAGTGATTTTCGAAGAGTATTAGTTCAAGTGCCAGATATCTTCGTTATACTGAGCGATTGTACGGTCAGATGAGAAGAATCCTGCTTTAGAAATGTTAACGATAACTTTGTCCAACCATGCGTCACGGTCTTCGTAGTCAGCCAACATTTGCTCTTTGACTTTGATGTAGTCTTCCAAGTCAAGAAGAGTCATGAACCAGTCTTTGTTGATCAATTCATTGTAAAGACGTTCCAAGCGCTCTTTGTTTCCAGCTGCAAGAACTGCATCGCTAACGATGAAGTCAACCAATGGTTTGATAGCTTTACGAGCGTAGAATTCGCTTGATTTGTAAGCTGCTTTTGCGTAAAGGTCGATAACAGTTTCTGAATCTTCACCAAAGATGTAGATGTTTTCGTCGCCAACCAACTCAGCGATTTCCACGTTAGCACCGTCCATAGTACCAAGAGTCAAAGCTCCGTTCAACATGAATTTCATGTTACCAGTACCTGAAGCTTCTTTAGAAGCAAGTGAGATTTGTTCTGAGATATCACATGCTGGGATAAGGAAGCTTGCTGCAGTAACGTTGTAGTTTTCAACCATAACTACTTGCAAGTGTGGAGCTACTGCTGGATCGTTAGCAATAACTTCTGACATGCAAAGGATCAAGTGGATAATATCTTGAGCGATTGTGTATGCTGGAGCTGCCTTACCACCGAAGAAGATTGTGATTGGGCGAGCAGGAATGTTACCAGCTTTGATGTCAAGGTATTTGTGGATCACGTACAAAGCGTTCATTTGTTGGCGTTTGTACTCGTGAAGACGTTTGATTTGGATATCAAAGATAGAGTTTGGATTGATTTCCACACCTTGGTGTTCTTTCAAGTGACGAGCCAATTTACGTTTGTTGTGAGCCTTGATGCTTTCCAATTTTTCTTTGACAGCTGCTTTGTCTTCATAAGACAAGAGTTTTTCAAGCTCATCCGCTTCATGGTGCCAACCATCTCCAAGAATCTCATCCAAGTAGTGAGACAAACTTGGGTTAGCATGCATGAGCCAACGACGGAAAGTGATACCGTTTGTTTTGTTGTTGAATTTTTCTGGGTAAAGGTCGTAGAAAGCTTTCAACTCAGAATTTTTCAAGATTTCAGTGTGAAGTGCTGCAACCCCGTTAACGCTGTATCCGTAGTGGATATCCATGTGGGCCATGTGAACACGTCCGCTCTCGTCAATAATTTGAACAGCTGGATCTTTCACTTCTGCTTTCACGCGACGGTCCAATTCTTTAATGATTGGTACCAAGTGAGGAACCACTTCTTGCAAGAATTCAAGAGGCCATTTTTCAAGGGCTTCAGCAAGGATTGTGTGGTTAGTGTAGGCAGTCATGCTACGAACGATTGAGATTGCTTCGTCAAGCTCGATACCACGTGCAGTCAAAGACGGATCAATTCAGGGATAACCATTGATGGGTGAGTATCGTTGATTTGAACAACAGCGTAGTCAGCAAGGTCATGCAAGTTGCTTCCTTTTTCGATTGCTTCGTCGATGATCAATTGCGCACCGTTTGAAACCATGAAGTATTGTTGGAAGATACGGAGCAATTCACCTTGACGGTCACTATCATCTGGGTAAAGGAAGAGAGTCAAGTTGCGAGCGATATCTGTCTTGTCAAAGTTAATACCATCTTTAATAATAGAAGAATCAACTGAATCCAAGTCAAACAAACGCAAGCGGTTTTTAGTTGCTGTTTCATAACCAGTAACATCAATATCGTAAAGAGTTGATGTCAAAGTAAAGTCTGCAAATGGTACTTGGTAGCTACGGCTTGAGCGAACCAACCAGTTTTGCTCTGTTAACCATGCATTTGGAATTGTTTCTTGTTGATTGTTTTTAAGAACTTGTTGGAAAAGACCAAAGTGGTAGTTAAGACCAACACCATCACCGTTCAAACCAAGAGTTGCAATTGAGTCGATAAAGCAGGCAGCCAAACGCCCCAAACCACCATTACCAAGAGATGGTTCCATTTCAACTTCTTCAACTTCGATTAAGTCTTTACCTGCAGCTGCAAGTTCTTTTTTAACATCGTCGTAAAGACCAAGGTTAATCAAGTTGTTTGACAAGAGTTTACCAATCAAGAACTCAGCTGAGATGTAGTAAACTTTTTTCTTACCAGTGTTAACTGGTTTTTTGCTGCTTGCAAGCTTGCTGTAGTTAAGAAGAGCAAGATAAAGCTCTTCATTGCTACATTCTGCAATGGTCTTATTGTAACGATTTTGTACAAATTCTTGTAGTGATAACATGTTTAGTTGTCTCCTGATTATTATCTTATTTCTTTTAATTCTACCAAATTTTCATTGATTCGGCGATAGATTGTTGTCAAGTCAAGCAAACCTTCCTCGACAGCTGGTGTTAATTGATCTTCAGTCATACGCCAAGACCAGTTTCCACCAAGGGTAGATGGGAAGTTCATACGAGCTATCTCATCCAATTCTAGCAAATCTTGCATAGTTGCAATTGCCATGAAGCTAACTGATGAAAAGACTGTACGAAGCATAGCATGTGGCACTGTTTCGTATTCTTTACGGTTAGTGTAGCGAGCCATGTACTCACGAGTCGCATCATCGATCTCGTTACGGTACCAACCAAGGACCGTATTGTTATCGTGTGTTCCTGTGTACATAACTGAGTTAGCAGGTGCCAAATGTGGGCTATCGATGCTTTCGTCCTCTGGGTTGAAAGCAAATTGAAGAATCTTCATTCCTGGGAAGCCAGTACGTTCACGCAATTCGATAACTTCATCAGTCATGAAACCAAGGTCTTCAGCGATGATGTTTAGCTCACCAAGTTCTTCCTTAACAGCTGCAAAAAGCTTGTAACCAGGACCTTTCACCCACTCACCAGGTGCTGCTGTATCGGAACCAGCAGGAATTTCCCAATAAGATTCGAAACCACGGAAGTGGTCGATACGAACGATATCGTAGATTTTGAAGCTTTCACGCAAGCGTTCAATCCACCATTTGTAGCCGTCTTTGTCCATTGCTTCCCAGTCATAGATTGGGTTACCCCAAAGCTGACCAGTTGCAGAAAATTCATCTGGTGGGCATCCTGCGATGCAAGTAGCCTTACCGTTGACATCTGTCTTAAAGAGATGTGGATTTGCCCACATATCACTTGAATCTTCCGCTACGTAGATTGGCATGTCCCCAACAATTTCGATGTGGTTGTCGTTAGCGTAAGCTTTCAATTTCAACCATTGTTGGAAGAAGAAGTATTGAGTCACACGGTGGTAAACCAACTTGTCTGCTAGTTGCTCACGGTAGCTTTCAAGTGCCGAAGCTTTACGAGCACGAGCATCTGCATCTGGCCATTCTGTCCAAGCAAGATTGTCAAAATGCTCTTTGATAGCCATATACTCTGCAAAGAGTTCAAGCCATGATTGGTTGTCTTGAGCAAATTTCTCAAAATCTTTAACATCTCCTACTTCCAAGAAGCGTTTCACAGCTTTTCCTAAAAGAGGACGACGTGCATAGTAGATTTTCGCATAATCAACTTCAGCCGCATCGCTACCAAAGTCAACCCCTTCAAGGTCACTTGCTTGCAACAAACCTTGCTCCACCAAGATATCCAAATCGATGAAATGAGTGTTCCCTGCGAAGGCTGAGAAAGATTGGTAAGGAGAATCTCCGTAACTAGTTGTTCCTAATGGAAGGATTTGCCAGTAACGTTGTTTGGTACGAACCAAGAAATCAACGAAGTCATAAGCACTTTGCCCAAACGATCCGATTCCGTAGACTCCTGGGAGAGAAGAGATATGCATCAACACACCACTTTGACGTTTTTTCATAAACAACACCTCGTGTATCTGTAGTTTAATTTTTCATTTTCGGGCGCAAACGTTTGCGTTAAGATAAGTATACTTCATTTTTGGAACAATTGCAAGCGTTTTTAAAAAACTTTTTGATTATTTTTCTTTAAACTTGTCCTTTTTTATGTATACATATACATTTTTTTCTTTTCTATTTACAAAATCTTCTTCAACTACAAATAGAAGGCTCAACTTAGCCTACTTTTTGGTCTAGAGCAATTTGTCTTTGTTCAAAATTTAGGCAATCGTTCCCCTAAATAATTTCAGTAAAATCATGAAAATATATTTTTCTGACTTTTCTTCTATTATAAGTAAATAAAACGCTTACCCTTTTTTGTGAAATTTTTTTAAAAATTTTTTTACAAAAAAACACTTGCAACCGTTTTTCTGTTTGTGCTATACTAGTCCCATAAAGGAAAACGTTTGCGTTTCCTCATTATAAAATTTGTTATTCTTTAGGAGGAATACACTATGTCATCTAAATTCATGAAGAGCGCTGCTGTTCTTGGAACTGTTACACTTGCTAGCTTGCTTTTGGTAGCTTGCGGAAGCAAAACTGCTGATAAGCCTGCTGCTTCTGGTTCATCTGAAGCCAAAGAAATTACTTTCTACGTTGAAGATCAATATAAAGCATTTGCTGAATCAGCTGCAAAAGCTTACGAAAAAGAAGCTGGCGTAAAAGTGACTATCAAAACTGGAGATCAAATGGGTGGTCTTGACAATCTTTCTCTAGATAACCAATCTGGTAAAGCTGCTGACGTTATGATGGCACCATACGACCGTGTAGGTAGCCTTGGTACAGACGGCCAACTTTCAGAAGTTAAATTGAGCGACGGTGCTAAGACAGACGATAAAACTAAATCTCTTGTAACAGCTGCTGATGGTAAAGTTTACGGTGCTCCTGCTGTTATCGAGTCACTTGTTATGTACTACAACAAAGACTTGGTAAAAGAAGCTCCAAAAACATTTGCTGACTTGGAAAACCTTGCTAAAGATAGCAAATACGCATTCGCTGGAGAAGATGGAAAAACTTCTGCTTTCCTAGCTGACTGGACAAACTTCTACTTTGCATACGGACTTCTTGCTGGTAACGGCGGTTACGTATTTGGACAAAACGGTAAAGACGCTAAAGACATCGGTCTTGCAAACGACGGCGCTATCAAAGGTGTAGAGTACGCTAAATCTTGGTATGAAAAATGGCCTAAAGGTATGCAAGATACTGAAGGAGCTGGAAACCTAATCCAAACTCAATTCCAAGAAGGTAAAACAGCTGCTATCATCGATGGACCTTGGAAAGCTAAAGCCTTCAAAGACGCTAAAGTAAACTACGGTGTTGCAACTATCCCAACTCTTCCAAACGGAAAAGACTACGCAGCATTTGGTGGTGGTAAAGCTTGGATCATCCCATCAAGCACTAAGAACCTTGAAGCTGCTCAAAAATTTGTAGACTTCCTTGTTTCAACTGAAGAACAAAAAGCCTTCTACGATACAACTAACGAAATCCCAGCTAACACTGAAGCTCGTTCATACGCTGAAGGTAAAAATGATGAGTTGACAACAGCTGTTATCAAACAGTTCAAGAACGCTCAACCAATGCCAAACATCTCTCAAATGTCAGCTGTTTGGGACCCAGCTAAAACAATGTTGTTTGAAGCTGTAAGCGGTAAGAAAGATGCTAAGACAGCTGCAAACGATGCTGTAACATTGATCAAAGAAACAATCAAACAAAAATTTGGTGAATAAGAAATTTGTTCAAGGGGGGTGGAAATCAAATCCCCCTTTGAATTTATCAATAGAAACATAAATAGTTTAGGTTTTATCTAGAAACCAGTATCCTATGAAAGGAGTTATTATGGAAAAGCAACAACCTAGTAAAGCAGCCCTGCTGTCTATCATTCCTGGGTTAGGACAGATTTACAATAAACAAAAAGCCAAAGGTTTTATCTTCCTTGGTGTAACCATCGTATTTGTCCTTTATTTCCTAGCACTTGCAGCCCCTGAATTGAGCAATCTCATCACTCTTGGTGACAAACCAGGTCGTGATAATTCCCTCTTTATGCTGATTCGTGGTGCCTTCCATTTAATCTTTGTAGTCGTTTATGTACTCTTTTATTTCTCAAATATTAAAGATGCACATACAACTGCTAAACACATTAACAATGGTATTCCAGTAGCACTTACCTTTAAAGAAATGGTCAAAGGAATCTATGAAAATGGTTTCCCTTACCTCTTGATCATTCCATCTTACATTGCCATGACTTTTGCGATTATCTTCCCAGTTATCGTAACCTTGATGATCGCCTTTACCAACTACGACTTCCAACACTTGCCACCAAACAAATTGTTGGACTGGGTTGGTTTGACAAACTTTACAAACATTTGGAGCTTGAGTACCTTCCGTTCTGCCTTTGGTTCTGTTCTTTCTTGGACTATCATCTGGGCTTTATCTGCCTCAACTTTACAGATCGTGATTGGTATCTTCACAGCTATCATTGCTAACCAGCCATTTATCAAAGGAAAACGTATCTTTGGTGTTATTTTCCTTCTTCCTTGGGCTGTCCCAGCCTTCATCACTATCTTGACATTCTCAAATATGTTTAATGATAGTGTTGGTGCTATCAACACTCAAGTCTTGCCGATCTTGGCTAAATTCCTTCCTTTCCTTGATGGGGCTCTTATTCCTTGGAAAACAGACCCTACTTGGACTAAGGTTGCCTTGATTATGATGCAAGGTTGGCTTGGATTCCCATATATCTACGTTTTGACTTTGGGTATCTTGCAATCTATTCCTAACGACCTTTACGAAGCAGCTTATATTGACGGTGCCAATGCTTGGCAAAAATTCCGCAACATCACTTTCCCAATGATCTTGGCTGTTGCAGCACCTACTTTGATTAGCCAATACACCTTCAACTTTAACAACTTCTCTATCATGTACCTCTTCAATGGTGGAGGACCTGGTAGTGTCGGAGGTGGAGCTGGTTCAACCGATATCTTGATCTCATGGATCTACCGTTTGACAACAGGTACATCTCCTCAATACTCAATGGCAGCAGCTGTTACCTTGATTATCTCTATCATTGTCATCTCAATCTCTATGATCGCATTCAAGAAACTACACGCATTTGATATGGAGGATGTCTAAGATGAATAACTCAATTAAACTCAAACGTAGACTGACTCAAACCCTTACTTACCTCTACTTAATTGGCCTATCAATTGTCATTATCTATCCACTTTTGATTACCATCATGTCAGCCTTTAAAGCAGGTAACGTCTCAGCCTTTAAACTAGATACTAATATCGACATCAATTTTGATAACTTTAAAGGCCTCTTCACTGAAACATTGTACGGTACTTGGTACCTCAACACTTTGATTATCGCCTTAATTACTATGGCTGTTCAAACAAGTATTATCGTACTTGCTGGTTATGCTTATAGCCGTTACAATTTCTTGGCTCGTAAACAAAGTTTGGTCTTCTTCTTGATTATCCAAATGGTGCCAACAATGGCCGCTTTGACAGCCTTCTTCGTTATGGCACTTATGTTGAACGCCCTTAACCACAGCTGGTTCCTTATCTTCCTCTACGTTGGTGGTGGTATCCCGATGAATGCTTGGCTCATGAAAGGCTACTTCGATACAGTGCCAATGTCTCTAGACGAATCTGCAAAACTAGACGGTGCAGGACACTTCCGCCGCTTCTGGCAAATTGTTCTTCCACTTGTTCGCCCAATGGTTGCCGTACAAGCTCTCTGGGCCTTCATGGGACCTTTCGGAGACTACATCCTCTCTAGTTTCTTGCTTCGTGAGAAAGAATACTTTACTGTTGCCGTTGGTCTCCAAACCTTCGTTAGCAATGTGAAAAACATGAAGATTGCCTACTTCTCAGCAGGAGCTATCCTCATCGCCCTTCCAATCTGTATTCTCTTCTTCTTCCTACAAAAGAACTTTGTTTCAGGACTTACAAGTGGTGGCGACAAGGGATAATATATCCCCGCCACCCTTTTTCATTTTGAAGCTTGTGAATATAAAAATATCCTTCTAGCAAGCAATTTGTCTCCTAGACTTGAAATAAAGCACATTTCTCTATATAATAATACTCATATAGAAAACACCTTTTAGAAAGATACAAATGCTTCCATATCCATTTTCATATTTTTCAAGTATTTGGGGATTTCGTAATCCTCTTACAAAGCGTTTTGGGCTCAACTGGTTCCAACTGATCTTTACCAGTATCTTCCTTATCAGCTTGTCTATGGTACCCATTGCTATCCAAAACAGCTCACAGGAGACTTACCCACTAGATACTTTTATTGACAATGTTTATGCCCCATTGACTGATGATACCATCAAGGACTTATCAGAGAATACACAGATTGTGGATGGCAAACTGATTTATTCTGGGGCTAAAAATCAACAACCTTCTCTCTTAATTGGTACAAGTCCAAGCAAAGAATTACCTAAAGATTTGCAGCTACATTTTGGTGGTGAAGAACTTGTCATTAGTAAAGAAGGTAAAGAACTTACACGCATTCATTACCAAGCTATTCAAACAGATAGCTTCAAAAGTAAAGATCGTTTGACTCAGGCAATTTCGAAAGACTGGTACCAACAGAATCGTGTCTATATCAGTCTCTTCCTAGTTCTCGGTGCGAGCTTCCTCTTTGGTTTGAATTTCTTTATCGTCTCTCTAGGAGCCAGTCTTCTCCTTTATATCACTAAGAAATCACGCCTCTTTTCATTAAAACCTTTAAAGAGTGCTACCATTTTATCTTGAACTGTTTAGGATTGCCGACTCTGATTACGCTTATTTTGGGATTATTTGGCCAAAATATGACAAACCTCATCACTGTACAAAATATTCTTTTTGTCCTTTATCTGGTCACTATCTTTTATAAAACGCATTTCCGTGATCCAGATTACCATAAATAGGAGATTTTTATGCCCGTTACGATTAAAGACGTGGCCAAGGCTGCTGGTGTTTCGCCTTCAACCGTAACCCGTGTTACTCAAAACAAATCAACCATTAGCGACGAAACAAAAAAACGCGTTCGCAAGGCTATGAAGGAGCTCAATTACCACCCCAACCTCAACGCTCGTAGCTTGGTAAGCAGTTATACCCAAGTTATTGGCTTGGTGCTTCCTGACGACTCAGATGCCTTCTACCAGAATCCTTTCTTTCCATCAGTCCTCCGTGGTATCGCCCAAGTTGCTTCTGAAAACCACTACGCTATTCAGATTGCAACAGGTAAAGATGCCAAAGAGCGTCTTAAAGCTATTTCTCAGATGGTCTATGGTAAGCGTGTAGACGGTTTGATTTTCCTCTATGCCCAAGAAGAGGACCCTTTGGTTAAGTTAGTAGCAGACGAGCAATTTCCTTTCCTTATCTTAGGTAAATCTCTATCTCCCTTCATCCCACTTGTCGATAATGACAATGTCCAAGCTGGTTTTGATGCGACAGAGTATTTCATCAAAAAAGGATGCAAGCGAATTGCCTTTATCGGAGGTACTAAGCGACTCTTCGTAACACAAGACCGTCTGACAGGTTACGAGCTAGCTCTAAAACAACACCAACTTCCTCTCGATACTAATCTGACTTACTTTGCTACTGAATTTCTTGAAGATAATGGTTATCGCTTTAGTAGACTTCTCTTCAAACACGATCCAAATATTGACGCTATTATTACCATTGATAGTCTCCTTGCTGCAGGGGTCTGTGATTACATCGCAAAACACCAACTGGATGTCCCTGTCCTCAGCTTCGACTCAGTCAATCCCAAGCTCAACTTGGTGGCCTATGTCGATATCAATAGTTTGGAGCTTGGTCGTGTTTCCTTTGAAACTATCCTCCAGATTATCAGCGATTCTAAAAGCAATAAACAAATTTGTTACCGTCAGTTAATCGCCCACAAAATTATAGAAAAATAAAAACCAGCTTCAAGCTGGTTTTTATGGCTCTTTGTCAACTGTAGTGGGTTGAAGAAAAGCTAAGATCTAGAAAGGACGAAATTTGTCCTTTCTTTTTTGATATTTAGAGCGATGAAAATCCGTTTTTTGAAGTTTTCAAAGTTCCGAAATCCAAAAGCATTGCGCTTGATAAGTTTGATGAGATTATTGGTGGCTTCCAGTTTGGCGTTGGAATAGGGTAGTTGAAGGGCGTTGGCAATTTTCTCTTTATCCTTGAGGAAGGTTTTAAAGACAGTCTGAAAAAGAGGATGAATCTGCTTTAGATTGTCCTCAATGAGCCCGAAAAATTTGTCAGGTTCCTTATTCTGGAAGTGAAAAAGTAAGAGCTGAAAGAGATGATAGTGGTGTTTTAAGTCTTCTGAATAGCTCAAAAGCTTATCTAGAATCTCTTTATTGGTTAAGTGCATGTGAAAAGTAGGGCGATAAAATCGCTTATCACTCAGTTTACGGCTATCTTGTTGGATGAGCTTCCAGTAGCGCTTGGTAGCCTTGTATTCATGGGATTTTCGATGAAACTGATTCATGATTTGGACACGCACACGACTCATAGCATGACTTAAGTGTTGTACAATGTGAAAGCGATCCAACACGATTTTAGCGTTTGGAAAAAGCTGTTTAGCCAAGTCATAGTAAGGACTAAACATATCCATAGTAATGATTTTCACCTGAAAACGAACAGCTCGATTGTAGCGCAGAAAATGATTTCTTATGATAGCTTGTGTTCTACCCTCAAGAACAGTGATGATATTGAGCTTTTCAAAATCTTGTGCAATGAAACTCATCTTTCCTTTAGTGAAGGCATACTCGTCCCAGGACATAATCTCAGGCAGACGAGAAAAATCATGCTCAAAGTGAAAGTCATTGAGCTTGCGAATAACAGTTGAAGTTGAAATAGACAACTGATGAGCAATGTCGGTCATAGAAGTTTTTTCAATCAACTTTTGAGCAATCTTTTGATTGATGATACGAGGGATTTGGTGATTCTTCTTGACGAGGGAAGTCTCAGCGACCATCATTTTTAAGCACTGATAGCACTTAAAACGACGCTTTTTAAGTAGGATTCTAGTAGCCATACCAGTTGTTTCAAGGTAAGGAATCTTAGACGGTTTTTGAAAGTCATATTTCTTCATCAAACTACCACAATCAGGACAAGGTGGAGCCCCATAATCCAGTTTAGCGATGATTTCCTTGTGTGTATCTCTATTAACGATATCTATAATTTGGATATTAGGGTCTTTGATATCGAGTAGTTTTGTGATAAAATGTAATTGTTCCATATGATTCTTTCTAATGATGGTTTGGTTGCTTTTCATTATAGGTCATATGGGACTTTTTTTCTACACCAAAATAGGCTCCATAATATCCATAGGGGATTTACCCACTACAAATATTATAGAGCCGTTTTTATTATCAATGAAAATCTCATGAGATTAATATTAATTTTCTGTTTCAACGAATCGCCCCAGAATATGAACATTCTCAGATACAGAGACAAAGGCACCTGGATCCACCTGTTTCATAATCTGTTTAAATTCATTAAACTCTGCACGTGTAATGACAGTAATTAAAACTGCCTTTCTCTCGTGATTATAGGTTCCTTCTGCATCGTGGATCATGGTTGCTCCGCGGTGCAATTTTTTATGGATTTTTTCAATTACCTTGTCTGGATGATTGGTCACAATCATAGCCTGCATCCGTTTTTGCTTGGTAAAGACAGCGTCTGTCACACGGCTAGAGACAAAGATGGTAATCATAGAGTAGAGAGCATATTTCCAACCAAAAGTCAAACCTGCAATCAGCATAATAGTCCCATTGACTAAGAAGGAAATACTACCGACATTCTTCCCTGTTTTCTTGCGAATAGTCAGACTGACAATATCAGTACCACCACTAGAAATATTGTTTCGTAATGCAAAACCAATCCCCAAACCCATGACAACTCCCCCAAACAGAGCATTGATAATGGGATCCTCAGTCAGTGTTGCCACAGGGACAAACTGGATAAAGAAGGAACTCATGGACACTGTAATAAAGGTAAAGACAGTGAACTTATGCCCAATTTGATACCAGGCCAAATCATCAGAGGAATATTGATGGAATAAAAAGCCAACGAAATTGGAATATGAATGCCAAACCAGTGATTGCTCAAAGCAGAGATAATCTGCGCCAGACCTGTCGCTCCGCTCGAATAAACATGGCCTGGTTGGAAAAAGAAATTGACCGCTACTGCTGATAGAAAACCATAGACCAGAGAGGCTGAAATCTTCTCATCGTATTTTTCGCGAGTAATACTTTGTAAAACACGTAACATTTTTATCTGATAAGCAAAGCGGCGCAGATAATGGCGCCACCGCTTAGTTACTTTCATTTGTTTCATCTGCTTCTACTTGTAGATTAAGTTCCTCTAATTGTTTGAGAGCTACTGTTGAAGGAGCTTGTGTCATTGGGTCACTTGCCTTATTGTTCTTAGGAAAGGCAATGACTTCACGGATATTTTCTTCTCCTGCTAAAAGCATGACAAATCGGTCAAGCCCGATAGCCAAGCCACCATGTGGTGGGAAACCATAGTCCATGGCTTCAAGAAGGAAACCAAACTGGTCATTTGCTTCTTCAGCTGAGAAACCAAGAGCCTTGAACATGCGTTCTTGAAGGTCTTTTTGATTGATACGAAGGCTACCACCACCAAGCTCATAACCGTTCAAGACGATATCGTAAGCAATGGCACGAACCTTAGCCAAATCACCTTCTAATTCGTGAGCAGTTTCTTCCTGTGGTAGAGTAAATGGATGGTGGGCGCTCATGTAGCGGCCTTCTTCTTCAGACCATTCAAACATCGGCCAGTCAACCACCCAAAGGAAGTTGAACTTATCATTATCAATCAAACCAAGCTCTTTGGCAATACGTCCACGAAGGGCACCGAGCGTTGCATTAGCCACTTCAAGCGTATCTGCCACAAAGAGAACCAAGTCCTTATCTTCAAGAGCAAGCGCTGTTGTCAATTCTGCTTGGATGTTAGTCAAGAACTTAGCAACTGGTCCATTTAATTCTCCATCAGCAACCTTGATCCAGGCAAGACCTTTGGCACCGTATTGTTTGGCTACTTCCGTCATCTTGTCGATGTCTTTACGTGAATAGTTGTCCGCAGCTCCTTTGACCACAATTGCTTTTTACAGCAGGTGCTTCTGAAAAGACTTTAAAGTCTACACCTTTGACTACTGCTGTCAGGTCCTGAAGCAACATGTCAAAACGAGTATCAGGCTTGTCAGAACCGTAAAGAGCCATAGCGTCATCATACTTCATACGTGGGAAAGGTAGAGTTACCTCAATTCCTTTTGTTTCCTTCATCACGCGCGCAATCAAGCCTTCTGTGATATCTTGGATTTCTTGCTCAGTAAGGAAAGACGTTTCCAAGTCGACCTGAGTGAACTCAGGCTGGCGGTCACCACGCAAGTCCTCATCACGGAAACATTTAACGATTTGGTAGTAACGGTCAAAACCAGCATTCATCAAGAGTTGTTTCGTGATTTGCGGACTTTGAGGAAGAGCGTAAAAATGCCCTTTATTGACACGAGATGGCACCAAATAATCACGCGCCCCTTCAGGCGTTGACTTAGAAAGGAATGGTGTCTCCACGTCGATAAACTCCAACTCGTCCAAGTAATTACGGATAGAGTGGGTCACCTTAGCACGAAGTTTGAGGTTTTCCAGCATCTCTGGACGACGAAGGTCAAGGTAACGGTAACGTAAACGTGTATCGTCATTGGCCTCAATGCCATCCTTAATCTCAAACGGGGTTGTCTTAGCTGTATTAAGCACTGTCAGAGCTGTCACGTTTAACTCAACTGCACCAGTTGGCAACTTATCATTGGCTTGCTCACGCGCAGCGACCTGTCCAGTCACCTCGATAACAAATTCGCTACGAAGGCTTTCAGCTGTTTCCATAACCTCTGCAGATACTTTTTCAGGGTTGATAACCAACTGCATGATTCCTTCACGGTCACGAAGATCGATAAAGATCAAACCACCAAGGTCACGACGACGGCCAACCCATCCTTTCAAGGTCATTTCTTGTCCGATGTGTTCCTCACGAACACGACCAGCATACATACTACGTTTCATTGTTTCTCTCCTCTTTTATTCTGTTACTATTTTACCATAAAAGCGCAGGCTCTTCATGAAAATCATCAGAAAAGTTTGCCAGTCTTTAAAAATCAAGTGAAGACTCTAAAAATTGACGCCCATACAAAAATCCGATGAACATCACCGGACTCTTTTATTTTGAATTTTTGCCTGCTTTACGCTTTTCAGCGATTTCAGTTGCCTTTCGAGGCAAGACAATTTCTGTTGTATAAGCTGTCCCAAAGCGCAAGACACCTGCAATAGGGGCAAAGACAACTGCTAGATAGTTGTAGAAGAAATCGCCCTTAAAGGCATAAGCTAGCGCTCCAATGATGAAAAATAGAACAACTGCTTGAATCACTGCTAATAAAATTACTCGTTTCATGTGACCTCCTGACTCTATTATAGCATGAGAATCATCAAAAAGCCGACTAAATTATTCAAAGCGTGGAGAGAAATACTGTAGACCAGACCTTTTCTGCTAATGTAAGCCAAGCCTAAACTAAAACCAAGGCTAAAATAGACAAAAAATTGTTGCACATCACCTGGGAAATGAATCAAGGCAAACAGAACACTAGTTACCAGAAGGAAAAGCAGAGTTTGTTTGCTATTGTCCTGCTTAGGAAAGAGATAGCGTGCTAACATCCCTCTAAAGATGAGTTCTTCCGTCAAAGGAGCAAAAATATTAATAGCAAAGAATGAGAAAAGTGGCTGAGCCAAGGTCAGGTCTGTCGCTGTTTGCTGATTTACCGAAGGATCATTTGGTAGGAAAAATTGAACGACAAGAGATAAGAACCAAACCAAGGCAGGGAGCCAAATAAATCGGTTAAAACTACTCTTCTCAATATGGACAGGAGCTTTCTGATACCATTTATAAATGACGTACACATATACTCCAGCCAAGGCCACATAAAGCAAGGTAGTAGCATAGGGTGAAGCGCCTAGATTCAAAGCTTCTACAGCCCCACTCTGAACGGTACCATAGATGAATAAAAAGGATAGAACAGCTAGAAGAAACCAGCCAAGGTTTTTAAGTAATTTCATAAAGTTCTCCTATCTTGCTTTATAGCTGTTTTTCAATACAAAGAGGTTTGCTATTCCTAACACAAGTACCCAGGCAAGTAACATACCGATGTTAGAAAAAGATATTTCTCCACCTTTTTTTATTTAAAAGATTTACAATTGGACCAATAAAAGAGTAATCCAACACTTTCTGAACCGTATCATTTTGAAGAGCAATCATGGGCAAAACAGAGACGATAAATATAGGAAAGATACTATAAACTTGCGCTTTAGACTGAGTATCTGACACCGCACCGATTAGAAGGTTGAGAAAAATAACACTAATAGTTGCTAGAATCAAATAGATAACATAGGCAACTAAATAACCCGATACATCTACTTTAAGATAGACTGGTAGTAAAATCATTCCAAGCAACATAATCAACAAAGGGAGGACGAGCATACTAATAGTATATTCTGTTGCTGTCACACCACTTAGGATGAGTGATTTAAGATTGCGCTTTTCCTTATCTTCTGCCATCATAATCGATACCATATAACCACTTCCCATGCTCAAGACCATAGTCAAACTCATAGAAAGGAGAAACGTACTCAATTCTCCATTCTTATTCATGAATGCATTATATAGAACAGCCAGTCCAAAAGGCAACAATAGAGTCGCCAACAAAGTTGAATTGCTAATAAGAACTTGCACTCTTAACCATAGTAGGGCATTTAATTTTCTAAACATCTAACTTTTCTCCTGTTAATCTGATAAAGATTTCTTCTAGTGTTGGCTCACAAGAGTGAACCACCATCAAATCTGTCGTGTCTAAATGTGGCAATTCTTCAAATGGAACGATCTGTTCTCGTCCATCGTTATAAACCACACGTACTTTCTTATCCACATGGTACTTCTGAATGATATCTTGCGGACTTCCATACTCTATTAAGTTTCCCTTATTCAAAAGAGATAAGCGATCACAAAGCAGAGTTGCTTCATTCATATCGTGCGTGGTCAGAAAGATAGTTGTCCCCGCCTGCTTTAATTCTTGAAGTAGGTTATGAATCATCTTGGATGTTGTAGGGTCTAAGCCACTGGTTGGCTCATCTAGAAAGAGAATCTTAGGAGCATTCAGAAGGGCACGAGCCAAGAACATTCGTTGTTTCATTCCTGTAGATAGTTTTTCTGCGATAATATCTTTAGCATCTGCCAATCCAACCTGTTGGAGTACCTGATTTACTCTATCTGACTTGAGACCATATAACTTAGCATAGATGAGAAGATTTTTATAAAGACTCATCTTTTCATAAAAACCACTGCCATCACTAACAATACCAATTTGTTCCAAATCATTTGAGGTTAAATCTTGAGAATTCTTGCCTAACAAAATTGTTTTACCTTGATCTGCAGCCAACTGACCTGTTAAGACATTGATCATGGTTGTTTTACCTGAACCAGAAGGCCCAAGAAAACCAAAGATTTCACCTTCCTTAATCTCAAAAGAAATCTGATGAAGAGCTTTTTTGCTCCCAAAACTTTTGCTTACATTTTCAACACGAATCATAAAAACTCCTTTATTTGAAATAACGTTTCACCATAGGCAACTGCATCACATTGATATAAATATGGATAGCTCCTACAAGCAAGAAAGCTAGTAATTGAATCTCTCCTGTCAGCAAAGAAAAGAGAGCAATCAGAAAGTAGAGACCTGGCAAGACATAATTATTTAATTGGAATAAAATCCGAAAACTCTGTTCCAAATTAGCCTTGCGCTCCCCTTCATCGTAAGAATCGAAATGCTCCAAGATATCCTTTGGTGTAGAGAAAAACACCAAACCAATCTGACGAACAATCGCAATAGTCTTAAAAAGATAATTTTGAGCATTGAAAACCAACACTAATCCCAAAAAGGAAAGGGATAAGGTTATATGGCTTATATCGAGTACAATTACTTCACTTCCTGAAATGAAGAGAGCCAATAAAATCGCTACGCTTGCACTATTAAAAGCAATAGTTCCAAACTCGAGATTCCGATACATCTGCACATAATAGGTTTCGTTCAGATCATCATCAATTTCCTCTTGATACAAGGAGTGAAATTTTCTGCTTTTCTTTAGGAAATTGAAAGTCAAAAGAAGACTAATGAAACCTATCAGTAAACAAATACCTGATATCCATGGTATCAAGACTTTTCACATCTAAACATAATTTCGTGGGATTCAGTACGTGCCTTAAACATCCCTACAAACATGCCCAAGAAACCTCCCAAGACAACAGACATTAAAAATAACAATCCACGTTTCTTTTTCATATTCAACCTCTTTCTAAACCAATCCAACTAACCACTGACCAAAGGCTTTACCTGATTCATAAATTGCTGTCAAACCCTCTGTTCCAAGTGATACTAAAATCAAACAAACAGCAAACAAGAGAATAGCTTGGTTTCTTGCTTTTTTCGCCCCTTCTCCTAAAGGATCTCTCCCAAGCCAACCTGCTAGATAAGCATATAGGATGACTGTTAAAATCCCAAACTCTGTTGACCAAAGAAACAGCAAAATTGCTACTAAACGGATGACGTTAGTTTTGATATTAAAATAATTTCCTAAACCTGCACAGACACCTGCAAGTTCTTTGTTCTCAGTATCTACTTGAAAACCTGCTAAAAACTCTTTCATATTCATTCTCCTTATTCACTTGCTAGATTTTTGGATTTCTTTTCAATCCAGTCAATTACTGGGATGAGGGCAAAGTAGGCCCAGATAAATTGGTCGCTTTGATATGGATTAAACCAGCCTAGGTCCATCCCAATCAGTAGAAACACGCTGACTAATAGAGCTATGGCAACTACATAATAGATTACTTTATACTTGTTCATCATTTTTCTCCTTTTTCTTCAACCGATTGAAAATGGACAAGAGGACTAAGTTAATCCAAAACAAATACTTACTTTCAACAAAATAGAACCACCCCAGTAATGTTCCAACCATAGCGAAAGCATTCACAATAAGGGCAAGAACACTCATATAATAAACCACTCTATACATGTTCATCACTCATCCTCCTCCAAGCGAAATACCGATTCGACTGTTTCATTGAAAATCTGAGATATTTTCAAGGCAATCACAACGGACGGGGTGTATTCGTCCCGTTCTAATAGGCTAATGGTCTGTCTGGAAACTTCTGCTAGCTTGGCTAGTTCGGTTTGATTGAGGCCATCGCGAGCCCGCAGCTCTTTTAGACGATTTTTTAGTTGCATGTTACACACCTACTTTCCGTCAAATTCAACGGTTTGGATATCCTCAATGCGTTGTAGTTTGAATTTTTCTTTTCCTTTTTTATCAACACGACGTAGCTTGACCCATTCCTCATCAACATCCACAACTTCCCAGTTATCTGTTCCAAAAACTTGTCCAACGATTGTCGGTGTTTTCCCAATCAATTCTTTTAATAATCTTGACATTTCTTTATTTCCTTTCTGTTTTTGCTCAATTCTTTTGATTTTATTCTCTAGTTTCTTGACCCTTTGGGTATGATAGAGATAAAACATAATCACAAGAGGTACAAATCCTAATGCCCACATAATCGTTCCTTGCTCCTTTTCTCTTAACTTGCTTATATTGTAACACATCTTTTTCTTTTTGACAAGCATATTTGTCAAAAAGTTTATGATTTTTGTCATTTTGCAAAAGAAAAAGGTCAGGAGTAGGTTCCTGACCAGTTTTTCTACTATTAAAATCCTAATTTTTCAAAGATTTCTGAGAAGTTTTGGCTGATTGTCTCAAGTGACACTTGCACTTCTTCTCGGGTTTGGTTGTTCTTAACCGTTACTTGTCCGCTTTCGACTTCACTCTCTCCTAGAGTGATGAGGGTCTTAGCCGCAAAGACATCGGCTGACTTGAACTGAGCTTTGAGCTTACGGTTGAGGTAATCACGCTCTGCTTTGAAACCTTGTTGGCGAAGGGCTTGTACCAACTCCAAGGCCTTGATATTTGCCCCTTGACCCAAGACTGCGATATAAACATCTAGGGCGTTTTCGATAGGGAGAGCCACACCTTGCTTTTCAAGGATGAGAAGCAGGCGCTCTACACCAAGTCCAAAACCAAAGCCAGCAGTTTCAGGGCCTCCAAAGTAAGAAACCAAACCATCGTAACGACCACCCGCACAGACTGTCAGGTCATTGCCCTCAATCTCAGTGATGAACTCGAAAATGGTGTGGTTGTAGTAGTCCAGACCACGCACCATATTGGTATCAATGATATAATCTACTCCAAGATTTTCCAACATCTGACGCACAGCATCAAAATGAGCTTGGCTTTCTTCATCAAGGAAAGTCCAAGATAGACGGCGCATTCTCCACTGCCACCTTGTCTTCTTTTTCTCCTTAGAGTCCAAGACACGGAGAGGATTTTCCTCCAAGCGACGTTGGCTATCCTTAGACAAGGCCTCCTTGAGCGGTGTCAAATAGTCAATCAAGGCTTGACGATAAGCCGCACGGCTCTCAGGATTTCCAAGCGTATTAAGGTGCAATTTGACACCTTGGATGCCGATTTCTTTCAAGAAATGAGCTGCCATCGCGATGGTTTCCACATCGGTAGCTGGATTGCTAGAGCCAAAGCACTCAACACCAATCTGGTGGAACTGGCGCAAACGCCCTGCCTGTGGACGCTCATAGCGGAACATAGGGCCCATGTAGTAGAACTTACTTGGCTTTTGCACTTCTGGAGCGAAGAGTTTATTTTCCACATAAGAACGGACAACGGGCGCAGTTCCTTCTGGGCGAAGGGTAATATGGCGGTCACCCTTGTCATAGAAATCGTACATTTCCTTGGTTACGATATCGGTTGTATCTCCGACAGAGCGGCTGATGACCTCGTAGTGCTCAAAAATAGGCGTGCGCACTTCTGCATAGTTATAGCGTTTGAAAATCTCACGGGCAAAGCCCTCAACGTACTGCCATTTAGCAGATTCAGCAGGTAAAATATCCTGCGTTCCTTTTTGGTTTTTTTGTAATTTCATAGGGAATCCTCTTTAAACTTAATAGTCTTATTTTTACCATAAATAGAGGGATTAAGACAGTATGAAAAAAATTAGGATTTATACTCAATGAAAATCAAAGAACAAACTAGGAAGTTAGCCGCAGGTTGCTCAAAACAATGTTTTGAGGTTGTGGATAGAACTGACGAAGTCAGTAACCATATCTACGGCAAGGCGACGTTGACGTGGTTTGAAGAGATTTTCGAAGAGTATTAGATATCATTTTTGAGATTAAGACCTGTCAAAAGAATAGCTAGCAAGGAAAGACCAACAAATAGCATCCAAGTCAACTGTATATTCCATACAGCTATAAGTGAAAAACAAGCTGTTCCCACAGGTATGGATAAGGTAAACAATAAACCTAAAAAATTACTGGTACGAGCTAGAACCTCTGGAGCTAGATTTTTCAGGAGCAAGGCACTAATCTTTGGTTGAACTTTACCAGACACATACAGAGTTGAACAGAGAAATAGTAAACCAAGTACGACTTGATTGAATACATTAGCCAAACCAACTAGACTGAGTCCTACGGTCACCCACATCATCAATCTAGGCAAGGACTGCTTCCCAAAATAATCATTGCCCGTAAGGCTACTGATGATGATTGCTAACAAGCACAGAATTGACTGATAAATAATGCCTCTGTGTAAGAAAAGTTCAAAAGAGAATGGCTCAAAAAGAAGATGTTATAGATGCTTCCTAAAGCGCCACCCAAGGCATTGATAAGCAAGACAGCAAAGAGCATAAAGCCAAAGTTTTTCTGTCCACCTTTAAGAAAAACGAGACGTAAATTTCGATAAATCGTTAGGAACTGCTCTTTGATAGAAAGCTTCTCATTTTTTAGGATTTCACCATCAGCAGCTGAAAGTGACAGGCTCAATTTGCTTTTTCCTAAAAAAAGGATAACGGCTGATACTAGGAAAAAACAGGCATTGATTCCCGCAACGAGAGAAAAATTATTGACCGATAGCCCTAAGAGCCACACTCCGAAAGCTTGACCACCAATAGCTGAAATATAGGTGATGAACTGGGAAAAAGAATAAGCCTCCATCAGATCATCTTCAGCTACTTTTTCTTTAATGAGAGGCATGCGCAAACCACCTGCAAAATCACTGATGACATCACTAATGACATTGATTAAACACAGGCTAGAAAAGGCAAATAAACTAGCTTGCTGAACAACTAAAGCTGCTAGAAAAAATAAAACCGCCTGAAACAAACCACTATAAACCATCCATTTGACCTTGTCCCTCGTGTAATCTGCCCGAATCCCTACAAAAACTGTAAAGAGAGTCGGAAGAATCATGACAATATTCGCCATAGCAACCGCAACAGAGGCTTGTGACAAGGTCGATGCATATACGATAAATACCAGATTGAAAATCGAAGCACCAAAAGCATTGAAGAAGCGTGACAAAGTCAAAAGACGATAAGCTTGATTTCTAAACAATAGTTTCATAGATAATCTCCCTTCTTGTTATAAGTTCAATATGAAGTATGACCATAGTATAGCACTTATGAATTAGCGAGAAATTTTTTTGAATATATGCAACACACAAAATAAGCAAAACAACGATAAAACTTCTTTGATGACCTGAGAGAGCTCAACAATTCTATCGCTTAAAATTTCAAATTTTTTTCTTGGTTTGCAGATATTCAACAATCGGTCGTTTTTCGATAGTATTCGGCGGATTTGTTACAGCCAAGCATCTCAAAAATATGGACAGCATCTTCCATCTTTTTCTGACCTTCCTTGACTCTACCCTGCTTGCTATCAAGAAGACCTTCAGCCCACAAATAGACAATTCGGAAATAGGTTTCATTTTCATTGTAGAAATGCTCTTCGATAACACGTTTAAAATAAGAGGCATTGGTAAATTCTTCACACTCAATGCTGGCTAAAAAGCCATTCAATAGTATAGTGTGAAAAAGGTTTCGATTGCCAGACATTTCCATTAGAAAATCAGATTTACGTACCATTTCTCGTACATATCTAGTAAAAAGGGAAACAGATAAGAATGGTGAACTGACTGAAAACAAATTAAGTTCATAGATTCCCCAGATCTCGGTAGAAAACAAATAATCATGAAGGACTTTCCCCTCCTCTGCCGTTAACTCTACCCTTTCGTCCATGCTCTTCATATAAGACTTTATAAGAATGGCATTTAGAATATGTTTCTGTTTGTTTTGAGAATGGGCATGCTTTTGATACTCCCTGCGATACAAGTCCTCAAGCGGAGCTATATTCTTTGGATCCAAGACATCTATGATTTCTTTTCTCAACTCAGAATCTGTATCATACTGAAAACCTCTCGCCAGAAAGAGGATTTCCTCTACACTGGCAGATATATTTTCTAGGGCAAATAGAAACTTTTCTACCGAAAGTTCACTCTGACCTGTTTCAAAGCGAGACAACATAGACGGCGAAAATTGTCCCCCAGTTGCTTGTCTCAGCGAGATATTTCTTGACTCTCGTAATTGTCTAAAGACTTTTCCAATCTGCTCCATAGACTTCCCCTTGATTCCGTATTTTCTTCATTTTATCATATTTTTCAGAAAATTCATCAAAAACTTGCCAAATTGTCAGAATTATGAGAAAATAGAGGATATTTATCACGTGGAGGGACTGTAATGAGAGACGATATCAAAATCAATGACCGTGCTTTGGCCTTACAAGACCAAATTATCGAAAAACTAGAGAAGGTTTTTGATACAGATGTGGAATTAGATGTTTACAATCTAGGGCTGATTTATGAAATCAATCTAGACGAAACAGGCCTCTGCAAAATTGTCATGACCTTCACCGACACCGCCTGCGATTGTGCCGAAAGTTTGCCTATTGAAATCGTCGCAGGTCTGAAACAAATCGAGGATATCGAAGATGTCAAGGTTGAAGTTACCTGGTCGCCTGCTTGGAAAATCACACGAATCAGTCGCTACGGCCGCATTGCCCTTGGACTACCACCTCGTTAATACTCTTCAAACCACGTCAGCGTCGGCTTGTCGTAGATATGGTTACTGACTTCGTCAGTTCTATCCACAACCTCAAAACACTGTTTTGAGCAACCTGCGCCTAGCTTTCTAGTTTGCTCTTTGATTTTTATTGAGTATAAGCAGGCAAATCACTTTTGGAGATGAAAAGAAGCAAGCCGAAGTTGGCTTGCTTTTTGAATTTACTTTTTACCTGACTTGTCCATATTCCAGAAGTCTGTCACGGCTCCGCGTGAAGCAGATGATACGATATGAGCGTATTTACCGAGGACACCACGGCTGTAAAGCGGTGGCAAGGTTGTTTCTGCCTTACGTTTTTCAAGTTCTTCTTCGGATACGGCCATAGAAATTTCTTTGGTATCTTGGTCAACCGTAACGATATCGCCTGTACGAAGGTAGGCAATTGGTCCACCATCCTGAGCTTCAGGAGCGATATGTCCAACAACCAGACCATAAGTACCACCAGAGAAACGGCCGTCTGTCAAGAGAGCAACCTTATCTCCTTGACCTTTACCAACAATCATGGATGAAAGTGACAACATCTCAGGCATACCAGGGCCACCCTTAGGCCCAACGAAACGAACAACGACTACATCGCCATCAACGATTTCATCTGTCAGAACGGCCTGAATCGCATCTTCTTCTGAGTCAAAGACTTTAGCTGGACCAACGTGACGACGCACTTTAACACCTGATACTTTGGCAACCGCACCATCAGGAGCAAGATTCCCGTTCAAGATGATAAGCGGACCGTCTGCACGTTTTGGATTTTCAAGTGGCATGATAACTTTTTGACCTGGTGTGAGGTCTGCAAAGTCAGCCAAATTCTCAGCAACAGTCTTACCAGTACATGTGATGCGATCTCCATGAAGGAAACCATTTGCCAAGAGATATCTCATAACCGCAGGGACACCACCGACTTCATAGAGGTCTTGGAAGACATACTGACCAGACGGTTTCAAGTCAGCCAAGTGAGGCACACGTTCTTGAATCGTATTGAAGTCCTCAAGTGACAAGTCAACATTGGCAGCATGGGCAATGGCAAGCAAGTGAAGAGTGGCGTTTGTAGAACCACCGAGAGCCATAGTTACAGTGATAGCATCTTCAAAGGCTTCACGAGTCAATATATCTGATGGCTTAAGACCAAGTTCCAGCATCTTAACAACAGCACGTCCTGCTGCTTCGATGTCTTCTTTCTTATCAGCTGATTCAGCTGGGTGAGATGAAGAGCCTGGCAAACTCATACCGAGAACTTCGATAGCTGTCGCCATGGTATTAGCAGTATACATACCACCACAGCCACCAGGGCCAGGGCAAGCATTACATTCAAGACGCTTCACATCCTCAGCTGTCATGTCACCGTGGTTCCATTTCCCGATCCCCTCAAAAACAGAAACCAAGTCGATATCTTTACCGTCAAGATTTCCCGGTGCAATAGTTCCACCATAGGCGAAAATAGCTGGAATATCCATATTAGCAATGGCAATCATAGAACCAGGCATGTTCTTGTCACAGCCACCGATAGCGACGAAGGCATCGACATTGTGACCACCCATAGCTGCCTCGATTGAGTCCGCAATAATATCACGAGATGTCAAAGAGAAACGCATACCAGGCGTTCCCATGGCAATCCCGTCCGCTACAGTGATAGTCCCAAACTGCACAGGCCAAGCACCTGCTGATTTTACACCTTCTTTAGCCAATTTCCCAAAATCATGCAAGTGAATGTTACATGGTGTATTTTCCGCCCAAGTCGAAATCACTCCCACAATCGGTGTTTCAAAGTCCTTATCTGTCATACCAGTCGCACGAAGCATGGCACGGTTTGGTGATTTTACCATACTATCATAAATGCTACTGCGGTGACGTTTATCTAATTCTGTCATTTGTTCCCTCCCATTTCAGTTCTTACTATTATAGCACATTTCAAAAGTAATGAACAGAAGAAAATTCTTGAATTTTCAGAAAATTCTATACAATAATCTTTTCTTTAAAAAAATGTTACATTTATTTCTTGACTTTTATAAATTAAAGTGATATCATTTAGATATCAAATAATAGGAGGTCATTCTTATGACTGAAAAACTAATCAATTCAAAACCAAATGGTATATTAGCATTGATTCTCATTGAGTTGACGCTCGTACTTGGTGTCTTTATATTTATAATGGGTGTTGGTTCGAAAAACATTTTTGGAATGATTATCGGACCTTTACTAATCGTAATTGCAGTGCTAACTCATGCTGGTTTAAAAGTTGTCAAACCTCAAGAAGCTCTGGTTCTGACACTCTTTGGTAACTATACAGGTACCATCAAAGAACCTGGTTTTTACTTTGTCAATCCCTTCAGCGTAGCGGTCAACCCTGCAAACCACACTCGACTTGGACAAAGTGGTGATGTTAGCACAAAATCTCCTTTTTTAGGAGCTAAATCATCAAATGACAATGATGTAAATATTGAAATTAGCAAGAAACACATTTCACTCAAAGTCATGACCTTGAGCAATTCTCGCCAAAAAATCAATGATTGTCTAGGAAATCCTGTAGAAATCGGTATCGCGGTAACTTGGAGAGTTGTCGATACCGCTATGGCAGTCTTCAACGTTGATAACTACAAGGAATATCTCTCATTGCAATGTGATAGCGCCCTTCGTAATATTGTCCGCATCTATCCTTATGATGTGTCTCCTAATGTGGATACTACGGGTGACGGCCAAGCAGATGAAGGTAGTCTCCGTGGCTCTAGCGAAATTGTGGCTAACCGTATTCGTGAAGAAATCCAAAGTCGTGTTGAGGATGCTGGCTTGGAAATCCTTGAAGCACGTATTACTTACCTAGCTTACGCTCCAGAAATTGCAGCTGTTATGCTTCAACGCCAACAAGCATCTGCCATTATTGATGCCCGGAAGATGATTGTAGATGGTGCTGTAGGAATGGTTGAAATGGCACTAGAACGACTCAATGAAGGGGAATTGGTAGAGCTTGACGAAGAACGAAAAGCTGCCATGGTTTCAAATCTCCTAGTCGTTCTCTGTGGCAATCATGATGCACAACCAATTGTCAACACAGGAAGTCTTTACTAAAGATGTCTGAAGCTAAAAAAAAGCAGATCCCCCTTCGACTCTCAACAAAGTTATACGCTGCACTCGCATCATGGGCAGAAGACGACTTTCGTTCAGTCAATGGGCAAATCGAATATCTCCTCACAGAATGTGTCAAACAACGGAAGAAAGACGGAAAATACGTATCAGAAACCATTGACGAACCATTTGAGATTGATATTTAACACTTTCTCCTGTCTGCTAGGTCGGACAGGAGAATTTTTTCATCTTTTTTTGTCAAGTAACTTTACTTTACAAAAAAAATGTGTTATCCTAGTATGGTTGATGAAAATCAGTAGATTGAATCGAATATAAATACCTAAAGGAGAAATCAAAATGGCAGTACCTGCACGTCGCACTTCAAAAGCGAAGAAAAACAAACGTCGTACACACTACAAAGTAACAGCTCCATCTGTAAACTTTGACGAAACTACTGGAGATTACTCACGTTCTCACCGTGTATCACTTAAAGGATACTACAAAGGACGTAAAATCGCTAAAGCTGCATCAGCTGAATAATAGAAGGGAGATACCATGCGCGTAAATATTACACTTGAACACAAAGAATCTGGTGAACGCTTGTACCTTACTTCTAAAAACAAACGTAACACTCCAGACCGTCTTCAATTGAAGAAATACTCACCAAAACTTCGCAAACACGTTGTGTTTACAGAGGTTAAATAAGCATTCAATACGAATCAATACAGAAGAAAAACGCTGATTCAAGCGTTTTTTCTTTTTGTTAATTTCACTACATTGCAAGGCAAATCATTCGAATGACTACATTATTGATAATATTTGTTAAGCCATCAAAAGTAATTAACATTTCATAGCGAGTAATCCTATTTAAACTCGTCTCACTATCTATTTTTTCTTATCTATGTGCTATAATGAAATAAAACAAACATTTACATGCCGTTTTTAGCATCTCATTAAAATTGTTCAACATTAATCCTTTCAGTCTATACTTAATGAAGATACACGCTTTTAATCAGACTTAAATTCTAAAAAAATATTTACGTTACTATTTTTAAAAAAATATCATAAAATCAAAGATTTAAATTGACAATCCAGTTTACTTTTTCACTTGATTTCCATATACTTGTCAATATACTTTAGAAATATAATTCAAGTAAAGGTTATAGTTACTTACTATATTGGCTCTCTATAATAAAAAAATACTGATAAAAAAATTTTAATAGGAATTATAAACATGAATAATACATTTAAAAACATACCTAAACCCTATTTACCAGAAAAACTTCCATTTGACTATACTTCAATATATACAGATCCACAAATAATTAGATTAGTTTCTAAAGCAGGTATAGCTATTGGAACCTATGAAGGATTTTTAGCATCTATTATCAATCCAATGCTACTAATTTCACCATTGCTCAGCCAAGAAGCCGTCCTTTCCTCAAAACTTGAAGGTACTCATGCAACTCTAGAAGACCTACTAAATTACGAAGCAGGTAATAAGGTCGATATAGAACGTGATGAACTACATGAAATTATTAATTATCGAAAAGCACTTTTTTATGCTCTCGAAAATATTACTACAATTAATGACAATAACTCTAGAGGGTTACCATTATCTAATAGAATAATAAAAGAGATGCATAAAATTCTATTGGATAACGTTAGAGGAAGCAGTAAGAATCCAGGAAATTTTAAAAGAACTCAAAATTACATTGGAAGTAGAGCAACTATCTCTTACACACCAGTTCCGCCAGAACAAACTACGGAGTATATGTCCAATTTAGAACAATATATGCATCATGATGATTTAGACTTATTAGTTCAATCAGCTATTGTACATGCTCAATTTGAAATGATTCATCCATTCGAAGATGGTAATGGTCGAATAGGAAGATTGTTAATCCCACTATTTCTTTACTACCAAGAATTGCTATCTTATCCTACATTTTACATGAGTTCATATTTTGAAAGTGATCGATCACTATATATATCTCATTTATCAAACATCTCTAAAAATAATAATTGGAAAGATTGGTTTAAATACTATTTGGAAGGAGTAATTTTTCTCAGCAGAAGAGAGTACAAAAAAGGCACAGGATATCTTAAATCTTTATAATAAGATGAAAGAAGAAATAATACCAAAATTGAATTCTGTCTCTGGTATTCAACTTCTTGATTTCATTTTCTCTTCTCCAATTTTTAAAGCAAAACAAGTCAGCAAACACCTCAGTATCTCTGAACGTACTGTATATACATTATTAAATAAATTAATTGATGAAGAATTTCTTTCAACAGACTCTGCTCAAAGAAATCGTACTTACTTTTTGTCCACACCTGCTAAGAATAGTTCAATAATTTTTATATTGAAGTTCATCTTCGTTTTTTTCTTCACTTCTACTTTCTTTCGTGAAGTAAAAATGGGATTTGCTTCATTAAAGAAAGATTAGGTGAAGCAAATCCCATTTTTTTACTTCATGAAAAATAATACACACTTTACTTATTTTTGTTTTTAGTAGAATAGCATCACTTCTCAAAAAGTTGGGCATTATCTTTATGTTAAGGATTAAATTCCGTATTTGACAGGACTGAATCCTTTTTAGTTTAGTTTTAATTCGATTTTTTTACTTAAATAATCAATAACAAAAAAATGACAATAGATTTTCTACTGTCATTTTTTTATTTTTTTCTAAATTTTTTTAGCAGAGTATTCTCACAAGTCTCTAAATCTCTTTCAACTTTTCGAGATAGGCGGTTAATTCTGCTTGGGCTTCTGGTGTTGTGCCTACTAGCTGGCTGCGCATGTGTGCGAGTCTGGCTTCGACTTCTCCAATCTCTTTATCAATCTCTGCGAGCTGGTCGGCGAGGTCGGCTAGGGGAACAACTGGTTCTTCCTCAAAGGTATCGACATAGCGTGGAATGTTGAGGTTGTAGTCATTTTCGACAATCTCTTCAAAGCTGGCTAGATGGGCAAACTTCTCGACATTCTCGCGTTTTTGATAGGTCTCTAAAATCTTGGCAATATGATCTTCGGTCATATTGTTTTGATTTTTCCCTTTTTCAAACTCTTTTGAGGCATCGATAAAGAAGACATCCTTATTGGTGCGATTCTTTTTAAGGATAATAATGGTTGTCGGAATAGAGGTGTTGTAGAAGATATTTGCCGGCAAGCCGATAACTGTATCAATAGCGCCTTCTTCTAGCAGATGCTGGCGAATCTTTTGCTCGGCTGCTCCTCGGAAGAGAACTCCGTGAGGGAGGACGATGGCCATAACTCCATTATGCTTGAGGTGGTAAAAACCGTGAAGAAGGAAGGCAAAATCTGCTTTTGACTTAGGTGCCAGAACCCCATAACTTGAAAAACGAGGATCTTGCAGGAAGCCACTATCTGCTGACCACTCAGTGAATAAGGTGGATTCATCAAAACCCCATCAAAGTCTGTCGGCTCCGTCGTCGGCCAATCTTCGTCTAGGGTATCGTGGTTGCTGAGGTGATAGTTCTCAATCGCAACTCCATGAAGCATCATGTTCATACGAGCAAGGTTGAAGGTCGAAGTAATCAACTCTTGACCGTAGTAAGAAATCGTCGAAGCTTCCTTACTATAGCGCTTGGCATTGAGCAAGAGGGAACCAGAACCCATGGTCGGGTCGTAAACCGACATGCCCTTTTGATGCTCACGCCCTGCAAAGACAATCTGAGTCATGAGGTGAGAGACTGCTTGAGGTGTATAGAACTCTCCAGCCTTTTTCCCAGAATCACTAGCAAACTGGCCAATCAAGTACTCATAAGCATCACCCAAGATATCACCAGCATGACCAGACACATTGAGGTCGTTGAGCTGTTTCATAACCTCAGAGATGGTTTTATTTTGCTTTTGTGGGGTGTTGCCTAGTTTTTTGGCATAGAGGTCGATATCTTCGAAAAGATTTTCAAATTTTTCATTGGCCTGCTCGATATCACGGAAACTTTGGGCTAGGGATTCTAGCTGGAAGGTTCCTTCATGGATAGACTGAACCAGCTTGGTAAAGGTTAGAGAAGGCTCAATCACATAGCCCAGATCGTCATTTAAGACCTCGATGAGGTCTTCACTGACATCTGCATCCGCAAAGTTTTCCTCGTAGAGAAGCTGCGCTTGCTGGAAGGACTCAAAGGTCTCGTCCAAGTTATCACAGACGGATTGGAGGATGTTGTCGGATAGGTACTTGTAGAAAATCAGGCCCAAGAGGTAGGACTTGTATTCATTGGCTTCCATCTGGCCACGCAGGATATCCGCGGCATTCCAGAGGGATTGGTAGAGTTCTCTTGATAAATCTGTTTGTGACATAGGGTCTCCTATTCATTTCAACTTTCATTCGTTTAGTGTAGCTTTTTACAGTCTTGGTATCTTTCTGAATTGAACACGACCTAAAAGCTGGATAAAAAAGATAAACTGTCTGGTCTTCATCGAAGACTGCGCCAGTTTCCTATTTTTACTGAGCTTTTGACAGTCTTGATATCTTAGATAAACATTTTTCTGAGTAGGGTTTGTTTACTTTCTTTGAGCTGGTTGACTTTTTCCTCTTGCTTGGCAATGGCCTTGTCTAGGTCTTGGAAGAAAGAACCGATGGCTTCTTGTTCAGGGAGAGTGGGGATTGAAACTTGAATTGCTTCAATATCACTACCATTGTATGACGGTAAAGCACCTACTTGAGAGTATTTCGATAAGTTAAGTGTATCAAATAAAATCTTGCAAAACATAACATCCCAATATACTGATGGAATATAAACCATAGTATTATTATCAATTAGAAACGGTTCCCTAATTAGGCGCTTTCGATTTAACAATAACGCGGCTCCTACTTTAGCAAACATAATTGCTGGTACAGTATCAATTACCTTCCATTTTCGAGAATCTATTTGATCTTGAGTTACATAGTTATTTGAAGTTACCATCTCAATCTCATTCCCGATATTATTCATATCAGAAACTTTATAAAAAGGAATTCCTTTCACTCCGCCTTGTTCGCTATCTGGGAATCCAACTCCAGACTTTGTTACACCAATTTCCCCCAACTTTACTTCCTTCCAGTCATCTTCAAATCCTGCGAAGCGAAGGGCTGGTTTGGTTTGTCCTTTGGCTGGGAAGAGGAGTTTGAGGTAGGTTTTCTTCTGCTCTTTGAGCACCTCTAACTTACGCTGTTGAAGGCTAATGAGCTGGTCAATATCTTGGAAGAAAGAACCAATAGCAGTTTGCTCGGGGAGGGAGGGGAAAGATAGATTGACTTCTTTTAAATCTGAGTTATGCAAATGTACTACAGATTTACCTTGTGCCCTTTTAGATAGTTCCTTTTGTTGAGCCCCATTAGATAATGTTATAGCTACGAATACAGATGAAAATGTAGCATTAAGCTTAATAATATTTAAATCTCCTCCCAATATCACACCACTTTTCGAAACAACCGAAGCTCTTGATATTTCTTCTGAGCTTTCACCAGAAGACGGTACTATTATTTCATTCCCCTCACTCAAAACAGAGTTCTCCTTCATAGTAACATAAGTATCAATATCATCGATTATAGTTTGGTAATTTGTATATAGACGTCCATATAAAATGATAGGAACACCAGATATTTCTAAATCTCCCTTAGAGTATCCTTTCCCTTTTGTAAATTCTGCTACTACTCCCAACTTCTTCTCAGCCCAAGGTTCGATATATCCCGCAAAGCGATAACTTGGTTTCTTTGTCATATTACTCCCTTTCTATTACTCCATTTTCTTATTTCTACACTTTAGGTTTTCTTTTTTTATTTCTATTCTTCAATTTTGCCTATTTTTTCACTTTAGGGCATCAACATCTTAGTTCTATTGTTCAATTTTGGTCATTTTTGCACTTTAGATAGGTAACTATGCTATTCTATTCTTCAATTTTGCCTATTTTGAAACAATAGATAGGCTTATTTTGTGATATAATGTTAAAAAACGTTGAAATGCGAGGATGACTACATATGAACTATAGAGAACTTAGAAAAATCTACTACAGTCATCGTGACCAATATGAGGAAGAGTATCAATTACGCTTACAGGGATACAGCTCCATTAGGACATCTCTTTATCCTCATTTAATGCAACGCGATACTGTCAAAACAAGTCAATACCCTTTATTTGTAACCCTACATCTTGGGATTTCCCAACTAATGGAAACTATCTCACAGCAGTCTCAACGAATTAGCGAAATAGCTGATACCCTCCCTAAGATTGCCCACGATCAGTTTTATAAAGAACAACTCTACCAATCGATTATTTCCACAAATGAAATCGAAGGTATCCATACAACTCGTAAAGAGTTGGTCGATGTAGAGAAACTCCTAGAGGAAGACCCCTATAAGACCGAACAAATCAAACATCTTTCCACCTTGCGAATGTACCAACAAATCCTTAAGGATGAATTTCTCCAAATCCAATCGCTTGAAGATATCAGAGGGATTTATGACCAATTAACACAAGGAGAAATCTCGCCAGAGGATGAACTCGATGGAGAGTTTTTTAGACAGAAATCGGTCTTTATCCAAGACGACAAGACTGGCAAAGTCATCTATATCCCACCTCAAAAGGAGGAACAGATTCAGGTCATGCTGACAGAGTGGATTCGTTTTATCAACGACCATTCTATCCCAAACCTTATCAAGGCTTGTGCTGGACACTATTTTTTTGAAAATATTCATCCCTTCTATGACGGTAACGGTCGGACAGGCCGCTATATCCTTGCCAAGTACTTGTCTAGAAAACTCGATAAATTCTCAGGTTTGGTTTTGTCCCAACAAATCAATCACCATAAGCAAGACTACTATAAGTCTTTTATGAATACTGGTGATCATCTCAACCGTGCCGATGCTACCTTCTTCGTTGAAACCTTGTTGACTTTTATCAAGGAAGGACAGGAAAATATTATCCAAACTCTCCTTGAAAAACAAGAGCAACTGAATCGCTATAAAGTTAAGATAGAGCAGACAGAAGGGCTGGAAGAAGTCGAGAAATACATCTTGTTTCTCCTCGCTCAGTCCAAGCTCTTTGTCGATGATAAGAGAGATGGTATAGAAGATAGAAGCATCATCCAACTGGCCAATCAGTCCAACCATCATTACTCTAAGAAAGGTCAAGGATGCTTTCTTGCACCTTGAAGATAGGGGGATTTTGACCCTAATTAGTCGAAAACCTTCCCAACATTATCTTTCTGACCACTTTTAAACCTATCTCCCCCTTAGCGGTAGGATATCCTCTGAAATCATGCGCATATAGTCCTCTTTGAGGGCTTTTTTGTATTTGAGTTTTGGTAGCGCCTTGTCTCCGTGGACTTCCTTATAAGCCAGATAGTCCTGAGACTCGGTAATGGCTTTTTCACCATTTTGCTTGTCTCGTCCGATGCGGTAGTTGTCCACTACGAACTGGAGTTCATCCTCTCCTATCTGCCAATAATCTGCCGTTTCACGAATCTTTTTCTGGGTTGTTAACTCAATCATCTCATCCAACTTATGGATGATAGACTGACCCTGATAGCTCTTGGCATCTGCTTGGACATTCTGCCAGAGTTTGGAGATGAGGTTGGATAACTTGGGATTGGATTTGTTCAAATCTTCGATATAGTTATCTACCAGACTCTTTTCCTTTTTACCGATGAGGTTTTCCCGATTTTCAATCAGGGCTTGGATGAGAGAGAGGATATAGTGATAGTTTATCTCGTCGGTGCGGATGGATTCAAGCTCATACTCGATATCCACGAGGACGCCGTCCTCTCCTTGATTTTCTGGTCTACGTCTGCGGAGTTCTTCGATGACATTGTGATATTGGCCAGCAAAGTTCTCGATGTCTTCCAGGCTGAGGCCAATCTCTCTGAGAATGACTTTCTCATCATAGTCCGAATAGACCTGTATAGAGGATAGGAGCTTGTCAAATTCTTGGAAAGCCTTGGCAAAGCGTTTTAATTCTGCATCTGTCGCTGTATCCAAATCAGGCACCTGCTCTGGACTTGGAGCGATGGCTAATAGTTGATGAACCTTCTCAAGAAACTTGGCCTTCTCCTCTTGCCATTCTGGGGCTAAGACACTGGTTTCGCCACCATTTGAGTAGAGGCTCAGAGCTTCATCCACCTTTTCTTTAAAGCGGTCAGGCGTTTGGAAAGTGACGATTTGACCGAATTTCTTGCCTTCATCAAAGAGGCGATTGGTTCGTGAAAAAGCCTGAATGATATGCTGTGGTTTCATGGGCTGACGATCCATGAACAGGGTCGATAGGCAAGGGGCATCAAAGCCTGTCAACAAGCGGTCCACCACGATAACCAAGTCCAACTGTTCCTCACGGAAGGCAAGCGTTCTTTCTTACGGGCCAAACGGTCGTTGAGGTCACTATTGTAGGAAGCAATGGTTGCTAGGCTAAAGTGGGTACCAAACATGGCATTGTAGTCTTCTAAACTCTCCTCCATGTAGGCTTGGTTGACATAGGAGTCTGCTTCATTTTCTGTCACAGAGTAAGTAATAGCAACCTTAGGAAAGTCTGGCAAGACCTTTTTAACATTTTCCGAAATGCTTAAAGACTTTTCTCCATTTTTGACTTGCTTAATCAGGTTATAATAAGCCTGCGCACGGGCAATGCTTTTGACGGTCAAAATGGCTTCGTAGGTTTTTCCTACCCCATTTTGGAAACCGAGTTTGCGCCTTGAGCGATTGAGAATGGCATCTAATACGGCAAGCATGTGACCTTCGTCATCATAACGCTCCTCGTCAATCTCATCTTCTGCCCAACTAGGCATGGTTGTCTGATACTCCACATTAAAGCCAAGAACCGCCTTGTCATGAATGGCTTCTTTGACGGTATATTGGTGGAGGCAGTCACCGTACTGCTCTTCGGTCGTCTGAGCAAGGTCTCCTTTTTGTTCACGTTTATTTTCTGTAAAGATAGGTGTTCCTGTAAACCCATACCAGAGAGAATTTGTAAAGAAGTGCTCTAGGTGGCGTTGGCGTTCAGGAGTCACTGCGCGATGGCATTCATCGACGACAAAGGCTAGTTTGAGTTGTTTGATACGATTATAGACCTTTTGGTGACGGCCTTCATCAAACTGACGAATCATAGCATTGATTTCTGGATGGTCGTCACAACGACACGACGGTCATCAGAAGCCAGATTTTTAACCAATTCCTGTGTATCATCGGTCTCGTCGATATCGATCATATCGTTCTCTGCGTAAGACTGAAAAGAACTGGTCGTCTGCTGGTCAAGGTCTGTCCTATCAATCACAAAGATTGTCTTCTCAATGGATGGTATCTGGAGCAGATTGCGCGAAACTTTATAAGAGGTCAGGGTCTTTCCTGAACCAGTCGTATGCCAGATATAACCCGATTGGCGCTTGCGACTGGCTTCACGGATAGCCTCAATGGCATGTACCTGATAGGGGCGCAATAAAATCAAGGCCTTCTTGTCATCATCAATGACAGAATACTGCATGACCATCTCGTGGGCTCTCGGTATCGACAAGACAGACTCTGCAAAGTCAAATAGTTGAGGTTGAGGTCTATTTTCACTATCCACCCACTTGGTCAAGAAGCGTTCATTTAGCTTGTTGGCTTTGGCAGCTGCGATGTAGCGGGTGTCTGTGACATTAGAGATGACAAACATCTGAAGACTTGAAAAAATGCCTCTGAACTGTCCTTCTTGGTCGTACTTCTTAATCTGACGAAAGGCATCCATATAAGGATGAGAACGGCTTTTCAATTCAATCTGAATCATGGGCAGACCATTGATTAACAAAGTCACATCCCCACGGCGCTGGCGAATCCCTTCTCCGCCTGTGATGACTTGGTTGACAACCTCATAGCTGGATTTGCCACCAGCGACATTGTTTCTCCACAAGACTTCCAAGCGAATGGTTCCTAAACTAGCATCTTCACGTTGAACCTGCACCTTGGCAATGCCATTTTCCCCTGCTATCCACTTGGCTGCTTCGTAGAAGTTGACAAAATTGAGCTGGTTTTTGATTTGATTTTTCTCTGAATTTGTAAGGGGATGGTCTTGCAAAATGCGGACATTATTGGCTTCCAGCTTGGCAAAAAAGTTTCCCCATAGGAGGTCTTCAGTATTTAACTCAGGTCGATACACCCATTGACTTTCTCCCTTTGTCAGCTGGTTAATCAAATCCCGCTCGATAGACAATTCCTGTTTGGTTTTGGCTTTTCCTGCTACAGGGATAGCAGTCTCGTCTTTAGGAGAGAGTCTCTGGCTGATATGGAAATCCTGCAAAGCTGCTTGATTGAGATATTGCAATTTTTTGAGAAGATCTTGCTCCGTCCCTTTAATGGCTTGATAGGCTGCCGTCAGATCTTTATCTGCATCTAGGTAGTGATGCGGATTCTTCTTTATTTGGATATAGCCCTGCACTAAATCTTCTAAACGTTTCAGCTGAATAGCAAGCTGGTTCTGGAGTTCCTGAGAATTGCTTCCAGATGCTTCTTTCTGGTTGATAGCCTCTAGGTATTCTACGATGGCAGTATAACTAGGCTGTAACTCAGGGGCTGAAACGATGAGTTCTTGTTCTAGTTCTTTTGATAACGTGTAAGCCATGTTCATACCCCATTTCTATAACGCAAAAAGCCTACCAAAAAGATTGGCAGGTTTTGAAAATGGGTATGAAAACGCGAGTTTATATATATATATATATATGCAAGCTAGTTATTTGCTTAAATCTGAAAACCATAGGGACTCTTCCTTTTCATTTATCCAAGGCGTTGCGACATCGAAAAAACAACGCCTTTACTTCCTTCTATTGTATCATAAAAGACTAGTAGTGAAAAGGTTTTCTAGGGCATTCTCTCTGAATCTAATAATAATTCCCTGACCTTCAAACTTCTACTAAAACAAGCAAAACCCCCTGCAAATCTACATTACAGGGGACTTGTGTATTATTCTTGTACTTCTTTCTGGGCGGCCTTTCCTTGATCTAGAAGGGCTTGGACGATTTTCTCATCGCGTAGTTTGACAGAATCGTTGATCATTTCTGCGGACTTGACGATGGTTGTTTCTAGTTGGGCACGTTTCTGGCGCCCCAATTCAATAGCTGCAACGATACCTTGGTTTTGAGCGACCAGACTTTCAGCTAGTTTTGTAACAGACTCAACAGCGACTGTCGGGCTTTGAGCAATTCGTTCCATCTGTGGAATCACTTCCTTGCTGGTCTCAGCTAGCATCTGAAGGGCAGCATTATTGGCATTAACAATGGCATCTGCCACGACACCTGATTTCATTGATTGTTGCAAAATACCCAGTTGGGCAATGGAAAGCTTCATTGTTGGAATCGTATTGCGACGAAGCATGCCCAATTTTTGACGCATATCAGATGACACCTTCACAAGATTGCGCATCTGAGGTGTTGTTGCCCAGGCAACATAGAGACGGCTGACATACTCGGTGTGCTGTTGTTCGAGGGTATTGACCACTTCAGCCATACGGGCCAATTCTTGTGATTTGGTTTGGTATTCTACCGTACTTGTATTGAGTTGGTCAGCTTGGGCCTTCAGTTCGGCAGCGCGCTTGCCAGCTTCTGTCTGACTAGCTTCGATAAAAGGAAATCACTCCCACTAGATTTTTCAATAGATTTGGTATTGTCCTCAATCAACATCTCAGCAGAGACGATATTTCGAGCTAAGACATCTTCTTGCTTGACCACTGCGGCAGCCATACCATCGAGCTTTTGCTCTACTGTTTTTTTGAGTCAAAGTAAAAATTCTTGTAGGGTATTCTTGCTCTTGTTAAACAATCGTTGCAAAAAGTTTGGCTTTTTCTTCTAACTCAGCAATTTCAGCGTTCTTGTATTTAACTACAAAGCCTTGCAACTCACGGTTAGTATTTTTTTGAGTAGATCATCCACTTGGGGAATCTGCAGTTTCTTTTTGCTCTGACAAGATACGATTGACCGTATTGTTCACACCTTCTACAGCAGATTGTCCAAAATCCAAAAGAGCATTTTGATTTGTGACAAACTGGTCTACTAACTGGGGCACGTGCGCCTTGATTCCTTCTTGCTGCTCAGGGCTCAGCTTTTCTAAGAAGGTCAAGGTCTTGTCTGAGCCAGTATTGGTCTCGATGATTTGGGTTGTTTTATCCACCTTAGCTACCGTATTATTGGCAATCTGGTCAATATCAAAATTAAATTCTGTCATGGTTACTCCTTTGTTTCTAACCTATTCTTTACGATCTTTTTCTAGGATACGCAGACTGATATCAAAATCACGCATATCTGTTTCATTGAGTTCTCTCAAAACTTGGTCCAGCTCAAGGTCAAATTGTTCGATGGCTGCTTTAGCTTGCTGCAAACGTTCTTCTGCCCGATTATAGTTTTTAGGATTGGCCTTAATCTTTAAATAGCCTTCTAAAATCGTTTTGAATTTCTCCATCTTCAAACTATGAATGGCCGTCAATTCTTCCTTATCCCCCTCGGCAGAGGTGGCAATCTTGTCTAAAATGGCCTGATGGTCAATAGCAATATTGGCCAAGGTCTGGGACAATTCTGGAGCTAATTCCTCTGGCTCCGCATTCTCAAGATCTACTTGACTTTCTCTATCTAAACGTTCTAGCTGAACATCGATGTTTGCCCTTACTGTACGAACCTTTTTGTCAATACGGTTGTAGACATCAGCATCGATATAGGACTTGAGACGATCCGCCTCCTGATGGATTTCCCTCAGTTCGATTAATACTTGATTGGCCAGACTTTTATAGGACTCTGAGCCTTTTTCTACTAAAGTTCCCTCTAATTGCTGAATATCCTTGTCCGCCTGACGAATCCGAGCTTTTAAAAGCTCAATCCGATCATCTAGAGAGGCATCCTGCAAAAGAGGATAACGCCAACGTTTATAGAGACGATAACCACCATAGCCTAGCAGGACACAAGCCGCAAGTGGAAGAGCATATTGAACCAAAAGGCCCAGTAAGAACAAGAAGCCCCAAAAATAGAGACAGCCTTTCCAAAAACCATTACCTGATTTCATAAACATTCCTTATTTTCAATTTATAAGTCTATTTTAGCACAAAAGACAAAAATGAGGGCGGAAATCCCCTAGAAAAGAGTTTATTTCTTTGCTGTAGAATGGAACTTGGTAGCGCGTGTGCTAATTTCAGTGAAGCGGACTCAAACCACAAACACACTCTGAGGACATATCAAAACAAAAACTTGAAATATCGGGGGAGTTGTGTTAGAATTGGATTATAGTGATGATAATTGTCTAACAAGGCAACAAAAAGCCCCAACGTTCCCGCGTTGAGGTTTTTTTTGGCTTATTGCCCCTTAAAGATTATTTCTTGCGTGAGTTAAGCCATTTCTCAAACAAGGTTGTCAAAATATTGACTACTAAGGGTGCTAGAAAAATTGTGATGATAATTTCTAACATCGGCAACACCTCCCTTCATTAAATTGAGGGGGCCAAAATATTATATCACACCAGATTTATATCATCAACATCGTATAATTCTTGGAATAGGTAGACTTAGATACATAAATAAACTTACTAGCAAATTTCTAAATAAACCCAGAGATCAACGTTTTAAGACAAAGCAAAAAGCCCACTGTTGTAGGCTTTCTGTAAGATATTTCTTAAAATTAAAGCATTTTGTTATCTTGCAATGATTAGGTACAAAAAAACAGGCATAAGCCTGCTCTGAATCTAACTTGATTTTTCTCCAAAACTATTAAATTAAAATAAGTTGAGAAAACATAAAGGGTAACAAAAAGGACTTAAAATGATGAGTTCAGCAGGCAAGAAGCTAGCACGTTTTTAACGTGCTTTTTTATTTCTATTTAAATAGAAAACTATTATAGAGTATTCGAATTTTTATAAAAAAGGGACTAGCACTGAAAACCAATGCTAGTCCTTTTCGTGATTAACATCATCTAATAATTTTAAGATATTTACTGTTGGAATTTGAATAACATCAATACCGAACATCCCTGTCAATGAAGCAATATGAGCTCTTGCATAAGAATACAACATGCTTATTGCATTAGGAAGATACTTAACAAAGACGTCCTCTCCTTCAGGAGTATAATTGGTATCTTCAAAAATACCAACAAGTTTAATTTTTAAATACAGTGGATTTTTCTCTAGATAATCTTCATCAAACAAAGTAACTTCAAGTTCTAACAATCCACAACCTTTATTCTCTCTACTAATTTTAGGAGTTGGAATTATGGAAATATCAACATTTTCAATATTGTCCAAATCTTCAAAATGGTTATTTATATGATAGATAAGTCTTTCAACTCTCACTCCACTTAATTGTAAGTCACTACCATAAGTACTCATGCTGCAAACTCCATTCTAAATTTTGACGAGCAAATCTCTTTGTTAATTTTTTCTGCTCTCAAAGTCGGATGATATTTTGTAACTGTTTTTTGTTTTTCATTTTCAACTTTTTGAAATTAAGTTTATACTGTACGCCTGATATGATAGTTCCTCAAAAATATTCTGAAGGTGTTTTTAAATTATCATAGGATATAAATTCACCTGTTCTGCTTCTTATTCCAGGAGTTGGCGAGTCTATTTCATAATCAAGTTGCAAAAAATCCAATAATTCAAATAAATCTTCTTTATTCTCAAACATAGTATCACCTCACTTTTTAGTTACACACTATGTAACTTTAATTCACAAATATTTATTATACTAGCTTCGACAATATTTAATTGTTTTTGCAAGAGGAACAAACGCAGAAGCTCCTATTATGGGATTTCCTGATGACTTCATTGTTCTACAAACTGCTTTGTATTTTTTTATTTCTATAAACAAATGCATCCAATAGTTTACAATGAAACTTATGCTCATCAATATTATTAATTAAAACACGATTCCTTTGCAATTCGGTTTTTGAAATTTCGAGCGAACTCGTCTAATTTATTTAAACCATCGGTTTTATCTAAATCTAAAAAGCTCGCCTTGTTCAAATTCAAATGCAGTTTCAATAACTACTGGTGTAGTATTTCTGTCAGGACGATTCCCCTCTGCCCATCTTTTTTTGCCCGTTCAAAATCATCAACAAAGAAATACACTCCATTCCCTAGCCAATGATCATCTCTTTTTATTAAAAGAAAATTTTTTTCTGTTTTTTTATAATACTTTCATAATTACTCAAACCTGTACCATGAAAAAGCTAGCACATTCACTTCATCTCCCAACGAAAAATATAATACTTCTATAACCATTATATCATATATGTCAAGTACTATATGTTGTGACGATTATTATTTATAGCACAAAATAATCCGTCTTATTTACTGGATTGTAAATATATTTCTATTTTTAAAAAAATTTAGCTTTTTGATTCACTAAAAATTCTTAAAGGGTTTAATCATTAAATAAACTTCATACTATTTTTCTCCATTTCATGCATTTGTACCGAATGAAGCACTAAATCCCGATACTGCCAGGTTGATACCAGGTAATCTAGTAAGTCTTTACCCTCTACTTTAAAATCCAATAAGAGCAATAACTTAACTATATAGTCATTCTTGAGTATTGGCACGCTATAAGTCACCTCTACCCAATGGTCAAAACCTAGTTTTGTTTCTTCAATATTTGTAAGTTCAACATTTAAAATGTACATTCTTTCTTACTCCTATCTATCTATTCGTAAAAAAAGCGTAAACCGAAATCCAGCCAAAGAAAAAGGTAAACGCTACTAGTGAAAAGATAAATAATCACACACCATTATTTTATCAAATACCACTTGAAAAAACAATGCTCACAAAGCCCCCAGATTAGTTTCTAAGGGCTTGTAGTTTATACATGGTGTTTTTAATCGTCTAGCACGCAATAAAGCGAATATGGGCGAATATGAAGCCTCAGCCTACATTTGCCAACTTATAAACTTCTAGCTCTCCGTTCTGGTGGATTCTCGCAAAGTTTAAGACAGCTATCTGTTTGTATCTATGATAATTAGTGGATTTTGTCCCAGCAATTTCTAAACATTCACTTACTGTTTTCTTCCTCATGTAACAATAATGGATAATAAAGTATTTCTGGCTCGCTTGTTCTCTATCTTATTGATATCATGGACAAATGTTTCTAGACTCTCTCTGATTGCCTTTTCATACTTACTAGTCAAATTCCACTGATCAGGTAAGACAAGTTCCCAAACCTCTTCATCTATTGTAACTTGGTTTTCACTTCCTGCCATCCTCTGGAATCTCAGAAAGTAGGTCATCCGCTTTCTAACGTTCATCATCGTTTTAAACTTATCCAACTCCATTTTTAACGACAACCTTTCTACTCCTATACCTCAGGACTATCTTAATCTTCTTTTAGGATTCCCAAACTTGGCAATCCTTTCATCTCGTTTTCTTTTACGTTCTTCAGCGGACTCTATACCTATCTGTTTTCGACGCTCCACATCTTCTTGATTGATATTACTCCATTTTCTGGTATGTACATTCTGCCGTCTACCATCTTGCGGATAATATTCAACGGTACACCTACAATTACTATGCCGTCTGTAAATATCATGGGGAACGGAAGGATATTTATAACTGCCCTCCAGTTCTTGGCACCACTTACAACACTTTCCAGCCGTTCGTCTAGTGATTTTAGGGCTAAGTCCTGCTTTATACTGAAATACCACGTTTTTTTTTGAATCGTATCATCTACAATACTTTGGGTAAAATTAACGATCGTTTCACCCACCAACCATTTTACAGCCCCAAAATCATCTTCACTAGCTAAACGATTGACTAAGCCATCAATCCTATCTTGATTCAACTCAGGAACTTGAGCAGGAATGCGAAGGTTAGCCCTAAGGTTTAAATCTTCTTGAACTTTTTCAGTATAATCACTTACAAGGTCATAGTTTCGACCTAAAACATCTTCCAGCAATCGTTTAGCGATATTATAGTACATCTTGCCATCTGGTAGGCTTTCATTACTTAAGTAAGTTCCTAAAACCTTTGAGAGTATTTCACCAATTTCTATAGCATATTGATTGGCGTCCAGATAATTAGCTTTATTCTCTTCTAACTTTTCTAGTAACTCTTCCAGAATCTCACTATCAAGCCTAGCTTTTTCAAATTCGGCCTTAATTTTCTGGAGTAGACTAGGAAACATATCTTCCATTACTTTTCACCTCCTTCGAGTAAACTGCCTTTTTCATTTTGACGCTCTTTCTGCCGTCTATAGTATCGTTTCTTTTGGGTCAATATCTTGTCTTTTTTCTTTTGGTAACGCTCTGCGTCTTTCTTTTTATTACATAGCTTACAAATTTTTGAGAAACCTTTCTTGTCTGAATGCTTTCTATAAAAGTTTTCGCTAGATAATTCTTTAGTCTCATGACACTTGGAGCATTTTCTAGTTAAAGTGGTTTCATTCAATCCTATTTACTCCTTTTTGTCTTTCTCGCTCGCGAGAAAATATGTACAGTGATGGCGTGTAGTTCGGGAGCACCTAGGGGGAGGGGGGTATCCCCCCATCTTCTACCTGGTTGCTCCAGCCTCTTTCACAAAAAATATTTTATTCCGTTTCACTTTATTAAAAAATTTTTTAATTATTTTTTTATGGATTCTTTAAAATAAATCCTTCAGCATTTCACTCATCCCTTTGTTAAGTTTCTGCTGGTGTTCATCAGGCATTGATAGACGCTGACTAACTTCTCTATCAACCTCTTTGCGCTTCTCTTCCGTCAAGCGTTCAATCTCTTGCTGGTGCTCTCTTTCCTTCTTTTCTTTTAATAGTTCACCAGAACGATCTATGACAGCTTGCCACTTGGCATCTCTTGCTATATAGCCTTGTCTCTGACGTTCCCAAGCGTCTTCAATTTGTTTAGTTTTCTCTTCATAAATCTCAGCAGACTTTTCTGCTAAATGCTTCCCATATTCGTTTATATCAATCTTACCAGTAGGTAGGGACATTCTATATACCTCATCTTTCTATTTGTTAGTAGGGGGATAACCGAAGGGGAGGGGCTTTTTTACCCTTGCCCCTTTTTGAAATTCTCAGCCATTTCTTTCAAACTATACTGATACCCATATAGGGCGTTTCTTGGTGTATAGGATAAACCTGAAAAGAAATCACTTAAAGTCCAACCGCTCTTAGTTTTTTTATAATCTTCATTATTTTTAGAGACATCCTTTTCAAGTTTTTTAAGAACCTCGTTTACACGTTCCCTTGCCTTGATAGCATTATCTCCAAGTTTTACAATTTCCATTAGTTTAGCCACTGCTGGAGTAAAGAAAGTATCCTGCTCTTCATCGGCTAATCTAAATATATCTGCAACCATCGCATGGTATTCATCATAAGTAATCATAGGTTTTTCAGTTAATTCTTTCAAACGTCCTTCATGAAATTCTTTTGTACGTTCTGCCGTCCATAGATCGCTTTTTGCCTCAACGTATTTTTCTGAGTTAATTTCTTTTTGAGCCTGCATCAGCTTGGCTTGAGCGTCTGAAATAGCTTGATTTACTTTAACCAGTTCCGCCTCAGTCGTCTCAATATCTTTCTTATTCTGTTCAATCAGTTTGTCAATTTTAGTTTCAATAGTTTGTAATGTTTCCATGTTCTTTTATTCCTCATTTCTTTTGATTGTGCTTATTGGTTTCAACTCTCTACTGGGTCTTTATTCCTCATTACTTCCTCTTTCTCAAAACAAAAAGAGACGCAACAAAAAAGCTACTTAGCTTTAATGTTACGCCTCTAGTTGTCTAGTCAGCTATCTTTCTTTAATTGTTGTATCAATCTGGACAATGTTGCCATCTTGACTAGTAAATACCACGCTACCAAAGTCTGGTATTTTTTTCATCTCTATTATACCATTTTTGTTAAAGATAATAAAGTTATCCTGTAAAAATGGAGTGTAATCTTTGCTCGAATTCATCTGTTTTTCCTCTCTTTTTTTGTGCCGTATATTTAACATATCTTCTATTCTGTTAAATTTAAGTGACCTCCCTTCTCGCCTTGTCTATCAAGGGGGGAGGGCTATTTTTGTGATTTCCTATTTACATTTTTCTCATTATGTAAAAATACAAATATGATTTCAGTCTTAAAAGTTACTCATTTAAGTTACTATTTCCATTTCTTTTTAGGTCTCCTCCTCACAATTCCAAAAAGTGTAGTCATTTTGGGATATCTAGTGACTACGCTCTCCGCCTTACAGTCACAAGGCTTTTCGCCATGCGTAGTCATGTAGTCACCTTGCTCCCAAAAAAATAAACAATAAACGCCTTTTATCTCTTATCTTCATATACTCTTTAATAAATAGAAAATAACTACATTTTTTATATAAAAAGTCAATAATATCAAGGGTTTAGGGGTGTAGTCAGTAAAATAGTAAAAACAACACTTTTTTCTAACCCCTTATGTATCAAGGGTTTTCTTCCTATTTAAAATGTAGTCACTTTTTAAAAATAAACTACACTGACTACATTTTTTTAACGTAAGCTGGTTTAATACTTTTACCAAATCTTGTCGATCGCCTATGTTCCCAACCGTCTCGGTTTTGCATATACTTTTTAACCTTAGCCTTATCCTTTGGCGGTACTTTGTCAGTCAAATACACCTCTTGAAAAAATAGGTTAATGGTCATCTTGTCCCTATCTACCAGTTCACCATAAGTGTCTGTGTCAAGTTCAACTGTTCCACTCCTGTTATTTCTATAGTATCCCTCGTTCATCATATCATAGATATAATAGTATCGCGTCCTGTCGGTCATTGGGTACTGATACATTCTTTTGGGGTAAGGAGTGCCTAAATAGCGCTCCAAATCCTCAAGGGTTTCATCAACAAACTTGTAACGGCTTCTCACTTCATTTACTAGCTTTTCTTGCTCGTCTGTCAGGTTCAACACTTGGTTAGCCCTCCAAGCTACCACCATAGCGCCCCAAAAGGCTCTACGGTCTTTCTCTGTCCACTTCCTGCCCTTATAGGCGGTATCTTTGTGTACCTCAGCAACCAGAAAACGCCTCTCTCCTGTCAAGTCATTCAAATAATCATGATCATTGGTTGCTCTGACAATGATAAAACTCTTAGGGAGTCGCCTATCACTGGAGGCGTAAGGCGGTCTAAACTCTAGCTTGGTTTCTGTGATGAATTTCTTCAATTCTGAAAAACTAGCCTTTTTACTGGCCACCATCTCATCATCAAATACACACCAGTTTCTGACCATTCTAGCCTTGTCATCTTTGTCTGTAAATGTTTCAACCGTTGTAAAATACTTGTGAGTGAAAGCTCCTCAAAAAATTGGGTCTTTCCCACTCCCTGCCGTCCAGTCAAGTCCAGTACAAAGTCAAACTTAACAGTAGGGTCAAACACCTTGGCAACCGCTCCACGGAAAAACAAGTCCATGATAATACGGTTATATTCGTCATCCTTGATATTGAGATAATGCCTTAAAATATCAAAGGGATCACGCTGATTCACTAACTCTTTATACTCGCTTTCGCAAGATTCCAGATAGTCTTTTAAAGGGTTGTAGCTATTTTCTCCAGCTACCACTTCCAAGATATCAGCGATATCTCCTTTTTTATAATCCATCTTATACTTGGTAGCAATATAAGCCCTAATCTCTCTGATAATCAGGTCATCGATTGTTCCGCTCAAGGTTCTACCATTTAACTTAATGGACTTGGTAACGTCAATTTCATATGTAAAAGTGTTGTACTGTATCGCCCCTTTTAGCTTACTATCCCCACTCAAAATCTTCTTTAGATTGTCCAAGGTGATGACAAAGCCTTTTCCTTTGGTTTTAGGCGTAATATTCAGGCTATTGTTTTCCTCGTTGGTCTCCCTTGCTTGGGTCAAGTCCACCACGGTAGGCGGTGCTTCTTGCTGATTCTCTTCGATGATTTTAGTTACAATGTCATTGCTATTCAAAAGCCACCTCCTTATAGAATTTTGTCGCTACTTCTAGAAAGTAGCTTGCTAGGTCTTTCCGTTTGACGATTGCTGAAAATAAGTCCACCAGTTGACTAAAACTGTAGCCATTCACAAATAGCAAGCGGACAAAAAGCGAAGTCTCATACCTGGTATAAATGCCTTTACAAATCAGGTCAAAAACCCAGCCTTTTAACTCCACTCCAAGCCCCTGCCGTTGCTCTGTCAATTTGTTTACCTCTAAATCTTTCAGAATCGTCAACAAGTCAGGACTGGCCAAAACTACCTCCAAGTCTCTAACTAACCTCCAACCCTCTACTTCCTCTTTTTCGTCTTTGACAGTCACATACAAGCCTTTATAGTGGAAATCCGTCAGCGCTTCGCCAATCGGTTCAAAATAGATAAATTTGAAGTATTCCCTATTCTTCCAAACTTGGGTAGGGGTAGACTTGAGAAAGCCGAATAGGGGAATTTTTTCAACGGATATGGTCAATTCTATTATTCTCATTACACCTCCTAATCTACTGCAAGAAAATTGTAAACATCGCTCTTGCGGTAATAAACTTTCTTACTACTTTCAAATGGTGAACGGAGCGGTTTCAAACCTTCTTTTTCCCAGTTATTTAACGTAGTACCACTTATTCCAAGTTTTTTGAGTAAATCAGGTCTAGAAATTATGTCCCAGTTGTCATTCCGTTGCTTTTCCAGTTCCATCCTTTTATGTAAATGATCATCAATCTTTCCTAGAAACTCTAGTTCTGTTTCTCTTGAAAATAGTTGCATATTACACCCCTTTCTAATTATGAGTCTTACCTGCAAGCTGGATATAACGCCCGTAATAAGGACTTAAATCCTCGCTAGGTATTTCTATTGTCTGTTGGTTTTCTCGCTCAAATTGGGCGCTTTTTTTGCGGTCTCGGTAGTTTAGATAAAGCAGTAAGCCAATCAGTACCACCAGAAAGATAACCGCTTGTGTATTGGTCAAATCCAGTTCATTCATGTTACGCCCTCGCTTTGTAATTCTTGATATATAACTGTTGCACTTCATGTTCCATCTTTTGGAAAGCTTCAACTTCTTGAACGGTTACTTTTTTATTGATAAAATCAACGATAAACTGGAATAGATTTGGTTCATTTTCCTTTAAATCAAGCATGAGATCATCAAATTCTGCTTGTGTCATGTTTTTTAGGTCTAGTGTCATTTTATCGCCTCCTAATCAATCATCATTCCACGAGTATATAAGGATGAGTCTGTCCATGAATCCAAAACGTTCTTTCCCCCTCGTTTTTTTCTTGCGATATCAACCGCTATAACTTCCCATACATAATTAAATACTTGGTCTGGAGTCATAGGGTAGTCATTCTCTTTAGTTATTTCAGCTAGGTAAGTGTTTAAGAAAAGAAATCCATCAAAATTGGAAAGTAGCTTTATAAACTTAGTATCACCCCAAAAATTTCTGTAATAAGACTCTTCTCGTTCTTCTAGTTCACCTATTACCTCAGCAATCACCCTCTGTTTCATCCTTTCCGTCTGTTCCTTAAGTGTTTGCTGTTGTTCATGGTATTCTGTGCTAGTTAGTTCATTATAAACATCGTCCAAGTCATTCAATACCCTGCTGATTTCTCTTTTAGCTAATGCAGTTCCATCTCCTACAAGAATTTCTTGTATTTCTTCTAAATTTGTTGAAATAGCTTCTAATTGATCTGCTATCATATTTTCCTCCGTTGGCCGTTTTATTGTCGTTTCTTATACAGGATAATTTACACCACTCCAAACGCTGGGCGATTGCCCCAAGTTGACGAACGCTTGTAGTGATGTTTCGTGGGTAATCATCCACATTTTTGCTAAACAAGTGCTTAGACTCGCCGTGACAGCACTCGTTTTTCAAAACCTTTTCTAATTGCTTGCCTGCTCTTCGGTTTTCTTAGTTTGTCTTTGTTTCGTTTTCGATTTGATCGCCTAATCTTTTCCAGGCTCTATCAAATTCTTCACGTTGAATTTCTTTGCTATGTAATTGCCTTGCTAATTCCATACCTCTACGCTTGAATCTAGCAAAATGTGTCTTTTCTTCCATCCCTAGCTCTCCATCATGTCATAAAGTAGGGCGTAGTATTTATCTGGAATCCTATCCAAGGCTTTCAGTCCGTCATGTTCTGCTTTTTGTCTAGTTTCCGCCTTGACTGTACTATCAAAGGCGATTGAAAAAGCATTCAGCATTGCCTTGTAGCGGTCTACACTTTTCAGATAGCGACCACGTTCCCCAAGTTCCTTGTCTTCCAGTTCTTCTTTTACAGTATCGTCTAAGAGTTCAAACTTTGTATAAACTCCTTTTTCTACTTTGAAACCTAGTCGCTTGTTTTGTCTGAGATTGTAGAGATTAACCTTGCAACTATCCAGATTACGATAGCCTAACACTCCTGCGATTTCTTCTAAGTTTTTGCCCTCAAGTTCAGGCAATTTTTCAGCAATATCCTTGAATTTTACTGCTTGGTGTTGTTTTCTCATTGTGTACCTTGTCTTTCTATGCTATAATCAAGGTATAGAAAAAATATCTATACCATTCATCTAGTCGCTTGCTCTCCTCGACCAAAATTTGAGCAAGTGACTTTTTTGTTGTCTTTTTCATGCCTTTTTCCCTGACTTGGGTTGATAAAGCAAGTCTTTGCTTTCTATAAGTTCCATGATCCAGCTGATTCCCTGTTCTACCGTCTCAAGAAATGCCCCCAGGTCTTCACTGTCCAAGGACTCATAGTTCATACAAAGATATTCAGCTAGTTCTCTGTCTTTCTCAACTAACTTTTTAAAATCCTTGAAATACTTGGGAATCGGAAAACCCTTGCTATTAGTAATTGTTTCAAATTCTACTTTATTGTCCATTCTTAAAATTTCTACACTTAAATAATAAGTTTCCTTTCTTCTTTTTTGCTCATGCTTGCCACTTAAGACAGTACCATTGAATTTACTAATTGAGATAGGAGACAAAACCGCTATAAATCCTTGATACTGCCATAGGTAGCAAGCATCTTAATCTAGCAAAAACTAGCTAGTCTGATAAATCAATCTTCAGTGCTAAAGCACCATACAAGAAATCTGTAAATATAAACTAAAATCGTGATTGGTTGACTCCTTTCTAGTCTTCAACATCAAGAAATTCATCTATCGTTACACCTAAGTAACTGGATACTTTTTTCAAGGTATCTAGTGTCGGACTTTTTGCACGTTCGTAATATAATGCTGTTAGGGTACTTTTAGAAATTCCTGTAGCTTCTGCTACGTCAGCTGTTTTTTTACGTTGCTTAGCCAATAACAGTCGCATATTATTTCGCATTTCTTTTACTCCTCTCTGAAATTTTTCACCACAATAGCCTGAAAAGTGTTTTAAATGGTGTACTTTTTGTGCAACATCTTGTTGACAAAATAATTATATTGCACTTTTTGTTCAATGTCAATACTTTTTAAAAAAAGTTGAATTTTTGCAACTTTTTAAAAACGTGGTAAAAATACATTTGAAAGGTGTTTTTATGGATAACAAATTAAAAAGAATTAAGATTAAAAAAAGAATATAACGGAAAAAAAGGAATGACTCAGCAAGAAATAGCTGATGAAATTGGGGTTACCAAAAGAACTTACATTTATTGGGAAAAAGGTGAGCGTCAAATCAAACCAGACAAAGCCCAACAGCTTGCTGACTACTTTGGGGTAAGTGTTGGTCATCTTTTAGGCTATGAAGATAATTTTATTGAAACAGTAAAAGAACTTAGTCAAAAAGATGGTTCAGATGAAGCTTTTTTTAAAGCTTTTAGAGCATACTATGAATTAAAAATGGCTGACGGTACTGAGAATCTATTAATTTTAAAAGGGGAAGATTTTCTAAATAGGTATCATGAAGAAATTTTAAAAAGCCTCATTCCAAATTTTAATGAGTTAAGCAATCATGACATAGAAAAATACTTATCAGATGATAAGGTTATTAATGAAGCAGAGCAAAAACTTAATGATTTTCTATTTACTCTTGGAACATTAAACCCTCAAGAAACCCAATTACTGGTAGATTTTATATCCCTATCCCCAAAAGATAAGCAAATAGTATTAAACTTATTAAAATCCTTATCTGATAAATAGCACCCCTATTTCTAAGGTCTATTGTGCAAAAAGTGGGAGAATTTTAAGAAAGGTGAAGAATAATGGATATCAAAAATAAGAAAAATACTAAAATCAGCTAAAAATTTTGAACAAATTTACTCAATATCACAATCTAATAGACGAAGCAATAAGTTTAATTTTTACCAAATTGGCTAGATAAAGAATCCAATTTATTTTTTAGAAGAGGTAAATCATTGTAAAAAAATCCTATCACAGTTTCAAACGGGGTGCCTTAATTTTTTTGTCGATTTTGGAATCAATATTGGTTCTGAATTATCAAATAGACACTGGGCCGTTGTCCTAAATAAAAATGATTCTCCAAAATCAAGAAATCTGACTGTACTTCCAATTAGTTCAAAAGAAAAAAAGTTTTCTGTTATGATTGACGAAGTTATACAACAAAAAAATCTAAAAAAATTCTTATTACCTATTCTTGACAAAATTGGCTTTGATTATTTTTCAATCATTCATTATGCACTTACAGAAATTACTCCTTTTGATTTAGGGAGTGCAGAAGAAATCTATCAGGAATTTTTTTGATTCAATACGGAGATATTTACAATTCAGAATCGGCTAAAAGAAATCTATGACAACGGTGCAGGGATGGAAAAAAAGTTGAAAACACTAATAAAAAAATTAAAAGATCTTGTTAACCATTATCAACGATTTAATAAAATTTCCTACGCAAAATGTGACCAGATAAAAAAACGATTAGTAAAGACAGAATCATTTACATAAACGAATTGGATCCTTGCGGAAAATTTAAAGTAAACAATGACACCCTAGATAGAATTGATACAAAATTAAAAGAACTTTACCTAAAAGATTGACAGCTATTAAAAATTTAATCTATAATTAAGTTACTTAGAGGTTTACCCTCATATTTTTAAACTTTGAGCCTCAGCGCTCCAGGGAAGTAGCTTAGTTGTTACTTCCTTTTTATTTTCTAAATAAAACTACTTGTAATATATGGACTTTTTTAAACCCCATATAAGCTCCATATCTGCCTTGTTTCATACTCTAGTATTATTTGCCGTCTGACTTCTTAAAATCGAAAATAAGGGGGTTCTCGTAGCTCCTCGTATGGTATAAACTCAAAACCTTTTCTAATTGCTTGCCTGCTGATGGAAAAGGAGTAAACCATGAAGATTACAGAATACAAAAAGAAAAACGGAACTATCGTATACCGAGCAAGCGTGTATCTTGGAGTTGATAAACTTACAGGGAAAAAAGCTAGAACTACAGTTACAGCCAAAACAAAAACAGGCGTTAAAATCAAGGCTAGAGAGGCCATTAACGCTTTTGCAAACAATGGATATAGTGTAAAGGAAAAACCAACCATTACTACTTATAAGGAGCTAGTCGCTCTATGGTGGGAGAGTTACAAGAATACAATCAAACCAAACTCCCAGCAATCCATGGAGGGGATTGTGAGACTCCATATTTTGCCCGTATTCGGCGATTACAAGTTAGATAAACTTACTACTCCTGTTATTCAGCAACAAGTCAATAAGTGGGCTGACAAGGCCAATAAAGGCGAAAAAGGGGCATATGCAAACTATAGCTTCCTAAACAATATAAACCGCCGTATTCTCCAGTATGGAGTCACAATGCAAGCGATCCAGCATAACCCAGCTAGGGATGTCATTATCCCACGTAAGCAACAAAACAAGGAACATAAGGTAAAGTTTTTCAGCAACCAGGAACTTAAACAGTTTCTAGACTACCTGGATAACCTAGACTTGTCTAGCTATGAAAATCTCTTTGACTACGTGCTTTATAAAACACTGCTGGCTAGTGGGTGCCGTATCGGTGAGGCTTTGGCTCTTGAGTGGTCTGATATTGACCTAAAAAAAGGCATTATCAGCATATCTAAGACTCTGAATAGATACCAAGAAACAAATACACCTAAGTCTAAAGCAGGTCTAAGAGAAATTGATATTGATAAAGCTACAGTTTCCCTACTCAAGCAGTATAAAAAACGTCAACAAGTCCAGTCATGGCAACTAGGACGGTCTGAGGGTATTGTATTTACTCCATTTACTACAAAATACGCCTACGCTTGCTTGCTTAGAAAGAGGCTACAAGGCCACTTCAAAAGCGCTGGCGTTCCTGATATTAGTTTCCACGGTTTCCGACACACTCACGCTACAATCATGCTATATGCTGGCATAGAGGCCAAAGACTTGCAATACAGATTAGGCCACTCTAATATCTCTATGACTTTAAACACTTATGTCCATGCTACCAAAGAGGGAGCAAAAAAAGCCGTCTCAATCTTTGAATCGGCTATCAGCAATCTATAAATAATAAGGGTGTCCCATTTTGGGGCTACCCTCTTACTATACCTAAAATTGGTTAAGGGTAACTAAAAGGGTAGTAAAAACAAAAAAGCACTAAGGGAAAACGCCCCAAAGTGCTTAATATCAAGGCTCTAAAGCCTATCTTATTCAATAAAATATTACAACATCTTGTTGTAGAATTCAACGACAAGTGCTTCATTGATTTCTGGGTTGATTTCGTCGCGTTCTGGCAAGCGAGTCAATGAACCTTCCAATTTTTCAGCGTCGAATGATACGAATGCTGGACGTCCAAGAGTAGCTTCTACTGCTTCAAGGATAGCTGGAACTTTCAATGATTTTTCACGAACTGAGATCACTTGACCTGGAGTTACGCGGTATGATGGGATATCAACGCGTTTTCCGTCAACAAGGATGTGACCGTGGTTTTACGAATTGACGAGCTTGACGACGAGTAGTCGCAAGACCAAGACGGTAAACAACGTTATCCAAACGACGTTCCAAAAAGAAGCATGAAGTTGAAACCTAGGATTCCGCCTTTGATTTTTTTGTAGCTTGTACGAACAAGTTACGGAATTGTTTTTTTCACCTACACCGTAAGTGAAACGAAGTTTTTTTGTTTTTTTCAGCCAATTGCAAACCGTATTCTGACAATTTTAGAACGGTTGTTTGGTCCGTGTTGTCCTGGTACGTAGTTACGACGTGCCAATTCTTTACCTGTACCTGTAAGTGAAAGGCCAAGGCGACGAGCTTGTTTCCAAGATGGTCCTGTATAACGTGACATGTGAATGTCCTCCTGATATAAATAATATTTCGGTGGAAATAGTCACTTAGAAAGCCCTGATTCGTGCAGATGCCCTTCGCCTAAACAGCCAAGGTTACTTATCATAAGACACCTGTTGACGAGCTTCATGCTTTCCTGCTGATATTTCACACAAAATCCATTTTACCATGAATGGCTAGATTTGTAAAGGGATTTTAAGCTTTATTTTCATTGCCAGAGAGGTTAAGAATAAGGGTAAAGGTGCTTCCAAGACCCTACTGACTGCTGACTGTGATTTCTCCACCCAATTGATGGGCCAATTCACGCGCAATCGCAAGACCCAAGCCATGCCCACCTGTCTTCATGTTACGCGAAGTTTCTACACGATAAGGCGTTTGAAAATATTCTCCAAATCCTCTGGGGCAATTTGTGTTAGTGCTTTCGCTAGAGTCTTAGAAAGCGGAGTAGCTTGATCTGTTGGAAGAGCTGTATCTACTGACTCTGTACTAGTTTCTGTAGGCACGTCAATCTTTTCGGGTACTGCTGAAGGTTGTGGGCCAAGTTGAAAGGTGTATCCGTAAGGACATCGGCACGCACCGAACTTTGTTGACCAACTAAGATAAAGAAGCCACTAGCCACAACAACTGAGGCAACACCTACACTGAGACGGCGGATAGACCAACGAGTATATCTTTGATTTGGATTGAATTTTATAGAATTCTCCTTAGAATTTTCTTTATTTGATGACTCTAGTATAATCTCCTAAAATTAAAAAGGATTAAGAAAAAGTTGAAAATTTTTTTCTTAATTCCCTCTTATAAAATTACTTATATTAATCTTTACGAATTAATTTCCGCCAAAGCATCTAAATATTGATTATTGATGACAGCTAAAATATAGGCGTCTGCTTTCAAGAGATCATTGGGGCCAAACTGAACATCCAAGGGTGCATTTTCTTGATTTCGAAATCCAATAACATTCAGGTTGTACTTTCCGCGTAAATCTAGCTGACTCAGACTTTGACCAGCCCAAGCACTCGGTATCTTCATCTCTACAACAGAAACATTTTTATCTAGCTGAAAGACATCGACACTATTATGAAACAGAATATTTTGTGCGAGAGATTGACCCATTTCATACTCAGGTGAGATGACCACATCTGCACCAATTTTTTCCAAGACCTTCTTGGCTGTATAACTTTTAACCTTGGCAATAACAGTCGGTACTCCCAAACTCTTACAGTGCATAACTGCCAGAACACTAGACTCTAGACTTTCTCCCGTTGCAACGACAACCGTATCACAGGTATCAATCCCTGCAGACCTAAGAAGTTCCTCATCTGTAATGTCCCCAACAACTCCACGCGCCAAAACAGGCTCAAATTGATTAATGAATTCTTCGTGGTCATCAATGGCAATAATATTCATATTTTGTTTAGCAAGGGCAGAAAGAACACTGGTCCCAAAAATTCCCAACCCTAAAATTCCAATCGTACGATCTGACATAGTTTTTCCTTTCTTATCCGATACTAATATCTGCTTTCATATAGTGAATCATATCCTTCTTATCCGGCTGGTAATCAGCTAAACTAACTAATATCGTTAAAGGTCCAATACGACCGATAAACATGAGCATCATGACGATACTGAGGGCTATTTTGCCCAGTTCTGGAGTTAGATTTGCCGTAACCCCAACGGTCGCAAGAGCCGAAATGGTCTCAAACATGAGATAGATAAATCGAGGTGACCCATCTGCTGTAATACCTAGTAAAATCAAGCCCAGCAAGAAGGTCATTAAAAAGATAATAAAGACACTAAAGGATTTTTGAACAACTCGAGGCTCAATCGTCCTACGAGCAATATTGCTATGAGGGAGACCTAATAATTCCCTACGGGCAAAGACAAGTAAGACAAAAAAGGTCGTAATCTTGAGACCCCCAGCTGTACCTCCAGGCGCCCCTCCGAGAAACATTTGTAGAATATAGATAAACAAGGTCACAGGCCGAGCTTGGGTATAATCGATAGATGCAAACCCTGCTGTCCGCATGCTGACTGTTTGGAAAAAACTAACCAGTAATTTCTCTGAGGCACTTAAATTTCCAATCGTTCCTGGATTGTTCCACTCAATTAAGAGAGTCGATGCCGTTCCAAGTAAGAGAATTCCTGCAGTTAAGAAGAGAACCAACTTGGTGTGGAAACGCAGATGGCGTTTTTTCTTCTTGCCTAACTGAGTTGCCAAATCAAACCAGACCATAAAGCCAAGACCACCTGTGATAATCAAGCCAGCAATGACCAAATTGATCAAGGGATCCGTCTGAAAAGCCACTAAACTACTACTGCCGAAATTATCAAAACCAGCATTACAAAAGGCTGAAATGGCTAAAAAGATAGAGGTGAAAATACCTCGTCCCCAGCCGAACTCAGGAATAAAACGGAAACTAAGAAGAAAAGCTCCCAAACCCTCTACCAGAAAAGTCGTCAAAAAGATGGAGCGCATAAAGGCCTTCAGCGACCGAGTCTCCCCATAACTAAAACTCTCCTGAATGGTTTCACGACTGCGAAGACTAAGCTTTTGCTTCCCCTGAATATAAAAGACCCCGATAAAAGTCATGAGCCCCAGACCACCAATCTGTATCAAGAACATACAAATCAACTGCCCCCAGACATTATAGGTCATAGCCACTGGTTGCGTAAAAAGGCCAGTTACACAGACCATGGACACCGTCGTAAAGAGATGGTCAAAATAAGTGGCCTGAGAACCATTTGCCTGAACAAAAGGCAGACTCAAAAGAAGAGAGCCTATAAAAATAACTCCAGCGAAACTTAAAAAAATGCGACGAGCAGGCGAAAGTCCGCCCAAGGCCCTTTCAATTTTTTTCACAAATAATTTGAATAACATACATCCATTTTACCATAAAAAGAGGAAGAGTAGCTAGATCTGAGAGGCTATCTCAAGACAGAGTTCCAAGGCCTTTTCGAAAGCTTCTGAACCCCAGTCACGACTGTCGTAGTTATCTAGATCTGCTAAGGAATCTGCGGTAAAGAGCAACTCTCCCCAGACAACCCCACGCAGTTGGGCTACTGCCGCAAGTGCAGAACACTCCATCTCCACAACAGCACAGCCTTCCTCCTTGCGATAAGCCACCTTTTCAGCCGTTTCTCGGTAAAAACCGTCTGTCGTCCAGGTCATGACTTCTTCATAGGGAATCCCTCTGGTTTCCAACACTCGCTCAATGGCAGCAATAGCCTCTGGCTGAATTTCCATATAACGAGAAGGTGCCACATAGTGATAACTGGCTCCTTCATCTCGCAGTGCGCGAACAGGGACTAGAAAGGCATTTTCTTCTATATCAGTCAGCACACCACAGGTTCCAGCGGAAATAATCTGCTCCACACCATAGCCAATCAACCAATCCATAAACTGGGTTGCTGGAGCGGAGCCGACAGGTGCCTGAGCCAGACAAATTCCCTCGCCTTTGTAGTTCACGACATAGACTGGATAGGTCTTGGTGGCAGAAACGAATTCGCCGACACAGTCCACCCCTACTTCCCTCGCATAGCGGTCAATCTCCTCCCCTAAAAAAGCATAGACACACTTCTTTGGCAAGTGCAAATCCAGCCCCTCGTGATCAGGCATGATGACCGCCTGAGGATTGTCATCAAACTCTAAAATGGGAATCGTATGTTTCTGAATCATAATCCACCTCCTCTAATTTTGTACTATTGTATCAAAAGCTGACCAAGTGTCAAGGAGGGGATTGATGAACTGAGAAGAAAAAAATACAGTCGAAACCAATTCCCACCAAGAAAGTCAAGTCAGACAACTTGAAGGAACTCCCCTAGCAAAAAACAATCCCAGAAAAAATCTTCTAAGATTGTTTTGTATTTATTTTACTAGACTAGCAAAGTTATTTCTCAAATCAACGTTTTCTGTGGGATTGAGATACATCTTGTCACCATTTGTCGTTGGTGAGTGGAAAACGATTCCTTCGCCAGTGTCAGTAATAGCAAAGAAGTAATTGTGAACGGTTGGGTATTTATCCCAATTACTGTAAGTTTCTACAATGCGGTATTTAACAGTACCACTACCTGTTTTTGAAAATTCCGCATCAAGTTTGCTACCGTCTGTCCAGTAGAGTATATCCGCACCGATATTTCCTGCTACTAGCCCTTTTTGGTAGTTAGGTTGTCCCATTTGATTTCCCCAAGTCACCATAAACTCTGCTAAAGCTGCAGACTTATCCGCTGTCCAAGGTCCTTTTTCTTCTGACTTAGAAGAGGTCGTCCCCTTAGGATCTTTTGCGTTCCCACTTGACGAACTAGTAGTCATTTCTGAAGTAGAGGTTAGTCTTTCTTTACTAGGACTATAGCTAAATTCTTTCCATGAAAGTTGGTCTGGAGTTAACTCATCAGCCTCTGTTTTCCCAAATTTCTCTAGTAATTTCTTATCAGTAATTTTAATTTCCTTACTACTAAGTTTAGTAATTCCCTTAGCTCCTTCTAACTTGTCTAGAGTCCCCACGCCATCACCAGTTCCTGAAGACCAGCCCAAAGATAAAATCTCACCCGTTTTAAAGAGTTTAATTGCACTACGGGCACCACCTTGTCCTGCTACAAATCCATCAGCAAGCAAGCTTGGTTGACCGTCTTTTAGGTAATACACACCCGTCAAGAAATAATTCTTGCCTGCAGCTTGACTTCCAATAATCATCTCTGACTGACCATCCCCATCCAAATCTGAAAATGCATAACGTTGTCTATATGGGTCAGCCGCTGCAGATTCAATCACCCATGAATGAATCGCCCGATCAGACTTATGAAGTTTTGCTGCAATATCAGGAACAGACATTTTTCCAGAAGATAAAATCACCTCATAGTCCTCAAAAACACTCTTATAAAGATCTTCTACCGTCTTTTTCGTTTCTGCCTTGGTTCCTCCAACAAAGTTTTTCGTGGGTTCTGGTAATCCAATCAAACTACAAGCAGTTAAACAACCGACTGACATGCCCACAACTAATCCTAGAATCCATTTCTGTTTCATCATCCTATTTTTCCTTTTCTCCTTTTTCTACATTATACAAAAAAGCTACATCAAACACCAATTAAAATTTTGAAAAATTTTCTTGTAAAGAGAATCACATAAAGCCATTTTATACGCCAAAGAAAAAGGAGCGGATATGATATCCTACTCCTTATTCTTGTCAGAAAATCTAATTAGAATTAGTCTTCTTTTCTCTTACTAGAAACTAGTCCAAATCCACTTAAGATTCCTAGAAGTCCAAGTGCTCCTAGGCCATCGTTAGCTTTTGTACCAGTATTTGGAAGTTGATCTTGGCTCTTAGCTCCCGCTTTAGCAGTTGCTGGAGCTTGAGGCATTTCGCTATTTCCTGATGCTGATGGCATCACTGGAGTTGTTGGTTTACTTGGAAATTTAGGATCTACCGAATTCATTGGGTTTCTTGGAGAATCAGGTGTTCCTGGTTCTGTTGGATTAACAGGTGCTTTAGGCTTAAATACGTGAATAACATTTCCAGTATCTGTATTGATTGTTTCCACCAATTCATATCCAAGTACTTGACCAGCTGGGTTATCACCTTCAGCTAATGGTTTAACTGGTTTACCATTTTCATCTACCCATACTGTAGCTGATTTATCAGATGTAGCAGGCTTAAAGATATGTGTTACTTTGCCTGTTTCTGGGTTTGTAACTGTTCCTACTAGTTCGTAGTTAGGCGTTGATCCTGCTGGGTATGTTCCTGGTGTTACAGGCTTGATTGGGTTTCCTTTTTCGTCTACTCACTCAGTTGTTTTACCTGCCTCGATAGACTTCTTAACTTTTTCAGCTTCTTTTCTAGCTTCTTCCTTAGCTTTTTCTTTTTGCTCTGGAGTTAAGTTTGGATCTTTATCGATGTTTTTGATTTTCTCTTCAAGTTCTTTTTCTAAAAATCCTAACTTGATTAAATCTTTCTTCCAATCAGGTCGAAGCTGGGGACTTAACATGAGGTGGACGTAGTCTAAACCTAGATGTCGTGCGATGCGTGCTCGATAGACCTGGGTACTCTCAAAGCCATAGCGATGGATTTCCTTGGCTGGATGAATAGTGACAATTCTCGACAGGTTATGCATTCTTTCTCTCTTATTTTCTGCTTACAAAGGGAAAACCACCCTCGTCAAAAGGCGAGGGTAGTTGATCAGTTACTGTGCTTGGGGATTTCCTAGCAAGTTCCCCCTCAAAAGGACTTTATGATATTCTATCACAAAGACGGACCATCTGCAAGATAGATTGACTTAGAGATGATCGTCTAAATCCCATGAAAAATTATCGTCTGGAACACCTACAACAATTCTATTTCTTTATTTCACAACAAGC
>BNJS01000996.1_pt1 | contig 66315 bp, 84 predicted proteins | sample 8540461 | NCBI WGS metagenome assembly BNJS01 (sample SAMD00202454, study PRJDB9452) | human saliva metagenome | isolation source: human saliva | place: Japan
GTGGGTTCGATTCCTGCCGTCCCTGTATAAAGTGTAATCATTTATGATTACACTTTTTTATCTTTAAAAAAAATATCTGTTTTTATTTCGGAAATATTCTTTAAAAGTACTGTTTCATAAGCTTTATTAGCTAATATATATCGGGAAATATTTTTGACAATTATTTTTAAAAGTATGATATTGTATTATTGTATATAAAGTTATAGGAGGTAAAATATGACAGAGAGTGTAAAACCATTTAGTAAGCTATATGATTTAACCCAGAGAGCAGAAAAAGTAGGAATTTCTGATGATGATGTACTCAGAGAAATTTTAGTTGAGAAGATTGTACCTAATAAATATCAACCACGTCGTGAATTCACTGAAGAGAAAATTAAAGAGCTTGCCGAATCAATTAAGCAAAATGGTTTACTTCAATCTATTACAGTTCGTGATATAGGAAATGGTTTCTATGAACTTATTGCTGGGGAAAGACGTTTAAGAGCAATTAAATACTTGCAATATGCTACTACCAAGGCTATTGTTAAGGAATTAACTGATGAACAAATGGCAACTCTTGCCTTAATTGAAAATATTCAGAGAGAAGAATTGACTCCTATTGAAGAGGCACATGCATATCAGGAATTACTTAGAATTAATAAACTTACTCAAGATGAGTTGGCAAAATCCTTAGGGAAAACACAAGCAACTGTGGCAAATAAACTTCGTTTATTAAAGCTTAGTAAGAAAGTTATAGATGCGATAAATACTAAAAAAATAACTGAACGTCATGGACGTGCTATGGTTAAATTAGAACCGTCAGCTCAGGAAAAGTTATTGGTTCAGATTTTATCTCAGAATCTGAACGTTTCTCAAACTGAAGAAAAAATAGATACATATTTAAAAATAAAAAAAGATACAAAAGTATTTAACTCTACAGTTAATTATGATGGTCAAAAGGTTATAGCTAAACTTGTAAAAGAAATAGCTAAATTGGAAGAAAAATATAATATAAATCTTAATAAAGAAGAAGAAGAAAATATGGATAGCGTGGTTATCAAAGTTACTGTTCCACGTTATGTAAATAAAGAGGTAAATGATGAAAATATTAGCGATATGTAATCAAAAAGGTGGAGTAGGAAAAACTACTACTTCAATTAATTTAGCTGCTTCTTTAGCTTATCTTAAAAAGAAAGTATTATTAATTGATACCGATCCACAAGCGAATGCAACAAGCGGAGTTGGGATAGATAAAGCAGCTATAAGTCAATCAATTTATAATATCCTTGTAGATGAAGTTAATATTAATGATGTAATAATTAAACAGCTTATGAGAATCTGGATATTGTGCCTTCTAGTATTGCATTAGCCGGTGCAGAAGTTGAGCTTGTCTCAGCAATTAGCCGTGAACAACGTATGAAAAATGCAATTTCAGAAATCAATGAGAACTATGATTATGTAGTAATCGATTGTCCGCCATCTTTAGGACTTATTACTTTAAATTCATTAACTGCAGCTAATGGGGTAATTATTCCTGTACAGACAGAATATTATGCCTTAGAAGGGCTTAGTCAGCTTATGAATACATTCAATATAGTAAGAAAACATCTTAATTCTAAATTAGATATTTTTGGTGTATTACTTACTATGACTGATAGTAGAACAAATATATCTAATCAAGTGGCAGAGCAGGTAAGAGAGCATTTCAAAGATAAAGCATTCGAAACAGTTATAGCAAGAACTGTACGTCTAAGTGAAGCTCCGAGTTTTGGTGAACCAATTATTGAGTATGCGAAAAATTCTAATGGAGCCAAACAATACTTAGCATTAGCTAAAGAGGTGATTGAACGTGGCTAAGAAATTAGGTAAAGGTTTGGGGCGTGGACTGGATGCTATTTTCGCTACAGAAAATGTTGAATTAGTAACAGATAATGATAAAATAGTGGAAATTGCACTTGATGAGATCAAAAAGAATCCATATCAACCGCGAACTTATTTTAATGAAGAAAAATTAAACGAATTAAAAGAATCTATCGAAAAAAATGGTTTATTACAACCTATTATTGTAAAAAAAGCTGTAAAAGGTTATTACATTATAGCAGGGGAGCGTCGTTATAGAGCATTTGAATTGCTAGGTAAGAAAGCAATCCCTACTATTATTAAAGAGTTGACAGATGAAGAAATGATGGTCTTTGCGGTTCTAGAAAATTTACAACGTGAAGATTTATCTGCTTTAGAAGAATCAGAAAGTTATAAAAATCTGATGGATAAGATGTCATTAACTCAAGAGGAATTAGCTAAAAAAACTTGGGAAAAAGTAGACCTTATATAGCAAATAGTTTACGACTATTAAAGTTACCAACAGAAATTAAAAATAAACTTGAGCAAGGAGTCATAAGTACGGCTCATGCCCGAACGTTACTTTCATTAAAAACAAAAAAAGCTATGGAAGAGGTTTGCGCTTTAGTAGTTGAAAGAAAAATGTCTGTTCGTGAATTAGAAGAATATGTAGCGAAGTTACTGAAACCGAAAGAGGTCAAGAAAACGAAGGCTAAGGATATTTTTATAGAAGAGCAGGAAAATATTCTTAAAAGGCGTCTTGGAACGTCTGTAACGATTAAACAAGGTCGTAATAAAAAAGGTAAGATTGAAATTGAGTTCAAAGATAATGATGAATTTGAACGTATTATTTCATTATTCAAGGATGAATAGTTATGAACGTTATTGAGAAATTTAAAAACTTCATTAAGTAACACTAATTTACTTTATTACAGTTTTAGAAAAAGCTATTACTTATAATTGGAATTTTTTTATTATTGCATCAATACTAGTTCGTATCTTTAATAAAATTATTGATTATGTGATGACAACGAGTGATAATGCCAATAAGAAATTTAACATAAAGTTTAATGAGAAAAGATCAGAAACGTTACACAAACTCGTTAAAAGTGCAGTTCGTTATACAATCTACTTTATTGCATTTTTTCAAGTTTTATCAATCTTAGGAGTTAATACTACGAGTATTGTGGCCAGTGCAGGTATAGCATCGGTAGCTATTGGTTTTGGTGCACAGAGTTTAGTTAAAGATATTATATCTGGATTTTTTATCATTCTTGAAGGACAATTTGATGTAGGTGATAATGTCAAGATTTATAATCAAGCAGCCTTTATTGCTGGAGGTTATGTAATGTCACTTGGATTACGTTCTACGAAAAATTCGTTCTAAAGATGGTGAAGTATATTTTATTCCCTAATGGGACTATTAATCAAGTAGTAAACTATTCTTTAATGTATAACTTAGCATTAGTAGAACTACCAATTAAGATTGATGAATCTATTGAAAAAAATTGAAGAGAGAGTTAATAAAGTAATAGGTAATGCTAATAACTCTAAAGAATATCATGATTTATTATATAAAAATGATAAATTACACATCGATTATATAGAAAAAAATTGAAGATAATGTTGTTACGATACATGTTATTGGAAAAAGCTAAAGTCAGGGAAAGAAAAATGAAATTGAAACGAGATTACGACGTGATTTCTATAAAGAGTTTAAATCTTTATTAACATCAAATGAAGAAAAAAATAGGAGGTTGGATTATGGAATATGAATTAAATGACATAGTTGAAATGAAAAAAACAACACCCTTTGTGGCACAAATAGATGGCAAATTACACGTATGGGGAGCAGATATAAAGATAAAATGCCTAAAAAGTGTGATAATAACATTATGATGCCAAGACGTGAGTTTAACAAAGAAAAATTAAAAAAATAGTTGAAAAAAACATTCATAATATGAAAAAAAGCTAGTGAATCTTTAGATAGAATCACTAGCTTTTTTTATTTATTAAATCTTTTTGATAGTCTTTGAGCTGATAAAGATAAAAGCTAAAACTATAATTATTCCATATAAAAATTCCATACTTCCAATATTATTTAAAGTAGTACCAAAATGTAACCAGATCAGTTTTTTTCCAGGGAATTAACCCTATAATATTACCGATGAAATATTTTTTTAAAACGATATTCTAGTTAAACCATATGAGTAACAAATAACACTGTTTGGAAGAACTAGGGATTAATCTATAGATTATTAAAAATATCATAAGTTTATTTTTCACTTATACCGAAAAATTGTATCATATTGTTTTTTTAGATAGTTTTTAGCTAAGTATTTTTTTCAACGTAATCACTGGCAAAATATCTTGAAATGATAAACATCACGCTAGTATAGATTATCGATGCAAATTATCGAAAGGATAAAACCATGAGTAAAAACCAAATAAATAACCACCAATTGCAGAAAATATCCCTGGTGGGAATAAAAAAATATTGGTAATATAGATGCTAGTATTAAAAAAATACTATAGGTGCAAAAGCTACCAAATTGTGCTATAAAATCCTGCATAGGTCCTCCTTCTGATAAAATAATATTCTTATTATATCATAAATCTAGGGAAATAAGCGACTAAAAAAACTAAAAACGGAGTGACTCGAAAATTTGTGATTTCAGAGAAATCGATTTTTGGATGAGTCACCCATGTAAAGATTTATAGATATTATACTTCTTTTACTAAGTGTACTTCAATACCGTTTGGATCATTGATAACAATCTTATTATCATATTCAGAGATGATTTTAGTGTTATTATTTTTTATATTTTCCACAATTTGGTTGTAAGCAATATCATCAATAAATATTATTTCAAAATGATCTAATCCGGGAGTACCTTTTTCTCTAAGACTTAGATGAGGACCTCCCCAGTGATTAACAGCTAGATGGTGGTGATAATTTCCGTAAGCAATCCAACTAGCACTAGCTACGGTGAATTTATCACTGAATCCTAGTATTTCCTGATAGAAGTTAGAAGAAATGGTAGAGTTTTGAACACTTAGATGAACATGACCAATAATAGTTCCTACTGGTAAAGTATAAGGCACTACAGATTTTGAAATATCAAGTAGGTGAGTAGCATCGATAGGTTCTGTTACTCCTATGATTCGACCATCTTCTTTTTTATCCCAAGTACTTTCATCTTTATCATAATATACTTCAATGCCATTACCTTCGATATCACTTAGATAAAGGGCATTGCTATAGCCGTGATCAGAGCCACCATCTAAAGGTATATTAGAATCAATAAAGTGACGTAAGATATTTGCTAGACTTTGTTCATCTGGAACTAGGTATGCTATGTGATATAGACCGTAAGAACGAACTAGGGGGCCATCAACTTTTTTCAAGTGAAGAAGCGGAGTATTATCTAAAGTACCTAAAGTAGCTTCAGTTTCATTTTTAGAAATTACAGTCATCCCCATAGCTTCTGTGTAAAATTTAAGCTGTCTTTCAAAGTTTACAACATTAAGTGTTGCTGTACCAAGTTTTATGTTTGAATTATATTTTTTCATAGTTAATTATCATCCTTTTAATTTTTTTATAGAAATTTATATCTTGTAATATATTTTTATATACCAAAAATAATTTTTTGTAAAGTACGTACTTTTTATAATAGTTAGTATCTTTTTAATATACTAATGATATAAAGATTAGTGATTATTAACAAAAATATTTTTTTAAATTAGAATAATATTAAATGATAAGTTTTGTGTTTTATGTTATAATAGTTAAGTTGAGTAGGCAAGGCCTAAGTAATATAAGAAATTAATGAAGAAAAGGAGTGATTAATACTATGGCATTAACAGCCGGAATAGTAGGATTACCAAACGTAGGAAAAAGTACACTTTTTAACGCAATTACAAAAGCAGGAGCATTAGCAGCGAACTATCCTTTCGCAACAATTGATCCAAACGTAGGAATTGTAGAAGTACCAGACCACAGATTAAATAAATTAACAGAATTAGTAGAACCTAAAAAAACAGTACCAACATCATTCGAGTTTACTGATATCGCTGGTATCGTAAAAGGTGCATCTAAAGGTGAAGGATTAGGGAATAAATTCTTAAGTCACATTCGTGAAGTAGATGCAATTTGTCAAGTTGTTAGATGTTTTGAAGATGAAAACATTACTCACGTTGCTGGTGGAGTAGATCCATTATACGATATTGAAGTTATTAACCTAGAGTTAATCTTAGCCGACTTAGAAAGTGTTGAAAAACGTATCGGACGTGTTGAGAAAAACAAGCTAAACAAAAAGATAAAGATGCTGTTGCAGAATTTGCAGTACTTTCTAAAGTTCGCGACATTCTTAAAGAAGAAAAACCAGCTAGACTTTTAGAATTCGATAAAGAAGAGCAAAAAATCGCAAAGGGATTACATTTATTAACAATGAAACCTATGCTTTATGTTGCTAACGTAAGTGAAGATGATTTACTAGACGTTGACTCTAACAAACACGTAGCAAGTGTACGTGAGTTTGCTACAAGTGAAGGAAGCCAAGTAATCGTAGTTTGTGCAAAAATCGAAGAAGAAATGGCTTCATTAGAAGATGAAGAAAAAGCAATGTTCTTAGAAGAACTAGGAATTGATGAAAGTGGATTAGATAAATTAATTAAAGCAAGTTACAGCCTTCTAGGATTAGCAACATACTTCACAGCTGGTGTCCAAGAAGTACGTGCATGGACATTTAAAAAAGGTATGTTAGCACCTGAATGTGCTGGAATTATCCACTCTGATTTTGAACGTGGATTTATCCGTGCTGAAACTGTAAGTTATGATGATTTAGTTGAATATGGAAGTATGCCAAAAGCTAAAGAAGCTGGTCGTGTGCGTCTTGAAGGTAAAGAATACGAAGTAAAAGACGGCGATATCATGTTATTTAGATTTAACGTATAATAAATATAAGAATTCTATATTTTCTCATTACTTGGGAAGATATAGAATTTTTATATTCTCTATAAAATGTGTTATAATTATTTTTATATAAAAGAGGTGATTTGACTATGTTAAGATTTTTTTCCATAATCCACTACTCGTAGCTAAACTAACAGAGTATGAGTATTTAATTAAAGGAAATAAGAAACAGAGTACAGCAGAATATAAAATAAAAAGAATTATAAAAGATGTTACTGGAGAAGTTTTCGAGAGCGTTGAAGTATATAATAGTGGAATATCAATTCCAAAAAAATTACGAAAAAAATGGATTTCAAGCTACAGCAATCTATATTCCAGAGCTTAAAGAACTTCTTGTTATCTATAGAGGTAGTGAGAGTGAAGATATTAGTGACTGGTTTTACAATTATACGGGAATAGTTTCTGGTGAAAATACTAGTCAAATTGATTCTGCGTGTAAATTTACTATGTTTTTAAAAAGGAAAATTGTAGATTTTGATTCTTGTTATAAAGTTGCTGCAGGTCACTCTCTTGGGGGACATATAGCAATTACAGTAGAATTGTTAAAAACAAACATATCAACGAGTTTATACATTCAATACAGCATTACCACAGTTAAAAACAACTTAGAAAAATATGATAAAAAAATATAACAAAAAAAATTAGAGGAGTATTTTTTTAAAAAAGATTTAGAGGAGACTAATAAACTCCAAGAATTTACTTCTAATTATTATGCAAAAAAATGCTCATCATATATATAATTTTGTAAGAAAAAAATGATTTTTATTCAATCATTAAATATGACGGTAGGGACATTTCATGTAGGAAAAACTATAGAATTTCCTGCGCTAATTAAGAATTTTTGTAGCACCTGAAGAGTATCTGACAGAAGAAGATACGTATGAATTAGATAAAATTTTTCTGTGACTTTTTATAATAGATTAATGAGAAAAAAATATCACGCCAGACGATGTGGTGGAGAAATCAAAAAAACAGGTAACAGATGAATTTATAGGATTACTTATTGAGAAAAATAAAAATCCAATTCAACAACAAATCAGTAACTTTTTCTTATAAAAAAAGTAATAAAAAGCATCTAGTGAAGTAGGGAATTACAGATTCATATAGAACATTTAAGGCTGTTTATAATTACTTACTGTACTTGGCTCATGCTGGTATTATACCTGATGATGTAATAAATTGTACTGATAGTAGAGACGCTACAACTCTCTATGAGAAGCTAATGTGCGATGTAAATAAATCAAATCTTAAGAATTTATTAAAACCATTACAGGAGTTTTATACATTAGCTAAAGTTATTTATACTGTAACTCATGCTAATGGTCTAGATGATGTAGGAAATTGGGGAGAAATAGCTAAAGCACACGATCTTCCAGCTCTATACGATGCGTTAGGCGAGTAAGAAGTATTAAAAGAATAAAAATAGAGGATTGACTATGGGCCAATCCTCTATTTATTAGTCGTCATCTTTCTTCTGTAATAACAGATAGGTTTTTATGATTGGAGGAGGAGTTTGTAAGTGTTAGTGTACGCTCTTCTTTCTCTTCTTTTTTTCTCGTCTTTCTTCTCTTCTTTTTTAACTGGTTTTACAGTAACTTTTGAAGGATCATTAAATGAAACACTCTTATCAATATTGTAACCAAATTTTGCCAATGTTTTTTCTTTAGAAAGTTCTTTAAAGCCATTTGGAACTATATCTTTTGTACCACCTTTTGCATTGTTATAACCGTTGATATTTGCATCAACGACTGATTTAGGTCGGCTAAAGGCAGTATCTGGAGCGATTAAGTTTTTATCAAGTGCGTAAATGGCATTCATAACTGCAACCCAGCTTCTTTGAGCATAGTCATAACTTGGTACTTTTGCTGGACTATCGTATCCATTCCATAGACCAACAGTTATTTTTGTAGAACCACCAACAACCCATAGGTCATTATAATACTCAGAAGTCCCTGTTTTTACAAATAAGTTTTTAGAATTGAATTTAAGTTTACTTGGCATATCATGAGATAAACCGTAACTCTTATTGATTACGTCCCCAAGCATATTGACGATTAGATAACTTGTAGATTCTTCAAATACTTTAACTGGAGAGAAATCAGCTTTATAAACTAGTTCCCCATCGTTATTTTCTATTTCTTCGATAATATGTGCTTTTTTATGTTCACCTTTATTTGCGAAAGTAGAGAAGGCACTAGTATTCTCAGTAACAGATAGACCATATGTCATACCACCAATGGCAGTAGCTAAGTAAGTTTTATCACTTTCTGTAAGGCCTTCAACACCCATTTTCTCTAGGTAATTTGTGACAGGATCCTCTTTATAAAATGCAGAGTATAGCCTTACGGTAGGTAAGTTAAGAGATCTAGCTAAAGCTTCTCTAGCAGGTAGATATCCACGCTCAGACATGTCATAGTTCTCAGGTTTCCAACCATAGTGGTTAAATCTCTTATCTAAAACTGTTGAGTTAGGAGTAATGTAACCTTTATCGATAGCTGGTCCATAAACTAATAGTGGTTTGATTGTAGAACCTGGTGAACGACGAGTTCTTGTAGCGTGGTTAAGTTGTTGTTTTTTGTAGTCCATACCACCGATAAACGCTAATACTTTACCAGTACTGTTTTCAATGACCGATGCTCCAATTTCTAATGGATAAACAACACCACCCTGAGTGTACGTTGGATAAGAAGCGAATTGTTTTTTCGTTTCTTGAAGAGTATCGTAAAGTTTCTTATCAAGTGTAGTTTTTACTTTATAACCACCAGTTATGAATTTAATTCTACTTTTTTCGATTAGTTCATTTCTGTAATCAGAATCATTTTTAAATTCTTCTTCTCTATTATTTTTTTTAGCAGTTTGCTCAGCTAATATCTCTGCAACTGAACTTGTTACCTCATCACGAATATAAGGGTAATCAGTATATTCTGAATATTTTTTTGTTTAGTATAAGCACCCTTTAATATCGAAATTTCTTCGCTTCTTCAAATTGTTCTTTAGTAATAAAATCATTTGAAAGCATACGTTCTAATACATATTGCTGTCTTTCAAACCCCGCTTGAAGCTCTTCGTCAGGACGGATATTTCCAGTAGAGTCAAATGGTGTATATCTATATGGTGATTGTACAAAACCAACAAGATAAGCTGCTTGAGCTATATTCAAGTCTTTAGAATGAACCCCAAAAACACCTTGTGCTGCAGTTTCGATTCCGCTAATGTTTTGTCCTAAGCTATTCTTTCCGAAAGGAGCGACATTTAGATAATTTTTCAAGAATTTCATTTTTAGAAAAATGACTATCAACACGAAGTGCTAGTAATATTTCTTTTGCTTTTCTTTCATAAGATCTTGAATTATCAAGAAGCTGATTTTTTACCAATTGCTGAGTGATAGTACTACCACCAGTTGATCTAGCACCAGTCGCTTCACTATGTGTAGCTCTTAAAACAGCCCAAATATCAATACCACTGTTAGAGTAGAAATTAGAGTCTTCACTTGCGATAATAGCATTTTTTTAACATTATCACCGATATTCTCATAAGTAAACAGTCTTTTCTAATTAATTCGGAGTTGATTGTACCTAATTTTTTTCACCACTTCCAAAAATAAACTTCACTGTTCTTACTAATGTTATTTATTTGTTCTTTCATTTCTTTTTTTGGGTTAAGACAGGTTGATCTTTTAACTAATCCACCCACATACCCGATAGCAAGCCCCGCACCTAAAACTAATTAGTAATCCAATAGAAAGAAGTATGGCTTGCGTTATAGAAGTTAGTATCTTCTTAATTTTTCATTGTAATCTCCTTAGATTGCATACTATTAGGTATATTATACCATAATTTAATATGAAATAGTAAATTATATGAAAGGCTTAGAATAGAATTTATCATTAAAAAAATATTAGAAAAAGATAAAACAAAAAAATAAAAAAATATGTTATAATTGAAGTAAGTGTATAAAAAAATTGATATGGAGGTATTTTTAATGAGTAAATTATTAGAAGATTTAAAATATAGAGATTTAGTTTATCAACAAACAGATGAAGAAGGAATAAAAGAATTATTAGAAAAAGAAAGTGTATCTATTTACTGTGGAACAGATCCAACTGGTAATTCATTACACATTGGGCACTTATTACCATTTTTAACATTAAAAAGATTTCAACAACATGGACATAAGCCTGTTATTTTAGTAGGTGGAGGAACTGGTATTATCGGAGATCCATCAGGAAGAAGTGAGGAACGTCAATTACAAAGTCTTGAGGTAATTGAAGATAACGCTCGCCGCCTTGAAGGACAACTTCGTAATATTTTCCGTGGAGATGACAATATCGAATTCGTAAACAACCGTGACTGGTTAGGGAAATTATCTATGATTGAATTTTTACGTGATTACGGAAAATTAGTAAATATTAATTATTTACTAGCGAAGGACTCAATTTCAAGCCGTCTAGATAATGGGTTATCATTTACAGAATTCAGTTATACTATTTTGCAAGGTATTGACTATGCATACTTAAATGAGCACCACAATGTAAAATTACAAATTGGTGGTTCAGACCAATGGGGTAACATTACTACTGGTCTAGAAATAATGAGAAAACTTCGTGGAGATGTTGAGGCATATGGATTTACTATTCCACTGATGCTTAAATCTGATGGAACTAAATTTGGTAAATCTACTGGTGGGGCAGTATGGTTAGATCCAGAACAAACAACACCTTATGAATTTTACCAATTCTGGTTTAACACTGCGGATACAGAAGTGGTGCCGGCTCTTAAAAAATTTACATTCTTAGAAAAAGACCAAATTGAAGTATTAAGAGAAAGTTCAGAAAAAGAACCACACTTACGTCTTGCTCAAAAAGCATTAGCAGAAGAAATGGTGAAAATTGTTCATGGTGAAAAAGCGTTAGAAAGTGCATTAAACATTACAAAAGCATTATTCTCAGGAAATATTAAAGAACTAACTCACGATGAATTAAAAGCAGCTGTTAAAGGAATGCCAAAATCTGAATTAGAGAAAAAAGAATATAATATCGTTGATTTCCTAGTTGAAAGTAATCTAGTTCAATCAAAACGTCAAGCACGTGAAGATGTAAACAATGGTGCTGTCTACGTGAATGGTGATAAAGTTACAGACTTAGAATATGTTGTAGAAGCTAAAGATAGACTAGAAGATGGATTTACAGTACTTAGACGTGGTAAGAAGAAATATCTGTTAGTAGAATATAAATAATTTAAAAGTAATATATACATAAAGAGGGGACTAAAATGAATCTAAAAGAAATTGTTGGTAAAAAGGCTGTAGAATATGTAAAAGATGGTATGATCGTTGGGTTAGGGACAGGTTCAACTGTATTCTATTTTGTTCATGCACTAGCTGATAGAGTAAAAGAAGGATTGAATGTTGAAATGGTATCAACATCTATACAAACGGTTGAACTAGCTAAAAGCCTTGGTCTTTCAATCAAAGAACTAGAAGAGATTGATCATATTGATCTTGCTGTTGATGGAGTAGATGAAATCGATAAGGATTTTAATGCGATAAAAGGTGGAGGAGCAGCATTATTTAGAGAAAAAATAGTTGCTGATATTGCTCGTGAAGTAATCTGGATCTATGACGAGAGTAAAGATGTAGAAAAACTTGGAAATTTCAACCTACCTGTAGAAATCTTGCCATTTGGGTATAGCCACACTATAAGAAAAATGGAAGAAGCGGGCTTAAATCCAGTGTTAAGATTAAAAGATGGCACTACTCTTATAACTGACAACAATAATTATATAGTTGATTTACACTTAGGCTATGGATTTGATATTCAATCTGTAAAAGAAAAACTTGAAAGCATAGTTGGAGTAGTAGAACATGGACTGTTTTTAAATATGTGTAAACTATGTATAAAAGGAACAGAAAATGGAGCTGTAATTATAGAAAATTCAAATCGCTAAGGATGTGAAAGATAGTCATGAAAAAAAGAGTTATCTTAGGGGAATGAGAGTAAAACTATTTTTTTACTATAATATTAATTTTCATTAGCATTATAACTATTATAGCTGCGTATAATAATACTACAAAAGTCTGCTGAAATGTTATATAATGAAGGCGACCAATTTACAGGAAAACATACTGGAATTACTTATATTAAATTAGAGGCTCTTGAGGAACTAGATATAGTAGATGAAAAACTGAAAAAAATAATGAACGATTTTTATATGCTTCAACATGAATATGGTTTTGCAATACTAAAAAGCTACTCAAGATGATATTAAAAAAATTAATTCAGAGTAGTGATTTACCAGAAGGTAAAAAGATAAATTTAAAAAGATAAACAGCTTTATTCTCGTATTGATGTAATAGGAGAAAGAGGAAGAAAAAGGAAGAACTAATATTTCTTCTGAATTGTTAGACAAATTTCAGGATGCTGCAAAAACATAGTTCTTTAATTAATAATAGAATTTTTAGATGTATTTAAAGAATTGGGATCAAATAGAGAAGCATCTAATTATAAAAAGTAAATTACAAGAAAAAGCCCTTTGTATCTAATGTTTATATAACAGTGCCTGGTAATTTATATTATTTAAGCACGTATGGATTGACTGTAGTTATTGTTTTTGGTTACATTATTTTTAATTAAATCTATAATAAAAAGGTATTAGAAAGTCTAGAGCTGAATATGAAGAGTTATTCATTGAATATCCAGAGACAGAGTATGATATAGATATTTTTATTGAGGGAAGCAAAATATATAAATAAAAAAATTTAAAAGTTTTGATATATAAAGATGCATTAATATTCTATGGTGGAATCTTTAATTTTTGAATTATTATCGAGATTTTTGGAGATTACTTTTACTGCGGTAAGAGATTCGAAAGGTAGAGTTACCGAGTATACAGCACAGTTTCATAGAAACTTTGAAACTGATGAAGTAGTAAAAATTTCTTCAAATTATAATAATATAAAAGTAGATATTATTGAATTAGGAGAAAAAAATTAAAACTGGAATATGGAAAAAAAGTAAGATATAATGATTAATAAGAAAAAGAGGTGGAAATATGGAAACATTAAAAGATAGAGTAATAGAAGCATTAGAGAATGTAATAGACCCCGAGCTTGGTATTGATATAATGAACTTAGGGCTAGTATACGATGTTAAGATGAGTGATGATAATAAGCACGCTATCGTTGATATGACTTTAACATCTATGGGATGTCCTTTAGCACCTATTATCATCGAGCAAGTAGAAACAGCTATGCTAGGTGTAGATGAGATAGAAAAAGTAGATGTAAACATAGTTTGGGAGCCAGCATGGACAAAAAGATAAAAATGTCAAGATATGCTAAGATTGCTCTTTAGGAGTAATCGATTACGAATAAAAATAATAAAAAAAGCAACTTTCAAAATTAAGTCTAAGAAAAAAATTTTGAAGTTGCTTTTTATTATTATTTATAGGAGACAGATAGAGAAATTTATAAAAAAAAATGTTATTAGAGTAGAATGAAATATATTAAATATGTTATAATTAAAAAGACATTAAAAAAGAGTATGAAAGGAGGCACTATGTACAGAGGAGAAAGGCCTAAAAAGGGTGATGTAGTTAAAATAATAGCATATAAACATGATGGCTCTATTCATAGAATTTGGCATAAAAATGTTGTACTAGAAGCGGATGAACAAGTTCTGATTTTAGCTAACAACAGAACACTTGTTACTGAAAAATGATGGAAGAACATGGGTTACTAAAGAAGTGGCTTTAGTATATTTTCATAATGAATGTTGGTTTAATATAATTTGTATGTTCAGAGAAGATGGAGTGCATTATTATTCAAATTTAAGTAGTCCATTTGCATATGATGTAGACGGAGTAAAAATATATTGATTATGACTTAGATATAAAAAAAAATATCCCGATGGAAAGTATTTCTTGCTAGATGAAGATGAATATAATCAAAATAAAGTACGTTATCAATATGGAGAGAAAATTGATAAGATTCTAAAAATATAATGTGAATAAATTACAAGAGTGGATTGATAAAAAAATCATGGGGCACTTGCACCAGATTTTGCGGATGTATGGTTAGAAAATTATGAAAAAAATAATGGGTGAAGATTAAAATGTTAGAAGGTAAATTTAGCGTAGAAGTAAGACAGGATGACATTTCAGAAAAGATAGGATCAAAATTAAAAGAGTTCCTATTATCTAGTGATATGATAGAAGATAAAGAAAATCCTGATTATGTTTTTGCTATTGGGGGAGATGGTACAGTACTGCGTACTTTCAATAAATACATGGATAATTTAGATAATATAAAATTTCTATCTATCCATACTGGGCATTTAGGTTTTTATACAGACTATTCTGCTCAAAACTATGAACGAATATTCTTTGACATGTTAGCTTTAACGCCTAAAGTTGAAGAATACCCATTATTAAGGGTTAAAGCATATTGTTCAAATGGTGACTTGGTATCTGATTATTATTCTCTAAATGAAGTGACGGTAAATAATCATACTGGAACAACGTATGCAGCAAAAGTTTATATTAATGGGGTTCACTTCGAAAGTTTTAGGGGTGATGGTCTGTGTATAAGTACACCAACAGGCTCTACTGCATATAATAAGAGTTTAGGGGGAGCTGTAATACATCCTCAACTACCTTTATATCAAGTGACTGAGATAGCAGCTTTAAATAATCTCGTATATAGGACACTAGGTAATCCATTAATTTTATCACAAGATGATGAGCTTATGATAAAACCAATAAAAACAGAGAATCATCGTATTACTGTGGATCATATGCATTTTAATTATGATAGTGTAGCTAAAATAAAAATAACTTTGGCAAAGGATAAGAAGGTTTCTTTTATTCGTTATAATGAAGATAGCTTTTGGCAAAGAGTAAAGAGATCGTTTATAAAAAAATGACTAATATTATTTTTAAAGTATTCTATAAAAAGAAGAACAGATTTTAAGAGAGTTTTTTTATTGGAGAATAATATTTCTAGAAAAAAACTTTAACAAGGATAAAGTTTGATAGTGATGGAAGTATTAAGGTAAATGGAAGAGAAGAAAACGTTAGATATCTTTTTAAAAAGAAAATGATATTGTAGAAATTACTTTACCGAGTGAGAATTTTTAGTGAGTTTGTTAGATTTATAGATAAAGAAATTGAAATTATCTATGAAGATTCTTATTTTTTTAATTGTAAATAAAGGTATTAATTTACCATCGATACCTTCTAGAAATCTTGAAGATGAATCACTTCTTGAGAGAGTAAATTACTATTTTAAAAAAATAAGAATATTAATACAATTCCTCATATTGTAACACGACTCGATAAAAATACTTCAGGTTTGGTATTAATAGCTAAACATCGACATATTCATGCACTTTTTAGTACTCTTAATATAGATAAGTTTTATATAGCTCTGGTGAATGGAAAAGTTGAGGATAATGTAATTATTGAAGCTCCTATTCGTAGAGTTAGTTCTAGTATTATAGAGCGTGAAGTAGGAGAAGGTGGAGAATACGCTAAGACTGAGTATTGGTTAGAGAAGTATATACCAGAAAAAGATGTTAGTATTGTTAAGTTGAAACTTTATACTGGAAAAACACATCAAATAAGAGTTCATATGAAATATAAAGGTTATCCACTACTTGGTGATGAATTGTATGGTGGAAATGTATGTTTAATAAGTCGCCAAGCGCTTCACTGTAGTAATTTAATATTTAATCATCCTATTACAGGTGAGATGGTTAATGTGAAAGTTGATTTACCTGATGATATGAATAATATAATTGAAACATAATGAGTAATTTTTTTACTCATTATGTTTTTTTAATACTAATTTTTTTAATGATATTATAGTAATTTATATAAATAATTATTAGTGGAAGTGTACTAAAAGTTAGAAATTTATAAATATTGAATATTAGTATTATCATATTTTTTTAAAAAAAGTAAATAATAAAAAGATGTGAAAACGGTAAAAAGAATACAGATTAATTACTTTATTTTTTTATTAGTAAAGTATGCTATAATCTTATTCAAATAACAAAAAGTTATTTATTATAAAGTCAGAAGAGGAGGGTTTTATGATTTCAACATCATTAAAATTCGTAGGAATACACCCGTATATCAACTAGATAACACAAATATTTTTGTGAAATTAGAAAAATATAATTTAGGAGGAAGTGTAAAAGACAGAGCGGTACTAGGTATGTTAGAAGAAGCTATGTCCCAAGGTGCTATTAATAAAGACACTATTATAGTAGAGCCGACTAGTGGAAATACTGGTATAGCTGTGGCTATTTTAGCTTCAGTATTAGGAATAAAAGCAGTAGTTATTATGCCTGAAAGTATGAGTATTGAAAGACGAAATATTATTAAAGCATATGGAGCACAATTAATTTTAACTCCTAAAGAACAAGGAATTAAAGGATCAATCGAAAAGGCTGCGGAAATTCGTGAAAAATACAGTGATGCAATTTCTTTAAGTCAATTTGATAATCCAGCTAACCCTGCATATCACCACAAAACAACAGGACGTGAAATTTTAGAACAAGTTCCAAATATTGATGTCTTTGTTGCAGGTGTTGGTACTGGAGGTACATTTACAGGTGTAGCAAGATACTTAAAAGAACAAAAACCAGAGGTAGTTACTGTTGCAGTAGAACCAGCAGAGTCACCAGCAATTAGTGAAGGACGCGGTGGAGTACATAAAATTCAAGGTATTGGAACAGGATTTATTCCAGAAAATTTCCGTAAAGAATATATGGATGAAATCTTAACTGTAACAAGTGAAGAAGTGATTGAAGAAACTAAAAACTTCTTACGTTCTACAGGTATTGGTATCGGGATTTCTTCAGGGGCTGCAATAGTAGGAGCTAAAAAAGCTGCCAAGAAGTATCCAGATAAAAATATTGTAACAATCTTACCGGATGGAGTGGATAAGTATTTATCAGTACTTGATTTCGAAGATGTTACACATGTTGAAGTGTAATGGGATATTTTGAAAATCTAAATTATAATCTAAATCGTGTTTTAAGAGATGATCCTGCTGCTGAGTCAAAACTTATGGTATATCTTACGTATCCACATATAAAGGCTTTAAATTATCATTACTTTTCTCATAAATTTTATAAAAAGGGTTGGCATACATTCGCTCGTCTTTTATCAAAAAGAGCCAGAAGATTGACAGGAATAGAGATACATCCCGGAGCAAAAATTGGAAAAGGATTATTTATTGATCATGGAATGGGGGTAGTAATAGGAGAGACTGCAGTAGTTGGGGATAATGTAACTATGTATCATGGAACTACATTAGGTGGAACTACTCTAGATCCTATAAAGAGGCATCCAACAATTGGGGATAATGTTATGATAGGCGCAGGAGCAAAAGTTTTAGGAAATATAACTATTGGAAAAAATTCTAAAATTGGAGCTAATGCAGTAGTAAAACATAGCGTTCCAGATGGAACGATAGTTTATGAAGCGAGACCGGTAGTAAGATATTTTGAAGAAGATAAGTAGAAGCTAGATTCCAAGTGGTTTTGCTTGGAATTTAGTTTTTCCACATGTACAATATAGAGTGTATCATAATTAAGAATAGAGGTGAAATTGATGACTAAGATAAAAAAATCTAATTTTTTTGATTTAGATAATACTTTGTATGACTTTTAGTAAAATATGGGAAAAAAATCAAATAAATTAATTTTTTTGAATATTTAAAAATATGATAGTGTAGTGAGTTATGAAGAATTTTTTTAGATTATAAAAAGTGTAAATAATGAGTTATTAGAAGAAGTACTCCAAGGGAATATGAAATTAGTAGAGCTTAGAAATAAAGAGACTAATGTTAACTTTAGAAAAACTAGGAATTTTATTAACTGATGAAGACTGTAGATTTTATTATGAGAAAACAATTTGAATTTATCTTGGAATCAATAGAACCTGATGAAGAGATAAATTCATGGATAAATAGATTGAGTAAAAACATATAATATGATACTCTTGACGAATGGAAAGTCATATGAACAAAGGATGAAACTAAAAAACTGGGATTAGAAAATATATTTAAATTGTATATTTCAGGTGAAACATATATTAGTAAACCTAAAGAAAAAAAGCATTTATCAATGTCCTCGAGAAGGAGAACATAGTAGCTAGTGAAACTATGATGATTGGGGATTCTCTGCATCATGATATAAATCCAGCAAACAAACTAGGAATGAAAACTTGTTTGGTAGAAAAAAAATGGCATTTTTGATGATGAATTAAAAAAATTTATACAGGTTATAAAGTTAAAAAAATATTAAACAGTTTTTTTCTTGGAATTAGAAGCTAATGAGTGCTAAAAAAATATTATTATTTTTTTCTGAATATAATAAAAAAATATAAAAAAAATAAGGTGCTAAATAAAGGCTGTAATTATGATAAAATTACAGTCTTTATTGCATTTTATGTAAATTTAAATGTTATAAAAAAAGTAAAATAATTATTCTATATCTTAGATAGCGACGTTGATTGAAATCGTTTAATTTGTTATACTATTTATGAAAAATAATTATAAAGGAGATAAAATTATGAAACGAAATAAATTTTTTTAGTCATCAGTATGGCGGCTGTATTATCATTGTCATTGGCAGGATATTCATCAGCTTCGAATAGTACTTCGAGTAGCAGTAATGGAACTGTTGCAGTAAAAGAACTTAAGGGTGAAGAATTAAATAAAATTGAAAAGGATGATAAAGAAAAAGAAAAATATCTTGTAATTGATGTAAGAGATGCTAAAGAATATAAAGAAGGGCATGTAAAACACGCCATTAATATACCTCTTTCTGATATTGAAAAACATGCAGATCACCTAAGTGCATGGAAAGATAAAGAAGTAGTGACAGTTTGTAATACTGGTAAGAAAAGTAAGGAAGCAGCAGATAAACTTGTGAAGGCAGGTTTTAAAAAAGTTTCTAATGCTCAAGGTGTAAAAGATTATAAGGATTATGAAATTGTTAAATTTACTACATTATTAGCAAGTGATTTCCAAGCTGCAATTGATAAAAAAGAAGGGGTATTTATCGATGTTCGTGAAGCAAAAGACTATGAAAAAGGTCATGTAGAAGGAGCTAAAAATATTGATGTTAAGAATATTGATAAGGATTTAGCAGCATTATTACCAGCTGATAAAAATGCACCAGTTTATACGTATTGCTATAGTGGTAACCGTTCATCTAAGGCTGCTCAAAAAGCTGTAGAACTAGGATATACAAATGTATATAATGCTTGGGATGGAACAAAAGAACATGAGTACAAATTTTAAAAAATGGTAAACTTTTGAAGTAAAGTCTAGTGAGAAATCAAAGTAGAAATTACTTTAAAAAAAAGTAAAAAAATAATATTATTTATTAGGAAAAAAATTCTATTTTTAAGTTATACTAATAAAAGACGAGGTTCTACATGAATTCACTATATATTTAAGTACCACCTTGTCTTTTTATTAAATAAGGAGAGGAAGAAAATAAATGAAATTTAATAAATTTTTTTAGCTGTAAGTATGTCGGCGGTATTATCATTAACTTTAGTAGGATGTACAACTACTTCATCTGCAAAAAGAATTGAAAGGTGAGGAGTTAAATAAAATCCAAAAAGATGACAAGGAAAAAGAAAATTACCTTGTTATAGATATTAGGGATGAAGCATCATATAAAGAAGGTCATCTTAAACACGCAATTAACATTCCATTATCTAAAATAGATAAGAGTATCGAAGAAATTAGAAAATGGAGAGAGAAAAAAGTAGTTGTTTATAGTGATAAGTCTGATAAAACTAAAGATGCTATAGATAAACTTACAAAAACAAGGTTTTTAAAGATGTATCTGGAGCTCAAAATGTAAAAAGATTTTTAGCTATGAACTTGTAAAATATACATCATTGAGTGGAAGTAAATTCCAAGATGCTTTACTAGATACTGCAGCAAATAATGTATTTTTAGATGTAAGAGATAAAGCTGATTTTGAAAAAGGACATGGTGCAGGTGCTAAAAATATCGATGTAAACAAATTAGATAGTTTACAGTCTATTTTACCAGAAAATAAAGAGGTTTCTATATATGTTTATAGTAATACTGGAAATAGTTCATCTATAGTAGCTCAAAAACTAATTGACTTAGGATATAAAAATGTCTTTAATGCAATTGATGGAACTAAGGAATTTAGTTATAAATTTGAAATTGCTGACTGCTGTAAAGATCCAAGTGATACAGTAAAAGGTTCAGAGAAGCATGAAGGACATTGTGAAAACTGTAAAGAAGGACATGATGAGCATAAAGGACATGAAGGACATAATCACTCTTCAGATAAGAAAGATGCTCATTCTGGACATAATCATTAATATATAAGGTAAAAGGGGGACTCGAAATAGCAATTTTAATTAGAGATTTTGTGGTTGAGTTTCCTTTTTTTGTATAAAAAAATATTAAATATAGATAGGTTTAAACATTTTTACATAAAAGGAAAAAAATTCAGAGATGAAAAAAACAAAATAATATTTTTTTACAAGAGTACCTAAGGTAGGTACAACCAAAAACAAGGTTGTATGATTTTATGTCTCCGGATACAGCTGTAGAAATTCAAAAAAAATTAATGAAAAAAACTATAGTGTTTTAAAAAGCAAGTGGGGAAGAAATAGTAATCTACCACGATGGTCAAAGTATAGATGATAAAAAGATGGAGAATATTCTAGAAAATAGAGAATTTTTTCTTTATCAAGTGGGTGAAACACTCGGTGATAAAATGTATAATGCAATTAAAGATGAGTTAAAAACCAGTGATAAGGTGATTTTTACTAGGTTCAGATATCCATAATCTGCAAAAAAATATTATTACTACTGCATTTGAAAAAAAATTAGATAAGCATGATGTTGTTATAAATCCAAGTGTTGATGGAGGATATTTTTTTAATAGGAATGAAAAAAAGCTATTAAAGAAGTTTTTCAATCTTCCAAGTTACGGAGATAACACTGTTTTAGAAAAATTTACTTGATATTTGTAATGAACAAAATTTGAGTTATTATTTAGGCGAAGCCGGCTTAGATATTGATACGAAAGAAGATCTTCTGTTAGCAGAAACAGGTTATAGTAATATTAAGTTATTAGGAGCAGGAGAGTATAATATTAATTTTACCTTTGATGAAGGAGATTTGAAAAAGGTTCTTAGAATAAATATGAAGAGTCAGATGAATCTTGAAAATCAAATAGAATATGAATATGAAACTTTGCAATTGTTGAAAGATAGTGGAGTTACTCCAAAGCCTTACGATGTAGTAACAGAAACAAACTTATTGCCGTATAAATATTTAACAATGGAATTCCTAAACGGAAGACCTCTTAATTACAAAATAGATATGGAAAATTGGTGCGTATTTATTAAGTACAGTTCATAATACAAAATACGGTGAAAATAATTTGATAAATGCTTCTAATCCATTTCAGTTGATGTTTGATGAATGTAAACAAATGTCTGGAGAGTATTTAGCTTGGGAGAAGGCAGACAAAAAGGTTAGTAACTATATCAAAAATCTTTTTAGAAAAAAATGTCAAACACTTATTCCAGAAGAATATGCTACAGCTAATCCTTGTATTATTAATACAGAATTAAATTCAGGAAATTTCCTAATAGGAGAAGGAAAAGAAGATAGCTATGTTATCGATTGGGAAAAGGCGTTAATTGGTGAATGTGAACAAGATTTAGCACATTTCCTAGCCCCGACAACGACATTTTGGAAAACTGATATTATTTTATCAGAAAATGAAATTAATAAGTTTTTTTAGAAGAATATAATAATTATAGAAATTTTGATAGAGAAAGATTCGAGAGGTATTTAATATTTAATTGTCTAAGAGGAGTTACTTGGTGTAGTATGGCATTTAGACAGTATAGTGAAAATGATAAAATGCTGATGGATGAAACTACATTTAAGAAAATCGCTTCATATATAGAATTAGAGTTTTTAGAGAAAGTATCAGCATACTTTAAATAGGAGGAGAGTAATGACTGAGTTTATTCAAAGTTTTGGTGTCTTAGCACCGATAATTTATGTATTAATGTTTATGTTCTTACCGATATTTTTCTTTCCAGTTCCGATACTTGCTGTTGCTGGAGGAGTAGCGTTTGGTTTTGTAGAAGGAAGTTTACTAACTTTCGTTGGAGCGTCATTAAATTGTTATATTATGTTTGTAATATCACGTCGTTTCGGTCGTGAATGGGTGAAAAACTACCTTAAGAAAAAAATGACACCTAAGCAACACGATAGAATTTTTAATGTTAGTGATGAAAAACTAATGATGAGTTTAGTAATACTGAGACTAATACCTTTAGTACCATATAATATGATAAACTATGGATATGGTTTAACTAATATCAGTTTATCAAAATATATGATAGCGAGCGTACTTGGTATCATCCCTGGAACAGTAGTATTCTTAAACTTCGGAGCTACTAGTACAAATATCTTCAGTAAAGAATTTTTTTAATTGCTTCATTATTAGTAATTTTATTAACTGTAGGTTCTATCTATTTATCTAAGTTAGTAGAAAAAAAGAGAACAGCAAAAAAAAAGCAGAAAACAACTAAAAATAGAACTCTCAAGATTTGCTAGAATTCTTGAGAGTTATTTTTTTATACATGTATTATTTTAATTTCTCCGAAATGTTACCGAACCATTTAAGATAATCTTCACATCTTTATCGATACTATTAATATACTTTTTGGAACTCTAGATAAAAATATTATTTGTATTATTTTCAACAGACCCATTCTTTTTGGTACATATAACTTTTAAATTACCAAAAGGTAACTGAGACATTAAGTTCAAAGTTTTTTTAATAGGATAAGTATCTAATTTTTTTCAAAATAAATAGTAGTAGTTCCAAATGTTGTAGAAGTAGAAAAATGAATCTGATTTAGTTATGTCAATATATTGAGTATTTTTCTCCCAAATGTTACATCAGAGTAATCATAACCATTTTTCAATCTTTTTGATGTCTTTTTTTCTTTCGATAAAATTTTTCTAAATTTCACTATATTTATATCTTTCTAGGACATAATCATAGAAATACCTAGACTAAGGAAAATAGCAACAAAGAATATTTTTTTCCACCTGATATATCAGCAAAGTGATAATTTTTTTATTGTATACATAGAATAATAATGCTAGAGGGAATATTGTTCCAAATGAATCAAAAATCCATTAAACCTCGGATTGCGAAAAATCCTAGTACAACAGTACATATAGTTAGAAAGATCGATCCATTTGGGAAAAATACTAAATCCATCAAGTAAAGTAGTTAATGCAAGGATTATAAAAGAATAATCCCAATAAAACTTCTTCTCATTTATTTTTTTACCTCATTTCTTTTTAATTTATCTTTTAATATTTTTGTAGTAATGTCTTGAAATATGGACTTGCTTCTTTGAATTAGAAAAAGAAGCGGTGCTCGAACCAGAAAAAAAGATTTTTTTCTAGTGAATAAATTGCTTTTTGTATTTATTATTGAACTCTTAGAAATTCGACAATAGTAAAAAGGAATAAGTCGCTCTAATTCATATAATTTGAATTTTACTTCAAAAAATTCATCAGTAGTATGAGCATAGACTTTATTATCATCTGTTTCAAAAGAATAAAATAGATTCTAGAGGGATAAAATATTCAGAATCACCTTTGTAGAAAATTATTTTTTTGAGAGTTTACTATAGCTTTTTTTCAACTAATTCTTTAATTAAGATGACATCATTATTTAAGTCTGGGTGTCTTAATAACTAGTTCAATTTCTTTAAGATTCGAGTCTAGTTCGATATTAATTTTCATATTGTCTCCTCTCTATGATTTGTAATTATATTATACGCTATTTAGTCATAAAACTTAATAGTTTTTAAGTAAGTGGTAAAAAAACTAAAAACTAAGTGGTAGAAATTTCTTTTTTAGTAAAAATCATAATTTAAATACTTGTATACGTTAACAAATCACCTTGATTTTTTTGATATTTAGTATATAATATAAACATACATGGGAGTGGATGAGTTCTGGTGTGCTCTCTAGTCTTCAAAACTAGTATGAGGGGTTAAGAGCCTCTTGGGTGGGTTCGATTCCCACACATTCCCGCCAGTTTTTTATTTTTGAATACAATAAATGCCATCATGAATTTTATCCATGATGGCATTATTCTATATATTAAGTATTAATAAAGCCGTTGATATTAGTAAAAATATTACTAATATAATTACACTTTTGTTTTTATCAACAATATACTTATTATAATGAGTTCTTTGTTTGTAGTCTTCATAGGCATGAACCGTCATTGCTTCTGAAATTTGTGGTTGCCATGTTAAAGCAATAAAAATAGCTTTAGCGTAATAGTATGGTGACCAAAAAGCTAAGAAAACTCCTCTTAAACGACTGGATTTTGTAATCATCTGAGTTTCATATTGGATTCTCGGTAATGCTTGGATAACTACTAAGAGACCATAAACTACATTTGAGGATAGACCATGCTGTTCGAAATATTTTAACAGTTCTACTAGAGAAATGTATGTTGCCATGAATAAACCTAAGGCTGCAAAGCTATATGTTCTAGAAAAAATTAATAGAGCAAATTTATAATTTGAACTATGAACGACTATGGCCCAACCAGAACCTAATGCTGGTAATAGTGGTACTAGGATGAAATACAGTAACTTTTTCCAGTATCTTGATAGAGAAAAATAGAGAATTGTTATCCCAATAATCATAAAATTTAAAATTAATAATTTACTAAATGAAATCCAAATAGTTAATAATAATACTATTAATGCTAGAGTAGGACTAATTATTTTTCTTTTCCATAATCCCCTCCTTTATATAATGTAGAGTATTATCTGAAATTTCAATATGATAATCACTTCTATTATTCAGTGGTTCTAATCTGTGACTAACAATAATAAATGATTGCCCAGCAACTTTTTTATTTTCTTCAATCCAATCCATTATAAATGAACATGCTCTTTCGTCGAGATGAGTAAAGGGTTCATCTAACAGAAGAAGTTCAGTTTTTTGGCTTAATAAACACATAAGTTGGATAAGTTTTCTTTGTCCTCCACTATAATAATATAGACTTTTATCGAGTTCTTTTTCTAAATCAAATTCTTTTAGAAGTTTTTCTTGCCATGCGGTAGCATGATCCCAAATATCTTTTTGCATAGAAATCTCTTCGCGAGGCATCAAACTTATAAACTGTTGAAAGGCATCTTGTAAACAAGTGCTTATTTTTTTATATAGTTTTTCTTGATTTTTTTAACCTTCAAATTATTAAAGTATATATTTCCATCATACTTTTTTAATTGAGAAATAGCATGAAGCAATGTTGTTTTTTTCCAGTACCATTATCTCCAGTTAAAGTAGTAATCCCTTTATAAATGTCAAAATTACTTATATTTCAGTAGTTCCTTATCACCTTGGTTAATCTTAACATTTTTCTAGTTTTAATATTTGATTAGATTTAATATTATTACATAGACTAATATTATTAGAAATAATATTAGGGTTATTAATTAACTCGAAATGTCCATTTTCTAAACAATAAAATGTATCTGCATAATTTAGATAAAGTTGATATTCATGATCACAAACGATTATTGTTACTCCATGTTTGTTTAAGTCTTTCAGAAGAGTCAATAGAGAATTACGAGTCTTCTTATCAACATTGGCAAATGGTTCATCTAAAATTAAAACTTCACTTCCCATAGCTAATGCTACAGCAAAAGCAGCTCGCTGTCGTTCCTCCCCAGATAATGTATGGATATGCTTAGTAGAAATTTCTCGAGTGTTTGTAATTGATAAAGCATAATCTAGTTTTTCGTTAATAATCTTGGGTTCTAGACATAAATTTTCTAGAGCAAAGATTATTTCTTCTTCTAAAGTAGGCATAACAAACTGATTAATTGCATGTTGCATCACATATCCAATTTTTTTAACGTGTTCTTGCATGGGAATATCAACAATATTTTTTCCTCTATAACTAATTACTCCCTCGTAATGTTCTTTATTTAATTTACAAATAGTACGAAGTAGGGTAGACTTACCACTACCAATATTTCCGGTTAAGACTAACCAACTATGTTCTTTTATTTTTTTAAACTAACGTTATCAAATAAGACTTTTATCTTTAATTTTTAAAGAAAAAAATTATCGATTTCTATGATATTCATTATTTATTACTCGCTATTTTTGTACTTTATTTAACGATATTTCAAGATTAGTTTAACGCAGATAACTCCAAAGAAGAATACAGAGATAAATTTCACTAAATAGAAGTGCAAGAATCATTTGTACAGAAAATGCTTCATATCCAGCTTGGAAATACTTATAAGCAAAGCTAAATAGCGTAATACCTACTGCAGAAAGGAATAGTGAAAATGTATCGTAGCGTTTGTATCTTGTAGCTAAGAAACCAACCTCAGATCCTACTCCTTGTACTAAGCCTGAAACAAGAACGGCAGCACCAAAGTATGAACCATATAGCATTTCAGCTAATGCTCCTAGAACTTCTCCAAGTGTAGCACTACCTGGTTTTTGAATAAGAACTGCAGCAACCGGTCCCAGCCATTACCCATAATCCAAATAATATTGAGTTAGCGAATGGTGCGTATCCTACTGCTCCAAGAGCAGCTTTTAATGGAACGTAAACCAAACTTGTTGCAAGGAATATCCCCCCAAATAAGAATCCTATTAAAGCTATAATAATTATGTCCTTTGTAGACCATTTTTTCATAAGAAAAACCTCCTGTTATTTTATATTCATTAAAACAACAAGAGGTACTTTTTAAAATCAAAAAAATACAAATAAATATAGTTAGTTAAATTAACATTTTTCCTACGGCTGTACTAACAACGTCAGGTTCTATGGGTATAATCTCAGCATAAAAGCACCCCAAATGTTTTTAATGATTGTTAAAAATTATATCATACGTTGATAACGGTGTCAAAAATGTAGCTTGAAAGAAAATTATTTAATTTTTTTAGCAAGCATAGTAGCAAAACTTAGCTTTAAATCTATTACCATTAGCATCAGTCTTTATGAAGTTGTCCAAAATCTTCATTATATTTAATAAACTCCCAGTCTTTGTAATATTCTTTAAGTTCATTTTCTTTGAAAGTAAAAGGGAACGGTAGTGGACAAGGTGCATCATCAGTAGACATAGCAGCAACTATTAAATTATAGCCACCTATATTAGTTTGATCTTGCATATTTTTAATAACTTTAGGAATAGATTCTTCCTCGATAAACATTAAAACTACCGTTGAAAAGATGAAATCATAGGTATTTCTAAGAGCTGCTGTATTAATATCATAACTACCGATTTTAATATCTAAATTTTCGATTTTTGATGTTTCCATCAAAAATTCTAAAGCAGGAATATTATTATCTACTGCAGTCACTTCAAAGCCAAGTTTAGAAAGAAATAAAGCATTACGCCCCTGCCCAGATCCCAAATCTAACGTTTTACAAGGTTTAATAGTCTCCAAGGCTTCTACTATTTCAGAGTGAGCAGGATTAATATCGTATTTGTTTTTGAAATAATTTTTCGGTTCGCAGTAAAATTCTAAGAAACATTCTAAGTCATCAGATAAAGGTGCAACACGATGCCATGCTTGCGGTTCTACGAATGGAATTTCGCTCTCAGGGGTAAAGATGTGCTCAGCTATAACTTCATTATCTGCAGTTAATTCTGTAAATTGTAATTGTCCTTTTAGAATTGTTAATTTTGCCCAGACGTCTTTTCTAGTGTTGTGTTTTTGTCTAAAAGGTTTAGGAAGTGTTTCAGTTGTCCAAATTGGTAATTGTTTATAGCATACTAAATTTTTTGTCATACTAATCTCCTTATTAACGGTTAAATTTAATCTTATTATAGCATGTAAAATATAAAATTCAAATAATGATTAAACTCAGTAAAAAGTACTTTGTTATGTTGTTTTAAAATCTTTATGATATAATAAAAAATATGAAAACAAGAATGAGGTAACGAAAAAATGGTAAAAGTGTTATTTGTTTGTTTAGGAAATATCTGCCGTTCACCAATGGCAGAAGCAATATTTAGAGACATGGTTGAAAAAGAAGGATTAAGTGAAAAAATCTTAATTGATTCAGCTGCAACTAGTAGTTGGGAACATGGAAATCCTGTACACAGTGGTACTAGAAATGAACTCGCTAAAGTTGGTATTGGTGTAGAAGGGATGTATTCTCGTATCCTAAATGATAATGACTTAGATTCAGATTATATCGTAGGAATGGATGATAGTAATATAGAAAATATTAAAAAATTCATTGCAGGTAGAAAAACAGGAGAGGTTAAGAAATTATTAGAGTATGCTGGAGAAGATAGAATTATCGATGATCCATGGTATACAGGAGATTTCAAAACAACATTCAATGATGTAACTAAGGGATGTAAGGCTTTTATTAGATAAAAATCAAAAAAAGAAGATATTAAATAAATAATCGTAAATTAATTTTTAAAATATAAAAAAACGTCTTTGTTAGGCTATATATTTAGGAATCTTATTATAGATTTCAAAGAAATTATTGTTTAAATTAAAGAAAGTATTTAAGGAGAAAACCATGATAAATATTAGAACGGTTGACTTTAAAAGATGCCGGAAAACTAGTAGATATTTATAGACCGTATGTAGAACACACTGCAATTACTTTTGATTATACTGTACCAAGTGTACATGAATTTGAGGAGAAAATTTCGAAATCTATTCAAAGTTATCCATTTTTGGTTGCTGAAGAAGCTAACGATATATTAGGTTATGCTCATGCTAGTGAATTTTATCCGAAGGATGCATACAAATGGACAGCTGAGATTACAATCTATCTAGATGAAAAAGCTCGAGGTAAAGGTGTTGGAGAAAAGTTATATACTGAACTCGAAAGACAACTTTATGATAAAGGTATGTGTAGATTAACATCATGTATAGCATATCCTGATGAAGGAAGCATTTCATTTCATGAAAAAAGAGGATTTAGAAAAGTAGCTCATTTTGAAAAAGTAGGATATAAGTTCAATCGTTGGTATGATGTAGTATGGTATCAGAAAGATATTAGAGAAAATATTGAATAGAAGAAAGCCCCACAAGAAAATAAAAAATCTTGTGGGGTTAGTTTTATTCTGATACTTTTTGAGCAAGGATTACAGCATACGGATAAGGTGAAGCTGTGATGTTTTCACTATAAGTAATAATTTTCCAATCCTCATAGTATTCCTTAAGTTCATTTTCTATAAAGGTAAAGGGAAAAGGGGTAAGAGGCAAACCATGTTTTGTGGCATTTAAGGCACTTACAATTAAGTTATATCCTTTATCATTTGTTTTGCTTTTTTTCATATTACTAATAATACTGTGGATTCTTGTAGGATTTAAATACATGAATACATCTGTAGAAAAATATAAAATCGTAAGTATCCTTTATATTAGCAGTTGAAATATCGTGCTTGAAAAACATTTAGATCTAATTTTTTTCTATAATTGAAATATCTGCTAAATCTTGTAAGAATTTAGCGTTAATGTCAACCGCTGTTATATTAAAAATTTAGTGTAGAAAGGTATAGCGAATTTTTTTACCTTGTCCGGCCCCCTAAATCGAGAGTTTTACATGGCTTAACATACTTCATTGCTTTTAACAATCTCTTGATGAGCGGGATTAAGATCGTATTTATTAAAAAAATAATCTTTAGGTAAACAATAAAACTCTAAATGAAATTGTAAATCCGTAGAAGTTGGATTTATTCTAAAAAAATACTTTGAGGTTGAATAGTTTCAATATTATTTTTTATTGAGAGTAAGTTGTTTAATAACACTATTTTTCATCATCTAGAAAGCTAAGTTTCATTTTTTTCCTTTAATAATTATTAGTTTAGTCCAGACACCTTCTTTCGTATAAAAACTTTCTCTATAAATTTTGGGTAAGGATAGAGCAGTAAGGTTGGATGTACGTTTAAAACAAAGTAGGTTATTTTTCCATAGTCTGCTCCTTTCGTAATAATTTACTAATATTATATCATGTGAAAAGTTTAATTAAAAAAATGATAACCTAAAGTAAATATATTAGAATTTATGAAAAGAAGAGGATTATTTAATCTGATGAAATATTAATATTTACATGAGGATTTATTTGATATATTATAGAAACTATAGATAAATAAAGAAGGTGTTTTTTATGAGAATATTAGTAATATCAGATATTCATGGTAGCTTTTTATACTATGAAAAAAATTATTAAATGAGGTAAATTTTAATAGCAAAAATGATAAACTAATTTGTTTAGGCGATATGTGTGATAGAGGAAAGAATACAAAATTAGTATGGGAGTTTTTTTATAATTTACAAAAAGAAAATTCTAATCATGTAGTGTTATTAGGTAATCATGAAGATATGTTTAATTTAGCGATTAAAGAGGCAATGTATAGTGAAAATTTATCTGTAAGACAGGATCATTACTTTAGAAACGGTGGTTTAACAACGCTACAATCATTTTATCCAGAAGCTACTATAGAAAATAGGGGAATATATTTTAGAAAGTTTGCTCAAGAGTATAAGTTCATGAGAAAATGGTTAAAGAATCTTCCTACGAGATATGAAAGTTTAGAGTATTATTTTGTTCATGCTGGAGTGGATTATAGTAAGAATTTTTGGAACCAAACACATAGGGATATGATTTGGATAAGGGAACCATTTTTAAGCAGTACTGATAAATATCATAAAAAGAATTTTTTTCATGGACATAGCCCTGTGAAAGAAGAACCATTTTATGACGAAAGAGATAATAGAATTGCTATAGATGGTGGATGTGTCTATGGCGGGAAATTAAATTTAGTAGTAATAGAAGAAAATAATTTTAAAATTAAACAAAGTAAAGTCTTACAAGAAGATGTTTATGAAGGATAGAAAATAGCAGATATAGAGAACTTTCTCTATATCTGCTATTTCATATAAAAAAAACCGAGAACATTTGTCTCGGTCTCTTATAGAAAAGGAAAGTTTATGAAGTTTATAACTATTTACTAGTTATGTTATAATTATAATGCCTGAAACTTAAATATACTTTAAATTTAGTTTTTAAGGTATATTTAATGTAAAATTATACGAAACTCTATTATATAGGCGTTTGAAGGAATAATATGATATTTTTGGTAAGAGTTGTTATTTTAAGTAAATAACAAAAAAATAAAGTAATTAAAGATGTAGAAATATTTCTATAGTGTTACAAAATGTATTTTTGTATTACAAAATAGAAAAAAACTATTGATTATGTATAAGATATTGAACTATAATATAGGAGAAGTAATTATTAAAGTTAACGAATTAAGGAGAAGATAAAGCTATGAAAAAAAAGGGATTAAAAGTAACTAGTCAAATTTTAACTGGGATGGTTCTATTAACAGGATTAACAACAGTTCCTACTAATGCAGTAGAAATGAAAACAGCTTTAGTAGATATGAATGTAGCTAATGTAAAAGCAACTGTGTATGAAAAAGAAGGGCATTTTTATGCTAAACTAGTTGCAGATAAAGATGTTTCAAATGTAGTTGCACGTATTACTACTGAAAAAAAAGCAGAATTTTTAATTAAAAGAGATACTATTAAGGCTGGAGAAGAAGTAGTAGTAGAGTTGGATATGACAGCACAAGTACCAACGAAGAAACTACCACATACAGGAGTACAAAGAGAAGGATTTACAGTAGTAAATAAGGCAGGTGGACATGAGTTTAAAATTAATGTTCGTTATGAGGTGACAACACCTAAAGAAAAAGAACAGCCTGAGCAACCTTCAAAAGAGCCAGTTCCAACTAAGAAAGCGGAAGAACCTAAGCAGGCTGATGTAGATGTAAAAAAAGTTGATGATTCTAAAACTAAAGAATCTGAAAAACCTGCATATACTTTCCCTAGCGATATAAAAGATGAAACAACGAAGAAACAAGATGTTGCTTATAGAGTAGTTCCTGCAAAAACTGATGAAACTCCTAAAACAGAAGAAGTAACAAAGCCTGTTGAGGAATCAAAAACTAATGAAACAGCAGTAGAAAAACCAACAACACCTACAGAAGTAAAACCTTCAGAAAAACCAGTAGAAACAGTAGATGTTCCTAAAAAAGAAGAAACAAAAGTTGTAACAGAGGAAAAAGTGGAACAACCCAAAAAAGAAACTGCACCACAAGTAGCAACAAGTAGAGAAGAACAAATAAGACAGGCATTTATTAATAAAGTAGATCAATTAAGAAAAGTAAATGCACTAAATGCATTATCAGTGAATGTAGCATTAAATACTTCTTCACAAAGAAGAAGTGCTGATGTCCCAACACGTGCAATAGATGGTAATCTACATGGACCACATGGTTCTATCCAATATGAAACAGATGCAGCTAAAGCAGCAGGATATACAAAACAAATCTTACCTAATGTTGCTATAACTGGAGAAAATGGAACACCTGAAGAAATTGCTCAAAGATTATTTGATATATTATTCAAAGAAATTGGAAATGTTTCAGCTTACAAATATGGTCATAGAAATACATTATTAGATAACACAGCAACTGAACATGGTGTTGGAGTTACTATAAGTAATGGACAAGTTTATTTAGTACAACATCAAAATACTAGTGGACATTTTAATGGGACAACACCTACTCCAGGTAAATACTTAGATGGTTCGACATCAATTTAGATAATACAAGCACTGTAAAATAATAAATGTAAGAAGCTAATTTAGAGATTATCTAAGTTAGCTTTTTATATTACAAATTTAGCTCAACTACTTTTAAAATTTATTGATTAGATATAATAAGTAAGTAAATAAAAATGAAAGTAGCTCTAGCTAAAAAATTTGGTATAACAAGCTTCTCATTATTTAGAGCAGGAGATGATGATGGAACAGGTCATGGACATAATTCTAGTATGGCTGTTGACTTTATGGTACCAGCAGGGTCAGTACAAGGGGACCAACTTGCAGAGTATCTAACTAGGAATATGAATGAACTTGGTGTTTACTACATTATATGGAAACAAAGATTCTATATGCCACAAAACAATATTTATGGACCAGCAAATACATGGAATTTAATGCCTAATCGTGGTGGAGTAACAGCTAATCACTATAATCACGTTCATGTAAGTTTTGTAAAATAAAATATAAAAAAATAGACAACTAACAGACGAAATATATTCTACGTTAGTTGTCTATTTTACATTAAAAAAATCTAAATAATACTTTTTAAAATATGTCGTGAAGTAGTATAATTATAGGTGAATAGATGCTAAGGAGGTAAATATGTCAGAGAAAAAAATGAACATGATAGTTTGTGGAGGTTGAAACTCGAAAATAGGGCCGGGGGCCTTGTCAGATATACTAAAAGACCTTCCTAAAAAAGAGGATAAAAATTTAATAGTTGGATATGAATCTTCGGATGATGCAGCCGTTTATAAAATTTCCGAAGATAAGGCGATTATTCAAACATTAGATTTCTTTACAACAATGATAAATGATCCATATCTATATGGGAAAATTGCAGCGACTAATGCCCTTAGTGATGTTTATGCAATGGGTGGAGAAGTTATTTCAGCGCTAAATATCGTTGCCTTTCCAGAAAATATGGACTTAGAAATTCTACATCAAATATTAAAAGGTGGAGCAGAAAAAGTTCATGAAGCGGGAGGAGTTCTTGCAGGAGGACATTCTATTCATGATGCAACACCGAAATATGGACTATCAGTAACAGGAATAGTTCATCCAGATAAAATACTACAAAATAACAATTGTAAAGTAGGGGATTTACTTATAGTAACAAAACCATTAGGAGTAAGTATAATTAATACTGCACATATGGTAAAAGAATGTTCAGAAGAAGCATTTGCACAAAGTGTTAAGCAAATGACAACACTTAATAAATATTCAGCTCAAATGATGAAAGGTTTCAATGTTAATAGTTGTACAGATATTACGGGATTTGGTTTTTTAGGACATCTTGTAGAAATGCTAGATAGTAAATACTCCGCAGAAGTATATACAAAAGATATTCCGTATATTGAAGAAGCGTATAAATGTGCAAATGAATTTATTATTACTGCAGGAGGGCAACTTAATAGAATTCATGTAGAGCCAAATGTAGAATATCAAGTTAAAGACTTTGCATTAGAGGAAATAATGTATGATCCACAAACATCAGGTGGGTTATTAATAAGCTTACCAGAGAGCGAAGCATATGTATTATTAGAAAAACTTAATACTCTTGAAATTAAGAGTGCTATAGTTGGAAAAGTTATAGAAAAACAGGAAAAAGCAGTTATTGTTAAATAAAACTGTTATAAAAGGAGAATATAAGTATGAAAAAAGAAATATTAGATGCACAAGGTTTAGCGTGTCCGTTACCAGTTATTCAAACAAAAAAATTATTAGTTGAAAATGATGTGGTAGATACAATCGTAGATAATGTGATTGCTACGCAAAATTTAGAAAAAATGGCAACACAATTAGGGTATAATTTTTCTGTTAAAGAAGAAGCAAAAGATAAATACATCGTTACTATCTCTAAAGGAGAAGTTTTCGAAGGTGTAGTTGTTGATACATTATGTGATACATGTGTTGTGCCTGTAACTCAAGCTAAACGATTATTAGAAGAAGAAACAAAAGTGACTTTACTAGTAAAAGCCGAAGACAGTGTAGAAAGTCTTAGAAAATTTGCTGAAAAAAATAATTTTGAATTTAATGTCTCTGATATTGAAGGAGGATTCAAAGTTGAAATTACTAGAGAAGAAGCGCCACAATTAGAATCATTACCAATTGTTAAAGATGACAGTTATATTGTTGTAATTAACAAAGACCAAATGGGACATGGTAGTGAAGAACTAGGTAAGAGATTGATAAAAGCGTATCTTTACGCTTTAGGTGAACAAGAAGTTCTTCCTAAAAAAATTATTTTCTACAATAATGGAGGAATTTTAGTAGATAAAACTCGAAGTCACGTTTTAGAGGAGCTAAAAACACTAGAAGAAGGTGGAGTAGAGATAGTTTGCTGTGGAGCATGCATCGACTACCACAATATTGATTTAGCGGTTGGTAATCCAACAAACATGTATTTTATCGTAGAAGATATGAGAAAAGCTAATAAAGTAATTCAACCGTAGGAGGAAACATGGTAGAAGAAGGATTAGTAGTTTTTAATAGTACACACGATTCAATAAAGGCGGATAATATTTGTCTAGAAAGAGAAATGGGAGCGTCACTTATTCCTACACATCCATCAATAGGTGTTGGTTGTGGATTTATGCTAAAGACGGCTTGGGATAATTTCGATAATGTTGTAAGAATGTTAGAGGATGAGAAAATTGAATATCGTGGTTTGTATTATTCTAGGAAAGCTGGAATCAAAAGAATAATAACAGAATTAAAAGATTATAAATTAAAATAAAATTTTGGATAGAGGTTATTATAGAGAAAGTTAAAAATCTATTTTGTACAGTTCTCTCTCATAATCTCTATTCTTAATATAATGTGTAAAGGTGAATTGTATGAACAACAATGTAATTATAGGTACTGCAGGGCATATAGATCATGGAAAGACGACCTTGATAAAAGCTCTAAGTGGTATTGAAACAGATACTACTCAAGAAGAAAAAGACAGAGGTATGTCGATAAATCTTGGGTTTGCTTATTTTGACCTACCAAGTGGAAAAAGATGCGGAGTAGTTGATGTTCCAGGACATGAGAAATTTATTAAGAATATGTTAGCTGGAGTTAGTGGGATAAACTTAGTTTTATTATTGGTAGACTCTAGAGAAGGAATTATGCCACAGACAAAAGAGCATATTGACATATTAACATTACTAGGGATAGAAAATTATATTATTGTAATGACAAAAATAGATTTAGTTGAAGAAGAATATCGTGAATTAGTGAAAGAAGATATTCAAGAGTTCATTTCAGGAACAGTTTTAGAAAAATTCTCCGATTATAGAAGTTGATTCGATAAGTAAAAAAGGATTAGATAATCTTTTAGAAACAATCGATAAAAAAACAGAAGATATTGAAGCTAAAAACATAGAGAAAAATGCTAGACTAAATATAGATCGTTCATTCCAAGTAAAAGGATTTGGAACGGTAGTAACAGGGACGCTTACAGAAGGTGTAGTGAATGTAGGTGACGAACTAGTTATTTATCCTAAAGGAATAAAAACAAAAGTTAGAAATATTCAAGTCCATTCAAAAGATGTAGCGACTGCATATGCAGGGCAAAGAACTGCGATAAACTTGGCCAATATTAAGTTTGATGATGTGAGACGTGGTGATACGTTAGCTACAGCAGACTCTTTGACAAAAACTTATATGTTAGATGCTGAGATTAAATTAATAAATGATGAAAGAGCTAATCTTGAATTATGGGATAGGGTACGTGTTTATATAGGTACTGAAGAAGTAATGGCACGTATTGTTCCACTTGGAACAGACCTCTTAAAAGCAGGAGAAAGTAGTTTTGCTCAACTTCGACTAGAAGATGAAATAGCTGTAAAAAACTATGATAAGTTCATAATTCGAACTTATTCACCGATGATAACAATAGGTGGAGGAGTAATATTAGATGCTAGTCCTAAAAAACATAGTAGATTTAATGAAGAGATACTGGAAAAACTTAAAGTACAACTTGAAGGAAATACAACGGATCTAATAGCTAATTATATTTTTATCTCATACAGATTATTTAAATTCTAAAGAAAAATATTGGAAAAAGATTTACAACTACCAGAAGAAGAGGTTGTAGACTCACTAGCACAACTTCTAGAAGCAGAAGTAGTTTATGAGACTAAACTAGGATATATTCATAAGAAAAAAAATATGAATCTGTATTGGAAAAAAACTAAAAGAAACTATTAGTTGATTATCATAATAGATTCAAGTTAAAAAGTAGGTATTCCTAAGATTGAGGTTCTTTCTAAGTTTAAGCTTTCCCAAAAAGAAACATTGGAAATATTAGATTTATTTATAAAAAAATAATGAAATTCGTCTTGAGGGAAATCTAGTTGCGGAAAAAAAGATTTTTGTAGTTAATTACGATAAAAAAACAATTAGTAGAAAAAAAGAAAGAATAGAAAAAAAGCTTTTATTAGAAGGAGGATTTACTCCACCGACTATTAAAGATTTAACTAATGGAGAAAAACCAAAGGTTGAGATATTAGAATCGTTAATCGATAATACAATAGTTAGATTAGATGCTGATTTAGTTTTACATGCTGATGTATTAAAAGAAGCTATACAGAAAGTAGAAAATCATTTCAAAGAAAATGAGCAAATGGGATTAGCGGAATTTAGAGATATGTCTGGTTCTAGTAGAAAGTATTCAATGGCTATTTTAGAGTATCTAGATAAATTAGGTATTACTCGACGTGTGGAAAACTATAGAGTATTAGCGAAAAAATAAAAATGAAGGGAGATAAGTCATTGTACTAAAGAATGACTTAGATAAGGTAAGGGATATGAGTTATTATTTTGATTATGGTGCTACGTCGCTAAAAAAACCAAAAGAAGTAGCGGATAAAGTCTATGAAGTACTATCATCTGCAAAGTATGCTAATGCTTCAAGAGGTAGTTATTATGAAGCAAATAATGCATTCCGTGAAGTTTTTGAAGCGAGAAGTGACGTTGCAAAATTTTTCGGTATGAAGGAAGAAGATAGGATTGTCTTTACTAGTAATTCTACAGAAAGTTTAAATATTGCGATTTTAGGATTATTGGAAATAGAAGATCACGTTATTACGACTTCTATGGAGCATAATTCAGTTTTAAGACCGATATATTTAGCACATGAAACAATAGGGTGTGAATACACTATTGTTAAAGCTGGTAAAACAGGATTAATCGATTATGATGATCTAGAAAAAGCTATTAAACCTAATACTAAAATGATTGCTATTACGCATAGTTCTAACGTAACAGGAAGTATAGTGGATTTAGAAAAAGTTGCAGATATTTGTAAAAGACATAATATTATTTCAGTTGTAGATGCTTCGCAAACAGCAGGAGTAGTACCTATTAATATGGATGAATTGGGAATAGATGTATTATGTTTTACAGGTCATAAAAGTTTATATGGGCCACAAGGAATCGGTGGTCTATGTGTGAGACTTAAAGCTCCAGAGATTAAGAGATTTAAAGTCGGTGGGAGTGGTGTTAGAACATTCGATGAGAAACACCCTGGGGAATATCCACTACGTTTAGAAGCGGGTACTTTAAATACTTCTGGAATCCTAGGTTTACATGAGGGAATAAAATATATAAATAAGTATGGAATTGAAAATCTTTATAAAAAACAAATCGACTTTGCGAATAGATTCTATAATGAATTAAAAGATTTGGAATGTTTAGAGTTTTATGGAGATTTTACAAAAGATCGTACTGCGGTAGTAGCATTAAACTTCAAAGGAATACCAGCCTCAGATGTTGCAGATGTTCTTGCTGAGGAATACGATATTGCAGTTAGACCTGGAGCACATTGTGCACCTTTAATGCATGAAGTATTGGGAACAAAAGAACAAGGGATAGTAAGGTTCTCATTCTCAAGTATGAATACAGATGAGGAAGTAGACTACGCTATTAGCGCTATAAAAACATTAGCAAAAGAGATTTAGGAGAAATATTATGTCAAAACAATTATTATCACAAATTCCTGCAGTAAATAAGATTTTTATTATTAGATGAAATTAAAAACGTTAATTCAAGAATATACAGAAGTAGGAGTAAAATCAGCTATTAAAAAGCTATATTGATGGAATTAAACAAGAAATATTAAACGAAGAATTACATGAAGTTCCAAGTTTAGAGAAAATTGTAGAAGAAGTTACACAAATAGTGAAGAGTGAAGATAAGAATTCTTTACGACGAGTTATTAATGCAACTGGAACAATTTTACACACAAACTTAGGACGTAGTTTACTAAGTCAGAAGATTAAAGAAAACATTGAAAGTGTAGCATTTAACTATTCTAACCTTGAATTTGATATTGATAATAAAAAACGCGGTAGTCGTTATGTTCATCTTATTGATATTATCAAAAAATTAACAGGTGCAGAAGATGTACTTGTTGTTAATAACAACGCTGCAGCAGTATTATTAACATTAAATACTCTAGTTAAAGATAAAGAAATAGTAGTTTCTCGTGGAGAACTAGTAGAAATCGGTGGAGCATTTAGAATTCCTGAGATTATTAAATTAAGTGGTGGTACGCCTGTCGAAGTAGGGACCACAAATAAAACTCACTTAAAAGATTACGAGAATGCAATTACTGACAACACAGGAGCATTACTAAAAGTTCATACTAGTAACTATAAGATTGTAGGGTTTACTAAAGAAGTATCTAATGAAGAAATATCTTATCTTGCTCGTGAGAATGAACTAGTATCGATAAATGACTTAGGAAGTGGTCAGTTCGTAGATTTCTCTAGATTTGGCTTACCTTATGAACCAACTGTAAAAGAAGTTCTTGACAGTGGTATTGATATTGTAACATTTAGTGGTGATAAACTTCTTGGTGGACCACAGGCAGGTATTATCGTTGGTAAAAAAGAATATATCGAACAAATGAAGAAGAACCAACTTACTCGTGCATTACGTGTAGATAAGATGACTCTAGCAGCTCTGGAAGCTACATTGAAATTATATCTAGATGAAAAAGAAGCGTTGGAACACATTCCTACATTACACATGATTTCATTATCAAAAGAACGTTTATTTGCTAAAGCAGACGTATTTAAAACAAGACTTAGCGACTTAGACTTCAAGATTACAATAGCTGAAGATAAAGCAGAAGTAGGTGGTGGAAGTTATCCAGCAAGTTATTTAGATAGTGTTGTAGTTAAATTAGAGCACCCAAGACTAAGTGCGACAGATATTGAACGTCGATTATTAGAAGTAGAAATTCCAATCATTACACGTATCAAAGATAACGAGCTTATCTTTGACATGAGAACTCTTCGTACTAGAGAGTTCGACTTAGTTAAACAAGCACTAATAGAAGTTGCAAAGTAGATAATAGAATTTAAGTTGCAGTAAGTTGCACATTAAATAATATTTGATAAAATCAGAAGGTGAGTATATGTTTAGAGAAATAAATATAGAAGATGCACAAGAAGTTGCAGAAATCTGTAAATTTGCATTAGGTTACGATGTAGATGTTGAAAACGTGAAAAGACAAATAGAGAAACTAACTAATGACAAGAAACAGCATATTATTATCGGTTATGAAGATGAAAACACAAGGAAGATTAAAGGATTTGTTCATGCTCAAATGTATGAAAGTTTTTATAGTGATCTAGGATTAAATATTCTAGGACTCGCTGTTAATCCTGATTTTCAAGGTGAGGGAATAGGAAGAAAACTTATGAATAAGTTAGAAGACCTATGCCGTAGACAATAATATTAGCTTTATTAGGTTAAATTCTGCCATGAAACGTGAAGATGCGCATAATTTCTATGAACATATCGGTTATACCTGTGATAAAGTTCAAAAAAGATTTATAAAGGTATTTGAATGAATATTAATTTATCAAATTTTGTATTTAATAAGATTATTAGACGATAGCAATATCGTCTTTTTTGTGATTTTTTTAAATATTGTTAATTAGAATAATGAGTAAGTGTATTGACACTAGGACAAATAGATGATAGGATCTAATATAGCAAAAATTAGAGGAAGAATTATTATGGGATATTTAGAAATAGTAAAAAGTTATTGAAAAAAATATCGGAATCGAATTATAAAGAATATATTAAGGCTATGATTTACATAGAAAAAAATATAAAAAGATGAATTAGTTTTTGGATAAATTATATCAAGAATATTATGAGAATGATGATATAAATTTATTAAATGATTTTTTTGATAAAGAAAAATAGATAAATTAAATTATTATAGACATATTGCTGTAAAAAAATTATGGTATAATAATTATTATTTGATTAGGAGCTGTATTATTGTGAATTTACCTTATGATAAAAAAATAATCCATTGGCTATAGAAAAAAATATGCTAAAAAAATTAGAAGGAAAAAAAGTTTTTTTGAAGTACTAAAAGACTATTATTCAAATAGTGAGATAAGAGAAAGAGGTATTGGTTATTCAGAAAAGAATGAACTTCAAGAAAAAAATAGCATATTTTTAATAATCCTAGAGGGAAGGGTAGTCTAGGAAATCTGTTAGAAGAATATTATTTTTTTATTACAAAACCAAATAGTGATTCTAATCCTGATTTTTTTAGAAGCGGGTACAGAATTAAAGGTAACACCAATAGAGAAAAAAAGAGATGGTAGTTTTAGGGCAGGAGAAAGATTAGTTATTACTATGATACCTAATGATAGACCTGTTGAACTAGTGTTTGAAAAAAATCTCATGTACTAGAAAAAAATGAGATTAATGTTGTTAATTTTTGTATTTAAGAGAAAAAGATATTTTAAGAACAGAGTATAGTATAGAGTATGTAAAACTGTTTTCTATTTTTATCAGAGAACTGTAGAGAAGATTTAATAATTATTAAAGAGGATTATTCTACAATTATTACAAAAAAATTCAACAAGGTAGGGCACACGAATTATCTGAAGGTGATACAAAATATTTAGGCGCATGTACCAAAGGAGCAACAGCTAAGAAAAAGTGAGCAAAAAGCAATATTATAGTGAAATTCCTGCAAAAAGAAGAGCATACTCATTAAAACAATCATACATGTCATATGTGATTAATAATTATGTTGTTGGACAAATTAATACATATGATTCTATTTTTTGAAAAATACAGAATTGAAAGAAGAAACTTTTGATAATGTAGTATTAAACAAGATTAATGAATATAAAGGAAAAAAACAGAAGAGGAACTATATTCTCAATTTGAAATTAATAAAAAAATTCTAAACAAGCAAATAGTAGTTTGATATCAAGAATGCTTGGTGTTAAGACTGATAATGTTGAAGAATTTGAAAAAGCTAATATAGGAATAAAGACAATAAGGATAGATAAAAAAAGGTAATCCTAGAGAGAGTATGTCTTTTTCCGAAATTTAAAATTTTAGATTTTGTTCAAGAAATCTTTGATAGTTCAGAGTTATATAATTATTTCTATGAAAAAAAGATTTCTGTTTGTTGTATTTAAAGAAAAATGTGACAGGAGAATATGAGTTAATAGGTTCTAAATTTTTGGAATATGCCGATATCAGATTTAGAAGGTATTGGAAAGCATGAATGGGAAAAAGTATCAATCTCAATTTATAAATGGGATAGAATTTGAAATAAAAGATAGTAGGATAAGTAACAACTTATTAAAATCAAAAGAAACACAAATATTTCATTTGAGACCACATGCTCAAAGATCAGCATATGTAATAAATGGAATAAAATATGGTAATGGGACAGACAGTGATATGGATGAGTTGCCAAATGGAGATAAGATGACAAAACAATGTTTTTGGTTAAATAAAACGTATGTTTTAAAGAATATTCAGGACATAATTGAAGGAGAATAACATGAATTTAGATGTTGTAGAATTATTCGCTGGAGTTGGTGGATTCAGAGTTGGATTGAATCAAATAAGCGAATTTGATAAAAAAAGTGGAAAAGCTATAGAAAAAGGTGGATGGAATTTTGTTTGGGCGAATCAGTTTGAACCTTCAACAAAAGCGCAACATGCTTTTGAATGCTACACAACAAGATTTGGAGAGGACGATTGTTCTAATGAAGATATTAATTTAGTTGATAAGAAAAAAATTCCAAATCATACTTTATTAGTTGGAGGATTTCCTTGCCAAGACTACTCAGTTGCACGTTCATTAAGTGGAGAAAAGGGAATAGCTGGAAAAAAAGGTGTACTTTTTTGGGATATTAGAGATATATTAGTAGAAAAAAATACTCCATTTGTACTTCTTGAAAATGTCGATAGATTATTAAAATCTCCAGCATCTCAAAGAGGACGTGACTTTGCAATTATGTTAAAGACGTTTGATGAATTAGGGTATTATGTACAATGGAGAGTAATAAATGCTGGTGATTATGGAATGCCACAGAAACGTAGAAGAGTATTTATTTTTTTGCTTCTAAAAAAATACAAAGTATTCTAAAAGTATAAAAAAATGAACAAAAATCTTGAAAAACAGTATTTTTTTGAGAAAGTTTTTCCCAACGGAAAGTGAATTAGATATTATATTTAATACAGATATTAATACTTATTCTGATGCATTAGATGTAACAGAAAACTATAAAGATGGAAAGTTTTTTAGATACTGGAGTGATGATAGATGGAAAGATTATTCATAGAGATGTAACTCCAAGAAAATCTGAAATTTATTCGCTAGAGAAGTTATTAAAAAAATGCAGAAAAAAATATAATGATGAAGACTTAAGTAAATACTTTTGCAGAAGAAGATAAATTAGATAAATGGAAATATCTAAAAGGATCAAAAAGAATAGAGCGTGAATCAAAAAAACTGGGCATAAATATATTTATAGTGAAGGAGCAATGAGTTTTCCTGAAAATATTAAAGAACCTGCTAGAACAATGTTGACAAGTGAGGGAACTATCAATCGTTCGTCTCACATAGTATTTGATGAAACTAATAAAAAATATCGAATTTTGACAGAAGTAGAGTGTGAAATGATACAAATGTTCCCACCTAATTGGACTAATACTATGCCTATGCGTCGAAGATATTTTTATGATGGGAAATGCGTTAGTAACTGGAATAATTTCAAAATTAGAACCAGTATTAAAAAAATATTATTGAAAAATGAATAAGGAGGAACCATGTCAGATTTAGAAAAAAATTATTTTTTTAAGATAGATAAACAAGTAGAAGAGAATAAAGGTGAAGGGTTGTATTTTTGACTCTTTAGTAAATTACTTAACTTTAGAGAATGATGAAGATTATTTTGATATTGTCGACAATTTCTCTAAAGAGGATATTAAAAAAAGCTTATCAGTTTTTACTATTAAAAAGCTCTTAAAGAGTTAAATAATCCTAGTTATGACATTACACCGGAAGTTATAACTATGTATGTATCTCATATTTTTAGAGTGTTTATACAATAATGAGAAGATTTCTGTAGCTGATTTTGCTAGTGGAAGTGGAAACTTCTTAATTAATTTATCAGCTTTATCAAAAGGAGACTATGAGTTAACTTCTGTTGATGTTGATAATAACTACGCTAGATTACAACAAAATATTTTCAATTTATTAGAAACTAATGTTGAAATTATTAATCAGGATGCTCTTAAACCTTTAAATATTAAGAAGCAAGATGTTATCATCAGTGATGTACCTTTTGGCTATTATGCAGATGAGGATAACAGCTTAAACTATAAACTTTGCAGTGCAGAAGGATACAGTTTAAATGCTTTACTATTCATCGAGCAAGCTGCTAATTACTTGAATGATAATGGGGTAGGGGTATTAGTAGTACCTAAGAAAGTTCTTGAACTTGAAGATAATTTTAAGAAATTCTTAGAAGAAGATATTAATCTAAATGCGGTAATTACATTACCAGATGAGATGTTCAAAAATGCTTCTCAACAAAAAGCTATCATACTTATAACTAAAAAAGAACAAACTAAATTGCCAAATCAAGTATTCTTAGCACAAGTACCTAGCCACAAAAAAATAAAGAAGGTTATGTTAATTTTTATTGAAGAATTTAAAAAAATTGGTTATCAGAAAAAAATAGTATTATTAATGTATAAATGAAAAGGTTATTTTTCGTAGAAATATGTTAATAAATTGCTATTAAAGGTTGACAAGAACGTAAGAATATAATACAATATGTAAGTAGATTGCTTAAAGAGCAGTCTTATTGATTGAATGTTTGTATTTATTTTTATATCTTAAACATTTAATTAAGTATTAAATTAAGATTTTTGTAGTATCGGAGGGAGGGAAATCCAATGTCAAAAACTGTAGTTCGTAAAAATGAATCACTAGAAGATGCACTACGTCGTTTCAAACGTGCTGTTTCTAAAAAAACGGAACTATCCAAGAAGTTCGTAAACGTGAGTTTTATGAAAAAAACCAAGCGTTCGTCGTAAGAAAAAAATCTGAAGCGGCTAGAAAACGTAAATATTAATAATTGGTAATTAACACGCAATTTATTAATAAAATCTAAAAAAATTTTTCCCTCTTTTAGATTTATTTAGAAATAATGACCTCATCGTATGATGAGGTTTTTTTATATCTATTATTAATGAATAGAGCATCTCTTGTTAAAAAAAGAGAAATTGTGTTATTCTAATTTTTAATTATAAACATTAGGAGAATGGTATGTTTGCAATAATTTGTTTAAATGTTATGTTATTAATCTCATGTTGGTATTTAATTGCGGAAAAATCAAAAGAATAAATCTAAAAATTAATAGTTTAGAAGATGATTTAAATAAAGGCAATTAAAAAGATTAGCAGCATTAGAAGAGGGAGTGACCCAAAAATCGTGATTTCTTAGAAATCGATTTTTGTCGAGTCACCCCCGCAAAGTTTGTTAGATATCTAAAAAGCTTTTTATAAAGCGAATTTAGATATCAATAAACCACTGCGTCTATGAGTTATCATATACACTTTGTTAAAATTTAGATCTTTTGGATCAGCCCCAAAGAAATATAGTATAAATTAAAATAAGATTCCATCCAAGACGGACGGAATCTTATTTTTTTAAAATTCTATTTTTTTCTTATTTTTTTATCTAATTCAGAGATGTTTCTAGCATTCATTAAAATCATTAAGAATTTAATTTCTTTTTTTCCATTTTTTTCAATTTCTTGAATTAAAAGCATCTTTTCCTTCGTTTACAAGAATTTCTAAGAATATTTTAGAAACACCAACCGCTTTAGCACCTAAAGCTAGACATTTAACAACATCTAGAGGATTACGAATACCTCCACTTGCGATTATATCAATTTTATCTTTATAAGCATAGGCTATTTCTAGGCTTTCTGCAGTAGTATAGCCAATTGCTTCTAGGTAAGTTGATTTATCAGTTCTTCGTCCATTTTCGATTCTTGCGAAGTTTGTTCCACCCATACCACTAACGTCAACAGCAGGGATATTTAAGTCGATGGCTAGTTTAATAGTAGCTTCGTTCATACCAAAACCTGTTTCCTTTAAGATTACAGGAATAGGAGATTTGGAGCTGACTTCTTTTAGGTTAGCGTACCAACTTTCAAAGTTGTGGTCTCCTTCTGGCATAACGATTTCTTGAAGAGGATTAGTATGAAGTTGAATATATTTTGCTTGTGATTTTTCAATTGCTTTTAAAACAAGTTTTGGATCTTTATCTAATCCTAAATTTACTGAATAACCTTTTGGATAAGCTTCTTCATCCTCTTTACTCTTAAGAGCAGGAGAATATGATCCTGGGAAAAATTTAATTCCACATTTTTTACTAACTTCCATAAAGTCTTGATTAATCTTATTGCAATCTTCACCACCAGCAGTAATGGCATTGATGAAGAATGGGTATTCCCAACGGTTACCACAAACTGATGTAGAAGTATCAACATCGTCTAATCCGAAAAGGGGGATACTGTTGTAATCAATTGCGTATGAGTCTAAGCTAGTTGCTTTTGTTTTATCAGCAAGTGCTAATCTAATATGATCTTTTTTTCTCATAATTAATCCTTTCGTAGTATATTATAGTTTTTCTAAGTTCAGTTGTAGCTGATACTTATCGTTATTTTTCTCGAATCCTAAAACAATGTCACCACTACCTGAACCACTTTGCTTACCAGCCGAATGGCTTTCAATATAGTTTTTTTCATTGCTTTTTGTTTCCATAGGTATTTTTTTGAGAAACTTTCTAAATAAAGTAGATTTTTCTCTAAGTTTTCGTATAGTACTTAAAAGCAGATGTAGCATCTGTTTCTACTAAATTCTCTTTTAAAGTTTTTTTACTAAATGTATTAGAAGTTTCAACAAAAAAACTCTAAATTCTTCTTTGTAGTTGTCTTTATGTTTTTTCCATAGTTTTACATGTTCTTTTCGTATCTACAGCTTCACCCGTCCAACGTGCCAGTATGCTTAAATCAGCTTTTGGATAAACTTTCTCAATGTGAAGACCATCCCAATCTGTATTTATTATTTCTTTAACAGACTTGTCTTGACGTATCATATTATTAATAAATTCAGTATTGAATTTTTCGTAATATGTAATACCGTCATTAATGCTTGCAGCAACGTCACCCATAGATCCACTTAGATTGTGTTTTATATTGAATAGGGCAACTAGTTTAAAAATAGTTAAATCGTTATAAGTTATATTTTCGAATGATAATATAGCACGAGCTATAGCTACAAGTACAGCACCAGAAGAACCTAGACCGTATTTTTTATCGTCATTGTGAAGTTCATTGAAAATAGTAAGAGAAAAAGTCTCATCACTATTTGTATATTCTGTTAAAAATAGAATAAATTGTTGAACAAGTGTAAAGTTACTATTTTCTTCTAAAAGTCCAACTTTAGTTTTATTAATCGTATCGAAGATAGTAGTTTCATCATTTTTTTCTACAAAAACTGTAATTTTTTTAGGAACACTTGTTATTAGTGCAGAAGCGTAATCCTCTAAAATCGCATATTCTCCAGCGAGATAGAGTTTACCGTAGGCTACTCCATGCACAAAATGATTTTTTTCTTCCATAATTTTGAAATTTCCTCATATAATTTGTCTTGGTCTTCCCTTAAGTATAGTACTTTCACATTCGGACCAGCATCCATTGTGAAGTAGCATCTATAACCTTTAGAACGTAGTTCTTTTACAATATCCATCGCCATATGACTTTCATCTGTTAAGAATGAAAAGCTAGGAGTAGATGTAGATGTAGTACCATGCATAGCTAAAGCATTACTTTCTGTAATTTTTCCGATTTTTTCGAAATCAGCTTCTTTTAAAGCTTCTTTCATTAATACGAAATCGCCTTTAGCTTTTTCAACCCAAGCATTAAAAGTTGTTGATGTTTGGACACAGCGCTCCATAGCAACACGGCTAGAAATTTTCTTTCTATCCTCGTTAACTACAAGAACCATCATTCCAAAGTCTAGAGAACACTCTAATTCTTCAACACTTCCATCTTCAAGCCATGCAGCAAGTTTATAGAAGCTTCGGCATGAAGAACCAGAGCCTTCTTTAGCTATTTCAACTAATTCTTTAGTAGTTTTGTTTAATTTAAAATATTCATTACAAGCAAGAACTAAAGCCATAGTACCACTAGAACTTGAAGAAAGACCTGCAGCAGTAGGCACAGTATTATAACTTCTAATAGTTATGGCTTCACGATTTGCTGGTGTGAATTTAGAGATGAATTTAATCATTTTATCTACTTCTTCTTGACTTTGTTTTTTTCGTCATTTGATATAAAAATTCATCAATATTATTTATCATTTTTTTCGATTTTTTTGTTTTTGATAAAAGATTGTCTAATCTTAAAGAAATATTAGGATTATAAGGTAAGACAGGATCTTTAGATTTTTTCCCCCAGTACTTTACCAAGGCGATATTAGCATAACCTAAACTGTAACTATCCATGATGAATATCCTTTCTCTTTTAATGCATTTTGAATTTTTAATGCATTTTCTTTTGTTTTGCTAAGACTAATGCAACATCCACCAGCGCCACCACCAGTTAGTTTAGCACCGACTGCATTATTATTTTTACAAATTTCTACAATCTCATCGTTGCTAGCGTGACTTACTCCAAGTTTTTGTAATAACTCGTGAGCTTTGTACATATATTGTCCGACAAGATCGATGTCTTTATTTTTTAACGGTTCAATTACTAAATCAGTGATTCCTCCTAATTCAGCAATATAATTTTTCGTATTTATCATAATTATCCGCTATATGTTTTTAGAGTTTCTTTAGTAATTCCAACAACTCCTGTGTCGATAATTAGTAAATAACTATTCAAGTTAAAATCTAATTCACTAGCTCCCTCTTTTTTAGAAAATAAAAGGGGAGTATCACTAAGTACTTGATTAACATCAATACCACTAGGATTACCATGAATAAATTTTTCGCATTTATTTGCAATTTCTCTTACATTTGGGAGTTTTTTAGCACGTGCAATAGCGATACTTAGCGCAGCAGAAGACCCTAGCCCACGTCCAACTGGAATAGTGCTAGTTATATTAATTTTTGTTTTTTTATCAATTCCACATGTATCAGCGATAAAACTTAAAATTTCATCACGTTGTTGAATTGTCTCTGTGTCTTCTAATGTAACTTCGACGTTCATCTGTGGAAGAGGAATAGTTATACCTTTATATCCATAAACAACTGCATGTTCACCGAAGAATATTGCTTTTGCGTGTGTCATAAATTTAAAACTCCAATTTTTAGTTAATTAGTATTTTTAAGATAATAAATTGAAAAGATAATTTAATGCTGAAAAAAATACTTTTTATACGTACAATAATTATACTTTTTAGTATTTGTTTTTTTGTCAAACGTAGGAATAATAAAAAGATGAAATTATACTTGAAATAACAGGAGTTATAGGAAGAATAATTTCATCAAAAATATATTTAATGCGTATGGCATGGAATACCATGAGGTTCTAAGTGTACTAAAGTTTCACAATAATAGAATTCTTTAGACAATTCTTTTTCGATTTTAACTGTAATATCATGACTCTGCTTAACATTTAAAGAAGGATCAACAGTAACTGTAATATCGATAAAGTATAGCAAGCCATGAGTTCTACCTTTTGTATCGACTATTGAGATAACCCCATCTACTTCTTGGGCAATCTTATTAACAGTATCTATAACATTAGTATCAACCCCATCTGTGAGAACGTGTGTTGATTCTTTAAAGATACTAACTGCCGTATAAATAATAAGCAATCCAACGATAATTGCGACTATAGAGTCAGCGATAGGAATACCGATATATGTAGCAATAATCCCTATTAGCGTACCGATAGAAACAAGGGAATCACTCAGATTGTCTAGTGTGGCAGCTTTAAGTGATTTACTGCCAATTTTTTTAGCAAGGCGAATATTATAGAAATATACACCAAGCATAATTACACTAGCTATAAATGCTACGACTGCTGATAATATACTAGGTTGTTCAATCGTTCCTGAGATGATTTTTTTTATCGCGTACATAACTACTTCAATTCCAGCGTATAGCATAATAAATGAGGCTATTAATGTTGAAATTAATTCAGCTCTGAAGTGACCGTATAGATGATCTTCATCAGCTGGTTTTCTAGAAATTTTCAAACCGATAAGTACGCATACTGATGAAATTACATCGGTAGCATTGTTAATACCATCGGCAACAAGAGCGGATGACTTAAAGAATACACCAGCGCCGAGCTTTAGAATAGTTAGTAGCAAATATGATAAAATACTAAGTTTAGCGCCTTGTTCAGCATGTTTTAATTTATCAAAAATTGAGTTATTCATGGCTTTTCTCCTAAAATAATGTTTTATCATTATAACAGGTTTAAAAAAATTATTCAAGAGAAAAATTTGTTATTAATCTAGTAAAATTATTTCACTATGGTGAACTTTTATAAAAGACTAGCTCGACCAAATAGATAGTCGAGCTGAGTAAATTATATCTTTTTAGAATAGTATTTTTTTAAAAGTTAAAAAAATGTATATATAAGAAAGTGCACTAAAAAAATTCCAAATAAGTATAAGATAGTTACTTGATACTGTTACTTTCTAGAGAAAGATACTCTGGAAGTCATCTTTAATTTATTTAGAATAGGTATTAGAATAAAAAGAAATCTCAAATATAATTAACGAAGAAATATATATAAACCATTTATTTTTTTATCTGTTTTTTTATAAATTAATAGATATAAGCAAACTGATGATCCTAAAGATAATAATAATATAGAGAACATTGTTATAATTGGTTGTATAGTTCTAGTGAATACAGAAGGTACTAGAGAACTAATAATTAATATTAAAAAGATAAACTAGAGAAAATCTTAATAGTTTTTCCTTTATTTTTCCTTTTGGAAGTTCTACAAGTATTGATGAAGATAATTTGTTTATATCATTTCCAAAAAAACATCGGTAAAGTTTTTTTCCTTGTTTTTTTGATATAGGATTAAATCTTGTAATATTTCCAGTAATTGAATTTCTAGTTCTGATTCTTTTTTTGTAGTATTTTTTTCATCCGACAAGCAACTAAAAGTTCTTCATAATATTTCTTATTATCTTCATTAAGTTGTGATCTAAGTTTATTATTTTGTTTTATTAAGTCAGTGATGTTCATAATTGTTCCTCCTCTAGACTTTATTCGTTTTCTAAAAATTTTTTTGTTATTGTAGTACTTATATTTTCCCCATACATCTTTTAAATGAGTTTATATAATCTTTCACCATTTTTTTGGTAATTGAATAATATTTTCTAGTAGGTCCTGAGTTACTTTCCTTTTAAATAACTAGTAACCATATTTTTCCCTTTTCTAATTTTTAAAAGGAGAGGGTAAATAGTTCCTTGAGCAACCATATCGAGCCCGAAATTAGAAAGCTGTTCAGTTATTTCGTAGCCGTACATTTCTTTATTTTTTTATTAGCTGTAAAAATACATGCTTCTAATGTACCCTTTTTAGTATTTGAGAAGTGTTTATCTCCATTCTGTACCTCCTTTCTTAAGTCTCTATTTATTAATATAAAAGTTATTGATTCATACTATCTTGTTATACATAATAGTATCATAGTAAAGGTATCTTGTAAAGCAAAATAGTTAAATGAAATGACTGCTGAGTATATAGTTGTATAGAGGTTTTATAACAAAGAATTGTTTGATAATTCATGTTAGTAATGTTTGACTAACAAAATAGGTAAGTATATAATAAAAATATGAAACAATCTCAAAGTGAAAAAGCCTATGAAATAGCTAAAAGAGCCCATCTAGGACAAGTCGATAAAGCTGGAGAAGATTATATAAAACATCCTGAAAAGGTGGCTAGTTTTGTAGAAACTGACGAAGAAAAAGCAGTAGCATATCTTCATGATGTTATTGAAGATACAGAGCTAACATTAGAAGATTTGTATGAGTATGGGTTTTCTAAAGAAGTTATAGAAGCTGTTGATATTATAACCAAAAAGAAGGGAGAAAACTATCAAAGTTACTTAAATTCAGTAAAGAAAAATGAACTAGCAAGAGTTGTAAAATTAGCAGACTTACGTCATAATTCAGACTTAACAAGACTAGCTAAAGTTACTGAAAAGGATATAGAGAAAAGAAAAAAATATCAAAAAAAGCTATTGATTTTTTTAAATTCTTAGATGGAAGTAGTTATTAATGATTTAGGTATTTATATATATAAAAAGACAAGGCCTAAAAAAACCTTGTCTTAATCATTATACCAGCAGCCGAGGGTCGAACTGGCACGATGTTGCCATCGCTGGGTTTTGAGTTTTGTACTCAGAGTTTTATAAACATAAAAAAACTATTAATTCAATGTTTTAAGAAATTAGTTATACTATAAAAACAATAATTATTTTAGTTTTTTTAGTATAGTTTTTTTAAAAAGTATAGGCTTCTATTGAAAAAAATATTTTTTTAGCATATAATAAATATTAGTAAAAGAAATTTATGTTTAATCAAATTTTTATATAAAAAGGAGAGATGTTGATGTATACATTAATACGAGATAATGACAAACTGTATGTACCATTCTCGTAGCTAGGTGAAATGGCTTGTTGGAATTATAAAAAGAGAAAATATGGTGTTTACAACAGAACAATTTTATGATTTCTAAGAGGTTTAAACGGAGATTATTCAAATATAGAGGGAATTGTAGTTATTAGTACTTTAAAGGATTATGAATTTATAAGTAAGTGTACTAAAATAAATCAGCTATTTATTTATGATTCTAAAGCTGAAATAAAAATAAATAACAATATAAGTTTATATACAATTAAACGTTGTAAAAGTTTCCTGTATAGAACATTATTAAAAGGTAATCTATATACTTTTAATGATTGCAATAATTTAGAAATTTATAATTAGTATATGGAAGTTATATGTTTTTATTGATTAAGTAAGTATATTAATTATAGAGTATAGATAAAAGTATTATAGTTTGTATTAAGGAGAGGAAGATAGAATAATGAATATTAATTTAGAAGATTTTTTAATAGTCAAGAACAAACAGGTTATTATTGGAATGAAGAAAAATGTTATACGTTAAAAAGGTGTAAACTGTTCTATAGATAAAACAAGAAATAATAGAGCTGTAGAAGAATCAAAAAGAAAACCCTGTCTTATTTAATAGTGTGTACTGTTACATAAATGAATTTTTGGAGCATATAAGAGCAGATAATGGATTTCCTGAAAAATCATTAGAGAAGATTCAATAAAGTTTGGGGAAAAAAAGAACATAAAATTATTGATAATGGAATTATTATAAACGATAATAGTTGGGAAGATCGCATTGGGATTGGAAGAAATGTATGTACACCACATATGATAAGAAATATGATGTTATAGTGGAAAAATTTAAATTAGAACGACCAAATGATTTATTATGGTTTAAATTCACAAAAAAAGGTCATTTAGCAGTTGTTGCAAGTAGTTGTGATATAAATTGGAAAAAGAATTCGTCATGTGGTACTTTAGTTAGAGAGTTGGTGATGAATTTGATGAATCATTTGTATTTGTTTTTCCGTTAACCCAGCAAATGATTAGAACTAAGAATAATCCTAAGAGTTATGAGAGAAAATATACAGTATCTGAACTTGAACGTGCTGTTGGAAACTATTTATATTCTAAAGGAGTGCCGATTATTGATTACTATTCACATATGGGGTGGAAGTTCATTGGAAACTTCTCAATAAGAAAAATGACATTCATGTAGTAATTTTTAGTAACTTTTACTCCGAAAAATATAAGAAACAAAAAGACAAGGCTTAAAAAACCTTGTCTTTTTAACTATACCAGCAGCCGGGGTCGAACCGGCACGATGTTGCCATCGCTGGATTTTGAGTCCAGTGCGTCTGCCAATTCCGCCATGCTGGCATATCTATATGATATCATACACAAAAGGCATTGTCAATTTAGCTGATGTTTGATAAAAAAACTTTAGAAATTATCGATAATATTTAACTTTAAATTTTTAATTACAAAGTTTATAATAAGATAGTAAGACTATGTAAAGTAGTATTAGAGTGTATTATTATATAATTTATTTTAACTAATCAAATATAAAAATGTAAGGGTAGAACATAAGGTCTATGTCTACAAGGATAGTCAGTGTAAAATGATATCAAATAAGTGTTTTTAGTTGACAAATTAAAATATTTTTTTCAATACTATATTGTAAAACGACAACATATGTAGTATAATATAATAGTATATAGAATTATAAAAATATTAATGTTATTTTTATAAAGGAGTGTGAGTGCTGGTGGTAGTTACGTTGTTTACATCGCCAAGTTGTACTTCTTGTAGAAAAGCGAAAGCTTGGCTTATTGAAAACGAAATAGACTTTGTGGAAAGAAATATTTTTTCAGAAGCTCTGACAACAGATGAGATTAAAGACATTTTGTCTATCACGGAGCACGGAACAGAAGATATAATCTCATTCAGATCGAAAACTTTCCAAAAATTGAATTTGGATATTGAAAGTATGTCAATTCAAGAATTATATAAAGTTATTCAAGATAATCCAGGAATGCTTAGAAGACCTATCATTGTTGATGATAAGAGATTACAAGTAGGGTATAATGAAGATGAAATAAGAAGATTCCTTCCAAAGGAAATAAGAGTAAATCAATTAAAACAAATAAAAAAATATGGTTAAGTAAGTACGCCCTGATACTACTTTTTCCGATTAATTTAAAGGTTGATATTAGGTATCAACCTTTTTTTATGAGAAGATGTTTAGTAACATTGCTGTAAGTTGTTATACGAAAATAAAAGAAAGAGGTACTTGATGGAAAGAGAAGATATAAAATTTATTACTGGAGAAATCCATTTTTTAGAGCTAGTAGAAAAGAAAAGTTCATCATTAGTTTTTAAAGGACCGAATGAAGAAGAAATTAGCTGTAATGAATCTGACGTAGAAAGTTTAGATGATTACGAAATTGGAGAAGAATATTCAATGTTCGTATACCCTTCACGTAGTGGGAAATTATTCGCAACACCTAATATTCCAGAAGTTACGGTTGGAGATTATTCGTTTAGTAAAGTAGTAAAAGTAGAGGAAGATCGAGTAGGTCTTGATATTGGATTTTCTCGTGAAATTCCACTTTTAGGAGAAGATTTACCAAAATTAAGAAGTGTTTGGCCTAAAGAAGGTGACGAACTATTTATTACACTACGTCGTGACTTTAGTGGACAACTTTTCGCACGTTTAGCGACAGAGACTATCGTAGCATCACTATATTCTAAAGCCGCTAAAAACATGAAAAACAAAGATATAGAGGCTTATCCGTATCGTTTAATGAGAGTGGGAACATTCTTATTAACGAGAGATGGTTATAAAGTATTTGTTCATGAAAGTGAACGTGAAAAAGAACCCCGTTTAGGAGAAAAAGTTATTCTGCGCGTTATTGGTGTTAAAGATAACGGAGAAATTAATGGTTCATTCTTACCGAGAGCTCATGAGAGAATGGATAGTGATGGTCAAGCTATTATGGATTACATTGAAAACAACGGGTATTGTGAGTTTACAGATAAATCAGATCCAGAAGAAATTAAAGCAGTGTTTGGAATGAGTAAGGGAAGTTTCAAACGTGCCGTAGGAAGATTGTTCAAGAATAAATTAATTATGATTGAAGAAGACGGGTTATATAAACGTAAAGGAAGATAAGATTATGAAAAAAGTAAAATTAGATAAAAATGCACTATTAGGTGGTATTATATTAGAAAATGATAAATATCAAGTGGTACATATGAATCTAAAAGTAGGGAATCAAACAGACTCATATAGCAATGATAAAAAAATATTTTTATTATTAAATATTAGTGGGAAAATTACAGTTTCTTTTTGAGGAACAAGTGGAATCTGTGAATGAATTTGAACTATTAGAAATTCCAGCAGGAGTAGAACATGTAATAACATGTCTACAAGATGCGCAGATTTTTGTAGTAAAACTATAACATACATAAAGTGGCTTAAATGGAATATCTTTTTAGGCCACTATTATTAATTATTGAGTAGAGGAATATAATGGAAGTACAATTTTTAGGAACAGGAGCTGGGCTTCCAGCAAAATTTAGAAATACACAGAGTTTTGTATTTAATTTTATGCAAGAACTAAAAGAGTGTTGGATGTTTGATTGTGGAGAGGCAACTCAACACCAGATTTTGAAAACAAATATTAAGCCAACCAAAATAACTAAAATTTTTATTAGTCATCTTCATGCTGATCATGTACTAGGATTGATTGGTTTTTTATCTTCAAGAAGTTTTCTTTTAGATACTAAAGCGTCAAAGGTTACTATTTATGGACCTGTAGGTATTAAGGAGTTTATAGAGAAGAATATGATGTTCACACATTGTTCACTTTCTTATAGCGTGGAATATATTGAAATTTCTAGTGAACAGTGTATAATAGATAATAAAACTGTTACTGTTTTTAGCTATCCACTAGCTCATAATATTGAATGTTTTGGATATAAAATTATATTTAAAAAAACAAAAAGGGAGCTTAGATGCAGATAAGTTAAAAAGAATTAGGAATTACGCCAGGACCATTTTATAGAGAAATAAAGGAAGCAGATACTTTTCGAATTTAATGGTAAGGTGTATAATTCAAGTGATTTTTTTATCTGAAGATAAACCTGGAAAAAGAAATCTCAATTATACCAGATACAAGATACTTTGAAGGATTGGATGAATTTGTTAAAAAAATAGTAATATTATAATTACAGAATGTACATATTTATTAAAAAGAAGATGCACATCATGCGAAAAAAATTATCATCTAAGTGTATTAGATATAGAAAAGATAATAGAGAAAAGTAGAGTCGAAAATGTATTTTTTTAACGCATATTAGTGCAAGATATGATAGAAGCATTGAGAAAGAGGCTATTGATACATTAAGTAGTAAATGTATGGTGAGAATAGCACATGATTTAGAAGAATATAGTTTGTAAAAATTTGGAGGAAATTATGAGAATAGATTTAGAAGAAAAAACTATTGATGTCGAAAAAATATTCAAAGGAAAAGTATTGGATGTAGAAGTGCATACAGTTACTTTACCGAATGGAGAAACTTCCAAACGCGAACTAATAAATCACAGAGGAGCAGTAGCAATCCTAGCATTAACAAAAAATGATGAAGTGGTTCTAGTTGAACAATATAGAAAAGCTATAGAATCGGTGACTTTAGAAATTCCTGCAGGTAAGTTAGAGCTTGGGGAAAGCAATAAGAAACTAGCGGCTATTCGTGAACTGCAAGAAGAAACAGGATATGTGGTTGAAGAAGACAGACTAGAAAAACTATGTGATGTTCATGTAGCTTTAGGATATAGTTCAGAATTAATTACAATATATTATGTAGATAATTTAGAGTATCCTGGGGAGCAGAATCCAGATGACGATGAGTTTATTAATCTACGTAAGTATAAAATTGAAGAAGCAATTAAACTTTTAGATGACAATGTTATAACGGACAGTAAGACTATGCTTGCATTATCTTACTTAAAAAATAGGAAAGGCGCAAAATAGTATATGAGCATTTATGATGAAATAATAAAAATAATTCAACAATCACCTTATAAACTAACACCACAAAGGGAAAAAAAATTGTTGAAATTCTAGTAGAGAATAAGGATCAGCACCTTAGTGCAGAAGAACTATACTTTATTTTTAAAAAGAGAAGACACCAGATATTGGTATTGCAACAGTTTATAGAACTTTAGATATTTTTCTATGAATTAAAAAAATTTTTGGAAAAAAATATCTTTTTAGCAACGGTGTTTCTAAATATCATTTAAGACAATCTGTAGACGATGAGCTTCACCATCATTTAATCTGTACTAATTGCAATAATATAGAGAAAGTATCTAATCCTATATTTAATAAACTTATTGAATATATGAAAAAAAGAGTATTCTTTTGAGGTTCAAGATAATTCTTTATCATTCTATGGGACTTGCGCTAAGTGTAAGGGTAAAGGTGAAAAAAATAATGTATTTTTGACAAATTAGAGAAAATATTATTACTTATCTCTAGTGTAATATATATCTTGTATATTGGTTTTATTGGAGGAATGATCAACTTATTTCGAGAGTATGCAGGAAATGAGTATTTAAGAACTAAAATAGTCGATCAAATTCGTGAACAAACAAAAACTTACTCAGGATAGTGCTAATGTTTCTACGAAAGATATGCATTTTATCTTTCAAGTTATGGGACAATTAGCGTGGTTATATTTTTGCACTACTAGTAATTTTATTTTTATTATTACTATTTGTAATGTTTAAAAAAGGGATAAATCACAATATAGTAGCATTTTTTTATTTTTAGTATATAGCATATTATTATTAATCTTTAGCTTAGGTATATTATTTATTAGCTGTATAATATACTTCTTCTTAGGAATAAGAATAATATTAGTAAGAAATTCAGAAAAAAATATAATAGTCAACTTTAGTTTTTCGAGAGAGATGATTTCTTCGAAAAACTTTTTTTATAAAAATTTTTTAAAAAAATATTCCAATGCTGAAGTAATATAATAGTAAAATATTAAAATTAACAAGAATAAAAAAATAATAACTAAAAAAAGTGTATAGAAGTGGGGGAAATAAAAAGAAAGTGGAATATATTATATTTTAAAGAGATATGAAACATCTATCATATATAAATTAATGAAGATAAGTGAAGAAAATAACTATACTTATTTAGAGTTTTTTTAAGAAATATTAATTTGCAAAAATATAATTGAAGCTAATATAATTCTTAGTATAATTTATTTTTCTAGGAGGTCTTATGAAAAATAAAGTTATTAAGATATTGAAAAAGATTAGCTATAGCACTAGTGTCAGTTATATTGTTGGCTGGGGGGTATGGATATTATTTTATTCACAAATCTCTACCAAAAGTTGAGGGAAAGATAGAATTAAATATATTAGATAAAAGTGCAAAAGTATCACGTGATAAAAATGGAATTCCTACAGTTGAGGCTGAAAATGATATCGATGTGTATAAGGTGCAGGGGTATATTCATGCTCAAGACAGATTGTTTCAAATGGACTTAGCTAGAAGACAAGCTAGTGGAAGACTTTCTGAGATTGTAGGAGAAGCGGCATTAGAAAATGATAAGAAATTTTTAGTATTTTCTCTTAGAAAAGCAGCCGAAGCCTCGTATAATGACTATTCAGAAGAGGCTAAGAAAATATTGGAAAGTTATGCACAAGGGGTTAATGCGTATATAGACGAAGCGAAGAGAGATAATAGATTGCCTTATGAATTTTCTCTATTAGGATATTCTCCTGAAAATTGGACACCGATTGATTCGCTAACTGTAGGAAAATATATGGCATATGACTTAGGAGGACATTGGGATCACTTAGGTTTTAATAATTGGATTTTAAATAATTTAGGAGAAGAAAATTTAAAACAATTATTACCAGATAGCTTCTTGAATAATAAAGATAATGAAGAAATAGTAAAAGCAAATTTAGGTCTAGATGTGAGTATAGATAAGAATACAGCAAAAACAGAAAGACCACCTATGGAAAATGGTAGTAATGATTGGGTTGTTTCTGGTAAAAAGACTAAATCAGGTAAACCGTTATTGGCAGATGATCCACATTTAGGACTCGGAACACCATCAGTATGGTATCAGATAACTCTATCAACTCCAAGTAATAAGGTTTCTGGTGTAATTTTCCCTGGAGTACCTGGTATTATTCTAGGTCATAATGAACATATAGCGTGGGGTGTTACTAATTTTGGACCTGATGTACAAGATTTATATATTGAGAAAAAACAGGAGAATAATCCATATAGATTTAAATATGATAATGAGTATTATGATGCTCAGGTCGATAAGTATTCAATCAAGATAAAAGGTAAAGATGCAGTTGATTATGAGGTAGTTAACACAAAACATGGTCCAATAATCGATCAGTTACTTAAACCGTTAGGCAATACAGATACAAGTTTCTCGATGCAATGGACAGCGCTAGAATCAACACAAGAGTTAGAAGCTATTTTAAATATTGATAAATCAAAAAATTGGAAAGAATTTGAAAAATCATTAGAAAAATTCAAAGCCCCAGCTCAAAATTTTGTTTTTGCTGATAATGAAGGTAATATAGCATATAAATCAAATGGTAATGTTCCGATTAGAAAAAAAGGTGATGGAAATCTCCCGGTGCCAGGATATAGTAGTGACTACGGTTGGAGTGGTTATGTTTCTTATGATAAATTACCGAAACTCGTTAATCCAGAAGAAGGATTTATAGCTACAGCTAATACCGAGACTGTAAAAACTGATTACCATACATCGAATGTATGGGCACAACCGTATAGAAAAGCTCGTATAGATGAAGTATTATCGAAAAGAAATAACTTTAACAGTAGATGATATGAAGAAAACTTCAAATGGATATAAAAAAATTTATATTCTCAAGAATTTTTACCGAAACTTTCTTAAAAAAAATATAAATATTGACAAAAATTTCAAACAAAGGGAAATTGTTGATAAAGTTAAAAATTGTGGAATAATGTAGATGATAAGGATGATTCTTCGCCACTTATTTTTTTGACCTTTGGATGAAAAAAAGATACAATCATATATACTAAAAGATAAGATGAATTCTGATGTTTATAAATTCATGCCACATAAAGAAAGTTATGTAGATAAGATTCTTAGAGATAGCATAAATGATAAGAAGGTAAATCTTATTGAAGAAAAAGGTGGGCTAAATGAGGTATTGACTAACAGTCTAAATGAGACGATATCTGAGTTAGAAGGAAAATATGGAACAGATGTATCTAAATGGAAGTGGGGAGAGGCTCATAAATTAGGGTTTAGACATCCGTTATCTAAATCATCAATATTATTGGCATACTTCTTAAATCCTAAAGAATACCCAATTTCAGGTTCGAAAGTAACAGTTCAAGCGGCTAAACAAAATGATGAGGGGCTGGTAAATCACGGGGCTTCTTGGAGATTTGTCTATGATTTTGAAACTAAAACTGGACATCATATTGTAGGACCTGGACAAAGTGGACACTTCTTAAGTGATAATTATGATGATCAAATAGAAAAATGGGTAAAAGGAGAATATACGAGTGAATCTATAGGAAATATTCCTAAAGATAAAGTATTGGAGCTTGTACCTAAGAAATGAGATGAATAATAGAAAGTAATGAGGGTTTTCTTATTACTTTCTGTATTTTTAATAGAAAAAAATATAGAATACTATAAAAAAATAATTTGAATAAAGAAAAAAATCTGATATAATTATGGGTAACAAGTAGGGCAGTAGTTCAAAAAGGATGATACCTTTCTTAATCAAGAAGGGAGATGACGGTGCAAATCCGTTCGACTACTTGTTATGACATCTATTTTTAATAGGTGTCTTTTTTTATTTATTTAATAACAAAATAATAATCATCATGTTATAATTATAAATTATAACAGTTTAAAAAAATATAGATAAGTAGGAGAGAAAATGAACGTTAGAGAGAATTTTGAAATAATAACAAGAGAAATAGCGGAAACTTGTGAAAAAGTAGGAAGAAATACTGATGAAGTGAACTTAATAGCTGTAACTAAATATGTTACTGATGCTAGAGTGGACGAAGCTATAGAAGCAGGTATTACAGATTTTGCAGAGAATCGTCCACAAAATTATGTTGAAAGAAAAAATAATTATTCTAATAAAACGTGGCATTTAATTGGAAGTTTACAAACTAGAAAAGTGCGTGATGTGATCAATGAGGTTGATTATTTTCACGCATTAGATAGAGATAGCTTAGCTAAAGAAATTGAAAAACGTGCTGATAAGGAAATTAAATGTTTCGTGCAGGTGAATGTTTCGGGAGAAGAGAGTAAACATGGTTTAACTTCTGAAGAAGCTATTGACTTTATAAAATCATTAGAGCAGTATTCAAAAATAAAAGTTGTAGGACTTATGACAATGGCACCTTTTGTCGAAGATGAGGATGTGTTACGTAATTGCTTTACAAAATTAAGAAAATTACGTGATATAGTAAAAGGGCTGAATTTATCATATGCACCATGTGAGTTTTTATCTATGGGTATGAGTAATGATTATAAGATTGCAATTGAAGAAGGTGCAACTCATATAAGAGTCGGTACTGCACTAGTAGGTTGTGAGTTAAAATAATAAAATATAGAGGAGGGGCAGTATGCAAAGAGTAATAAGAGTCGGTGATTTAGTAGTTACGATAAAATACAGGAAAAGCATGAAAAACATTTATTTAAGAGTGGAAAAGAATGCAGATGTAGTAGTAAGTGCCCCTCCGAGAACAGCTAATTATATTATAAAAAAAACTTGTTCAAGATAAATATTGATGAAATAAAACTTAGAAGGAAATAATATCTTGAAGAATGGTCATACTGTTAAAAAAATTATGTAAACAGGTGAAAAAAACATTTATGTTTTTCGGGAAAAGAGCTAACTTTAGAAGTTAGAAGCTGGGTTTGAAAAAATAGTTGGAAACTAGTTTCAATGATAAATTAATCCTAAGTTATAAAGGATAAAGAACAAGATCGAGAGCAAATACTAACAAAGAGTTGAGAAAAGATTTGTTTATAATAGATGCGTTAGAGTTTATTAGTAAATATGAGAAAAATCATGAATGTTCATGCTGAAGAATTTAGAATTAAAAAAAGATGAAAAACACGTTGGGGAACATGCAATATCGACAGCCAAAAAGAATTTGGATAAATTATGAACTTGTAAAATATCCCGAGTTGAATGTTTAGAACATACTATTGTCCATGAACTTACTCATTTGTTAGAAACAAATCATACACCTAAATTCTATTCGTTATTAGGGAAAATACTATCCTAATTTTAGAGAAAATGATAAATTAATAAAAAGAATTTAGTAAAAAAACTAGTTGGTAAATAGAAAAAAAGTATATAAGTATTACAATTTTTTGAAATTTAGTATTAATTTGAAGAGGGGATTAAAAGGATTTTTTTGAGACTATTTAACTAACTCTTAAAAACGATAATTTAAATGTGTAATGATTGACTTTTTATGCTATTTACTATATAATTAATCAAGAGTTTTTTTAGTATTTTTTTATACTAACATTTTTTGATGATACTTAAAAAGTATTTTTTTGGAGGAAAAATAAATGTCACAAATTTTTAAATAAAGAAGATGGAAAAGTAGTTATCGCTTTTTCAGCAACAAAAAGAAGAATTTGCGAAAGGGATTAGACCAAGCATTCAAACGTGCAGTTAAACGTGTTAACGCACCTGGATTCAGAAAAGGTAAATTACCAAGAGCCGTATTCAACAAAATGTACGGAGAAGAAGCATTATTCCAAGATGCAGTAGATTTCGTATTACCAGCAGCTTATACAAAAGCTATTGACGAATTAGAAGTTTCACCATTAGCTATGCCTGATATCGATGTTAAAGAAATCAGCAAAGAAGAAGGTGTTAAATTCGAAGCAGTTGTTACTGTTAAACCAAATGTTGAATTAGGTGAATACAAAAATCTTGGATTAGAAAAAGATTCAGTAGAAGTAACTGATGCTGATGTAGAAGAAAGATTAGATAGCTTATTAAGCCGTCAAGCTGAATGGCAAATCAAAGAAGGAGAATCTAAAAAAGGTGATATCGTAGTTATCGACTTTAAAGGATTCATCGGAGACGAAGCTTTTGAAGGTGGAGAAGCTAAAGGTTATGAATTAGAATTAGGTTCAGGTTCATTCATCCCTGGATTTGAAGAACAATTAGAAGGAAAAGTTGCACCAGTTGACACAGAAGTTAACGTAACATTCCCAGAAAACTACCAAGTAGCTGACCTTGCAGGGAAAGCAGCTAGATTCGAAGTTACAGTTCACGATGTAAAAGAAAAAGTTTTACCAGAACTAACTGACGAATTCGTTAAAGAATTTTCTAAAGAAGCAGCTTCAACTGTAGCTGAATACAAAGAAAAATTAAAAGAAGAAATCAAATTAGAAAAAAAGAAAACTTAGCAGAAAAAAATCTTACTCTGATAAAGTAATTTCTACAGCTGTAGAAAAACGCAAAAGTTTCTGTACCAGAAAAAAATTAGTAGAACAAGAAGTTAACTCTATGTTCGAACAATTCACTGGAAACTTATCTCGTCAAGGATTATCATTCGACTTATATGAGCAATTCACTGGAAAAGGTGAAGCTGATCTTAAAGCTGAAATGAAATCAGATGCTGAAAATAAAATCAAAACTTCATTCGTACTAGGTGAAATCGCTGAAGTAGAAAAAAAGTTGAAGTAACAGATGCTGATATCGATGCTGAAGTTAAAGAACTTGCTACTATGTACAACATGACTGAAGAAGGAATCAAACAACGTATTAGTGTTGAAGACTTACGCGGTGAGTTAGTAATCCAAAAAACTGTTGATTTCTTAAAAGCTAACAACTAATTTTAGCAAATCATCCTTAAGCATATAGAGTGTCTAACATTCTATATGCTTTTTTTATAATAATTAGGTGGTGACATTTAGTTTGAAAGAATATATTAGAAGCTTAGAACAAGAATTTTCTTTAATAAAGAATGGATTTAAGGAAGAAGAGAAAAGAGCGTTAGATGATTATAAAAATAATGATAGAGAGTATAGTTAAAAGATTAGCTTTCTTGTCATATGAGTCAAAAGTATATCAAGTTAGAATGTATGGTGTATTTCTTTTTTTGGATATTTATCAAGTGATATTGGTATTCTTAAGTTCATGCGAGATGAGGTATCTAAAGATGATAATTGGAGAGTACAAGAGGTGTTAGCGAAAGCATTTGATGAATATTGTAAAAATATAGGATATGAAAATGCAATACCTGTAATTGATGAGTGGCTAAGCTCTGATAATCTGAATACGAGAAGGGCAGTCACAGAAGGATTGAGGATATGGACAAGTAGACCGTATTTTAAAGAAAATCCACAAGAAGCAATAAAAAGACTAGCCGCATTAAAAGAAGACGCTAGTGAATATGTAAGAAAATCAGTAGGGAATGCACTAAGGGATATTAGTAGAAAATTTCCAGAACTGATAAAAGAAGAATTAAAAAAACTTGGAAATTTAGAAACTAAGGAAATCAAACAAGTATATAAATTAGCTAGTAGGTTTGTTGAGAAGTAAAAGATTTTTGGAATAAGGTTTATTGTATTTTATAAGTTTTCTGCAGTATAATGAAACTAATGAGAGATGTCTATCCTCCTCCCCGTTTTTTTGTTTTGGAGGGGGTCGACATCTCTTTTTATTTTACGCATATACATACCTATGTGTCTTTTTTATGTACACTTTATGTGTTATAAT
>BNJS01002568.1_pt1 | contig 66300 bp, 109 predicted proteins | sample 8540461 | NCBI WGS metagenome assembly BNJS01 (sample SAMD00202454, study PRJDB9452) | human saliva metagenome | isolation source: human saliva | place: Japan
AATATTTTTTTGTTGTTTTTTTAGATAAATTATATGATAAAATAATAGTGAATATTTTTTTTCAAATAAAATTAATATATTTAATGTATCTAATGTATTTTGAAATTATAACTATAATTATATCAAGGAGAACAAAATGATAAAAAAACAATTTCGTTAACAGAATCTTACAAATTTTTAGTAGTTCTTTTTTTGGAATAAGTTTTTTTCACTTTTAGTTTAACTTATTTATCACCCAGGTGATCCCTGCAGAAATAATGTTGACTGAGTGTGGAAATATTCCTACACCTGAGTTACTTGCACAAACAAGAGCAGAACTTGGTTTAGATAAACCTTTTTGCTGAACAATATTGTAGATGGGCAGGACATGTTGTACAGGGAGAATTAGGAAAATCTTATTCTTTGAGAGTACCTGTTGTAGATAAAATTAAAACAGCTTTTATGCCAACATTAAAACTTTCTTTGTTATCACTTGGGTTTATGATACTAATTTCTCTACCATTAGGTATTCTCGCAGCCTTTAAAAGGTCAATAAATGGCAAGACTATCTTGTGAGAGCAATAAGTTTTACTGGATTATCAATTCCTAGCTTTTTGGTTGGGCTTTAATATTTCTGAGTATTTTTGGAGTGATGCTTCGTTGGGTAACTGTTTCAGGAGGTAAGGCTGACTTTAAGTCAATGATACTACCAGCTTTTACATTAGGATTTGCAATGTCAGCAAAATATATAAGACAGGTTAGACATACAGTATTAGAAGAATTAAATAAAGGAATATGTTGTTGGAGCTAGAATGAGAGGAATAAAAAGAAAGTACTATTCTTTTTAAGACATGTACTTCCTAATGCTTTGATACCTTTAATCACTCTATTGGGACTATCTCTTGGTAGTTTATTGGGAGGAACAGCAGTTATAGAAATAATTTATAACTTTCCTGGAATGGGAAATTTAGCAATTAAAAGCCATATCTTTTTAGAGATTATCCTTTAGTTCAAGCTTATGTATTACTTATAGCACTTATTTATTTAGTAATAAACCTTATAGTAGATTTTTTTCATATAAGCTACTAGATAAGAGAGTTGAGGTGGCAAACTAATTGAAAGGTAGATAAATTTGTAAAAGGGCACAAACAACTTATATTTTTTTCTTGTCATGGCAATAATTATAGTTTTAATTGCTATCTTTGCAAAACAGATAGCTCCAAAAGATCCTTTACAGGCTGTTATGGATAAACCTTTACATAGTCCTGATAAAGTAAATTTATTGGGAACTGATATTTTAGGAAGAGATATTCTATCTCGTATTATCTATGGGACTAGATATTCTCTTTTTATGACATTAGCTCTAGTAGGGACTGTTTTTACTCTTGGAACTATTTTTAGGTTTGCTTGCTGGATATTTTTGGTGGAATTGTTGACACTATTATAATGAGACTTGCTGATATGATGGTATCTTTCCCAGGTATTATACTTGCAATAGCAATAGCAGGACTTTTTAGGACCTAGTATGACAAATGCAATAATTGCAATTTCTTCAGTTACTTGGCCTAAGTATGCAAGACTTTCAAGAAGTATGGTTTTAAAAATAAAAAAGGAACTTTATATAGAGGCTGCTAAATTGACAGGAAGTAAAGATAAAGACATTCTATTTAAATATATTTTACCAAATATGTTAACTCTTATGTTAGTAACTGCAATTTCAGATATAGGTGCATTAATGCTTGAAATTTCTGCATTATCATTTTTAGGTTTTGGAGCACAGCCTCCTATTCCAGAGTGGGGAGCAATGTTAAATGAAGGAAGAACATATCTTGCAAAAGCCCCTTGGCTTATGCTATACCCTGGAATGGCAATAGTTATAGTTGTGGTTGTATTTCAATATGCTTGGAGATAATATCAAAGATTTAATTGATATTAAAGAAGAAGATTTTTAAGTAGCAATAAAAATTTTTTTAATATATATTAATAAAGAAAGGTGGTACACATGAAATTTTTTTACAAAGAAAAAGTTTTTGCTTTTTCTAATGACAATCTTAATGATGTTTACTTTTTAGTGGCTTGTGGAGGAGATAAAAAAGAAGAAACTTCTGCTAAGACAGAAACAGTAAATACAGATGGAGAATTAGTTATTGGAGTTACAAGTTTTGCTGATACTCTTGAGCCTACTGAACAATATTTTAGTTGGGTTATAACTCGTTATGGTGTTGGAGAAAACTTAGTTCGTTTTGATGAACATGGAGATTTACAAGCTTCACTTGCTGAAGAATGGAAAGTTAGTGATGATAAAGTTAACTTGGGAATTTAAAATTAGAGATGGAGTTAAATTCTCTAATGGTAATCCTTTAACAGCAGAAGCAGTAAAATCTTCTCTTGATAGAACTTTTAGAAAAAGTAAAAGAGCGGATGGTTTCTTTAAACCTACTTCAATAGTTGCTGATGGACAAACTTTAAAAATATCTACTGAAAAACCAGTTGCTATTTTACCTCAATGTTTAGCAGACCCTCTATTCTTAATAATAGATACTTCTGATAATGTTGAAGAATACACAACAAATGCTCCTATATGTACAGGACCTTATGTATTTAAAGAATTTGTTCCTACAGAATATGCAATAGTTGAAAGAAATGAAAATTACTGGGGTGGAAAACCTGGACTTGCAAAAGTTACTTTTAAATGTATCAATGATCAAAGCACTCGTGCTTTATCTTTAAAAAAAGTGGAGAAATTGGAGTTGCTTATAATTTAAAAAAATTGAAAATAAAGCTGATTTTGAAGGACAAGATGATATCAATATTCAAGAATTAAAATCACTTAGATCTACTTATGCTTTTATGAATCAACATGGAGCATTAGGAGATTTAGCACTTCGTCAAGCATTACTCAGAGCTTTGGATAAAAAAGCATATTGTGAAAATCTATTAGCTGGAGCAGCTACTCCTGGAAAAGCACCTATACCTCCTACATTAGACTATGGATTTGATAAACTTGTAGATGAAAATGCTTTCAATCCTGAAAGTGCAAAAGAAATATTAGCTAAAGCAGGATATAAAGATGTTGATGGTGATGGATTTTCGTTGAAAAACCAGATGGGTCAAAACTTGAATTAAACTTCGTAATCTATACAAGTAGAGAAGAATTAAAAGTTTATGCTCAAGCAGCTCAAGCTAACTTAAAAGATGTTGGAATCAATGTTAATTTAAAAACAGTTAGTTACGAAACTCTTTTAGATATGAGAGATTCTGGAAACTTTGATTTATTGATTTGGAACGTACTTGCTGCTAATACAGGAGACCCTGAAAAAAATATCTATATGAAAAACTGGGATAGTTCTTCAGCATCTAACCAAGCAGGATACAAAAAAATGAAAAAAAGTTGATGAATTATTAGATAAATTAAATGTAGAATTTCGATTCTAAAAAGAGAAAAGAATTAGCAATAGAAATTCAACAATTAATAATGAATGATGCTGCAACAGTATTCTTTTGGATACGAAACTACTTTCTTATACTCAAATAAAAAAAGTACAAAATCTAAAAAAATGTTCCCCAATGGATTACTATTGGTTAACAAAAAGATGTTACAGTTAGTGAATAGAAAGGAGAAAAAAATGTTAGAAATTAAAGATTTAACGATACAATATGGAGAAAAAAAGATGCTGTTGTTGAAAAATTTCTCTCTAACTATGCAAAAAAAGGTGAAATTATAAGTATTGTTGGAGAATCTGGAAGTGGTAAATCTACTGTTCTTCGTTCAATAATAGGAGGACTATTAGGACAGGGAAAAGTTGTTTCTGGAGATATAATTTTTCAATGGAAAAATCACTGTTAAATCTTTCAAATAATGAGTGGAGAGAACTGAGGGGAACAGTTATCTCCATGATTTCTCAAGATTGTGGTGCAACATTGAACCCTATTAGAAAAATAGGTTCTCAGTATATTGAATATATAAATGCTCATACTAATTTAAATAAAACTGAAGCAGAGAATAAGGCTCTTTCTATGTTAGAAAAAGTTCGTTTGCCAGAAGTAAAAAATATTATGAATAGCTACCCTTATGAACTCTCTGGAGGAATGAAACAAAGAGTAGGGATTGCTATGGCTCTTACATTTAAACCTGAACTTGTACTAGCAGATGAACCAACATCAGCCTTAGATGTTACAACACAGGCTCAAATAGTAAAACAAATGATGGAATTGAGAGATGAATTTAATACAGGTATAATTATAGTTACTCATAATATGGGAGTTGCTGCATATATGGCAGATAAAATTGTAGTTATGCAAAAAGGAGTAGTTGTTGACAGTGGCACAAGGGAAGAAGTTATAAATAATCCTAAGAGTGATTACACTAAAAAAACTACTTAAATCAATTCCTGAAATGGATGGTGAGAGATTTGTCTAAAGATAATGAATTAATATTAGAAGTTAGGAATTTAACAAAAGCAATTTAAAGTTGCTAAAAAAATAATATTCTAACTGCCTGTGATAATATAAACTTATCTATGTATAAAGGAAAAAAACTCTAGGTATTGTTGGAGAATCAGGTTGCGGAAAAGTCTACTTTTTTTAAGAATGCTTATGAATTTAGAAAAAAATTACAAGTGGTAAAAATCTTCTACAAGGGAAGAGATATTAGCAAGTTTTCTAAAGATGAAATTTGGGAAAGCAGACAGAATATACAAATGGTATATCAAGATCCAGGAGCCTCTTTTAATCCAAGAATGAAAGTTGTGGATATTTTTAACTGAGCCACTTATCAATTATGATAGACTAAAAAAAGGAAGATAAAGAAAAAAAGCTATAGAACTTCTTGAAATGGTTGACCTTCCTGCAGATTTTTATTCATAAATACCCTCAAAAATATGAGTGGAGGACAAAAACAAAGAATAGGTATAGCTAGAGCTTTATCATTAGAACCTGAAGTTTTAGTCTGTGATGAGGCTACATCAGCTCTTAGATGTTTCTATACAAAAAAATATAATTGAGCTCTTTAGTAAAATTACAAAAAGAAAAGAGACTTTATGTATAGTTTTTTTATCTGTCATGATATTGCACTGATTCAAGCTTTTTGCTCATGAAATTGCAGTTATGTATTTAGGTAATGTTTTAGAAAGTTTTACCTGGAGATAAATTAAAAGATAGTGCTTATCATCCCATATACAAAAAGCTCTTTTAAGTTCTTTATTTCTCTATCAATATGAATTTTTTTCTGAAAAGATAGCTAGTATTGAAGGAGATGTACCTAGTCCCTATTAATTTACCTAGTGGTTGTGTATTTCAAGGGCGTTGTAAATTTGTGAAAAGATAAATGTAAGGGACAAAAACCTATTTTTAGAAGATATTGAAGCAAAACATAAAGTAGCTTGTTATTTTTACAAAAAGAAATAAATAATTTATAATCTTTATTAATTACACCAAAAACTCTTATGGTTAAGCTGACTCCTTGACTTAACCATAAGACTATGGTGTTTTTTTATTTAATTAAAATATAAATTTTTGTATATCTTTCATAAGCCTTATTTTTCATCTATGAAACTTGGATTAAGATATAGATTTGGAACTTCTTGAGTTTCAAAAACAGATAGCTGAATGTTTCTTAAAGCCTATATCTTGCAGATAGTTTCCTGTGTAGATAACAACAGCAGGATTATCTGTTTCAACAGACATTTTAATTCCTGATTCAAGATTTTTCTATTTCTAATTTTTCCTATTTTTTTCATTGAAGATAAAAAGGATGGTCTATACCCTCATTAGCAATAGTTTTTCTGAATATCAGAGGCTGTAAAGAAATCTTTTAATTTCTTTGCTTTTCTAAAATCAAAAAAATATTATTATCTAAAGGCTATAGTTTCACAAGGAATAGAGTTTTCATCTATACCCAACTAAATAGTCAGAATTAATTTTTAAAAATATCTTCATAGATAGTATTTTCAGGATTTCCACTTAGATTGAAATAGCTATGATTAGTTAAATTTAAATAAGTTAAGCTGTCAGCCTTTACAAAAGTATTTAACTTCCAATTCATTTTTATTTAAAAATATAGCTAACTTTAATTTCAATATTAGCAGGATAACCATTATCTAAATGAGGACTATCTATAGAAAAAAACTAAACCATTTTTCAATCTTTTTCTACTGTCCAAAATCTATGACTGATAGAGTTCTTTCCACCATGTAAGGTATTTCCATTATTGTTGCTGTCTAAGTTATATGTTTTATCTCCTATTTTTTTAGCTCAGCATTTTTTTAATTCTTCCAGCAGTTCTACCTATGACAGCTCCAAAATATGCAGGATTTTTCTCTATATTTTTTTCAATATCATCAAAACCAAGAACAACATTTCTAAAATTTCCATTCTTATCTTTTTACTTCAAGTTTTTTTATAGTAGCTCCTAAATTTAAAAAGCTCAACTTTCAAAAAAATTCATTTTCCAATTTATATACTTTTTATTTCTTCCAATTTTTTCTCTCCTATCTAAAAGTGAATTAAAAAAATAAAAATAGTTCGTTACTAGCCAAATTTCTTAACGGATAAAAATTAAGAATTCGCTGTAAATTCGACCAACTCGCTATGCTCAGACATGTCGAGATTTACTCGGCTCATTCTATTTAATTTTTTTATCCTAAAAATTTGGAATGTAACTCTCTTATTTTTTTATTTTTAAGTACATAGTTAAAAATGTATGTAAAAAAACAAGTGAAATTGCATTAAAAATTTTAATTATAAATAAGATTACTGCGACGTCCTATAATGGTGAAAGAGCCTTTGTGGAGCTCTAGAACCATTATAGGCTGGCAAGTAATCCCTATATATTTAGAAGATTTTAGCTAGCAGTGAAACTGTTTTTTTACTACATACAATATTTAAAAAGAATATTTCCACAGACATTTTTTTAATATTAAAACTATAGTTACTACAAGGAATACAGGTTTAATAAATTTATTTCCTTTTTAGTATTGCAAGTCTTGCACCAATAATAGCTCCAACAGTCATAACAAGAGCGATAGGTATACCATAAAAGCCAGTTTAATTTTTCCTAAAAAACCAAAGACAACTAAACTTGCAAAGTTACTTGAAAGATTTAAAATCTTTAGTGTTTCCACTTGCTGATGAAAAAAATCTAATTTAAAAAAATTTTTAATAAGACAGAACATCAAAAAAATGCTGCTGTACCTGGTCCTAAGAAACCATCATAGAAACCTAAACCAAAATGCCATTAACTTTTCCCAAGTAAAAAGAGTTTTTTTGGAGTAGTCCCTTTATAGTAATTTAACTTCACCCATAGACTTATTCTTTAAAGCATAGAGAAAAAAACTAAGATTAAGATAGCAAAAGAAATAGGTTTAAAAGTATTTTGGTATCTATAGAAACAGCAGTTTTAACTCCTAAAACAGCACCAGCAAGAGAAAAAGCAAATAATTTTGATACAATTTCTACATTTACTTTTTTAGCTTTCCAGAAATTTAAAAGCACTGGCAAAAAGTAGATAGGAAAAGCTGAAAGTTTATTTGTTCCCAATGCCATATGAGGTGGGAAAACCCACTGCAAAATAAGCTGGTAAAGAAATAAGACCTCCACCACCAGAAATTGCATCGACAACAGAGGCAATAAAACAAAAAAAACTGCAAGAATTAAAAAAATTTCATAACATCAAAATCCTGAAACATAAGTTAAACCCCCTAATATTAATCGAATTTATAACCAATAGATATACTTCCAATAGGCTTTTATATTTTTTTAAATCTGAAGATACAGAAAAATTCAATAGGCCCTATAGGAGAATCATAAGTTAAAGAAAAAAACCTAAACCTTGAGAATAATCTTTCCACATTCTAGAATTATATCTTTGCATTTGATTATCTTCATTAAATGTAGCAATATTAAATTTAGTATTAAAAATAAAGTGAATACACAATTTTATGTTTAAAACCTAAAGTTAGATTAATTAAATCCTTCATTTGTTTTTCTTGATAATTATAACCATAGAATTCAAAATCGTTATTGTCTATATTTGTGTACATACCTCCAAGTTTAATTTTTTTCTATCAGCTCTTATATTGTCACCTCTAAGACTAGAATAATTTAAACCATAGATAAGAGAAAATTTTTGGATTTATAGGGACATATCCTTTAAAAGTGAAGGTAGGTCCATATAAATTAGATCTTTGATTTTCCAAAAAGAACTTGAAAAAAATTATATACAAAGTTAGTTTTAACTCCCTTCATAGGATTACTTATAGAGTCTAAAGTTATCGTATTTAAAAACTTAAATAAGTCTTAGTTGAATTTTTCAGAGTATTCTAATGACTTTGTTTCATTGCTACCAGTATCTTGTTTTTAGACTAGAGAACTTAGATAAAAATCCCATAAGAAAGTACAGTATTATTTGTAGGTTGATTAAAAAGACCTAGCTTAAAAATATGCTTCCCTGCTTATGAATTTATCAGTTTTTTTCTCTTATTATCATAGAGGAAAAAAATGGATTTTCACTATAACCTATATTTGTAAGAAAACCAAATCTATTTTTTTACTCCATAGTATGAAAGAGTAGCAAAGATCAACTCCTAAATAGTCTCCAAATTTAAAGTTAAAATTAATATTATTCTTAAATTTTTCCATTGAAAACTAAGTCAGATCCTATATTAAAAAGTTGTTCCATAGCCTGTTAAGTAATTAAATCCTAAACCTACCTTGTTTGAATGAGGGTTTTTCACCATCTATAATTAAAGTGTCATCATTGATAGTGTAGTAGACCCTTATCCATATATTTGGAACTATAAATATCAATTATTTTTTTATCTATATCTTTTTTTAGAGATAGGTTTATTCAGTAGATCTTTAAAAAAATATCATCTAAAACAGTGATAGTATTATGGATTAAATTTATTACTGTATTCTATTTTTATTTATAGTAATTTTTAACATCATTATCAGTGACAAATTTTTTTCTTTTTTTCTTCTTATTATCAACTTTTAGCTAATAAGTTGATCTTGTCTATTTGTTTTTTTCTGCTGCTACTTTTACCTAGCTTTCATAAGTTCTTCTTTTTTAGATGAAGCCAAGGCAGAAATATCCTTGACATCAGGACTTATTAAAATAGATGCCTTTTTCTCTTGAAATTTTAGTTATATTAGAGGCTTGTATAGTATTTTGCTTGGCTCATAACACTCAAGATATTATAATCATCTTTTTTTCTACAACAGGAGCTCCCTATATCAGAGGCGATAACAATATCTGCTCCCATATCATAGGCTTCTTCAACAGGTAAGTTTCTACTTACAAGACCATCAACATATATTTCTCCATCTATTTTCATAGGCTCAAAAAAATAGAAGGAATAGCCATAGAAGCTATTAAAGGCTTTTTGCAACATCGCCCTTGGAAAAAGCTTTGGTTTCTCCAGTATTTAAGTTTGTCGCTACTATTCTTAAAGGTATAGGGAAATCATCAAAATTATCCATATATTCATATTTTCCCCTAGCATCTTTTTTTAAAATTAAATATTCTTCTCCAGTCCCTTTTTAAACCCTTTAGGGAAAATGAAAAAGTTTAATTCATTATCAAAAGCTAAGATAAGCACTATATTTTTTTCAAACTCTTTTTTTCTAGAGATAAATTAGTGTTATCAGTAACAGTTTTCCAAAAAAACTACTAACATTGATATCGTCTAAGAATTTTTTTCAATTTCATCAACAGAGTAACCAATGGAATAGAGAGTTCCAATCAAAGCTCCTATACTAGTACCAGTTATATAGTCTATTTTAATATTTTTCTCTTTCAAGAACTCTTAAAACTCCTAAGTGGGCATAACCTTTTACCCCACCACCACTTAAAACTAAGGCGACTTTTTAAATTTTTTTATTATCCTTAGCTGATTTTTAATTTTTTTGTATTTTCTATTTTATCTTGTAAATTTTTTTATCTGCTCTTCCATTTTTTTCAATTTCAACATCTTCTTTTTGTTTTTTTAATTTGAATTTCTTCTGCATAAGTGAAATTAAAAAAATTAGAAAATATATATGTTAAGAAAATTATCTTTTTTTCATAAATTACTCTCCCTATAAAATAATTTAATAAATGATCTTCTATTTTTACCATAAATATTAATAAGTGAGAATTATATTATTAACTATTATAAAAAAATTATACATAATCACTAGATTATGATATAATTTAAATAAAAAAAGTTTTTAAATAAATGGAGGGAAAGTAATGATAATTGTTACAGGTGGAGCTGGAATGATAGGTAGTGCTTTTGTGTGGAAACTTAATGAAATGGGTATAAAAGACATACTAATAGTTGATAAATTAAGAACAGAAGACAAATGGTTAAATATCAGAAAAAGAGAATATTATGACTGGATAGATAAAGATAATCTAAAAAGAATGGTTATCTCATAAAGAAAAATGCAGATAAGATAGAAGCGGTTATCCATATGGGAGCTTGTTCAGCTACAACAGAAACAGATGGAGATTTCTTTAATGGATAATAACTATGCCTATACAAAATTTTTATGGAATTTCTGTGCAGAAAAAAATATTAAATATATCTATGCATCTTCAGCTGCAACTTATGGTATGGGTGAACTTGGATACAATGATGATGTGACTCCAGAAGAATTGCAAAAAAATTAAGACCTTTAAATAAATATGGGTATTCAAAGAAATTTTTTTGATGATTGGGCATTTAAACAAGAATCTCAACCCTAAACAATGGAATGGGTTGAAATTTTTTTAATGTCTATGGACCACAAGAATATCATAAAGGAAGAATGGCATCAATGGTATTTCATACATACCATCAATATATGGAAAAATGGTTATGTAAAACTTTTTAAAATCATATAAAGAAGGATTTAAAGATGGAGAACAACTAAGAGATTTCGTCTATGTAAAAGACGTTGTGGATATAATGTATTTTATGTTAACTAATGATATTAAATCTGGAATATATAACATAGGTACAGGTAAAAGCAAGAAGTTTTTATGGATTTATCTATGGCAACAATGAGAGCAGCTCTCACAATGATAATCTAGATAAGAATGAAGTTGTAAAATTAATTGAAATGCCTGAAGATTTACAAGGAAAATATCAATATTTTACAGAAGCAAAAAAATCAAATAAATTAAGAGAAATAGGATATACAAAAAGAAATGCATAGTCTTGAAGAAGGGGTTAAAGATTATGTTCAAAAATTATTTAGCTAAAGAAGATTCTTATTTATAAAGGGGTTAAAAGTATGAATGCGTTGATATTAGTTGTAATCCTTGCACTAGTTGAGGGTATCACAGAATTTTTTTACCTGTCAGTAGTACAGGACATATGATATTGGTAAATAAACTGATAGGTGGAGAATATCTATCACCAACTTTTTACCAATAGCTTTTCTAATAATTATACAATTGGGAGCAATACTTTCGGTAGTAGTTTATTTCTGGAAAGATCTAACTCCTTTTGTTGGAACTAAAGAAAAATTTGTTTCTAAGATTTAGATTGTGGCTTAAAATTATAGTTGGAGTTTTACCAGCAATGGTTATAGGGACTATTTTTTTAGATGACATAATAGATAAATATTTTATGGATAATGTAACAACAATAGCTATAACTTTAATAGCTTTATGGAATTATTTTTCATAGCAATAGAAGTTATATATAAGATTAAAAATGTTAAAGCAAGAGTTAGAAAATTTAGTGATTTAAAATATGGGACAGCATTTTTAATAGGATTTTTTCAATGCTTAGCTATGATACCAGGTACATCAAGATCTGGAGCAACAATAATAGGAGCTTTACTTTTAGGTTTATCAAGACCACTTGCAGCAGAATTTTTCATTCTATTTAGCTATACCAACAATGTTTGGAGCAACAGCTTTAAAAGTTACTAAAAAAATGGTTTAGTTTTTTTACACAAAGAGAATGGGCTTACTTAGCTTTAGGTTCAGCAATAGCTTTTGTGGTTGCCTATATTGTTATAAAATGGTTTATGGACTTTATCAAAAAAAGAAGTTTTGCTTCTTTTGGACTATATAGAATCATATTAGGTATTATAGTTCTTGTTTTATTGAGATAAAAAAACATCTAAAAAAAGCTTTTTATATACATAATTTTAATGTTATAATATTATGATGTAATCTGAAAAGGATAATAATATGAAGAGTATAGAAACAAATATAAAAAAATCTACTGCTAATAGAACCAAAAAGTATTTGAGGATAGTAGAGGTTTTTTTATGGAAAGTTATAATTACAACACTTTTTAAAGAATTAGGAATAAACAACATCTTTGTACAAGACAATATTTCTAAATCTTCAAAAGGTGTTTTTAAGAGGATTACATTTTCAAAAAAAGATGAATATGCTCAAGCCAAATTAGTATATGTATTAAGAGGAGCAGTACTGGATATAACATTAGATTTAAGAAAAGATAGTGAAAACTTTTTGGGAAATATGAAGCAGTTGAATTGAATGAAAAAAAAATAAGAGAATGCTCTTTATTCCAAGAGGCTTTTGCTCATGGTTTTCTTACTTTAGAGGATGACACAGAATTTGTCTATAAGTGTGATAATTTCTATAATCCTAAAAAGTGAAGTTGGGATTATCTGGAATGATATAGACTTAAATATAGACTGGAATTTAGATAAATATAATATAAAAGAAAAAGAATTAATAATATCGGAAAAAGATAAAAAAAATATAACTTTTTAAAGAGTATAGGAGAGGAAAATGAAACTAATATTTGGAGCTAATGGTAAGTTAGGTACAGACTTTAAAGAATTGCTTTGACTCTATTGGAGAAAAAGTATATAGCAAGTGATAAAGATGAAATAGATATAACTAATGGTGATTTTTTTAAGAGCCTATGTTCAAACTATGCATCAAAACTATAAGATAGATACTATAATTAACTGTGCTGCATATAACTATGTAGATAGAGCAGAAACAGAAAAAGAATTATGCTATAAGCTAAATGCAGAAGCACCAGCAACTCTAGCTAATATAGCTGCTGAAATAGGTGCTAATTATATAACATATTCAAGTGATTTTTGTTTTTTTAATGGATTGTTAACTAGTTATTTATATGGAGATACTACAGGTTATACTGAAGAAGATGAACCACATCCATTATCAACTTATGCAAAAGCTAAATATGAAGGAGAATTATTAGTATCACAAGTAATGAATAATCCAGAGCTAAGTTCAAAAATGTATATAGTAAGGACTTCTTGGGTGTTTTGGTAAAGCTAGTATGAACTTTGTTGACAAGATAATAGAATTATCTAAAGAAAAAAATGAATTGAAAAGTAACTGATGATCAAATTTCATCTCCTACTTACTCTAAAGATTTAGCTTACTATAGTTGGGAACTATTAAAGAGTTCAGCTGAAAATGGAATATACCATTTTACAAATGATGGAATAGCTTCAAAATATGAAGAAGCTAAAATATATATTAGATAAAAATTTCTTGGCAAGGGAAATTTAATTGCAGTAAAAAAAGAGAAGACTTAGGATTACCTGCAGAAAGACCAAAAATTCAGTAAATTAAGCTGTAAGAAAATAAAGGAAAAAAATTAGGAATAACTATTTCAGATTGGAAAGATGCAATAGACAGATATTTTTAAAGGATAATAATAAATAAGGGGAGAAAATATGTCAAACAAATTAGTAAAAAGTGGAAGATAATTTTTATGAAGAAGATGAAATAAGTATTTATGAGATACTTAATATCTTTTTTAAAAAAAATATTAAAATATTTATTATAGTTACATTAATAGGGTTGATAGTAACTTGTATATATGTAGGAAAAAAATAATTTTTTTGATAAGAATAATACAACTTACATCAACTATACATTGAACTATGAAGAAATAAAAAGTTATATAGGAAAAGATATATATTATCCTCAAAAAAGCCCTAAAGAAATACTATTAGATGATAAGTATCTAGCACTATTATTTGAAAACCCAGAATTGAAAAAAATCTTTATGAAGAGAAAGTAAAAGAAAAATAAAGATGATATTAATACAAAAAAAGAGATTTTTTTAACTGAAAAATAATATTTTAGAGATAAAAAAAGTTTACAAGATTTAGCTAAAACTAAAGAAGAAAAAGATTTGTTATCTCCTGATTCATATAGAACGACTGTAAGAGTTAACAGAAAACTTGATAAAAAAATAGAGAAGTTTCTAATAGTATTATGAAATCTTATTTAGATATTTTAAATCAATACTATAAAGAAAATATGTTTGATTATTTGGAAGAAAGAATGGCATATTTAGAAAAAGTCTTTACCTATATTAAAGAAACAATTAGAAGATAATTCAGTTTCAGGAAAAATTCCTGTTTCATCTGGAGGTTCTGGGACAACAGATAATAATTATTTTAAATATATTTATCCTATACAAGTATCAAATATAGATACTTACTATGAAAAAAATACAAGACTTTTTGAAAGTGAATATCAATCTATAAAAAAACACTAATAGATTTAGAATTAAATAAAAGCAGAAAAATTTTTATTAAATATGATAGTTCAATTATTAATGTAAAAAGAAAAAAATCAGGAAATATGACTAAGTTACTTATAGGTATAGTTTTTAAGTTTATGTTTAGGTATATTTGCAACATTTGTTAAAGAATTTATAGAAGGATATAAGAAATTAAAAAAATAATTATGGAGAGGGAAGATGAAAAAAATCAGTTCGTATTTTTTTGATGTTTTTACAGCTCTTGTATTAGGGTTAATATTATTTTTTTGCCAGCAATTATAATATCAATCTTGATAAAACTAACTTCAGAGGGCCAGTTCTTTTTATCCAAGAAAGAGTAGGGCATAGAGAAAAACTCTTTAAAATATATAAATTTAGAACAATGGAAGTTGGGAAGAGTAAACATGGAAGTATCACTGTTGGAAATGATGAAAGAATAACTAAAAATAGGAAAGATTTTAAGAAAAAAACAAAATTAGATGAAATACCTCAATTAATTAATATTTTAAAAGGTGAGATGAGTTTTTGTTGGTTTTTAGACCAGATACTCCAGATTTTTACAAAAGTATTATAAAGAAAGAAATGAAAACTTCTTTGAGTTGATGCCTGGAATAACAGGAAAATCTTCTATATATTTAAGAACAATAGAAGTAAGAATGGAGAGAGTAGATGATCCTAAAAAAAATATTATATAGAAAAAAATTATACCATTAAAAGTCAGACTTAATGAATATCATTTTTGAGCATAATAATGTGTATTCTAATATTAAAAATTATGTTTGAAACAGTTATAAAACTTATCATAAAATAAATTAAATACGAGAGGTTTAATATGAATATACTTTTTTTGTTGTTTCTAGACATTCAAAAAAATTGATGATTCAACTTTGACAAAAGATCTAGTGAATGAATTTTTTTAGAAAAAGGTCATAATATTACTGTAGTAACTATGCTTGAAAAAAAGAGAAAACAAAAGAAACTCAGTTAAATATTGAAAAATGGCTACAAAGTTCTTAGAGTAAAAACAGGAAATTATTTCAATGTAGAAAGTAAATTTGAAAAAAAGCCATGACAATATTGACATTATTTAAAAAAATGAAAAAAAGGCTATACTAGAATATTTAGCAAATGAAAAAAATATGATTTAATAATTACTCATACTCCATTTGTATCGACAGATAAATTAATAAAGCCATTAAAAGATTATTTTTAAATGCCCAGCTTACTTAATTTTTATGGGATATTTTTTTCCACAAAATGCTAAGGATATAGGCTTAATTAAGAATAATTTTATATTTAAATATTTTTAAAAAAATAAAGAAAAAAAGATGTTAGAGATATATGATAGAATTTTTTTGTATGTCAGAAGGAAATGTGAAATATGTTTCAGAAAAATTATTCTTATATAGACAAGCAAAAAAATTAAGTTACTAAGAAACTGAGCTAAAATAACTCCTTTATTAAGTATTAATAAGGAAGAATTGAGAAAAGAAATGAATTTTAATTCAAATAATTTTTATAGCACTTTTTTTGGTGGGAATATGGGTAAACCACAAAAAAACTAGAAAATATTCTACTTTTTAGCAGAGAAGTGCAAAGAAATAAAAGAAATAATTTTTTTCTTTTTATAGGAAATGGTTCTGAAAAAAATAGAATAAAAAGACTTAGTAAAAAAATAAAAAAAACTAGATAATATTATTTTTTTAAAGAACAGGTTTCTAGAGAAGAATATGAAAAAAATTAGCTTGTTTATGTGATGTTGGATTAGTGAGTTTGGATGATAGATTTACAGTTCCTAATTTTTCCATCAAAAAAACAACAGATTATTTTTAAAATAAAATTACCTATTTTTGCAATTTTAGATGATTGTTCAGCAAGAGATTATGGAAATTTTTTTAGAAAAATAAGACAAAAGCTGGAATATTTATTTTTAGGAAAAAAATATAGATAAAGAATATAAAAAAATTTATAGATTTATATTTAGATAAGGAAAAAGGGAAGAAATGGGAAGAAATGGAAGAAAAATTCTATGAAGAATTTTTTTAGATGTGAATAAGGCATATAAAAATTATAATAAGTGAAATAAATAATAGCTAAAAAAATTATTTTTGTACTTTGTATCAGTTATTTCGGGAGGTTTTAATGAATTTTAGTTGCTTAGAGTATCCTTTTGATTATGAATTTTTAAATAGAAAAAAAGAAATCATTAAAAAGGGAACTTGAAAATCAAAATATTAAATTTTTTTAGAAAAGAAAAATAGCTATTTTAGGCGGAAGTACAACTAATGAAATTAAATTAAATTTGGAGCTTTTTCTTACTAAAAAGAAGGTATAAAGCCTATATTTTTTTGAATCAGAATACAATAAATATTATGAAGATGCTATTTTTTTAGTAAAGAATTAGAAGATTTTAGTCCTGAAATTGTATATATTCATACTACTATAAAAAAATCTTGAAAAATTTTTCCATCTTTAAGCTTTTTCAAAAGAAAAAAACCAAAGTATTTTTAGAAAATGAAATAAAAAAATTCGAATCAATTTGGAATAGTTTATTTTCAAAAATTCTCTTGTGTGATTATACAAAATAACTTTGAATATCCTCAATATAGACTAACAGGAAATTCATCAGTATATTTAGATGGAGGAAATGTAAAATTTATAAATAATTTAAATAATTTTTTTGTAAAAAGCAACTGAAGCTTATAAAAAAATTTATATATAAATGATATAAATTATTTGTCTTCACTAATTGGATTAGAAAAAAATGGTATGATAATTTTTTTATGGTTCAACTATAAATATGCTTTATCATTTGAAGCAATTTCATATTTATCACATAGTGTATCAAGTATAATAAAGGGAATATATGGAAAAAAATAAGAAAGCTATTGCAGTTGATTTAGATAATACTCTTTGGGGAGGAGTTATTGGAGATGATGGGATTGCAGGAATAAAAAAATAGGAAAAAGATAACCCGATAGGAGAAGCACATATAGAATTTCAAAATTATTTAAAAAAATTAAAAGAATTAGGAATAGTTTTGACAGTCGCTTCAAAAAAATGATGAAGAAAAATGCTATTGAAAGGATTAGAATACAATAATATGCTACTTCATAAAAATGATTTTTTTAGTCATAAAAAGCAAATTGGGAACCTAAACCTAATAATATTTTTAGAAAGTGCCAATGAAATTAATATAGGTGTAGATTCTTTTGTATTTTTTTAGATGATAATCCAGTTGAAAGAGAATTAGTAAAAAAACCAGCTTCAAGGAGTTGCAGTTCCTAATATAGATAATAAAGTTGAAAATTATCAAAATATTGTTGATAGAAATAATTATTTTGAATTTCTATCTGTATCAGAGGAAGATTTACAAAGATTAAAGTATTACGAAGATAATCAAAGTAGAGAAAGAGAAAAACTAAATTATGAAAATTATCAAGAATATTTAAAAATCATTGGATATGTTAGCTGAAATTCAAGAAGCAAAAAGATGTATATTTAGAAAGAATTCATCAACTAATAAATAAAACTAACCAATTTAATTTGACTACAAAGAGATATACAAAAGCTGAAGTTGAAGAAGTATTTCATGATGAAAATTATATTCTACTATATGGTAGATTACAAGATAAATTTGGAGATAATGGGTTAGTTAGTATTGTTATTGGAAAAAAAGAGAATAAAGTATTGGATATACCATTATGGATTATGAGTTGTAGAGTTTTTGAAAAGAGATATGGAAAAAAAGCAATGTTAGATTCTTTAGTAGAGATCTGTAAAAACAAAAAGATATTGAAAAAAATTGTAGGAAAATATATACCAAGTTCAAAAAAATTCAATGGTGAAAAAAATCACTACATGGATTTAGGATTTAAATTAATAGAAGATAACGATAGTATAACAACTTGGGAATTAGATATTTGTGAATATAAAAAAATAAAAAAATGAAATAATAAAAGATAGGAGAGTATTAGAATGGATATTTTAAACAAATTACAAGAAATTTTTTTAGAGATGTATTTGATGACGAAACAATAGTTTTAACAAATGAAACAACACAGGATGATATAGAAGATTGGGATTCATTAGCTCAAATAAATATAATTGTAGCAATAAAAAAAGATTTTTAAGATAGATTTTTTTCTATGGAAGAAATTGGAAAAATTAAAGAATGTAGGGGAAATTGTAAAGAAGATAGAAGAAAAAAACTATAAGGGGAAAAAAAGTGGAATTTCATCATATTGGAATATGTTGTAAAAAAATATTGAAAAGAAAAATAAATTCAATAGAAAAAAATACATGAAATAATTGAGAAAACAGAAATTATATATGATCCTTTACAAGAAGCAAATTTGTGTATGTTAATTCTTGAGGATGGGACAAATTTGGAATTAGTAAGTGGAAAAAGTAGTTGAGGTTTTTTTAAAGAAAAAAATTGATTATTATCATATTTGTTATGAGGTAAATAATATAGAAGAAGAAGTAGAAAGAATTTGTTCTAATACAGGAGTACAAGTCTCAGAAATAAAACCAGCTATTCTTTTTAATAATAGAAGAGTTGTATTTTTAAAAAGTAGATTATGGAATAATTGAGCTATTGGGGAAAAAAATAATATGAAAAAAATAGTTATATATGGAGCAGGTGGATTTGCTAGAGAAATAATATGGTTAATAGAAGAAATAAATAGTGATAGTAAGAAGTGGGAAATATTAGGATTAATTGAAGATAATTTAGATAATTTTGGAAAAAGAAATAAATGGTTACAAAAATTTTAGGAGGAAGAGATTATTTAAAAATCTTTATCAGATGATATTTTTCGTAGTGATAGCAATTGGAGATGGAAATATAAGAAAAAAAAATTTTTGAAAAACTTCCCTAACAAAAAAATATGCTACATTAGTACATCCAAATGTAAAACTTTCTCAAACTAATAGAGTAGGTGAAGGGGAGTATTATATGTGCAGGCTGTAATTTAACAGTAAATATAATAATAGGCAATCATAGTAATATAAATCTAAATTGTACTATTGGACATGATTCTCAAATAGATGATTTTTGTAAGTATATTTCCTCAAGTTGCAATTTCAGGGAATGTTAAAATAGGATCAAATACAACAATTGGAACAGGAAGTGCAATAATACAAAAAAATTAAAAGTAGGAGAAAATGTAACTATTGCCTCTATGTCAAATGTTACTAAAAAAATATTTCTGATAATTCAATTGCATTAGGAAATCCAATAAAAAAATTATAAAGAAATAATATGAAAAGATGTTTAAAAATGTTAAATATATATTATTAAAGTTATTAAAGAAGATTTTTAAATAGAATTTATAAATAATTAAAAAAATTAGGGAGAAAAATAATGACAGAAGAAGTATTAGTGACAGGTGGAGCAGGATATATAGGAAGTCATGCTGTTGTAGAGTTGCTTGATAAGGGATATTCAGTCATTGTAGTTGATAACTTAGAAAATGGTTTTTATTGAGTTGGTTGATAAAAAGAGCAAAAATTTTTATCAAGGAGATATAAGGAACCAAGAATTTTTTTAGAAAAAGTTTTTTTAGAAAAATAAAATATCAACTGTGATGCATTTTGCAGGTTATATAAAGGTTGGAGAGAGTGTCAAAGATCCTATAAAATATTATGAAAAATAATACTTTTGGAACATTACTTCTTTTAAAAATCTATGTTAAAAAAATAATATTAAAAATATAATATTTTTCATCAACAGCAGCTATATATGGAAATATTAGAGGAAATGCTAAAGTTGATGAAAAAAATATTAAAAAAATCCAATAAATCCTTATGGTAAAAAGTAAATTAATGGCAGAAGATATAATTATTGATTTTGCGAATACTTATGATTTTAATTATAGTTATCTTTAGATATTTTAATGTTGCAGGAGCACATAAAAAAAGTATGATATAGGGCAAAAAGATAAAGATATAACTTCATTAATAGCATTAGTTCTAAAAAGTAGCAAGTGGAGAAAAAGAAACTTTAGAAGTTTATGGAAATGATTACCCTACTAAAGATGGGACAGGAGTAAGAGACTATATTCATGTAGTCGATTTAGTAAAAAGCTCATATTCTATCTTTGAATATTTTTAAAAAAAGAAAAAAAGTTCAATATATAATTTAGGAAATGGAAATGGATTTTTCAGTTTTTTTGATGTTATAAAAACTACAGAAAAAGTAACAAATAAAAAAAATAAATTATAAAAATATCTCCAAGAAGAAAAAGGAGATCCAGCTATTGTAGTGGCATCTAGTACAAAAAGCAGAAGTTGAATTAGGTTGGAAAGCAGAATACAAAAAAATTAGAAGAAATAATAGAAAGTTCTTGGAATTATATAAAAAAACTTAAAAGATTAAAAAAATAGGAGAATAAAAAAATGTTTAAAGATAAGGTATTATTAATTACAGGAGGAACAGGGTCATTTGGAAATGCTGTTCTTAGAAGATTTTTTTAAAAACAGATATAAGAGAAATCAGAATTTTTTTCAAGAGATGAAAAACAAGATGATATGAGAAAAATTTATAATGATGCTAAAAATAAAATTTTTATATAGGTGATGTTAGAGATTATAATTCTATATCAGATGCCATGAGAGGAGTAGATTTTGTATTTCATGCTGCAGCATTAAAACAAGTTCCTTCTTGTGAATTTTTACCCTATTCAAGCAGTATATACTAATATTTTTAGGAACAGAAAATGTTTTAAATGCAGCAATAGCTAATAATGTAAAAAAAAGTTGTGTGTTTAAGTACAGATAAGGCGGCTTATCCTATAAATGCAATGGGAATGTCAAAAGCTCTTATGGAAAAAGTTATAGTAGCAAAAAGGAAGAAATTTAAAAGGAACAGATACTACAATATGTCTTACTAGATATGGAAATGTTATGGCATCAAGAGGTCTCTGTGATTCCATTATTTTTTTAGATCAAATTAAAAAAATAATAAGCCTATAACAATAACAAATCCTAATATGACTAGATTTATGATGAGTTTGGATCAAGCAGTAGATTTAGTCTTATTTGCTTTTTAAAAATGGAGAAAATGGAGATTTATTTATACAAAAAAATCTCCTGCAGCAACTATTGAACTATTAGCGAATACTATAAAAAAATCTTGTAGGAAAACCAGATTATGAAATAAAAAAAATATAGGAACAAGACATGGTGAAAAATTATATGAAGTTCTTATGACAAAAGAAGAGAAAGTTAGATCAGTTGATATGGGAGATTATTTTTAAAGTAGTAGCAGACAGTAGAGATCTAAACTATTCTCAATATTTTTGAAAAATGGGCAACAAATAGATGATGTTGAAGAGTATAATTCTCATAATACTCATAGATTGAATGAGAGTGAATTAAAAGAAATGCTTTTAAATCTTTATGAAATTCAAGATGACTTAAAAGAATTAGGAGTAAAAATAATGGAAGTATTAGTTACAGGTTCTAGTGGTTTTTATAGGAAAAAAACCTATTGGAAAGATTATCAAGAATAGAAAATATAAAAGTTCATACTTTTGATATAGAGGATAAGCTAGAAGATTTAGAAAAAGAAAAATAGATAAAATAGATTTTTATATTTCATCTAGCTGGAATAAATAGACCTCAAAAATATAGATGAATTTTTATAAAGGAAATAGAGACACAATAAAAGATTTAATTTCAATAATTGAAAGAAGAGAGTTAAAAAAATTCCTATTTTAGTAACTTCATCTATTCAAGTAGAAAGAGACAATGATTATGGAAAGAGTAAATTAGAAGGAGAAAATTTATTAAGAGAATACTCAACTAAAAATAATACTCCAGTCTATATTTATAGATTACCTAATGTCTTTGGGAAATGGTGTAGACCAAACTATAATTCTGTAATAGCTACTTGGTGTAATAATATAGCTAATGATTTAGAAATAACTGTATCAGATAGAGCAGTAAAAACTAAGTTTAGTTTATATTGATGATGTAGTTAATACTTTTTTTCAAAGCATTTAACTGAAAAAAAATAGAAAGTAAAGAATACTATTCAATACCTACTATTTATGAAAAAGACACTAGGAGAAATTTTTAGATTTACTATACTCTTTTTAAAAAAATAATAGAAATGATTTAATTATAAATAAAGTTGGAACTGGTTTTGAGAGAGCATTGTATTCGACATATTTATCATATTTACCAAAAAGATAAATTCTCTTATGAATTAACTGAGCATAAAGATAATAGAGGAGCTTTTTGTAGAAATAATAAAAAAACTCCTGATAGTGGGCAGTTTTCAATATCCACTTCAAAAACCTGGAATAACAAGAGGAAATCATTATCATAATACAAAAAAATGAAAAAAATTTCTTGTGATAAAAAGGGAAGCTATAATAAGATTTAGACATATATATAGTGATGAGATCATAGAATATCCTGTTTCAGATAAAAAAACTTGAAGTTGTTGATATACCAGTTGGTTATACTCATAATATAACAAACACAGGAGATTCAGAAATGATATTGATTATATGGGCAAATGAATTATTTGATAAAGAAAATCCAGATACATATTTTTTTAGAGGTATAGATTATGAAAAAAATTAAAAAGTTATGACTGTTGTAGGAACAAGACCTGAAATAATTAGACTTTCAGCTGTAATAAATAAATTAGACAAAAAGTGAAGCAATAGAGCATATTTTAGTTCATACAGGACAAAATTATGATTATGAGTTAAATGAAGTATTTTTTTGAGGATTTTAACTTAAAAAAACCAGATTATTTTTTTAAATTCAGCTGTTGGAACAGCAATAGAAACAATTGGAAATATTCTAATAAATATAGAAAAGGTTATAGATAAAGAAAAACCAGATGCTTTTTTTAATACTTGGAGATACAAATTCTTGTCTTACTGCAATAGCAGCAAAAAGAAGACATATCCCAATTTTTTTCATATGGAAGCAGGAAATAGATGTTTTGATCAAAGAGTACCAGAGGAAACAAATAGAAAAAAATTGTAGATCATATTGCAGATATAAATCTAACATATAGTGATATAGCAAGAGAATATCTATTAAGAGAAGGATTATTACCTGATAGAGTTATAAAAACAGGAAGTCCTATGTATGAAGTAATAAAATCAAAAATTAGATGATATAAATAATTCAGATGTGTTAAATAAATTAAATTTAGAAAAAAAGGAAAAATACTTTGTAGTATCAGCACATAGAGAAGAAAATATTAACTCAGAAACAAACTTTATGAATTTAGTTGAAAGTTTAAATGCAATAGCTGATAAATATAATTTTTCCTGTTATTATAAGCACTCATCCTAGAACAAGAAAAAAATGATAGAAGAAAAGGGTATAAAGTTTAATCCACTAGTAAATCTACTAAAACCATTAGGATTTAATGATTATGTAAAACTTCAAATAGAATCTAAAAGCTGTTTTTAAGTGATAGTGGAACAATTTCAGAGGAATCTTCTATTTTTGAAATTTAGGGCATTAAATTTAAGAGAAGCTCATGAAAGACCAGAAGCAATGGAAGAAGCTTCAGTTATGATGGTGGGATTAAAGAAAGAAAGAATTTTTACAAGGATTAGAAATATTAGAAACTCAAGAAAAAGATACTTTAAGAGAAGTTTATGACTATTCTATGCCAAATGTATCAGATAAAGTTTTAAGAATAATTTTATCTTATACTGATTATATAAATAGAAATGTATGGGGAATTAACTAAGAGGAGATATAAAAAAATGAGTAAAAGAGAGTATCAAGTATGTAGCAATTGTGTGATGGATACAAGTGATTCAAAAAAATTGTATTTGACGAAAAAAAGGAATGTGTGATCATTGTCATAATTTTTTTATGAAAATATTGAACCAAATTGGAATCCAGAAGGAAATCCAGAAGAACTTCAAAAAAATTAATTGATAGAATAAAAAAAGATGGTCAAGGAAAGAAATATGATTGTCTTATTGGTTTAAGTGGAGGAGTTGACAGTTCTTATGTAGCATATTGTGCTGTAAAAAAAATGGGGACTAAGACCTTTAATTTTTTTGCAGTTGACACATGTTGGAACTTAGAAGTTGCAGATAAAAAAATATTGAAAGAATTATAAATAAATTAGGAGTAGATGTCCATTATGAAAAAAAATAAATCATGATGAAATGATGGATCTACAACTAGCATTTTTTTAAATCTCAAGTTGCTTATCAGGATACACCTCAGGATCATAATATATTTGCAGCTCTTTTATAATTTTGCTGTAAAAAAATGGTTTTTAAACATATTTTTAACAGGTGGAAATTATTCTACAGAATGTGTTAGAGAACCTAATGAGTGGGTTCATGAAAAATGATATAACATTGATAAAAAGACATTCATAAAAAAATTTGGAACAAAAATCAATGGATCATCTTCAACTTTGTGGAATGTTTAAGTACAGACTATATTATAGATATTTTTAAAGGTGTTCAATTACATAAAGTATTAGATTTAATAAGATATAAAAAAAAGCTGAAGTTATAGATGAGTTAAAAAAAGAGAATTTAACTGGGAACCTTATGCTAATAAACATTTTTGAAAGTATATTTACAAGATTTTTATGAAGGATATTGGTTACCTAAAAAAAATTTGGATATGATAAAAGAAGAGCACATTTTTTTCAAGTTTGATATTAACAGGACAATTAGATAGAAATGAAGCTTTTAAAAATACTTAAAAATCCTCCATATAGTGAAGAAATAGCAATGAAAGATATGGAATTTATTTGTAAAGAGATGGGAATATCTGTTGAAGAATTTTAAAAAAATTAATGGAACAAGAAAATAAAACATATAAAGACTATAAAAATGGCTATAAATATATTCATTGGGCTAGAAATTTAGCAAAAATTATTTGGTATAGAAAGAAGAAATATAAGATAATTTAAAGGAAAAAAATAATGAAAATATTATTACTAGATGTTAACTATAAAAAGTGGAAGTACAGGAAAAAAATAGTATATGATTTAAAAACAGGAATTAGAAAAAAAGAAGGACATGAAGTTTTAGCTTGTTATGGTAGAGGAAAAAAATAGAAGAAAAAAAGGCGTAATGAAATTTGCTTATGATTTTTGAGACAATAGTACATGCTTTTTTTAAGTAGGTTAATAGGCTTGATGGGCTATTTTTCATATTTTTTTCAACTAGAAGATTAATAAAAGAAATAGAAGAATTTAAACCAGATATTGTACATATTCATGAAACACATAGTTATTTCATGAATCATTTACCTTTAATAGATTATCTAAAAAAAGAAAAAAATATAAAAAAACTATTTGGACATTCCATTGTGAGTATATGTATACAGGAAATTGTGGACATGCTTACGATTGTAATAAATGGAAAAATGTCTGTGAGAATTGCCCTAATATAAAAAGATATCCTAAAAAGTTTATTTTTTTGATTTTACTCATAAAAATGTTTTTTTAGATAAAAAAAGAGCATTTGAAAATTTTTAATAATCTTACAATAGTTACTCCTTCAAAAATGGTTAAAAGATAGAGTTAAAGAATCATTTTTTTAAAAAAAATAAAAAGAGTAGAAGTTATTCATAATGGAATTAATATAGAGATATTTAAGCCAAAAAGATTTTTACCCATTTAATAATAAAAGCATAATATAAAAAAATAAAAAAAATTATATTAAGTGTTGCTCCTGATATTATGAGTAAGGAAAAAGGTGGAGAATGGGTAGTAAAATTAGCAGAACAGTGCATGAATTTAGAGTATGTTTTTATTCTTATAGGTGTTAAGGATTTAAATAAAAAAATTTCCAAATAATGTGATAGCTTTAGGTCGTACTGAAAACCAGATAGAATTAGCTGAATATTATTCATTAGCAGATGTTTTTTTAATATGTAGTGAGAGAGAAAATTTTTCCTACAACATGCTTAGAAGCAACTTGTTGTGGAACTCCAATAATTGGTTTTGATGAGGGCGGAACAAAAGAAACAGGACTACAAGAAAAAAAGCTTTTTTCGTTCCATATGGAGATTTAAAAAGAATTAAAAAAATCAATTAGAAAAACTTTTTAAATAATCAAGAATTTTTCATATGATGGTATTTCACAAGAGGGAATTCAAAAAGTATTCAAAAAAATAAAATGTTTTAAAAAAATTATTTAAATATATATTTGAATTAGGGAGGAATAATGAAAATTGTTCATGTATGTTTGGCAAGTCATTATACAGAGGGAATGAATTATCAAGATAATATATTGCCAGACGTGAATAGTCAAGATGGACATGAGGTTTTAATAATATCTAATGCGCAAAAATACATTAATGGTAAGCTAGTTGATACAGAAGAAGAAGAGAAATATTTAAAAACAGAATTTAAAAATTAATAAGAATAAAATATGATAAAATTTTTTTACAAAAATTTATTAGTGAAAAAAATAAGAAAAGTTAAAAAGGTTATACAGTATATTAGAAAAATTTTTAAACCAGACATAATCTTATTTCATGGCATGTGCGCTTATGAATTATTAACAGTTAGTAGGTATAAAAAAAGAAAAATTCTCATATAAAATTGTACGTTGATAGTCATGAAGATTTTTATAAATAGTGCTAGGACTTTTTTTCAAAAAAATGTCCTTCATAGATTATTCTATAAAAAAAATAGCTTTTAAAATGTTTAAAAATATATTGATAAAGTACTATATATATCTGAAGAAACAAGAATATTTTTTTACATGATTTTTTTATGAAATACCTAATGAAAATCTTGAATTTTACCCACTAGGTGGCTTTTATTATAGAAGAAGAAGAAAAAAAAAGGGAATAAGAGAAAAAGTAAGAAAAGAGTTAAAAAAATATCTGAAGAAGATTTAATTTTAATTCATTCAGGAAAAACTTGATAAGTTGAAGAAAACATCAGAATTATTAGAAGAGTTTTTCTAGAATAGATAATAAAAAAATACATTTAATTATTATAGGAAGTATACCGAATGAAAATACGGTTATTTACAATTTAATTAAAAAAAGATAAAAAGAATTAAATATTTAGGTTGGAAAAACAGGGGATGAATTATTAGAATATATTTGTGCTTCAAATGTATATATGCAACCAGGTTCACAATCTTCAACTTCTTTAACAGCTATATGTTGTGGCTTACCTATTTTTATTATATCCATCAATAAGCTATAAAAAGATGTTTGATACTAATGTTTTTTTGGGCAAAAAGATAAAAAGTGAAATAAAAGAAGCATTAGAAAAAAATTGTAGAAAAATCCAAATATTTTTAGAAAATATGTCTAAAAAGATCATATGAAATTGCAAAAAGATATTTTTAGATTACAAAAAAACTTTCTGCAAGGTTATATATTTAAAAAAATTATGGAGGAAAAATGGAAAAAAATAAAGAGTAAAATAAGGATAGCAGTTATTGGACTAGGATATGTAGGTTTACCATTAGCAGTAACTTTTTGCTGAAAAATAGCTATAATGTTATTGGGTTTGATTTAAATAAAAAAATAAAATAGAAAAGTACTTATCAGGACAAGATCCAACAAATGAAGTTGGAGATGAAAGAATACAAAAAAATGTAAAAAAATATAGAATTTACATATGATGAGAAAAAAATAAAAAGAAGCAGACTTTATAATTGTTGCAGTACCAACACCTGTTTTTAGAAAAATAAAACACCTGATTTAAAAACCATTAGAAAGCTCTTCAGAAATTGTTGGTAAAAAAATTTGAAAAAAAGGAACTATAGTAGTTTATGAATCTACAGTTTATCCTGGGGCAACAGAAGAAGTCTGTTTACCTATTTTTAGAAAAAAATATTCAGGTTTAGTTTGTGGAGAAGATTTTTAAAATAGGTTACTCACCTGAAAGAATAAATCCAGCAGATAAAAAAATAATACATTGACAACAATAGTGAAAAATAGTTTCTGGAATGGATAAAGAAAGTTTAGATAAAATAGCTGAAGTTTATGGAAGTATAATAAAAAGCTGGAGTTCATAGAGCTTCTTCTATAAAAAGTTGCTGAAGCTGCAAAAAGTTATTGAAAACTCTCAAAGAGATATAAATATTGCTTTTTATTAATGAATTAGCAATAATTTTTGACAGAATAGGAATTGATACTTTGGAAGTTTTACAAGCAGCAGGAACAAAATGGAACTTTTTACCATATAGACCTGGTTTAGTTGGAGGACACTGCATAGGAGTAGATCCATATTACTTAGCAAACAAGGCTTCTGAATTAGGATATCATGCACAAGTAATATTAGCTGGAAGAAGAATAAATGATGGTATGGCTAAATTTGTAGCAGAAAAAAACTATAAAAGAAACTAATAAATGCTAATATAAGGGTAAAGGGTGCAGATATTTTAATAATGGGACTAACTTTTTAAAGAAAAATTGCCCAGATTTAAGAAACTCAAAAAGTAAATGATATTATATTAGAATTAAAAAGAATATGGAGTAAATGTTCATGTAGTAGACCCAATAGCAGAAAAAAATTAGAAGCTAAAAAAAGAATATGGAGTAGATTTAGAAGAACTAAAAGATATAAAAAAACATGGATGCTATTATAGTAGCTGTTGGTCATAAAGAGTATAGAGATATGGATATAAAAGAGCTACATCAATACTATAATGAAGTCTATAGCAAACCTTTACTTGTAGATGTAAAAATCTATTTTTTTGATAAAGAGGAAGCAGAAAAAGAGTATGATTATTGGAGGCTATAAAAATGAAAAATATCTTTATTAAATTTAAAAAGACAATATAAATATCTAAAAAGAAGATATAGAAAAAAATATTTCAGAAATTTTTAGAAGGAGGAGCATATATAAACGGACCTCAAACTAAAAAGTTTGAAAAAAAATGGAAGAATATTTAGGTGTAAAAGCACGCTATAGGAATAGGGAATGGAACAGATGCTTTAGTTATAGCTTTAGAAGCATTAGGAATAGGTAGAGGGGATGAAGTTATAACAAGTCCTTTTACATTCTTTTGCGACTGCTGAAGCAATATCAGTTGTAGGAGCAGTACCAGTTTTTTTGTTGATGTAAAAATTAGAAGATTTTTAATATTGATGAAAATAAAATAGAGAAAGCTATAACTTCTAAAACAAAAGCTATTATGCCAGTTCATATTTTTTTGGAACACCAGCAAATATGGATAAAATAAATGAAATAGCAAAAAAAGAATAATCTATATGTTATAGAAGATGCTTGTCAAGCAATTGGTGCAAAATATAAAGGACAAATGATAGGATCACTTTCTGATATAGCTTGTTTTTTTCATTTTTTTCCCAACAAAAAAATTTAGGAACTTATGGAGATGGAGGATTAATAGCTACAAATAATGATAATCTTGCAACTATTTGTAGAGCTTTTAAAAAGCCCATGGAAGTGGAGAAAATGGAGAAATAGCATATAATTTACTTAATAATATAGAAGAAGAAGTAAAAGTAGATAGTCAAGTAGATGATACAGTTTATAATCCAAAAAAAATATTATAATTATCTAATAGGTCATAACTCAAGATTAGATGAGTTACATGCGGGGATATTAAATATCAAATTAAACTATTTAGATGAATGGAATAGTAAAAAGAAATTCCATTGCAAAAATATTATGATGAAAAAAATTAGATGATAAAAAAATATAAAAAAATGCAGTTAAGAGAAGATGATTATAGTGTTTATCATATGTATATCATTCAAACTGAAAATAGAAATGAATTGACAAAAAAATTAGATGAAGCAGGAATAGCTTATGGAATTTATTATCCTGTACCTTTACATTTACAAAAAAAGTATATAAGAATTTAGGGTACAAAGAAGGAAGTTTACCTAATGCAGAGTATCTATCTAAGAGAACAATTGCAATTCCAGTTGATCCTGAATTGACTGAGGAAGAAAAAAAGAATACATTGTAAACTTCTTAAATATTTAGAATTATAGGAGAAAAAAATGAAATTATCAGATTTAAATTTTGGTAAAGTAGAAAAAGATGGTGAATTTAATTGGTTAGGACTTACAGCTGAAGATTATGAAGGAAAGAAAGTTTTAACTTTTTTTAAATGATGAGAAATATTATAAAGAAATTGAAAATAACAAGTCAATCACTTGTATAGTTACAACAAATGAAATTTCTAAAATTATAGAGAAAAAAATAAATATGGAATTATAATAAGTGAAAATCCAAGAAAAGATTTTTTGAATTACACAATAAATTATATAATGAAAAATTTTTTTATTTTTATAAAAAAAGAAAATAAAATTTCAGAAAAAGCATATATTTCAGAAAAAAAGCATATATAGGAAACTATAATATTACTATAGAAGATGATGTTATTATAGAATCAGATGTAACTATATATGAAAAATGTTACAATAAAGAGGGGAACTATAATACGTCTCTGGGACAAGAATAGGTGGAAATGGGTTTGAGTTTTCAAAATTTGGAAATGAAGTACTTAGTATAGTGTCTGCTGGAGATCTTTTAATTGATGAGAATGTTGAAATACAAAATAATTGTTGTGTAGATAAGGGAATATTTGGAAGAACTTATTTAGGGAAAAAAATGTAAAATTAGATAATTTGGTGCATGTTGGACATGATGTAAAGATTGGAGAAAAAGTATTTTTAACTGCAGGAGTTATTCTTGCAGGTAGAGTAAAAAAATAAAAAAATAATAGCTACTTAGGACCCTAATTGTACAATAAAAAAATGGATTAACTTTGGGAGAAAAATTCAAAAAATTAGTATGGGTTCAGTTGTAACAAAAAGATGTAAAAGATAATGAAGTTGTTACAGGAAATTTTGCAATTCCTCATGAACAATTTTTTTAAACAATTTAAAAAAATTATCAAAAAAATATAAAAATAAAGTTAGGTGATTAAAGATGTTAAATTTTGCAATAATCGGTTGTGGAAGAATAGCCAGTAAGATAGTTGATGGAATTATCAGTAATTCAGAGAAAGCTAAATTAGTAGCTGTTTGTGATATTTTAGAAGATAAAATGAAACAAATAAAAAAATAGGTATATAGAAAAACTAATATCTCAAATCAGATAATAGGAGTTTCTAATTATAAAGAATTATTAGATAAGACAAAAGTTGATGTTGCAATAATATCAACTGAAAGTGGTTATCATGAAGAAATAGGACTTTATTTTTTTAAAAAAATGGAGTTAATATTATTATTGAAAAACCAATAGCTATGTCTATTCAAGGAGCACAAAAAAATTAGTAGATATAGCAAAAAGAAAAATTGAAATTAGCAGCTTGTCATCAAAAATAGATTTAATTACCCTATTCAACTTCTAAAGAAAGCTATAAAAAGAAAAATAGATTAGGAAAAAAATATTTAATGGAATGGCAAGAATTCTATGGACTAGAGATGAAAATTATTATTTACAAGCTCCTTGGAGAGGAACTTGGGCTTTAGATGGTGGAACTTTAATGAATCAATGTATTCATAATATAGATCTAATAAATTGGATGATGGATGATGAAATAGATACTGTATATGCTCAAACTTCAAATTATATCAGAAATATTGAAGCAGAAGATTATGGAGTTATTTTTAATCAGATATAAATCTGGTAAGATAGCAACAATTGAAGGAAGTGCTATAGTATACCCTAAAAAAATCTTGAGGAAACTTTAACAGTGACTGGAGAAAAAGGGAACAGTAGTAATTGGTGGAATGGCAGTTAATAAGATAAATACTTGGAGAGTAGAAGGAGATAATGAACAGGAATATTTATCTATTGATTGTGGAGATCCTAATTCTGTTTATGGTTATGGACATGAAGCATTATATAAAGATTTTTATAGAGGCAATAGAAGAAAATAGAGAACCTTTAGTCAATGGTGTTGCAGGATTAAATGCAGTGAAAAATTATATTAGCAGCTTATAATTCTCAAAAAAATCAGGAAAAAGCTGTTAAATTTGAAGAATTCAATAAATTTTTCAACAAAATGATATGAGAAATACTAATTTAAGGATGAAGGATTAATAATTATGAAAATTTTACATGTAGGTTCAAAAAGGTCCTATCTATGATGGATTTATTAAATTTATAAATGAAAAATTTTGAAAAAAAATAATCATAATTTTTTTAATTATAGATGGAGAAAAAAATAGAAGAAAGATCTTATAAAAAAATAATAATATAGAAAGATATATTTCAAAAAGGTAGAAATTTTTAAAGGAATTTTTAAAAGCAGTATTATTAATTTTTTTCAAATTCCTATTTTTATATACAAAAATTATTTTTTTAGTTTTAAAAAAATCAGATAAAATAATTATTCATGGCTTATTTGATATAAGAATAATAGTATTTCTTTTATATGTTTAAAAAAATTTTTTTAAAAAAATCTAATTGGGTAATTTGGGGAGGAGATTTATATAGACCGCCAGTAAAAAGGAACTTTTTTTAGATAAAATAGATAAATATGTAAAAAAAGAATATAGCTTATGTAAGTTCTTTAGTTCCTGAAGATTATCAAATGGCTAAAAAAATTAATTTAGTGACTGGTAAATACAGTAGAGCTATTTATATGAACCCTATAACATTATCTTTTTTTAGAAGAACTAGAAAAAGATAGGAATATGAAGAGAGAGTCTATAAATATTCAAATAGGAAATTCTTCAGATCCTCTCAAATAATCATATAGAAATAATAGAACTTTTTAAAAAAAGTATAAAGATAAGAACATTAAAAATTTATTGTCCTTTATCTTATGGAAATAAGGAGTATGCACAAGAAGTACAAAGATATGGAAAAGATATTTTCAAAGAAAAAAATTTATAGGATTATTGGATTTTTTTACCTCCTCAAGAATATGCAAGGTATATTAATAATATAGATATTTTTGGTTTTTAATCATAAGAGGCAACAAGGATTGGGAAATATTAATGCATTAGCATATTTAGAAAGAAAAATATATGTAAGGAGTGATATCTCAAGTTGGATGTACTTAAAAAGAAGAATTAGGATTAGAAATTCATGATACACTAAGCATAGGAGAAGAAACTTTTTGAAGATTTTATTAGTAATCCTAAAAATAATAACAAGGAGAGAATTCTGTCAACAGTTTACTCTATAAAGTATATGAAAAATATTTGGGAAAAACAATTTTAATTTATTATAAATTAAAAATCTATAAAACTCTTAAAAAGGAGAAATTTTATGAAAAAAATCAGATAAAAAAATAATGGTCACAAGATCTTTTTACCACCCTATGAAGAATACTGCAAAAGAAATAGCTGAGATATGGGATAATCATTGGCTTACAAATATGGGAATAAAAACATGAAACTTTAAAAAAATGAATTAAAAAAATTTTTTTAAAAAGTTAATAACGTATCTCTACACACAAATGGACATTTAGCATTGGAAATTGCAATAAAGGCATTGAAGCTTTCAGGAGAAATAATAACAACTCCTTTTTACATTTGCTTCAACAACTCATGCAATAACAAGAAATAATATAAAACCAGTATTTTGTGATATAAATTTAGAAAAATTTTACAATGGATACAAAGAAAATAGAAAGGTTAATAACGGATAAGACAACAGCTATTCTGCCAGTTCATGTTTATGGAACACCTTGTAATGTAGATGAGATAGAGAGAATTGCAAAAAAATATAATTTAAAAAGTAATTTATGATGCGGCACATGCTTTTGGTGTTGAAATAGATGGAAAAGGAATAGCAGATTACGGAGATGTCTCTATGTTTAGTTTTCATGCAACAAAAAGTATTTCATACCATTGAAGGAGGAGCTCTACATATAATAATGAAGAGTACTCAAAAATCTTTTAGATTGGAAAAAAACTTTGGAATAGTAAGTGAAGAAAGCGTGGTAGAGAATGGTGGAAATGCAAAAAAATGAATGAGTTTCAAGCTTCTATGGGACTTATCAATTTAAGGTATATAGAAAGAGGAATTCAAAGAAGAAAAAAAGATAGTTGAAACTTACAGAGAATTATTAGAAGATATTGAGGGTATTATATTTTTAAAGGATATGAAAAATGTAAAACACAACTATGCTTATTTTCCTATAATAATTGATGAAACCAAATATGGAAAAACGAGAAATGAAGTTTTTGAAAAAAATTAAAAAGAATATAATGTATTTGCTAGAAAGTATTTCTATCCTTTAACTAGTGATTTTGAGTGTTATAGAAATATAGAGAATAATAAAGAAGAATTAAAAAAATTCTAAATATATTTCAGATAGAGTTATGACATTACCTTTATATGAAGAACTAGAAATAGAAGATGTTGAGTATATTTGTAATATTATAAATTATATTAAAAAAATCATAATAAACCTATTTTTTTAATAAGGAGAGGCTAAAAATGAAAGGAATTATTTTTAGCAGGTGGAAGTGGAACAAGACTTCATCCATTAACAAAAAGTGTATCAAAACAAATTTTACCAATATATGATAAACCAATGATATATTATCCATTATCTGTATTGATGTTAGCTGGCATAAGAGAAATTTTAATTATTTCAACTCCAAGAGATGTAAGATGTTTTAAAGAACTTTTAAGTGATGGAAGTGAATTAGGAATGAATATAGAATATAAAAATACAGGAAGAACCTAATGGTCTTGCAGAAGCTTTTTATAATTGGAGAAGATTTTTATAGGAAATAGTAATGTAGCTCTTTGTCTTAGGTGATAATATTTTTCTTTGGACAAGGATTTTTCTCCCATAGTAAAAAAAGGCTACTAGATTAGAAAAAAAGGAGCAGAAATATTTGGATATTTTTGTAAAAAGATCCAAGAGAGTATGGTGTTGTTGAATTTGATAGAGATAATAATGTTATATCTTTGGAAGAAAAAAACCAGAAAAACCTAAGTCAAAAATATGCTGTTCCAGGTTTATATTTTTTTATGACAATACAGTTGTAGCTAAAGCTAAGTCTTTAAAACCAAGCAAAAAGAGGAGAATTAGAAATTACAGATTTAAATAAATTGTATCTTGAAGAAAAAAATCTTTAAAAAGTAAATTTACTTGGAAGAGGATTTGCTTGGCTTGATACAGGAAATCATAAAAATTTACTACAAGCTTCTAATTTTATAGAAACAATTCAGGAAAGACAAGGGAATTATATAGCTTTGTATTGAAGAAATAGCATATAGAAATTCTTGGATAAATAAAGAAGAATTGATAAAACTTGGAAATGAACTAATTAAAAACAGATTATGGAAAAATATTTAATTGAGATAAGTGAGGAGTAACATTGAAAAAAATAATTTGCTAAAAAAATTTTTATCTTTTTTTCAATAGGTGGCTATGTAAATGCAGTTATTGGCTTTTTTCATGTTGCCATTTATAACTAGAATATTAACTCCAGAAGAGTATGGAATAGCCTCACTAATAGCAGTTTTAGTTGATATGTTAGTCATAATGTGTTCTATGGGATTAGATCAGGGATTAGTAAGATTTTTTTATGAAGAAGATGAAGATAATAGAGGAGATTATTATATAATTCAATTTCTTATCCAATAATTTTCTTTTTTTATTTTATCTATAATTTTATTTATATTTAAGGATAAAATAACTTTTTTTGTATTAAATAAAAATGATAATTTTTTTGTGGAAAGTAATTCTGGTAAGTATACTGTTTAGATTATTACATTTATTTTTCAATTTTAATAATTAGAATGCAACAAAAAGGAAAAAAATTTTTTTCTTTTTTTAAATATTTTTATTAAAAAGTTTCAGAATTTCTATTTATACTGATTTTTATATAAAAATATATAAGAATAGTTATAAAATTTTAATTTTGGCAAGTTTATTTTTCTTTTATATTAACTGGTCTATTAAGTATTTTTGAAAGAAAAAAATATGGACTTTCTCAGGAAAAAGAAAAAAATAACTAAAAAAAGAACTTTTTAAAAATACAGCTTTCCTTTAGTATTAACAATGGGGCTAACTTGGCTTTTTTGCTTCAGCAGATAAATTAACAATAAGGTATTTTTTTCTGATTTAAATCAAGTAGGGTTATATTCTAGTTCTTTCAAAATAGTGTCTATCATATCAGTTATACAAAGTGGTTTCACAACTTTTTGGACACCTGTTGTCTATGAACATTATTCTAAAAAAATTCAGAGGATACACTTTTTTTATAAAAAAAGCTAATGATTATCTTTCATTTGTATTTTTTTCTATGGGATTAGGAATTCTAATTCTTAGAGATTTAATAGTATTTTTTTATTAGGGATAAATATTATCTTTCAAAAATTTATTATGCCAATGTTAATTTTTTTATTCCTGTCATGTATCTAATGTCAGAAACAACTGTAATGGGAATTAGTTTTTAAGAAAAAAAGTAAATATTTTTTTGTACATATCAATAGTGGTTTCTATTACTAATATATTAGGAAATATTATACTAGTTCCTTTTTTTAGGAGCAAGGGAGCTGCAATCTCAACAGGAATTTCTTATATTTTTATTTTTTTGCATTACGTACTTATTTTTTTCAAATAAATTGATAAATTTTAATTTTTAATTTAAAAAGAATATATTTTTATTATAATTTTTATTTTTTTAGGATATGCGCTATTTTTTTAAGTTTCTATGATAATATTTTTTTAAACATTGGAATAGGAATATTACTTCAAATAATTATAATAGTAGCTTATTTTTCCTATTTTTAAAAAGAATTATATTATAAATATTTTTAAGAATAAAATAAAAAAATATTTTAGATTAATAAAATGTTTTATAAAAAAATAACTAAAAAAATGAGGTAAAGATGTTAAAAAAATTTTAAATGTGTTTTTTTCTATGTGTTTTATATGCTTATTTTATTTGTTTTAGGAACATTAAAAAAACAAGAAATAGTAAAAAAATTTATAGAATATTTATTGTTCTAATGTTAACATTTTTTTCTTGAAAGAATTAGGACTAGATTACGAAGCATATAAAAATTTATATTATGATTTAAATCCTTTCAGAGAAATATCGACTTTTTCAAGGAATATGTAGAACCAGTTCCATATACAATGATGCTATTGTTAAGAAAGTTAAATTTATCACATAGATATTTTTTTCTTATTTATAGGAGGATTAACATTGCTACTTAATTCTTATTTAATAAAAAAAGAAAAATAATATATTATTAAAAATTATTTTTACTCTATATATACTTTTTTTCAGCCTTTAGTGATGCAATTAGACAAAAATCTAGCAGCAGCTTTTTTTATTAGTAGCTCTATATTTATATTCAAAAGAAAAGAAAAGTAGTTGGAGTGATAACTTTATTATTATCTTTTTTTAGCCATTATAGTACTATAATGATAATCCCTATATTTGTAGTTAAAAAAAGATGAAATGGAATATAAAAAAATATTTTTTTAGTGATAATAACAATAATAGGATCATTTTTTTATAAGATTTACAATAAACTATTTAGCTTCATTTAATGAAAATAATATGATAGTGATGAAATTGAATTATTATTTAATTTATGGAGAAAAAGGAATATAATTATTTAAACCAATTACATTTTATTTTTATTATATGCTATAGTTATATTAGAAATTTTAGGAATAATTATACTTAATTTTTATTTTTTTATAAAAAAAGCAAAAGTAAGTTAGGTAAATTTGAAAAAAATATTTTTGCAAATAAGTATTATTTCTTCAATAATATCAATTTTATTTTTTTATTTTTTTGGGAGCAAGAGTAATAGCTTTTAGAATAGGGCTAACATTCTCATATGGATTATATTTATTGATTTCAGATAATTATTTAAATAAGAGAGAAAAGAATTTTATTTTTATATTTTTATACTATATATAATTTATGTGTATTATCTTATTATTCAGGAGTTCACGATCCAATGAGTCCATTTTTCTTTAGTTTAATATAAATATTTTTAAAAAGTTATTATTTTTTTATTTGTTTTTGATATTAGTAGAAACAAGAGAAATTTTAATTATCTCAACTTCGAGAGATATGGTTTATTTTTAAAGAACTTTTAGGCGGTAAAACAGAAAGAATTAGGATAAAGATAAAATACAAGAGGAATCAAATGCTATAATCTAAATTTTTAATATTTAAGGAGGATTTTAGGTTATTTGTCAAATAGTGTTGATAAAAAAAGTTTAGACTATGACCTGATAGAATTAAGAGAATTTTTTTGAGAATAAAAAAACTTAAAAATTCTCTTTTTTTATTCGAACTAAATCGCATTATTGCATTAAAAAAATTAAGCGCTAATTGAAAGAATACCTGCTTGAATTAATACGCGCTTTTTAAAAATTACTGAAATTTGAATATCCAAATGCTGTTCTCTTTTATTGATTTTTATTTTATTGTTTAAAACCCTCTATTAAACCATTAGTAATATTTGATTCAAAACATATTTTTCGATATATTTTCATATATTTTTTTCAGAGTTTTTTTAGAGCTATTATCATTTTCTTAGAAATTTTTTTCTTTACTAGCTAAATATTTTTTTACTATTTCTTCAAATCTTTTTAAAGTTATTATGCTTTTATTATTTGAATAATATCTTGGTAGATATTAAAACTAATCTCTAATTCAGGGATTTTTTTCTAAAAGATAATCTACCTTATCTTTGCTACTTAGTTTGCGCTTAAAGCTTTGACAATAATAGTTTACTCGACAAAGATCAGGATAATATTTTAATAATGACTTCCAGAATAGTTTCAGCTTTCTTTTTAATGAATCATCTTTAATGGAATTCATAATAGATATTCTAGTTTGATTAAATGCTCTATTAACAAGATTAACAATATGAAATTTATCTATTACTATTTTTTTGCATTAGGAAAGATAGAATTAATCTAAGCTAATGTATGGAACATACATATCCATACAAACATATTTTACATTATTTCTTGCTTCTAAAGAAAATCTTGAAAAGTATTCTGTAAGAGAATAAAGTCTTCTATCTTCTACAATATCAATAATACTCTTACTTTGATAGTTAGCAAAAAAACAAAAGACATAGCGCCATCAATGTTTTTTTAACAGATTTAAATTCATCAATACAAATAGCTTCTGGTAAATGTTCTTTATTAACTTTAAAATCAGAATAACAATCATCCATGACTCTTTGTACAGAAGTAATAGAAATATTATATCTCTTAGCAATAGATGTAAGAGATAGATTTTCTTTAAGTTCAAGAGCAATAGTATACTTAAGATTATTAGATATATTAGAGTTATCACTGACAATATTTGTAGAAGGAGAGAAAATTTTTTTACAATCTTTACAAATATATCTTTGTATAGTAAGCTCAAGTTCAATATTGTAATTTTGAATAGGAATATATTTGATTTTACGATGTCTTGAACCATTTTTTTAACAATATTTTTTTAGAATTACAATGAGGGCAAGCGCAGTAATTAGACTTAAGAAATCCTTTTAAAAAAACTTTAATTCGATAATCCCCTTTTTTTGAGTAACTTGACAATATTCTTCTTCTGGAAAAAGAAATATTATCATCTTGAATATTTAAGAAATTTTTTTGATAAGATTAGATAGAGACAATGAGATCACTTCCTTTTTATGGTTATTTTTGAGCGATTTAATTTTAACAGGAAAATTTTATTGTCTCAACTTTTTTTATTAAAAAAATGGCATTGATAGAAAATTCTTCCATCAACACCATTTATTATACAACCAGATTTTATAGAAAATGATAATGTAGCCCTTGTATTAGGAAAAAAATATTTTTCTTTAGACAGGGATTTTCTCCTTTTATTGAAATAATACAAGAAAGACAAGGAAATTATGTTATTTGCATTGAAAAAAATTACATATAGAAATGGCTGAATAAATAAAGAACAGCTAATAAAAACTTAGAAATGAATTAATTAAAACAGATTATGGAAAATATTTAATTGAGATAAGTGGAGAAATTTAAATATTTTGTATTTTTAGTCAATAATAAAATAAAAAAATAAATATTTTTATGGAGGATTTATGACTACCAATGAGTATGATTATAAAATTATAAAAAAAGTTACTAAAGCTGTTATTCCTGCTGCAGGTTTAGGAACAAGAGTTCTTTCTTCAATAAAGGTATTGCCAAAAGAAATGCTTACAATAGTTGATAAATTTATTGCAGTATATAGTTGAAGAATTAGTTGCTTCTGGAATAACAGACATTATAATAGTTACAGGAAGAAATAAAAAAATTCAATAGAGGATTATTTTATGAATTAGAAAAATACTTTAAAAAAATAATAATAAATTAGAATTACTAGATAAAGTATCACATATTTTAACTATGGCTAATATTTATTATGTAAGACAGAATATACCACTTGGTTTTGGGAGATACAATCTTAAAAAGCTAAATCTTTTGTTATTGCTTTAGGAGATAATATTATATATAGTTCCAAAAAAAGTAGTTACTAAACAAATGATAGAAAAAAATATGAATTTTAACTTTATGGAAAAAAAGTATAGTAGGATGTCAAGAAGTAGTAATAGAAGATGTATCTAAATATGGCATAGTGAAATAGGAAATGAGTTTGATGAAGCTACTTTTCAAATACTGGACTTTTTTTACAAAAAAACTTCTACAGAAGATCTTTCTTAACAAATAAATAAACTAGCACTATGCATATTTTTGAGGACTTTTTATTCTCTGATAGTTCTAAATCATGAACTGGAAATATTAGATTTATTGGTAATAACATTAATAAGAAAAAAATATTTTTTTACAATCGCTACAGTTATCTTTTTTTGTTTCAGTAATAGTATTCTTTATTACACTATTCACAATACAATCGCTACAGTTATCTTTTTTTGTTTCAGTAATAGTATTCTTTATTACACTATTCACAATACAAATGAAATATCTAAAAAAATATTTGAATATTAGAGTAGTATTTGTTATAATTGTCTAAGAGAAAAGGAAAAATATTATTATCATAAAGAACTAAAAAAATTTCAATAAAAAAATATTTGTTGTATGTTAATTTTTATTTCTTTATTAAAAAAACTTTATTATCTATGAAAAAAACTTATCTTAGTCTAAAAAAATATTAATAAAAAAATTATATGAGTAAAGAATTTTTAAAAATTGGAGATTTTTATAAAGAAAATAATTATCATTGTTATATTATTTAATATAATATCAAATTTTTTTATACTTTTTTTAGAGAATTATCTTTAGTGTATTTTTCTTGAAATATTATCTTTAACAGATACCTAACTAATATCTATCTTGAGCTCTTCTTTCTTTTCTTATTTTATGAATAAAATTTTTTTACTTTCAATAAAGGTAAAAATTATAATCAAAAAAATATTTAATAAAGTTTTATATTATATTTTTTTATTAAATTTATTAACAAATGTATTTGTAAATTATTATGCTTATAAATTAACTTCAATAAAATTATTAGCTTTCATTTTTAGCTACACTTTTTGGAATGACAGTAAATTTTTATAGGACAAAAATTTTTTTGTTTTTTTAAATGAAATATAAGATTTTATATTGATTTAAGGAGGAGTAGGTGGAATTTGAAGAAATAAAAAAATAGGAATGTGTGAACATATTGAGAAGACTATAACTGAATTGGATGTAATTAATTTTTTTCTGAAATAAGTTTGGATATCAATCCTTTACATTTAGATGAAGATTATGCTAAAAAAATACTATATTTAAAGGCAAGATAGTCCATGGAATAATAGGAGCTGGACTAATTTCAGGAGTTATTGGAACAAGATTACCAGGTAAAGGAGCAATATATTTATCACAAAATTTAAAAATTTCTTGCTCCAGTTAGGATAGGTGATACAATAAGAGCAGAGGTTGAAGTAATTAATTTAGATAAAGAAAAAAAGAAAAGTAGAGTTAAAAACTATTTGTAAAAAAATCAAAAAGGTATTATTGTTATTGATGGTGAGGCAAAAGTCAAATTATAAGTTAAATATAATTTTTTTACATAAGTAATAATAAATTGATAAAAAAATTGGAGTTCTATTAATATGATTGAGAGAATAAAGAATATGATGAAAACGTATCTAGTAACAGGAGCTGCAGGCTTTTATAGGAGCAAAATTTTTTTAAAATATATCTTAAAGAAACATAAAGATATAAATGTTATTGTTGTAGATTCTTTAACTTATGCTGGAAATCTTGGAACAATAAAAAGAGGAATTAAAAGATAGTAGAGTTAAATTTGAAAAAAAGTAGATATTAGAGATATAAAAAGAAATAGAAAGAATATTCTCTGAAAATAAAGTAGATTATGTTGTTAACTTTGCAGCAGAATCACATGTGGATAGATCTATAGAAAATCCACAAATATTCTTAGAAACAAATATATTAGGAACTCAAAATCTACTAGACAATGCTAAAAAAAGTTTGGACAGTATCAAAAGATGAAAATGGATATCCAGTATATAGAGAAGGAATAAAATATCTTCAAGTTTCAACTGATGAAGTATATGGAAGCTTATCAAAAGATTATGATGAAGCAATAGAACTTGTAATAGATGATGAAGCTGTTAAGAAAGTTGTTAAAAATAGAAAAAAATCTTAAAACTTATGGAAATAAATTCTTTACAGAAGAAAGTCCAGCAGATCCAAGAAGTCCTTATTCAGCTTCAAAAACAGGAGCAGATCATATTGTTATAGCTTATGGTGAAACATATAAGTTACCAATAAATATAACAAGATGTTCTAATAACTATGGACCTTACCATTTCCCTGAAAAAAATTAATACCTTTTAATGATAAAAAAATATTTTTAGAAGGTAAAAAAACTTCCAGTATATGGAAAAGGAGATAATGTAAGAGACTGGCTGTATGTTGAAGATCACTGTAAAGGAATAGACTTAGTTTTAAGAGAAGCAAAAAGTTGGAGAAATATATAATATAGGTGGTTTCAACGAAGAAAAAAATATAAATATAGTTAAGTTAGTAATAGATATACTAAAAAGAAGAAATTACTAATAATGACGAATATAAAAAAAGTTTTAAAAAAACAGATATATCAAATGTTAGCTATGACTTAATAACTTATGTACAAGATAGACTAGGTCATGATATGAGATATGCAATAGATCCATCTAAGATAGCAAAAGATTTAGGATGGTATCCAGAAACAGACTTTGAAACAGGGATAAGAAAGACAGTTAAATGGTATTTAGAAAATCAAGAATGGGTTAATGAAGTAGCTTCAGGAGATTATCAAAAATACTATGAAGAAAATGTATGGTAATAAATAGATAAAACAGAGATTAACTTCTATAATGATTAGAGGTTAATCTTTTTTTATTTTTTTATTGTAAAAAAAATACTTGAAGAAAATAATATAAACATGCTATGATTGATAATGGATTTCTTTAATACAGTATAGTTTAATTAACTTTAGTATGAAGATATCAAACAAAAAAATAAAAAGGAGAGATTATTAAAGGAGATGAGTGAGAAGACAGTAAAGAACAAGATAGTTTTATTAGGCTTAGCAGCGCTTTTACTTGTAAGTTGTGGAGGTAGCGGAGGCGGAGGTGGTGGAAGCTCAAACACTCCAGTAAACCAAGGAAGCAATACATCACCTGTAGGCGAAAAAGTAGAAAATATAGTAAATCCAAGTAATCCAGGAAATCAAAATAATCCAGGAAATGGAACTAGTCCAAGTGTGATACCAGGTAATAATCCTACTCAAAATGAGTCTAGAGAGGCACTTGAGGTACTTAGAGCAAGAATGACAGAAGCAGAAGTAAGAGAACATATTTTAAAAGAACAAAAGAATTCTACTGAAAGTATCCCTACGGATAATAAAAAAATAGATGGAGCTACACAAAAGGTAGCAGTATTAGATGGAGATTTTTTTAAAGAAAAAAACAATATTTTGAAAAATCTTTATCCAGGTATAGAAGTTTTTAAATAAAACTAGTAATGAAGTATCTAATAGTACTCATGGTGAAATAGTCTTAAAAAGCTATGAGAGAAGCGTAATAAAGTTGGAATAATTGCATCAAGTATAGGGATGGAAACAGAAGTAAATGGTGAAAAAATAGATACAGTAATGCCAACTTTAAAAGATTATCAAAATGCTCTAAATAGATTTTCACCTAATCAAAAGGTAAAAAGTTTTTTTCTCAATCTTGGGGAGTACCTAAAAAAATAGGAGATTTTTAGAGCTGACAATAATGCAATAGCTAATATTGCACCAGGTGGAAATCAAGCTGAGGGACAAAAAATATTGGATTTCTATAAAGCACAAGTAAATAATGATGTTCTTTTTGTTTGGGCAAATGGAAATACTTTAAAGGGTGTTACTTTCAATGATGCTTATTTTCAAGGTGGATTGCCATATCTTTATTCTGATTTGGAAAAAAAGGTTGGATTACAGTTATAGGAGTTCAGAAAAAAAGAAGGAAGTACATTAAATAAACATTATAGTCTTTCACATTTAGCTTATCCAGGAAATGCTAAATGGTGGGCAATTTCAGCTGATGCTGAAGTTACTGATAGCAAAGGCTTACATAGAGGGTCATCTTTTGCAGCACCAAGAGTTGCAAGGGCAGCTACCTTAGTTGCAGAAAAAAATATGATTGGATGACGGCCGACCAAGTTCGTCAAACTCTATTTACTACAACAGACAGACCAGAAATAAATGAAAATGATACATTTACTAGAAATATAATTTCTTCACCAGATAGTAGATATGGTTGGGGAATGTTAAATCAAGAAAGAGCTTTTAAAAAGGACCAGGAGCTTTTTATTAATATTCATAGACAATATGAACATTCTCCAAACTCTAATAATATGTTTAAGGCTAATGTACCTGAAGCGTAAGGTTTCATATTTTGAAAAATGATATTGTTGGAAATGGAGGACTTGAAAAGTCTGGAAAAGGAACTTTACATTTAACAGGAAATAACTCATATGAAAGAGGAAGTATTGTAAAAGAAGGTACTTTTAGAAATACATAAGGTTCATGCAAAACAAGTGGATATAGAAACTAATGGAACATTAGTATTACATAGTAAAAGCTATTATAGGTTACAATAAACCTTGGTATTCTCAATACATAGATGAAGTAGATGCAAATAATATAGCTGCTCAAAAATGTAAATAATAAAGGAACATTTAAAGTAAAAAGGAACAACTGCAATTATCGGTGGAGACTATATTGCACATCCAGGTTCTACAACAGAGATGGATATTTCTTCAAAAGTAAGAGTATTAGGAAATATTAATATACAAGGAGGAGTAGCCCTATTAGCAAATAGATATGTAGCTATGGGAGAACAAGCTGTGCTATTAGAAGGAGCTAATGCTCAAGGTTCTGTTCCTAATGTTCAAATAGATGGAATGAGAAAAGCTAATGTAGAAATAAAAGATGGAAAAAGTTGTTGCAACAATGTTAAGAAAAAAATACAGTTGAATATCTTAGAGAAAAATGCAGAAGCTTCATCTAGAAATGTGGCAGAGAATGTTGAAAAATGTATTCCAAGATTTAGATCAAAAAGTACTATCAGGAACTGCAACAGATGAAGAATTAGTAATGGGAGCAACATTACAATCTATGTCATCATCAAGTTTTTCATCAGCAACTGAGTTAATGTCAGGGGAAATATATGCTTCAGCACAAGCATTGACTTTCTCACAAGCTCAAAAATATCAATAGAGACTTATCAAATAGACTTTATGGATTAGATAACTTAAAAAAATTCTAATGAAAATTCAGAAGTATGGTTCTCAGCAATAGGAAGTGGTGGAAAGCTAAGAAGAGATGGATATGCTTCAGCAGATACAAGAGTAACAGGAGGACAATTTGGTATGGATACTAAATTTGGACAAACAACAACTCTTGGAGTGGCTATGAACTATTCATATGCAAAAGCTAACTTCAATAGATATGCTGGAAAATCAACTAGTGATATGGTAGGTCTTTCATTATATGGAAAACAAGATTTACCTTATGGATTTTATTCATCAGGTAGATTAGGACTGACTAATATCTCATCAAAGGTTGAAAGAGAATTATTGACAGCAACTGGAGATACAGTAACAGGAAAGATAAAACATCATGATAGAATGTTATCAGCTTATGTAGAATTAGGGAAGAAATTTGGATGGTTTACACCATTTATTGGATATTCTCAAGATTATTTAAGAAGAGGAAGTTTCAGTGAATCAGAAGCAGCTTGGGGAATAAGAGCAGATAAGAAAAACTATAGAGCAAGTAATTTCTTAGTTGGAGCAAGAGCAGAATATGTAGCTGACAAATACAAGTTACAAGCCTATGTGACACAAGCATTAAACACAGATAAAAGAGATCTGTCATATGAAGGAAATTTACAGGAACTAATGTAAATCAAAAAAATTCTATGGAGTAAAAACAAGCAAAAAAATACAACATGGGTAGGTCTTGGAGCATTTAGAGAAATAACTCCAGTATTTGGAGTATATGGAAATGTAGATTTCAGAGTAGAAGATAAAAAAATGGGCAGATTCTGTAATCTCAACAGGATTACAATATAGATTCTAATAAAATAGAGAGAATTTTTTTGAGAGAAATCTTAAGAAGATTCTCTTTTTTTGTTAAAAATTTTATAAATATGATAGAATATATTAAGAAAAAAATAATGAAAGGGGGCTTCCATGAAAAAAAGGAATAGGTTTAGGAATAGATGACTTTAGACAAATAATAAAGGAAGATTGTTACTATTTTGATAAAACAAACTGGATAGAAGAACTATTGAAAGATAGAAGTCAAACAAAATTATTTACTAGACCAAGAAGATTTGGAAAAAAACTTTAAATATGAGTACATTAAAGTATTTTTTTGATGTAAAAAAATGCTGAAGAAAATAGAAAAATTATTTAAAGATTTACATATAGAGAAATCAGAATATTTTTAAAGAACAAGGACAATATCCTGTAATATTTATCTCATTAAAAGATTTAAAGAAAAAAATACTTGGGAAGATGCCTTTTTTGAGTTAAAAAGCACTTTTTAAGAGAAGTTTATGAAGAACATAGTTATGTTAAAGAAAAGTTAAGTGATATAGAAAAAGAAGAGTATGATAAAAATTCTAATGAAAACAGAAGATGCTGAGTATGGAAGGGCATTGAGAAATTTAACAAAATATTTACATACATATTATCAAAAAGAAGTTGTACTATTAATAGATGAATATGATAATCCTTTAATAGTTGCAAATACATTTAATTACTATAAAGAAGCTATAAACTTTTTTTAGAGATTTCTTCAGTACAGCTTTTGAAAAACAAATCCATATTTAAAGATAGCTGTATTAACAGGTATAGTTCAAGTAGCAAAAGAAGGAATATTCTCTGGACTGAACAATGTAATAACTTATAATATTTTTAGAAAATAGATTTGAAACATTTTTTTGGCTTGAGTGAAGAAGAAGTAGAAGCAGCCTTAAAATATTTTTGAAATGGAATATCAAATAGAAGAAGTTAAGAAGTGGTATGATGGCTATAAGTTTGGAGGAAAAAGAAATATATAATCCATGGTCTATCTTAAATTACCTTAGAACAAAAAGAATTGAGAGCTTATTGGGTAAATACATCAGATAATGCCCTAATTTATGAGAACTTAAGTGTTGCTAATATGGATGTATTTAACTGTTTAGAAAAAAACTATTTGAAGGTAAAGAGATAAAAAGAAATAAGTCCATTTTTTTACTTTTTGAAGAATTGGAAAGATATAATGGAATATGGCAATTAATGGTCTATAATGGTTATCTAAAAATTAAATAAAAAAATTAGAAGATGATGAGTATTTATTGACTATACCAAACTATGAGATACAAACATTTTTTTCAAAAAAAGGCTTTTATAGATAAATATTTGATTGGTTCTAATTATTTCAATCCAATAATGCGAACTTTACTAGAAGGTAATATAGAAGAATTTGGAAGAATGTTAGAAGAGATATTTTTTTAATAAATACAAGTTTTCATGATTTAAAAAGCTGAAAGTGTATATCACACTTTTTTTACTAGGAATGTTAATCTGGTTGAGAGATAAGTATGAAGTTAAATCAAATGGAGAAAGAGGACAAGGCAGATATGATATCTTACTTTTTACCACTTGATAAGAAAAAAACCAGCTTTTTGTATTTGAATTTAAAGTATCAAAAGACAATAAAAAGGATTAGAAAGTAAAGCAGAAGAAGCCTTAAAACAAATAAAAAGAGAAACACTATGATGTAGGTATTAAGGAGTCAGGAATAGATAAAATCTATAGAATAGGACTAGCATTTAAAGGTAAAAAAAGTAAAAAAATAAAAATATGAACTAGCTTAATTGTTAGTATTGTAAATGGTATTGGTAGAAGAAATTTATCAATATCATTTTTTATAAATTAGAAAAAAATAGTCAGACACCGTCTGACCAATTAGATACTCAATTTCGCAGACAGTGTCTGCGGAATTCAAATTAAGTTGCTCACAATATTGTGATTTTTTTGGAGTTTTTTTAAAATAAATGTAATTTCATAAATACTAATAAGCAAATAAACTTTATGATAATAGAGGAACTTACTGAATATTTAAAAAAATTTATTTAAAAAAAGCCGTTACAAATTGAATAATAAAAAAATCATAAATTGCAACAGCTTTCCCTCTATTTTTTTAGTGTTTAATCTTTTATTCTTATGTCTATTCTAGGAGCAATACTACTACCAACCATTTTTCAGCATCTATCCTTTCTCTTTTAGAATCATGTTCATACCTTTCAAATAAGCCATAAAATATTTGTGCGGTCTTGGGGTAATTTGCTTCTAAATATTCAGCAGTTTTTTTAAATTTCTCAGCCATTTTCAGTTCTTCTTTTTCCTGCTGAAAGGATTAAATACCCCTCGTCTATTAAATACTGCAACCTGATAACTGTTAATCATCTCATCATCACCATATTTTTTTCAATCATTTCCCTTACTGCATCACAAGGTTCATATCCATCATCACTTAATGGAGAAAAAGAAAATAGTCTACCAAGTGTTGAAGTAAACAAACTCTCTTGATCGTTTTCTATTAATAATTCTCTGTATTTTTTTATCCATTTTTTCAAGATTAGTTTCATCTACTTTTTCCATTAAGTTCTGCTGGACAGAAATGTGCCTTCTGATATATCATATACATGTTGCGGAAATATGTTTCTTCTTTTTGATTTATCTTCGATCAATACATGATCTTTTTGAATACTCCAGCTACTAGTTGTGCTAGTATTTCTGGCGACTGTTTAATCATTTGATGAAAAACATTTTCATTTCTTTCCATTCTAGTAAATTCATAAAAAAATATTTCGATATGAAATATTCTGTTGCATTTCACTGGATTATCAATATATGTATCCTGAATTATCCTAATTAATTGCTTAAGATAATAACTTGTCATCTGATCAGTTTCTAAATGAGGCATCTTTTCAATCTCATCAAAACAATTAAAAAATTTTTTTCTGCAGTCAAAGGTTTTCTATAGTGTATTTGATTAATTTGATATAAATATAGGTCTAATGTGGAATATTTCTTACATTCTATTAATATCCATAAATCATTACATTCATCACAACGAATATAATTTTTTTCCAAAACTCCTTCTTTAATTAGTTCAGAAGCATTTGTTACTAATGGAATTTTTGTTTCAAAAGCTTCAATTCTATATACATTTGCCAATATATTCACTGAGTAGCCACTATTTGTTAAATCTTCAATAATAAATTTATAATCTATGCAGTTTTCACAATTAGAGCTTTTCAAATAATCAAGTGCAATTTGACCTGAAACTTGTATTCCTAACAAAAAGTTTAAATGTTGTATAATCCCAATTACCATCATTCCAATATTTTTGCTAGATAGCTACCTAAAGTTGAATATGGGTCATTAGTACATATTTTTTTGCTAATACTGATAAATCATAGCCTAAATTTTTTTAAATTCTAATAATTTTTTTCTTTTATTATGATTTCTTTAGCTTTCTCATTCTCATTGCGATTTAGTTCTCTATCGTAAGGAACAGGGTGTATTAGAGGATAATCAGGGCCATTTTTAAATAAATAAGCATATTCATATTCTGATGTATTAATATGTATTTTATCAAGAAGTCTTTCATATTCAACAATATTGTTTTTCAGACATTGACCAGTTAGAGGATACAAAAATACCTATGTCTATAAATAAGAGAACGTATTTCATTTTTTTAATTTGTATTGTTTCTTCATCAGACATTTGGGTTAATTCGTAAGAAAGTTGTTTAAAAATACTCTTTTCGGAGATCAATTGTTAAGTGACTTGATAATTCAAGTATTTTTTTCCAACGCTTTACTGAAAAAAATCCATATGTTTCATTAATAATTTCAGATATCCTAACTGTGTCTTTGTCATTTCCTCTATTGTTGTAGAATGTGATTTATAATGCTCACGATATTTTTGGTACTGATAAATTAGTAAATGTACCGTGATCAATTGCTGAAAATAAATATTCCCATGCATTATTATAATCAATTTTTGAAAGCTATTTTAGCTGCCTTAATCTTTTCTTCAGCACTCTGTAAAGGAGAGCAATTCATCCATGTACAAAATATCTTTTGCAAATATATCCTTAGGAGAATTAGATTTATATTCAAATTGTTGAGAATCTAATTTTAGTAACCATCTAAAAGCTAACCAAAAAAATTTTTTGTGTGATAAGCTGTTCAATCCCCATAAAATATCTATATAAGAATTTCTCTCAAAAAGAAAGTTATTTGATTGCTTCTGAAAGAGAGAGCAATCCTGTATTTTCAATCCATTCATGTTCAATTCTATTTATTACTACTATAGGAGAAATCTCACATAGTTCTTGTCCAGAATTTTTGATATATAAATCCACTGTTTTTTTCAGTTTTGATACATTTTTAAAAATGTTTTCAACTAAACTATTAAGAGATAATTGAGTTTCTTTATCATCATAGAATACCCCTTTTTATAAGTAAAGTTTTTTTAACATTCCTTTTCGTATTGTTTCTGACCAAAATAATTTTTTTCACCTTTAATCTGTGCAATAAATCTTTCATGGCTATCATAAGTAAATAAATTCTCAGATTCATTAATAACTTCAAATACAGTTGAAACAAATAAGTTCCAAATTTTTTTCATTAGTTAATACATTAAGATAACTCCAAATGTTTTCAGTACTTGCTAAATAATATGATACAAAAATCTCCACGTTTAACCATGTATAAAAATGGATCTTCTCCTTTTGTATATGGAAGAATCTCCTCAATAAACTTATCATATGAATTTTTCATATAAAGATTCAATGATTAACTTATCACCTTCAATTTCTTCCCAACTTCCTATAAGAAGACATGTCTTTTTTTGCTTTTTTCACTTATTCCAGTCATCCAAGCAGGAGTTTTTTTAAAAATTCTCCTTTAAATATCTGCTTTTTCATCTGGCTATATAGCCCATGTGTATCAGATAATAAAGAATACACTTTGTTGTATTCTAATCCTGCATCTTCTAAACATTTTGATATAGTATTGAGTGTCCTTGGTCGTAATTCTAAAAATATTATTAGTAAATACAGGGGTGTTTTTCATCAATTACAAAAATATTAGTATTGTCCTCAATGGCCACTATTTCATCAGCATAAAACCAAGGAATATAGATATTTCCTTTATTTTCCATTTTTTTGAAGTTTGTTCCAAGACTCTAAACTTTTTACAATATAGATAGGACGCTTCTCATTGAGTCTCCATAATTCATTAAGAATACAAAAAAATAGTTTCTTCTCTATTACGACCTCTTATAAATACTAATTCATTATATCTCAAAGTCTCAAATTTATTCTGAAAGTGTTCATCATCAATAATGAAAAACTCAATGCCAATAGATGGACAATGTGTACTTCTTCTAAGAGTGATATCCATTTTTTTCCTGAGGATATAATCGAAATTTGCTCGTGATTATAAATTGTAAGATCTTTTTGACATTTTATCAATACGATTCTGCAACTCTAAAAAAACTTTTTCCTGTTCATCTCTCCATTCTTTAAGAAAGTAGTGCTCATATTTTTTTGAGGGCTTATATATCTTAACTGTTCCAGTATAGCATATATGAGTCTCATTGTGTAGAATTCAGCAACTTCATAAGGGATCTTATATTTTTCGCATTAATTGCATAAGAGAGCTGTATAGTTTATCTTTCAAATCATAACCATCTTCATTTTTTTAAATCCTTTTGCAATTTTTTGATAGATTTTTTGATAGTACTGACTCCAGGTCTTTTAAAAAAATAAAAGCTTTTTTTCTTTCTCACTTTTTATAAAAAAAGTCTCCAGTTCCAACAATTAATTTATTCCATGTATAAGATTCTTTACATTTTTTTACTATGCTTTCTCCTGCTGAAATCAGTATATTTTGAGCTTCTGCAGTTCCAAGTGATGTAATAGCATCTAACAGTAATTTAAACATTTTTTTAACCACTCCTTTATTAACAGCTACAAGCATCTTATCAATATAATTTTTTTATTTAATTACAATCCAATTTCCATCACGTTTTGAACCAATTCTTTCTATTATTTTTCTTTTTCTTGCAAGGATTTAAATGCTCTTTCAATAGTTCTTTTTGTTACGCCAATTTTTTTCTGCAAGTTCAGCTGATGTAACACTTGTATTTTTCTATTAAAATCTCTATCACTTTCTTTTTCAGTTTTTATTTAAACCGACATTCAAACCGACATTCAAAACCGACATTTTTCGTTATTTATTTGCTCCAAAAACTTCTTTTTTTGAAAAGGAATAGTACAACGTATGTAGTTACTTTGAATTTCAAAAACTTCTTTTTCCGTATTTTTTTCTACGATTGTAGGAATACCATGTCCAGTATGTTCAGTAAGTCCCATATTTAAAAAAATTCTCATCAATGTGGTATTTCTAGGTTTACTGATTCCATCAAAGAATTGCTCTTTTGTCATTCCGTTAGGAAGACCTCCATGAGAAAGTATCTCAAGTCTATCACAAAACATTGAAATCTGTGGTTCTGTAACTGTCCAATCATTATGAACTAAAGCATTAAGAATTGCCTCATTAACACAATCAAAGTCAAATAAATATATATCTGTTCTTGGTCTGATTGTTGTATTAGAAATACAAATATTCTCAGCTTGTAATCTATTTTTTAATCTTTCCATAGGTTGTTAAAAATACAACCATAACCATAATCACTTCTTTCAGATATTGATGCTTTGTTTTTTTCCTTTAAATTTGACAAAAAAATAAAAGGAACATTATTTCTGTCTGACAATAATTCAGCAAGTAAATTATATTCTCCAGCATCATTTTTTTAAATTCAAATTTGATTCATAAGATTTGTCTTCTAAATGATATCCTTTTTCAGAATAATATATTTTTAAGTTCTCTAAATGATAAATCAGAAAAAAATTTGCTCTTTTCTTAAGCATATATTCAGTATCTATAAATTTTTTTCTCATATCTGATTTTAATTTGCTCAGAAGTCATCTCCTTACAAGTTGTACCTATTCTTATGGTACAGCCAGCAGAAGAAAAAAACCATATTTTTGGCAATAAATATGATTTTGTCCCTTCTTTATATTAATTGCAATAATTGTTTTTTTCCTTCATCAAACTTAAGTTCTGAAGTAATTTCATCTTGTGGGTTTGGTTCTATTTGAGCTGTTATGATATCAGATATTTTTTTCTAAGAACCTCGTCAATGTTATTCACACCAATTACAGTACCATCATCTTTTATACCAATAAGAATAGTTCCTCCACTACTATTTAGAAAAAGAAACTATTTCTTTTTGAAATTGTATCTGTGTATCTTTCTTTTTAATTCTAGTGTTTCTGATTCAATATATCTATTCATTATAGTCCTCCTTCAATATGATTATCATATCACATTTCTGACATTTATCAAATATAAACCGACATTTTATTGTCGTTTTTTTCTTAATGTATAATGTTTTGGAGTTAATATAGATTAAAAAGTTGAGACAATAAAATTTTTCCTGTTAAAAATTAAATCGCTCAAAATAACCATAAAAGGAAGTGATTTCATTGTCTCTATCTAATCTTATCAAAAAAATTTCTTAAATATTCAAGATGATAATATTTCTTTTTCCAGAAGGAGAATATTGTCAAGTTACTCAAAAAGGTAATTATCTAGTTAAAGTTTTTAAAGGATTTCTTAAGGCTGATTACTGCGCTTGCCCTAATTGTAATTCTAAAAAAATGTTGTTAAAAATGGGTCAAGACATCGTAAAATTAAATATATTCCTATTCAAAATTACAATGTTGAACTTGAGTTTACTATACAAAGACATATGTGTAGGGATTGTAGAAAAAAACTTTCTCTCCTTCCCACTAATATTGTCAGTGATAGCTCTAACATATCTAATAGTCTTAAGTATACTATTGCTCTTGAACTTAAAGAAAATATATCACTTACATCTATCGCTAAGAGATATAATATTTCTATTACTTCTGTACAAAGAATCATGGATAGCTGTTATTCTGATTTTTAAAGTTAATAGAGAACATTTACCAGAAGCTGTTTGTATTGATGAATTTAAGTCTTTTTAAAAAAATATTGATGGCGCTATATCCTTTATTTTTTTGCTGACTATCACAGTAAGAACATTATCGATATCGTGGAAGATAGAAGACTCCATTCTCTCACAGAATATTTTTTTAAGATTTTTCTTTAGAAGTTAGAAATAATACAAAATATATCTGCATGGATATGTACACTCCATACATTAGTCTAGTTAATTCTATCTTTCCTAATGTAAAAATAGTAATAGATAAATTTCATATAGTTAATCTTGTTAATAGAGCATTTAATCAAACTAGAATATCTATTATGAATTCCATTAAAGATGACTCATTAAAGAGAAAACTAAAAGCTATTTTTGGAAATCATTGTTAAAATATTATCCTAATCTTTGTCGAGTAAACTATTATTGTCAAAGTTTTTAAGCGCAAACTTAGTAGCAAAGATAAAGTAGATTATCTACTAGATAAATGTCCTGAATTAGATGCTAACTTTAATGTACATCAAGATATTATTCAAGCAATAAAACATAATAACTTTAAAAGATTTGAAGAAATAGTAAAAAAGAGAATTTTTTAAGTTTTTTTATTCTCAAAAATTCTCTTAATTATGTCAAGTCATAGTCTAAACTTTTTTTATCAACACTATTTGACAAATAACCAGATTTTTAAAAATAAATGGTTTACTCAATATTTATGCTTGTGGTGATGGATGTGGTGTGACAAGATTGTTAGCACAAAGCAAGTAGCAAATGGGTTATTTTTTTAGGGCATAAAAATTTATCTTGTTAATTATCTAGTTTGGGGATATAATCATCTAATTCTGAAACAGCCTGTACTTTTTATGATAGCTTTAACTATTTGTTCTATTTCAGAGTTGATTTCATAATCAGCAGGTACAATAAAAATTAACTCTTTTATGTTTTTAACAACAATTCAGCAGAAGTTTTTTTCCGTTTTTCTTCATTGTATACAGCAATAGATTTTTCCACCATAAGAATTTACTAATTTCATACAAGGAACATCAGTTAACCCATCACCAATATATATCATATTTCTAAATGGGATTCTTCTTTGGTTTTCTGGAGTATAATTATTTAATTTTTTTCTGCACTAGAGCTATCAATTTTTTTAAAACTCCTTTATTTATTCTAAATAAAAAAACTGTGTTTTTTTGCAGTATAGTTAATTGCAAACTTAGGGCCATATAATAGAATTGGTATAGTCATACATAAATTCACAAGCATATATTTTTTTAAAATATTTTTGCAATAGAAGTACCTTCTGATAATTTCCTTTATACCAGATGAAACTATGTAGTGTTCAATTCTAACGCCTTTTTGAATTTCCATATTTATTTATTCTATCAAACCAACTCTCAACTCCAGAAAAAAATTCTACACCTTCTCCTAATTTGTTGAAATCTTCTTTTTTTATAGAGATTTTATTTTTCTCTAGCTTTATCAACCATCTTATACATATATGCTAATATATTATCCATTTCTTCACTATCAGTTAAATCTTTAACTTCTTTCCAAAATTCAGAAGATTTCATATTTATTTTAGGAATAAAACCATATTCCTGCATATCACGAGTACATAAAGTTTTTATCAAAATCATATATTAAAAGCTACAATAGGCTTTTTCATAATATCCCCTTAAACACTTAAAAAGAATGTCCTAATTCTCTTTTTTTATAATTTTTATCAAACAGTATTTAAAAACACAATATTGTTAATTTTTATTTGTGAATCAGTATAGAAATTCTCAAGGTAAGAAACTTTTAAAAAAATTAAGATTTATCCCAATCTTTACAAGAGTATAAAGTAAATCCACTATACCTGACTCACTACTAGAGAATCCTTTTTTTATCTAAAGTATGTTTGAAAAAAATCTTTAATAATAGAATCGAGAACATCTTCATAGTTATTTGGTTCTTTAATAATAGAATCGAGAATATTTGGTAAATTATATAAAAGTTTTAATAATCTATAAGCAGCAGAAAATCCCAAACTCTTTTCCAATATAGTTAAGTCAGAAGATAATTTATATTTTTTTAATTGAATTCAACCAGCTATTGAAAAAAATTTGATATTTTCAGAAATAATACTGGTATCATCATTTTTTTAGAAAAAAACTTTCTAAATATATATTCTTTAGGGGAAAGTTCCCGCATAAAATTACCTCTTTCAATATCATAATTATCTTGATCCTTATCATCTGTTACATGTTTAATTAATTCATCAATTAGACGAGCCTGAGAAACTACTCCTTCAGGTGAAAATTCATCTTTAAATCCTAACATTTTGATTCTACCATTCATTTTTGATAACTCATTTGTATTGAGTTCTCTCATTACTTTTATTACAAAATTTTTTTCTACTGTTCTTGCTTTTGATACTCCATATAAATCATATATCAAAGATTTTTGAGACAGGTTTTTGATTTCCATTAATTATGGAGAATAAATATGCATCTCTTGCAGGATCAGTATCAAAAAAATAAATTCCACAAATAATTCAAATTTTTTTCAATTAATCCAGATTTTTTTAATACCTTCAATTCTATGCTGACCATCAATTATAGAACAATATATATCATCATCAGGAATTTCAATAGTTTGATTTTTCAGTATCAATCTTAAATTTATCACTAGGAGCAGATAGTATAATAGGAGTGGGAAACATAGCATCTTTAGTTGAACAATAATCTGCTATAGCATAAACTCTATTTATTTCAAGTTTTCTTTGAATACCCTTATATTCTTTTTATATGATTATCATTATATGCTTTTTCTAGTATTAGTAGCTGAAATTTTTAGCTACAATTGTAGCTTGCAATTTTACAAGATACATAGTACCTATGGGCTGATTAATTTCAATATATTTAACTGAATTACTCATCAATCCTTTCCTCCTCATTAGTAAATTCTGTATTCTTGCCATTATAAGCTGAAATCTCTCTGCGAATATTAGAATGTAATGTTTCACATATTTTGTCATACTCACATAGCAAAATCAGATAAAATATCCAAATCAGTTGATTCTAAGATTTTTCTTTTCAGAATAGAGCCTATTGAGTAATTCAAGTAGTTTTTTTCTTTGTTTTCACTTGAAAATGAAAGATATGCTTTTTTTGTTTTACTTCTTCTTCTGACTGTATATTTTTTTAGAGAAATTTTCTTTAATTCAAATGTTTTTAATATGAGCATCAATATAAGAAAAAAACTTTTTTTATATTTTACACATTCTCTAGAAGTAGTTACCATTCTTGTTAATACTTCATTACTATTTTTCTCCCATCTCTTGTTTAATGACTATATCTATATCTTTATTTAACTGCTTCAATTGTCCTAAAAAAACCATTATGACCAGAATAATTATTATAAAAAAATAGATTCTGGCATTACTTTCAAAGTCAGCTAGAACTGATATATACTCATTTATTTTTATTTCTTCTTGAACATCCTTTACACTTATTATTACCATGCAAGATATAAATAAAGCTGGGAGAGAAGCAAAAGAAAGAGAATTAGTTATAAAATTATATATATTATTTTTCTTTGTTTTTCAAAAATATGTCAAGAGTGCTGCAGAAACTATTATGAATAAAAAAAGAGTATATGAGATAAAAACCAATTTACTCTATTTTTTTCATTTACAATTACCTCCATCAAATTATTTAGATATAAAAAAAGTTTAAATTCTACTCTATTTTTTTAGTTATATATTACTCATAGTTGATTATAAAAAAAGATAATTAAAATACTATAGCTTCTTGTATATAATATAGTTGAATAGAATATAAAAAAATCGTAATAGTAAAAAAATTTCTGTTAAAATCTTATTCCCACTCAATAGTTGCAGGTGGTTTTAGATGAAATGTCATAAGTCAATCTGTTAATTCCTTTAACTTCATTTAGAATTCTATTAGAAACTTTTTCTAAGAAATCATAAGGTAGATGTGACCAAGTTGCAGTCATAAAATCTATAGTGTTAGCAGATCTTAAAACAGCAGTATATTCATAAGTTCTTTCATCTCCCATAACTCCAACAGATTTTTACAGGAAGTAAAACAACAAAAGGCTTGGCTAACTTTGTTATATAAATCAGCCTTTCTTAATTCTTCTATAAATATTGCATCAGCTTCTCTTAGGATATCAGCTTTTTCTTTAGTAACTTCTCCTAAGATTCTGATTCCTAAACCAGGTCCTGGGAATGGATGTCTATCAACCATATAATCAGGGATACCTAATTCTCTACCAACTTTTCTAACTTCATCTTTAAATAATTCTCTTAAAGGTTCAAGTAATTCAAATTTTAAATCTTCTGGAAGACCTCCAACATTGTGATGAGATTTTATAGTAACAGATGGCCCTTTAACAGAAACAGATTCAATAACATCTGGATATATAGTACCTTGTGCTAAGAATTCAGCACCTTCAATTTTTTTAGCTTCTTCATTGAATACTTCAACGAATTCTTTTCCTATAATTTTTCTTTTTGTTTCTGGATCAGTTACTCCAGCAAGTTTAGATAAAAATCTTTCTTCAGCATTTACGCACTTAATATTCATATCGAAGTTTTTTTAGCATAAACTTCCATAACTTGTTTAGCTTCATCTTTTCTAAGTAGACCTGTGTCAACGAAGATACAAGTTAATTGTCTACCTATTGCTTTATTTATAAGTGCAGCAGCGACAGATGAGTCAACTCCACCAGATAATCCTAAGATAACTTGTTTATTTCCAACTGTTTCTTTTTATTTGTTTTTACAGTTGATTCAATATAGTTTTCCATAGACCAGTTTTTGTTCAGCCTTAGCTATTCCAAAAAAACAAAGTTCTTTAACATATCAAAACCATGTTGAGAGTGAGTAACTTCAGGGTGATATTGGAAAGCATAGATATTCTTATCTTTATTTTTCAATAGCTGCTATTGAAGAATCAGTATGAGCTATAATCTTGAAGTTAGGAGCCATTTCAGTAACATGATCCCCATGGCTCATCCAAACAGTTGTTTTATTTGGAATATTTTTTTGTATAGACAATTGTCTTTATCATCAAGCTCTAATTCAGCCTTACCAAATTCTTGTTTATCTGCTCTTGCAACTTTTTCCACCATGTAAATGAGTTATAAGTTGCATTCCATAGCAAAAGCCCTAAAATTGGGATATTTTTGTTCAAATAATTTTATATCCAAGCTTGGAGCACCTTCAGTATAAACAGAAGCAGGACCACCAGAAAGTATAATTCCTTTTGGCTCTCTAGCTAAAATTTTTATCAACATCTTCATGAAAGGGAACAACTTCAGCATAAACTCCCATTTCTCTGACTCTTCTTGCAATCAGTTGATTATATTGAGAACCAAAGTCAAGTATAATAATTCCACCTTTTTTTCATTATAAAACCTCCACTATTAAATTATATTATTATATCATATTTTTCTTTATAAAAAAACGAAGATTAAAGAAGAATTTTTATCTAAAGGTAATTTAGGTACATAATGGGTTCCATTTTTCAATGAAATATTTAGTATCATTTTCATCTTTTTGAGTCAATAAGTTTTACTATATCTTTAGCTTCTCCTAAAACTATAACTGCTCTAGTTTCATAATCTTCAGGAAGTTCTAGAACTTCTTTAAAAAAATATTTTTATTGTATGACATAACTATACAAGCTCCATAACCAAGTTCATTAGCAAGTAAAACAATGTTTTTGAGAAGCAATACCTACATCAAAAATATTGTAAAAAAATCAGGAATATTAGTATCTTTTTTTACTGAAATTAATATATAGGCTCTAGGTCTTTCTTCAAGTGTAGGCTTATCTTCAAGTTTTTAATAGACCTCCCAAAGAAACAGAAGAAAAAAAGTTTTTTTACATTTTTCATCATCTACAGTGTAAGAATATCTTAAAAAAATTGTGAATTCTTAGCTGAAGAAGAATATCTAGCTCCTTCTAGAATTTTTTTAAAATTTCTTCTTTTGAGATTTTTTTATCAGTAAATTTTTCTGTGTGAACGAGTATTTTTTTATTTTTTTCAATCATAACAATAACCTCCCAAACAATGAACTTAATAATAAAATTATATTAGAATTTCGATATTTTTTTACAAGAAAAAAAGGAGTCATAAAACTCCTTTTTACTTTTCTGAGTTGATTTTTAATTAAAGAGAATTTACTAAAGAATTAACTTTTTGCTGCTAATCTAGCTTTCTTTCTAGAAGCAGTATTTTTCTTTTAAAAATTCCTTTGCTAACTGCTTTATCTAATTCTTTGTATGCAACTGATAAAGCTGTTTTTTTGCAGCTTCAACATCTTTAAGTTCTAATGTAGCTAAAACTTTTTTTAGCCATAGTTTTAACTCTAGTTTTAACTGCTTGATTTCTAACTCTATTTCTTTCTGCTACTAATACTCTCTTTTTAGCTGATTTTTGAATTTGCCATTTAAAAAAACCTCCAAATGATTTTTTTATACCTATTAAAAAAATAACATAATTAAATTAATATTCAATTAAGCTTCAAAGAGACACATATTTTACAATGGACCGCTATTATTATACTATGTTTTTTTGTTAAATACAAGTAAAAAAATTTATTAATTAATAAAAAAATCTATTTTTAAATTGTTTTCATATCAGTATAAAATTTATCACTTAAATAGTAATACCTTTTCCGTGTATTCATCAGCTTGACCAGCATTATGAACTTCAGAAATTTCTTTAAAGATAAGCTCTAAGTTTTCCATAACTTCAGCTACAACTTCAGGATCCTTTCCATTTAAATTTCTAGCAACAACATTTTCTTCCATTTTTTTAAATTGCTACTAACATTGATATTTTTTTGTTCTTGAATAAATCTGTTAATATTATTTATTACATCTCTAACTTCTGGTTTCATTAAACTCCTCCTAAAAATAATTTTTAATAATCTTATTATACTATATTTTTATTAATTTTTGAAAAAAATTAATTGTAATTTAGTATATAATAAAATATAATTGAGAAAAAAATGAGAAAGAAAAGGTGAAATATGAAAAAAATAGCAGTATTTCTATTTGAGGGTGCAGAACTTTTTGAGATAGCAAGTTTTACAGATATCTTTGGTTGGAATAAGGTAGTTGGCTTAAAAGAATTTAGAGATATAAAGGTGGAAACAATTTCATATAAAGAAGAGATTAAATGTACTTGGGGAGGAACTTTAAAAGCAGAAAAAGCTTCTTACAGAAAATAATGTAGAAGAGATTTTTCTCTTATGATGCCCTAGTTATACCAGGTGGTTTTGGTGGAGCCAATTTCTTTAAGGATAAGGAAAAATAAAAATATTTAAAAAAATTAGTTAAATATTTTTTTATGAGAATAATAAAATTATTGTGGCTATTTGTACAGCTGTTATCAATTTAGTAGAAACAAGAGAAATAAAAAAATAAGAAGGTGACAACCTATCTTTTTAGATAATAAAAAGATATTTTAATCAATTAAAAAAATATGATGTTATTGCTGATGAAGAAGAAATTGTTGTAGATGAAAAATCTATTTACTTGTTCAGGGCCAGCTAATGCTCTAGACTTATCGCTATTAATTTTTGGAGAAATTGACATCTAAAGAAAAATGTTGAAATAGTGAAGAAAAAAATATGTTTTTTTAAAATAGCTATTTTTCTTTTTACAAAATATATGATATGCTAAGAGTACAAACTAAAAAAAGAGGTGGTATAATGAAAATAGGTGAAAACAAAGTTGTAGCATTGGATTATAAAAGTGTATGATGCAGATACAAAGGAATTACTTGAAGATACAGCTGAATTAGGTCCTTATTATTATATTCAAGGTATGGGCTTATTTCTACCAAAAAAATAGAGGCAGCATTAGATAGCAGATCAAAAGGATATAAAAACAACAATTGAAATACCTATGGAAGAAGCTTATGGAGACTATGATGAAGAATTAGTTGAAGAGTTAACAAAGGCTGATTTCGCAGATTTTGAAGATATCTATGAAGGAATGGAATTCGTAGTAGAACTAGAAGATGGAAGTGAAATGGTAGCTGTTATAACAGAAATTGATGGAGATAAAGTTTATACAGATTCTAACCATCCATTCTCTGGAAGAAACTTGTTATTTGAAGTAGAAGTTGCTGATGTAAGAGAAGCTACTGATGAAGAATTAGATCATGGTCATGTTCATGAATACGAAAATGAGGAGTAATATAGTATGAAAATAGCATTAGGTGCAGATCACGGTGGATTTGAATTAAAAGAAAAAAATAAAAACAACATCTAAGCAAAAAAAGAAGGAATAGAAGTTATAGATTTTTGGAACTAACAGTACAGAAAGTGTAGATTATCCAAAATATGGTCATTTGGTTGCAAATAGTGTAGTTAATAAAGAAGTTGACTTTGGTATCTTAGTTTGTGGAACTGGTATAGGAATTTCTATAGCAGCTAACAAAATTAAAGGCATAAGAGCTGCAAACTGTACAAATACAACTATGGCAAAATTAACTAGACAACATAATGATGCAAATATTTTTAGCTTTAGGTGCTAGAATAGTTGGAGATGTTTTAGCTTTTAGATATAGTTGATGAATTTTTTTAGCTGCTTCTTTTTGAAGGTGGAAGACATCAAAAGAGAATAGATGAAATAGAAGCTTGTAATTTATTTTTAAATTTTAAGTAGGTGATAAGATGGCAACATTATTTACAAAGATTATAAATAGAGAAATTCCTGCAGATATAGTGTATGAAGATGATGATGTAATTGCTTTTTAAAGATATAGCACCAGTTGCACCTATTCATGTACTTGTTGTACCTAAAAAAAGAAATTCCAACTATCAATGATATAAGTGATGAAGATGCTTTTGCTAATTGGAAAAAGTATATAGAGTAATAGGAAAAATTGGTAAAAAGAATTTGGAATTGACAAAGATGGTTATAGAGTTGTTTCTAATTGCAATGAACATGGAGGACAAACAGTATTTCATATCCATTTCCATTTGATAGGTGGAAAACAATTAGGAACTATGGTTTAGGAGAAGAAATGAAAAAAATATTAATATTAATGGTAATGGTTTTAGGCTTAGTGGCATGTGGAGAAAAAAATTTCCATACACAAGTCAAAGTACTAAAGAAAAAAATGATAAAAAGAAGTAAAAAGTAGCTATGGAAAAAGCAGAAGAAACAAGAAGCGAGAAGGATGCTCAAGTGCTTCTAGAAAAAAATGGGCGAAATAATAAAAAAATCTCAACTGAATTAGAAAAAAAGAAGTTCAGAGGGAGATGAAAAAAAGCCAAAGAAGAATTAGAGAAGTGGGAGAAACTGATAAAAAGAAATAGGACCACAATAATTTAAAGAGAAAAAGTGTAGTTATTGCTATTAGCTACACTTTTTTTATGTTCTAATATTTTTCTAACTTCCTAACACTGTTAGAATATGTTAGAATATGTTAGAAAAATAATTTATGCTATAATAAAATATAAAAAAATATAGAGGTGATAATATGAAGCCAATAATTGCAATAGTAGGAAGACCCAATGTTGGAAAATCTACTCTTTTCAATAATTTAATTGGAGATAAGATAGCTATAGTGGACGACCCTACCTGGAGTAACAAGAGATAGATTATATAGAGATACAGAGTGGAGTGGTTCAGAATTTGTAATAGTGGATACAGGAGGACTAGAACCAAGAAACAACGATTTCTTAATGACTAAAAATAAAAAGAACAAGCAGAAGTTGCCATGAATGAAGCAGATGTTATTTTTGTTTGTTGTAGATGGAAAAAGCAGGACTGAATCCTTTGGATGATGAGATAGCATACATACTAAGAAAGAAAAAAATAAACCTGTTATCTTGTGTGTAAATAAGATAGATAATTATTTTTGAACAACAAGATGATATTTACGATTTCTATGGGCTAGGTTTTGAATACCTTGTTCCTATATCAGGGGAACATAAAGTAAACTTAGGGGATATGCTAGATATAGTTGTTGAAATTATAGGGAGAATGGATTTCCCTGAAGAAGATGAAGATATTTTTAAAATTGGCTGTTATAGGAAAACCTAATGCTGGAAAAATCTTCATTGGTTAATAAACTTTCAGGTTCAGAAAGAACAATAGTAAGTGATATTGCAGGAACAACAAGAGATGCTATAGATACTTTAATTGAATACAAAGACAATAAATATATGATAATAGATACAGCTGGTATAAGAAGAAAATCTAAGGTTGAAGAAAGCTTTAGAATACTATTCTGTGTTGAGAGCATTAAAAAAAGTATAAAAAGAGCAGATGTATGTATCTTAATGTTGGATGCTAAAGAAGGTCTAACAGAACAAGACAAGAGAATAGCAGGAATAGCTGCTGAAGAATTGAAACCTATAATAGTTGTAATGAACAAGTGGGATTTGGTAGAAAATAAAAAAATAATGTAACTATGAAAAAAATGAAAGAAGAATTGTATGCTGAGCTACCATTCTTATCTTATGCTCCTATAGAGTTTATTTCAGCTTTAACAGGACAAAGAACTACAAATCTTCTTGAAATATCTGATAGAATTTATGAAGAATATACTAAGAGAATTTCAACAGGACTTTTTAAATACTGTATTAAAAGATGCTATTTTAATGAATAACCCACCAACAAGAAAAGGGTAGATTAATTAAAAATCAATTATGCAACTCAAGTTTCTGTTGCACCACCAAAATTTGTTTTTATTCTGTAACTATCCAGAACTTATACATTTCTCTTATGCAAGATATATAGAAAATAAATTTAGAGAAGCATTTGGTTTCGATGGAAGTCCAATAATGATAAGCTTTGAAGCTAAAAAGCAAAGATTTATAAATATGAGATAGTAAAAAAACAGCTCATTGCTAGCTAGATTTCTTAACGATAAAAATCAAGAGTTCGCTGTAAATTCGACCAACTCACTACGTTCAGACACGTCGAGATTTACTCGGCTCACTCTATTTGATTTTTTTATCTAAAAATTTAGATGCAAGTTCACTTGTTTTTTTACTATACTCCAACTCTATAAAGCTAATTATATAAAAGCTTCAATTCTTATCATAAAAAAATTTTTTTAAAAATTTTTTTAAAAAAACTTTTAAAAAAACTTTTTAAACTTTTTTTCTAGGGGGTCTCGTCTAAAGGTTATAGATAATAAAAATTTTTTTCTCCCCCAGAAAGAAAAAAGACCCTTCTCTTAAATGAGAAGGGTAATTTCCCATAATAATAATGAAAAAAATAATAGATATG
>BNJS01003944.1_pt1 | contig 66281 bp, 88 predicted proteins | sample 8540461 | NCBI WGS metagenome assembly BNJS01 (sample SAMD00202454, study PRJDB9452) | human saliva metagenome | isolation source: human saliva | place: Japan
GCAGGAAAAAGGGATCACGAGTCCTTAAACGCGCCAAAATATATTGACCGTATAAAAATTGTTAAAGATATGAAATTTGGAACATACCCTGGTGGGTACCGGTAAATTACTGCCGTTTCAAATATAAAGAGGAAAAATGAAAAAATATGTTGTTGCTCTTAAGGACGAAAATCGTCTTAAGTATTTCTTCAATGCCCTAGGGGAGCGCAGATTTCGATATATATGGGAGTAGATGGGCGTGCTTTACCTACTCTGGGAAAAGTCCTGAATTTGATGCTGTCTATTTTGAGAAAAGAAAAAGGCCGTCTAGCCCGTCCTGGAAGTAGGATGCGCCTTGAGCCATACTTACGTGTGGCGTGATTTTCTAGAAAGCGGGGAAGAATGGGCGCTTGTTGCTGAAGATGATGCGTTGATCCACCCCTCCATTGATGAAATTGTCTCTCGAGTTATTGAAAAAACCCGCAGCATTGGTGTGGTGAATTTTGCGGATGGCTGGTCCACCCAGATGGGTCGTATGAACCCCCGCACTCCTTACCCCCGGTTGTCGTTGTTTTCTCCGTTTATTTGGGGCCGTCACCGTTTAGGGTACTGCGCTGGTGATTGGACTGCCTGTACAGGACTGTATCTGATCTCTCGGTCGGCGGCGCAGAAAATTATTGAGCAGATTGATGCGCGCGGCTCACAATACTGGCTAGCAGATGATTGGCCCCTTTTCGCCGCTGATTTTGGGGTGGATATTAAGGTTATGCAACCAGGGCTGTGCGGCTGGACGGAAATAGTCTTATTGAGGAAGATGGAACACACTTTGTGTACCGTAAAGCAAACCAGGCAAAAATCAGCCGCTCCTTTAATAAGCTGCGGATTTACGCAGCCCCCAAAGCTCGCTTGAAGAATGCACAAAACATCGTCAAATCGACTCTCTGGCAGATACGGAAGAAACGCAGAGTTCTCAAGTAACTACCCGCACCAGTGAGCGGCGTCCTTCGACCTAGATCTGCAACCTTCCGTAGAATAGATAGGGTGAGAGAAAATCTGAGCGATAAACCCCGCTGGGTCCCAAGAAATCCGCGACCTTGCCGCGCAGCTGGGCATTCGCCCTACAAAGACCCTGGGGCAGAACTTCGTGATTGACCCAAATACTATTCGTCGCATCGTTGCCGCAGCAGATATTACCGACGACGAAACCGTGCTCGAAAAGTCGGTCCCGGACTTGGCTCTCTCACTCTGGGGTTGGCAGATGCCGCGCGCCAGGTTGTTGCGGTCGAAATCGATCCGCCATTGGCGCAGCAACTACCGCATACTATCGCCAAATTCCGCCCCGACAGGCACAAAACGTTAATGTGGTGCTTATGGACGCCCTCAAAGGTGACTGAGCTTCCCCCACGCCGGATGCGCTGGTCGCTAACCTACCCTATAACGTTGCGGTTCCGGTGCTTCTGCACCTTTCGCGCAGTTCCCGAGCATCCGCCACGCCCTGGTGATGGTGCAGGATGAGGGTTGCCGATCGTCTGGCGGCAAAACCCGGATCCAAGATTTTACAGGGTTCTTCGGTGAAAGCAAGCTGGTATGCTGAGGCCTTTAAAGCGGGAGTTATCGGTAAAAACGTATTCTGGCCCGCCCCGAAAAATTAACTCCGGGCTTGTGAGGGATTCAGGATGCGCCCGCAGCCGCTCGCCGATATTGACCGCGACGAAGTCTTTACCGTGATTGACGCGGCCTTTCGCTCAACGGCGGAAGACCCTGCAGGCCGCGCTTGCCTCGTGGGCTGGTTCCGGTGCTCGTGCCGAAGCAATCCTGACCGAGGCGGGCATTACTCCTACTGAGCGTGGCGAAAAGTTAGATATTCACGGGTATATTCGGATTGCCCAGGCGGCGCATCGGGTGCCAGCTTTTAGTGGCGGATGAAAGCTAAGACCGGGAAACCGGAGATGGATAAAGAATGCATGTTCTAGAAACTCGGGCAAAGCGCCCGGCAAAGTAAATCTCTATCTTGCCGTGGGAATCCCCGCGAGGACGGCTACCATCCGCTCGCCGCTCTTTCTTCGGTCAGTATCTGCGAAACCGTAACCGCACGCGACGGTCAGGAACAGGGAATTACCCTGAGCCTGGATATTGTTCGGAGTCCCTGGTCGATCAGCGGCACCGTGCCGGAGAATTTGATCCAGCCGAGGTGCCGTTGGACGAGTCGAACCTGGCGCATCGTGCAGCCGTCTCTATGGTGCAGGCGCACGGGCTCACCGTAAACGATCTGAACCTGCACCTGCATATCGATAAAGCCGTTCCCGTGGCCGGGGGCATGGCGGGTGGCTCGGCAGATGCCGCCGCCGCGCTTCTTGCCGTCGACCAGTATCTCTACGAGAGCGGCTGACCGAACGTACCCTCGAGCTCGAAGAGCTGCTTGCCCTAGCTGCGCCTTTGGGTGCTGACGTGCCTTCGTGGCTGCGTGCCGCGTTTCCTGCTAGAGGCGGGTTAGCCGTGGGAGGGCACCGGAACCGAGCTGCGCATCGTGGAGCTGCCTGAAGACATGATTCCCGCTCGATATTGTGTTGGTCGCCGCCTCAGAGGGACTCTCGACCCCGCAGGTATTTAGCGAGCTTGATGAGGGACGCGCCGCCGGGCGTTACCCCGAAGCTGGTGAGCTGCAGGTTCCTTCGGGGCTGCTGCACGCGACCCAGACGGAAGCGCCGATTGCGCGCATCCACGAAAGTGCAGGCAGCTTCGCAACGATTTGCAGGGACCAGCCGTGACCCTAGCACCCGATCTTGAAACTGTTTTGACCATGGATAATGAGAGCATGGTTGAGGCGTTTGTCTCGGGTCAGGGCCTACCGTAGCTGTTCTTGCGGAGGATGCGCCCGCAGCCGATGAACTCGCCGCAGCACTTCGCCGCCGAGGCCGTCACGCGATAGCCACACAAACCCCCGCGATGCTCTAATTCCCCTGAATAGTCACCTTACTCCTCGTAATAGGCGCAGTATCTAAACGTAGCTGCTTCGGAATACGTTTGAGGATGCGTGGTACTGAAGAATACCCTCCAGCGCCCCAAGATTTCCGGCCCGTCAGATACGCCGCCCGGGAAAACGAGTCGTAGGGCTTATAAGTTTGGGAGCTCTGCCGCAGAATCTCCAGGATGGACGCCTTTGTGCTGGGACCGCGCATTCCATGCTGCCGATAGTGCTCCACAGCAGTACCTTTGTATTTTTGGTAGGCGCGCTGCCGATGAAAAATGCGTTTAGGTTTATCCGCAGAATATAGTGCGAAGCGGCCCATGCGTAAGCGCCGCCGGAACGCCTGCAAGCTGCACACGCCAGGCAAAAAATCGGTCTCTTCGAACTCTTTATATGAAGAATCCATACCCCCAGCCTCAAGATATACGCGGCGAGGAATCGAAAAATTACCCCGCAACGGCGTCGGCAGAAAACCAGCATAGGGGTGAGCTCATCGTCGTAGAAAACCCCTAGCGCGATGCTCAGAGTCTTCTGATCATCGCCGGGTTCAAGACCGTAAGCCCGCGTGAACTTTCGGAGTATTGACCCTGATCATGCAAAGCAGAGACCCGCTTGCTATGACAGGGGATATAGGTTTTGCACGTACAGATGCGAAACCACCAGTCAGGTTCTACAAGATCATCACCATCGCAGAAGATAGGACATCACCCGCGGCTTGTACCGCCCCATATTGCGGGCGTGGCTGGCTCCGCCACGCTGGGATGCATCTATTACCCGCAGGGATAGGGGCACTGTAGCTCGACCACGGTGCTGGTATCTGTCGGTACCTGCCGTCATCGCAAAATGAGCACCCCAAAACTAGGGTTACCGGTTTGGGCTGCGAGGGCATCAAGCTGCTGCGTAATGTAGTTGGCGCCGTTATACACCGGAATGATGACGGATGCCGCTACGGGCTCGGGGCGAGTCACGACCGGTCTCCTTTCACTTGCTCGGCTACACGGGTACGAGTTCCTTCGGCATCAAGGTCACGGATGCGCCGCGCCGGAACGCCCGCTACACGCCATGAGGCGCACAATCGTGCACCACCACGGCACCGGCGGCAATCACGCATCCTTCGCCGATCGTAACCCCGGCGGTAATGACAGCGTTTTGCCCCACCCACGTGCCGTTTTTGATGTGTACGGGACGAGTAATATTTGCTCCCGCGCGCTGAGCGGCGGAAACCAATTCTCGCGGTGTCGGCAAAATGGTGACGCGGCCCCAGAAAAACATTATTTCCCAGAGTCGTATGCGCGCCCACCAAAAGTTTCTTTATTGACAAAACACTCGTGCCCATTACGACCTTAGGCATAATAGTGGAACTAGGATCGCATATGTTCGGCACCAAAAGTACATGCCATTTTGGTGAGTTCACGTCGTTTTTGCGCATTCGTGCGTTCTCGCCGCATAAGATGCAGGCGGTATTTCAAATCTTTGAGTTTCTGAACCATGAGAATTCGTGTGAGTGATGAGTGTGACCTATGCGGCTCTACCCCCGTGGCGAGCCCGTCTGAAGATATTGTAGCCTCACCTGCATGGGCGGTGGTCAGCGGAGTGTTTTTGGTAGGGGAGAATGCGAGAGTGTTTTTCTTTATACGGATCAGTTTATGCACATCCGCAGAAAAACACTCCCGGAGTATGATGCACTGAGTATTGCCTCCGTGTCTCTCAATAGTCTGTGATATAAAAACCCACTCCGTCATGGTGATTACCAAGTATCCCGGACGATACCTAAAAACGTATATACTACGTGGTATATCGCGCGGTGTGATGACGCATTTTGCATAGTTCAGGTCAAAAAGTACGCGCGACCTATTCCCGCTCGAACTCGCACTGAAATGAATACCCGCATGCCCCACGACGTGGGATATTATCGTAGGCGTTCCCGAAGAGCGCCGGGTGGGCGCCCATCCATGAGATGGCGCGCCTGATGGCATCGATGCTCTGGACGCGCATCGTCACTGACCCGAGCGCATCGCTCAAACCCGCTACCAAAAATTCTGGGGCGCCTACCGCGTATTCCCGGCGGAGGACGTACCGCCCTTGTTATCGCCAGCGACCCTGGACAGCTTTACGCTATCGCGCCTGCGCGCCGCTCGCCGCACGACGCTATGCTGGGGTTTACGGGTGGGTTATCGATAGTTTCTGGGATGACCGCATTCCCGCCATCGCCACCAACGGAACCCTATAACACCGTTTTTGTGGCGGACCGCGACGACGTGCACGATTGGCGCAGCGCCGGGGTTAAAAACGTGCGGGTGCTTCCCTGGGGTGCAGACGTGTGGAGTAGATTCGATGAGCATCTGGAGCATCCGAAAACCACCGATATACTTCGTGTGGGGCGCCAACCCTCCGCCTATGACGACGATGAACGCACCGCAGAACTTGCCCGGCAAGTGGGAATAACCTTCGCGGGGCGCCCGCCGTTCGGCGTAACCGATCAAGAATCCATCGAGTCTTTGCAGAGAGCACTCGCGGACGCCAAGTTTGTACTGGCTTTTAGTACTTTGGTGAGCCCCGCATCGTACACGCACCCAAACAAGGAGTACATTACCGGGCGCTGGACGGACGGCGCTCTCGCCCACGGGCGACCGTGGTGGGGCAGGTGCCTAAAACCGAAAGCACGCGCGAGATACTGCGGGATGGAGCGACCGTCGATGTCTGACCCGCAGGATGCTCGCGCCGGGCTGGATGCGGTGGCTCGGCTTGTGAGCGAATGGACGCCCGAGCAGAGCCGGAAACCAGGTGCGTATGGCGCTGCAAAGACTAGATTGGCGGCACCGTTTCACCGAGCTATTTTCAGGCTGCGGGTTTGCAGCAGCCCCCGGCTGGATGCGGACCTGAAAGGCTGTGGCTGCGGAACTTGCGGATGCTTCTCCGAGTTTATAAAAAGATCCTTGATGCGAATGCAACGTTGAGAAACCCGTTTTATTCGCATCAAGGATCTTTTGAATAGAAGGAGGGCGGAGGTTACCCGAGGAGTTCCGAGAGCTCCAGCCAGCGCATCTCTAGCTCGTCGATCTCATCCCTGAAGCGCCTGCTGTTTTTGCCCCAGGTCGGCAAGCCCGGCGTAATCGGCGGGGTCATGCATGCTCATCTGTTCGGAGAGCTTGCTCTGTTCCTCGCCCAATTTTCCGAGGCGACGCTCAATCGCGGCGGATTCCTTCTGTGCCGCGCGTGCCTGCGCCCCCGATACTTTCGGCGTGCTCTTGGGACCAGAGTCCGTTGGTTCAGCCTGGCCGCCAGAAACCGAAGAATCATTCTTTTTCGTTGGCGCGGATGCACCGCCCGTAACACCGGCGGCAGAACCGCCCCGACCCGCTGCAGAAAGCGCCAAATACTCGTCTACTCCACCGGGCAGATGCCGGAAGGAGCCGTCGATCACCGCATACTGCTGATCGGTTACACGTTCCATGAGGTAACGGTCGTGAGAAACCACCAGCAGGGTGCCGGGCCAGGTATCGAGCAGATCCTCCATTGCAGCCAACATATCGGTATCCAGGTCGTTTGAAGGCTCGTCCAGAATCAGCACATTCGGCTCGTCCAAGAGAATGAGCATGAGCTGTAGTCGTCGCTTCTGCCCACCCGAAAGATCTTTCACCGGGGTAGAAAGCTGCGCGCTCGTAAAACCTAGCCGCTCCAACATCTGCGAGGGCGACATCTCTTTGCCGTCGGCAATATAGCTGCGCTTCTTGCGGCCGATCACATCAGATACGCGGTCGTTCTCAGCCTCTTTCAGCTCATCCAGCTGCTGGGTGAGGTGGCAACCTTGACGGTCTTAGCGCGTTTCACACGCCCCTCGGTCGGTTCCAGAGAGCGGTGACCAGGCAAGCAGGGTTGATTTTCCGGCACCGTTCACGCCCAAAATACCGGTGCGCTCACCCGGCGCAATCCGCCAGGTTACGCGACGCAGCACCTCACGTTTGCCGTCGGGCGGCGAAGAATCCTCAAAGGTGACCGAGACGTTCTCAAGATCCACCCCGTCCTTGCAAACGGAAACCGCCATCTGCTTGAGTTCCACGGTATTACGTACCGGCGGCAACATCGGCAATCAGTGCATCTCGCCGCGTCAATACGGAACTTCGGCTCGAGGTGCGCGCCGGGGCACCGCGACGCAGCCACGCCAACTCTTTTACGCATCGGGTTCTGGCGCTTCGCTTCCGCGGCGGCCGCCTGCCGATCGCGCTCCACACGCTGCAGAACGTAAGCCGCATACCCGCCCTCAAAGTGGTTCCACGAATTATCGTGAACCTCCCGAGTGTCGGTACTGACTTCATCGAGAAACCAGCGGTCGTGGTGACCACCAGCAGACCGCCCGCGTTCTTGCTCCAGCGGCTTTTTCAGATGATGTGCAAGCCGGTAATCGTGCCTGCACATCCAGGTGGTTGAGTGGGCTCATCCAGCATGAGCACATCCCATTCCTGTATCAGCAGAGCCGCCAGCGCTACGCGGCGACGCTGCCCGCCGAGAGTGAAGAAACCGGCGCATCCAGAGCGAGATCAGACACTAAACCGGCAATAACATCACGAATACGCGGCTGGGAGGCCCACTCATACTCTGGGTATCACCCACCGGAGCGTAACCGACCGTATGGGAATCGTTGAGAACGTCGGACTGATCCAGGTACCCCGATGCGCGTGCCACCGCGCGCCGTCACGCGCCCGGGTCCGGCTCAAGACGCCCCGCCAGAATCTTCATGGCGTGGATTTACCGTCACCGTTGCGGCCCACAATGCCGATGCGGTCGCCCTCATTAATGCCGACGGTCACCCCTCGAAAAATAGTGCGGGTAGGGGAACTGAAGTGCAGCGCTTCGCCGCCAAGTAAATGTGCCATATCGAGGGTAACGCCCAACTCACACGCCTGGAAGTCTTTACACAAATCTGGCGAAAACCGTGCGGGCAGTTGACCCTTAAGGTCGTTTTGAGAAAGTGTAGCAGCCGACCGTCAATAATTCCCGCAGCTTTTGTGAGCAATAATCCGGCATGAATGAGTGTAAGAATGCAGAGGTGAATTAACATGTGTATTACTTTTTCTCTGAAGGCTCTGTTAGGCTGATGTCGTACGACACTATGTAAAGAGCTTTTGCAGGTTGTTCGTTAGCGCACCACATTCCACAAGCTAACTCCCCGGCACCCCTCAAACATTTTTAAATTTAAAAACACACATGGCACATAAAACTCTCCCGCGTAACCCGCGATATTTGGGGCGCTTTCACTCGCCACGTTCATTAACCGCGCAACCGGTTTCCTCGGACTTTTCGCCGCCGTCTTCTTCAGCGAAATCAGCTTGATGCCCAAGCCGTCGTTCTCGCCCCTGCTCATCGTAGGTATCGCGGGTGTGAGCGGGTCGCTTGTTGGCGGGCATCTCGCCGATAGAATCGGTAAGCTCCCCGTCCTGCTGGGAAGCACCCTCATCAATATCGTTATTTTTACCGCCTCTCGCGCTCGCAGATTACACGCTCGGGTGGTGGACGGTAACTATTGCTGCGCTTAACGTCTTTGTCTCTCAATCCTTCGTGGGACCGGCTTCCGCGCTGGTCGCCGCCTCTGCCACCGGGCGTGAGCGAGTCAGCAGGTTCGCGTTCTACCGTATCTTTATCAATGTGGGAAGTATCGTCGCCCCGGCACTCGTGGGTGTGATCGGGCGCGAAACATTTTAATCTCGCTGTTCTGGTTTTTCGGTCGCGGGTTCGGCTCGTCTCATCCTGTACTGGGGGATGCACGGCGCAGCTACTGCCCGGAACGATACCGCAGACGCTACAAAATCTTCCGAACCCCGCGAGGTTCGCCCGCCGCAGATAATCCCCGAAATAAGCCTAGCGCACATCTTTCGGGTATGTGGGGTACGCTCGCCCTACCCTTTGTCTACATAGCCATGGCGTTCACGATGGTAGTGTATGCGCAGCATCAAAGCGCGGTTCCGCTGCGGCTCGACAGTGAGCCCAACGGGGTGCAGCTTTACTCGCTCTTACTGATCATCAACCCTGTAATCGTGATCTTTTTCGAGTATCCGCTCAGCCATCTCACTAAACGGCTACCTTCATACCTCGCCCTGAGCCTTGGAATTTTTGTTATGGGATTTGGAGTAGCGCTTACCGGTATCTCGTGCTTCTCTGCCCGCCATCGTCATTGCCGGATGGGTGCTGTTTTCCGTAGGGGTGCCTCTTTGCCCCTATGTCGCACACCCATGTGGCGGAACTAGCCTCTGAAGCCGCGCAGCTCGTTCCCAAAGCTACCTGGCGACCGTGAGTCTATCGGATATGCGCTGGGCCCGCATCGGAAGCTGGATGCTTCTCGTGCTCGCCGCTGGAGCCCGGGCGGCTTTTATGATCTTGACTCTGGCTGCCGTTGGGATGGTTCTCTGTGCTCGTCTGGGTGAACCGCGTGAATCCGGTGCAGATCATGCCGATGAGAGGGATAAATCTTAGGGCATCTGAGGCACCACAGGCACCGTGTTAACGCAAAAATTAGGGCTTCTCGATGGCACAGAGCGGCGTGTGTGAGAACGCTGCTATTTTTGCTACACTATGGAGTATCCGTTTCTTTGTCCGTCAAACCGACGGGTGTTCATGCGGATAATCCGCCATGGTGTAATGGCAGCACAGCGGCCTTTGAAGCCGTTTGTCTAGGTTCGAATCCTGGTGGCGGAGCGAATAGTTCGGGGGTAGACTTCCGGCTATATCCCACACCTAACAAGGAGACATCTAGGTGAACGCAGAAAATCGGAAGGCACCTTCGGCTGTTATTGTTTTGGCTGCGGGAGCTGGCACTCGTATGAAATCTGCTACCCCCAAAGTTATGCACGCGATAGGCGGCCGTTCCATGGTGGAACACGCCGTAGCTGCCGCCCGAGACCTAGACCCTCAGCGTCTAGCCGTTGTAGTGCGGCACCAGCGTGATAAGGTAGCCCAGCATATTCTCGACTTTGATGCCCAGGTCACCATCGTTGATCAGGACGACATTCCCGGCACCGGTCGAGCTGTTGAAGTCGGTCTTAACGCCCTCGATAATTCCGATCTCGTTGATGGTACCGTGTTGGTCACCTACGGCGATGTACCCCTGCTTCGCGCCGAAACCCTGCGCGAGCTAATGGACTTCCATGAAGAGGGACGCAACGCCGTTACCGTGCTCACCACCAATATCGAAGAGCCCGGTGCCTACGGGCGCATCGTGCGCGACCAAGCGGGCGAAGTTACCGCCATTGTGGAGGCCAAAGACGCAACCCCCCAAGAGCTGGCGATTACCGAAATCAACTCGGGTATCTACGCTTTTGACGCCAAGGTTCTGCGCGAAGCTCTGCTAGAGGTCACGACCGACAACGCGCAGGGCGAAAAATACATTACCGATGTGCTCGCTATAGCCCGCGATAAGGGGCATCGCACCGCCGCCCTCGCTATCGAGGATCGTTGGGAGGTTGAAGGCGCGAACGACCGCGTGCAGCTTGCGCAGCTTGGGCGTAAACTCAACGAACGCATCCTGGAAAAAACATATGCGTAACGGTGTAACTATCGTGGATCCGCACAACACCTGGATCGATGTAACCGTTACCCTTGAAAACGATACAACCCTGCTGCCCGGCGTGCAGCTGCACGGGACAACATCGGTCGCCACCGGTGCAACTATTGGTCCGGACACAACCCTGACCGATATGACGATCGAAACCGGCGCAACCGTTATCCGCAGCCACGGTTTCGGTGCAACCATCGCCGAAAACGCCACCGTAGGCCCCTTCTCATACCTGCGTCCCCGGTACCGTTTTGGGGTGCGAAACTCAAAAACTCGGGGCCTTCTGCGAAGCCAAGAACTCACAGATCGGACAGGACGCCAAGGTACCCCACCTCACCTACGTAGGGGATGCCGAAATCGGCGAAGGCGCCAATATTGGTGCGGGATCCATTTTTGCCAACTATAACGGGGTTACTAAGAACCGAACCGTTATCGGCGCGCATACCCGCATGGGCTCGGGCGGCATCTACGTGGCACCTGTCACCGTTGGAGACGGCGCATATTCCGGTGCAGGGAGCCCTGATCCGCAAGGATGTTCCGGCGGGTGCGCTCGCTATTTCTGAGACTTCCAGCGCAATATTGATGACTGGGTTCTAAAAATCGTGAAGGAACCGAGTCTGCACAGGCTGCTGAGGCCGCGCAGGAGTAGTTTTTCACACACCGAGTTCACAAGGAAAGCGAACACAATCATGTCTAGCGAGATTACCAATCCTGGGATGCGTAAAATGGCAGTGGTGTCCGGGCGGGCGCATCCGGAACTAGCCGAAGAAATCGCTGCTGAACTGGGGCATGACCTGCTGCCGACCTCTGCGTATACCTTCGCCAACGGTGAGACCTATGTGCGCTTCGAGGAATCTGTGCGCGGCGCCGATGCTTTCGTGATTCAGTCGCACCCGGCGCCCATCAACGAATGGCTGATGGAACAGATCATTATGATTGATGCGCTCAAACGTGCCTCCGCCCGCTCGATTACCGTAGTTTCGCCTTTTCTACCCTTATGCCCGCCAGGATAAGAAGCATAAGGGACGTGAGCCTATTTCGGCTCGTCTGATTGCCGATCTGTACAAGACCGCTGGCGCGGACCGCCTGATGTGCGTCGATCTGCATACTTCGCAGATTCAGGGTTTCTTTGATGGTCCGCTCGACCATCTCTTTGCTGTCCCAGTTCTGGCGAATTATATTCGCGGGCGCGTTGAGAACCCCGAGAACGTGACCGTCGTTTCCCCGGATACCGGTCGTGTACGCGTGGCTGAGCATTGGGCTGCCCTGCTCGGCGGTGCCCCTTTGGCCTTCGTGCATAAGACACGCGATATTAACGTGCCGAATCACGCCGTCTCGAAAACCGTCGTGGGCGACGTTGAAGGGCGTTCCTGCGTACTGATCGACGATATGATTGATACCGGCGGAACCATTGCTGGTGCGGTCAAGGTTCTAAGGATAAAGGCGCGAAAAGAAGTCATTATCGCGGCAACCCACCCCGTATTTTCCGGTGCAGCCGTCGATATCCTTTCCGGATGCGGTGCCTCCGAAGTGGTTGTCACTAACACGCTGCCCGTGCCTGCCGAGAAGTCTTTCGATAATCTGACGGTTCTGTCGATTGCTCCGCTGATAGCACGTGCTATCCGTGAGGTCTTCGACGAAGGATCCGTGACCAACATATTCAACGATCACGCCTAAATCGTATATATCGCATTCACCCCGTGGCCGAGCTTCGACAGTTCTGCCACGGGGTTGATGTTATTGGATCGAGAAAATATCCCCGTCTGAGAACGCTAGCGCTCAGACGGGGATATTAACTACTTAGAGGCTATGCACCTCATAATCTGCTGTTTTAGTTCTGCACCTGTGCCTGCGAGAGCCACGGCAGAATCTCGAAGAGCGAGTTTTCAATCTCATCGACCGCGATGCGTGCCGCCTCTTTACCCTGACGGTACGGATCACCAATGTTATCGCTTGTGCGGGGCGCCTGATTATGGCTGTACAGGTATGAGATCGGTTCTGCCTCGGAACCGATTTCTTGCTTCAGGTTAGCTACCTGCTTGATGAGATGAACCTTGTGGTGGTACTGCGGCCATTCGCGGATAATCCAATCGGCGTGTTCCGCCTCCGCCACCAGGATCAGGGTAGCGCGTTCCACCATGTCTTCGGTGAGCTGCTTGGCGCGGTACCCGGAAATATCGTAGCCGCGCTCGTCAAGCTGTTTACCCACGTGACGGTATACACGCGAGCCCGAAAGTGCCGAAGTTCCGGCGCTGGTGAAAATCCAGTCGTCGGTCAGACCGTATTCTTCGGAGAGCTGGCTTGCAATAATCTCTGCCGCCGCACTGCGCGCTACGTTCCCTGTGCACACGAAGACCGCTTCCATAGGCCCTTGGAGCCTGGGAGCGAGCCTGCGCCTGCGCACCACGCCCGAGCGAACTTCGCCCGGCGCGAGCTTAAACGGAGAGGCATGGGATGCTGCGCGTTTTACGGGACGGACGGAAGCTGTCGGATGCACAGATGCCTGAGCAGGAGCCGAACGGAAACCCGTCGGCTGGGCTGCTGGCTGGATGCTCTGCGTATCCGTATCCTGCGCATCCTGGGCGGAAGTGGAGAGCGTGTTGTTTGCGCCATCACGCACCTTCAAGGTCTGGTGAGCGGGCCGCGAGGGCTCTGTGCGGGTGTTCTCGTTAGATGTGGGACGAGCAGCATTATCACGCTGAGCAAGTTTTTCGCGCCAGCTGAGCCTGATTCTGCTCGCGCTGCTCTCGTTCAGACTGAGTCTGCTCGTTCTGCTGTCCCGGCATTGGATTCTTCAGCGCGCGTGCGCTGAGCCTGTTCCTCTCGGCGACGGCGAGCCTCTAGACGTTGACGGTGAACTTCCGCGCGTTCACGTTCGCGCCGGGCTGCTTCATCTTCCTGGCGCTGCGCGTCCTCTGTCTGAGACTGCTGACTTTCTCCACTGTGAAGATTCAGTTCTTCCTGCGCGCGGCGAATAGCGATTGCCTCTTTACGGGTCTGCGGCTTATACCCGGGCTGCAGAAGCTTCTCCATATCGAAGCCCGCGAACTCGGGCTTGTTCGCAAGTTTCTCGCTGATAGAGGGTTCACTCTGCTTGTGACTCGTTGGAATATCCTCCGGGGTCTGCTTGGATGTTGCCGGAATGCTATTCCACGGATTAGCGCCAGCAGACTTTTTCTGGGGTGTGGGAATGCTGTTCCACGGGTTATGGGTTGCCGCCGTAGATGCCGTGCTCTGCTGAGGCTGTTGCTGGGGAGTTTCAGGCTTTTTATGAGTCTGAGCATCTTGACGTGCGCGAGCCTGCGCCGCGGCAACAATTTTGGCGGGGGAGTAGCCAGGGTCGGACTGCGCAAGATGCGACTGAACCGGCTTAGACTGCACCGAGGAACGCGAAGCTACTTCAGCGGGCCTTGGCTGTTGGTGGGTCCTTCGCTGCGGTTGATGTGCCTGGGCGCGCTGCTGGGTGGGCTGGCTCTGGTTCTGCTGCGCCGATGAAGGACTCTGCTGGCGCTGCGCCATTTGCTCATTTGCTTGACGCGCAAGGTTGGTGCGCACCGTATTCTTCAAGGCAGCATTCCGAGCTGCAGGGTTCTTGGCAATTGAGTTCTTGGGGCGTACCTTTTTTGCGCCGGTTGTTTTTGCGGATGCGGTGCGCGCCTGAGCTGAACTCTGCGGCGCTGTGCCAGACTTGGGGCGCTTGTTCTGCGCCGCAGCTGCACCGGATGCTTGTGAACGAGACGACGTGGAACGCTGGGTTATGGGTATCCGCGCGGTCTTCGGGCGCGGAGAATTCGTGCGCGCAGCAGTATTTCCACGCGAGGAGTCTGCTGCTGAGATTTATGCTGTTTGGCGTAACGCTGTGCCGCAGCCTGCACATCGTTGGTATCCATGAGAACCGTTTGATCCAGCTCTGCGCTGTTCGTCGTCGGCTTGGTAATCTGCTGCTCTGGCTTCTTTTTACGCTTTGAAATCTTGCCGTGGAATTCGCCGATGTTAATCGACCTGGTTTTCCGAACCATCGGGCTTGACTGCGTCTGCGGTGCCGCCTGAGAATTTTTACGGTTGCCGCCCACGGAACGCTGTGCCCCCGTGGCGGAAGAAAGTATGCTTGCGGCACGGCGGCGAGCATCGGCCGCCTGCTGCGCCCGCCTCTCTGCGGCCTGTTTTTCAGCTGCAGCACGTTCTGCAGCACGCCGTTCTTCTGCTTCGGCGACCGCAATATCGCGTGCCGCGCGTATGTTAATGCTGGATGTTACCGGCCCAGTGTGATGCAAACCCTGGGAGCGAGATTCGTCCTCTCGCGCTTTCCTTTTTTGAGCAGCGAGCGAGCGTACTTCTTGTGGAAGATCCTGTGACCTACCGGGAGGCGCTGCGTGCGGAACGTTGGGGCAGGTCATGTCGCGCGCTCAAACGTGCGACCCCGTCCTGAAGGGAAGACCTTGAAGATCCCCCTGCTCGGCGGCGTCCGGAAGCGGTATCGGCGGAGGGGGACTCACGGTTATCCTGCCCGGCAGGTACACCAGAGTCAGACAGATATTTGTCCCTGAGGGACTGAATATTAAAAATTCCCATGGATACCTTTCAGAGTCTCGGACGCTCCAGAAGCGCATTGCATTGCCTCCAGGGCAGGGCTACTCACCTATTATTTTACCTGTAGAACACAATTTGTCAGTCTTTGGAGGGTTCCTAGCGTGTATCTCGATGTTGTGTTAGGCACGAGCAGAGTACACGACGGTAGTGTTTACGCGGATAAATTTTCGCGAAAAACTATGTATCATAATACGTCTTATACGCCGCAAAGATTAAGTAGAAATATGCATAGTCTGAAAATAATCCTGATCTGCATGCTAAAATCTACATACGTATTTTACGTGTATTTTTATCGGCGCCTGCCGTTTCACGAAAGCACAATTCATGAAATTCCTCACCGCACTGCGGACTGAACTGGGGCAGCTAAGCTATTCACTCAAAGCTCGTAAAACCCCTCAACAATGGCGAGATCAATACGCCGCAATTCGTGGTATCCGCATTTTTAACACGCCATCTGTACACTATCGAGGTCCCCGTACAGAAGTATGGGGTATTGCGATGGTTAAAGATGAAATAGATATTTTGCCTTATATACAGCGCGCGCAATCGCATCATCAGGTTGGTGAGCCGGTGCCGGGGAATTGGATACGCCGCTCTCTCGTGTATTTCGGTGAGGTGAGTTTTGCCTTCTATCTGGTCCATGAAATTGTTATTTTCCGATTCATCAAGACCTCTTTAGGGAGCGATATGGTTCGCATGGATGCACGGGGAATCTTGATGATGCTCATAATCTTGGTGATTTCTATACTTGCAGCGATTATTGCGCATCATCTGGTGGAGCGTCCTGCTCGTATTATGATTCTCAAGGCATCCACCCATACCCTGTGAGGTTTTTATGAAAAATATTTATCGTAAACTCAGAATCTTCTTTCCCGGACGAAAATTTTATATTTTAATCCTCAATATTCTGGGGCTTTTCGTGGTGTCTCTTTTCGAGATGCTGGGTGTGGCGGCTATTCTACCTATCGTTAACCTGGCGATGGGTGCCCCTATTACTGGATATTTGCGAACTGTCGCGGAACTTTTCGGCAACTCCGACCGCACGCAGCTTATCGTGATTTTTGGTGTCGCACTGGTGCTCGCCTTTGTCATCAAGGGTGTGTTGTCGTTGGTTATTAAGCGCTGGAGTCTGGGGTTTATTGCTACCCAGCAGAGCATTACCTCGGTGAATCTGCTCAACTGCTATATGCGTGAGCCTTATCTGGTTCACCGTAAGCGCGGTGCAGCGGCGGTGCTTAACTCGGTTAATGACATTGTGGGGCAGGCGTACAGCGCTTTCGTAAATGGTGTCATGAGCTTTATCGGGGATTTACTCTCCATCGTGGTGCTCATGGTGATGCTGCTGGTTCTTATGCCGCTTCCCGCGCTTTTCGCTTTTGCCTACTTCGGCGTGGCTGCCTTTGCGCTTCAATACGTTTTGCGAAGGAAAAATAAGGAGCAGGGCGAGATTATCCTGGAAGCTACGCGCGGCTCGATGAATGCAGCGCTTGATGCTGTGGTTGGGTTCCGTGAGATTCGTATGCACGGTGTGACCGAACGGTACCTACACCGGTACCAGAGCAAGCGCATGGACTCGGTGAATGCGAATATGCGGAACGTTTTCCTTCAAGAACTTCCAAAGTATACCCTTGAAATTATTTTTATTCTCGGAATCGCCGCACTTCTAGCGATCATGAGCATGACTCAGGGTATCGATAGCGCACCCTATCTGCTCCTTTTCGCCGGTGCCTGCATCCGTATTCTGCCGAACTACACGCGCATTGTGGCGTCTTTAGGTAATATTCGTTCCGGTGAGAAACCCAGCGATGAGCTTGTCCGTGAAATTGGGATGCTTGATGAACAGGGGAAGAAGCTCGATCTTCCGCCTGCTCCCGACGCTGATATTCAGGCAGAGTATGTAAACCGTGAGATTGAGCCCATCACTATTACGGTGGAGAACCTTTCCTTTACCTACCCCGACGGCGACCAGCCGGTGCTTAAGAACATTAACCTGCAGATTCCTATGGGTACGTCGATCGCCTTTCGTGGGCGGCTCCGGGTCGGGAAAGACCACCCTGGTTGATTTGATTTTGGGGCTTTTCAGTACCGAGCAGGGGCGCGTTTTGTGCAATGGAGTGCCGATCGAGCAGGATCTACCCGCGTGGTTTCAGCGCATCGGGTATGTGCCTCAAGATGTCTTCATCGCCGATTCTACGGTGCTGGAGGCGGTTGCTTTCGGGCTTGAACCGCATGAGATTGACGAGGCGCGGGTGCGTGAATGCTTGGCTGTCGCCGAGCTTACCGAGGTTGTGGATTCCCTGGAGAACGGGCTGATGACGATGATCGGGCACAATGCGGTTCGGCTTTCGGGCGGTCAGCGCCAGCGTCTAGGTATTGCGCGCGCGCTCTATCGCAACCCCAGCGTGCTCATAATGGACGAGGCCACCAGCGCCCTGGATAACGAGACCGAGCATAAGATTACCCAGGCGATCGAGCGTATCTCGCGGGATATTACCGTGATTATCGTGGCGCATCGCCTCTCGACGGTGCGCAATGTGGATCAGCTGATTTACCTTTCGCAGGGCGAAATCGCCGCGCAGGGAACCTTCACGCAGGTGCAGCAGCAGAACGAAGAGTTCGCCAATCTGGTGCGTTTAGGGCAGCTTCCCGAGTAGTCGGGCGAATCGAGCTGAAAAACATTAAGATTGTGCCCGCCTCCCAATCTTGGGGAAGGCGGGCACAGATCTATTGCTAGTTTTAGGCAGTCTCTGGCCGGGCTTCAAGGAAGGGTTTAAGGCTGTGCGCATCCTGCGGTATATCGCTGCCTAGGGGGTAGAGGCTTCCGCGCGGCTGCCACGCAAGATTTACGGGCATGGGTCTGCCCGCGATAAGATCCAACCAAATATCGGCAAGCTGTTTCTCGCTCAGCTCGCCATTTTTACGCCAGTGATACCCCAAATTTTCCGGCAAATCGGTGAGCTCAAGCGCCTTTGCCCCCTGTATGAGCTTACGCTGCAGCTGCTGCCGTGAACGCCAAGGCAAATGTAAGATAACCACCCGATCGGTGCCCTGCGCCCCAGGCCGAAGCACCCGATGATTACCCATAGTGACGACCGATGACCGCCAGGATTTAAAGCACACCTTAGGGTCAAAATGCGCGGTTGTATCGAGCACCAGGTCTCCCGAGGCCGTAGGAAACAGGTTGTAGAGCCGCGAGATTTCTACGGTATTTTTGCTGGTGGACAGAACCTCGGCAAGAGTACCTTCAACGCCGAACCAGAACTCGTCCGCATCGAAAGGCACTACCCAGGTGGCACCGGCTCGCTGGGCACGATGGGTCAGATAGGTCATTTTCTCGGACTGATAGTAGGCGGGCTCCCGATCACGCCCAACACTCAGCGGCAGTTCACGGCTAAGACGCTGAAGAAGCTCAAAAGTACCGTCATCTGAACCGTTATCGACCACCAGGATGCGCGCCACCCCCTGGGCATGCAGGTGCCGCAGGGAACGTTCGAGCACATCCGCCTCATTCTTGACCATCGCGACCGCCCACACGCCCTTGGTCGTGGGCAGGGGAGGGAGCTCAAAGGTCTTTCTCTAGCGCCCGGTAGCGGTTTTTGAAATCTCCTGTGTTCAGCAGGGCACGCGCCTCACGCCGGGTACGCAGATCGCGCTGCGCCAGAAAAAGCCGATGTTTTCCAGTGCGAAGTCCGCGAACCGCCGGGTCTATAAAACGGGGTTTAAAGCGCGAGTTTTCAAGGCGTCCAGAGAAAAAACTACGGGAGTTAGATACGATTCGCTGCGAAAATTTAAACGGCGCGAGAAATTTGATGTTCATGGGTTATCTTCCGTGCTTGAGTATGAGTGAGTTGTGAAAGAGTGAAGTATAGGGTTTTACGCGGTATCGCCTTCTTCAGGCAGAAGCCAGGTACCCCCATGCGGCGGCTTAACCGCATGCCAACGGGAGAAATGCGGATGCGGACGCACAGTTCCGGGCACCACGATAGGCTGGCGGGTTTTCGCATCGTACTCGTGGGCATTCGGTACGTACACCTCAACGGGGTGATCCGCCTGCGCCATATAAGCGCCCCAGTACCCGAACGTAGTGTTCGTAAGAATAAGCCAGCGCGCCTTCGCAAGAACCGCTAAATCCGCGAACATACCCTCGCCGGTCTTATCGTAGATTACCGGGGCAATATCTTCGAGGAAAACTCAGGTTTTCGCGGCACCACTGCGGATCATCACTTGTGACCACGAAAATTACTGGGGACTCATACGTTTAAGCACCTGATCCAGGGCCTCACGTACATAGGCCACAGTATCAATACCGTAACGCTGCCGAATTGCGGGAACAGAATAATAATCGCCGCGCCGAATACTGAGCACCACCGTATTACTTCCTACAATATTGCCTACTGTAAGAATGCGCTGCCTAAAATGCTCAGAAGAAAGTAATCGTTCACGGGCAAAAATTTCAAGAGAACCGGGTGCAAAACTATCTTCTACATTGGTATCAAGACCAGAATAACGCCGGTGTAAAAACTTAAAATCTTTTCGGATCCATCATGAGTTCCTGCAAAGCAGGAAATTCTGTAAGCCAAGGTTCTAAACCGGCAGTATCGAGCATATATGAAAAATCCCCGGCATCGGCGCGACGGTCAGCATCAACGGCCGCCAACAGATAAAGCCAATTACCGCCGCGAGAAAAAGGAGGCGCAATATACACTTTCTCGCGAGAGTGGCGAACTGTATCCAAAACCCGTGCAATACCGGGGCGTAGAAACCCCATCACGCGAAAATAAGCTTCAACATGCGGCGGGCGCATACCCTCAAGTTCTGTTAACCGGGTTTTATCTTCAGACTCAGAACGACGATTCACACATAACTCCCTGGGATTTACACACGCAATACCTTTATTATGAGGCAAAATACGCTGTATAGTCACCTGATATGTCGATACTATATTAGAATTATAAAGTAACACTCACTCACGAGGATATGACGGCAACAACTATGTACAGTATGCCGAGAGTTTCCTCACGAATAAACACATACGTTTACAGACAATGTTTGATGACCGGAACATAGATGTAAACCGCAACAGAAAGCATTTTTGTGACTTCGTCAGCAGAAACTATCTCCGCCATTATTCCCTTTTATGGCGAACCTGCTCCCGTGCTGGATTTAATTGCCAGCCTGCGCGCGCAGCGGGGAATAACCCCCGAAAATCTTGAGATTATCGTTTCTGACGACCGCTCACCCATACCCTTTCCCGACACTGAAGGCGTGAGCATCGTGCGCCGCGAGCGCAACGGCGGGTTCGGCAGCGCCGTAAACTCCGGGGCTGCACGCGCACATGGAGACTGGCTGATAATCCTCAACAGCGACCTTGAACTCGGCGAAAACTTCATCAGCTCAATGCTCACGGCGCTCGCCGCCTATCCGCAGGCACTTGCCAGCCCCCAAGTAATCGGCCACGACGGAAAACACCAGTGGGTAGCCCGCAAATTCCCCACCGTGGGGCATATCGCGTGGGAATGGTTCACACCCCTGGCACGCTTCAAGCCACACGCCTGTGGCATCGCGGGGCAGGGCACGATATAAGTGCCTGCACCGCCTTGAGGCCCCACGGAACAGACTGGGTTATGGGCGCCTGCATGATGGTGCCCCGCACGGTATACGAACGGGTACAAGGCATGGACGAGCGCTTCTACATGAACAGCGAAGAAGTAGACTTCCAGCGCCGCCTTGCCGAGATTGGGGTGCCGCGCATCCTGGTGCCCCAGGTGACGGTCACCCACGAAGGAGGCGCATCCAGCCCCTCAGCCCGGCGCCGCCAATGGCTTACCACCGCACGGTTTATCTACGCCGAAAAATGGGGGTTCGAGAAGAACCTGCGCCGCGCCCTAACCCTCACCAGCTACGCCAACTACGGTTTCAACCTGGTGCGGTCCCTGCGGAATCACCGGGTGAACCCGCGCGAGATTCTGAACCACGAACTAGAGCTGATCCGGCGGGGAACACGGCACGAAAACTAGCCGCGTAACCGCGCCGAACCTGGCTTTCCCGCACGAAGGACCACAGGACAGAGAAGAACCACAAAAGGATACACGAGATGAGAGCCCCCACGATTCTGCTGGTTTCGCCAGCGTTCCACGGGTATTGGAAGGCTATTGAGGCTTCGCTAAACGTTGCCGGATACGAGGTTCGCACCCATATTTACGATGCTCCCGGCACAGTTGCCGACCGTATCCGCAATAAAGCTCGCGCACGAACTGCCCGAAAAATATCGGCCCGCATCCGCCGCGGTCCCAGGCGACCGCCCGTGCTATCGCTGCGTTTGAGGAGTATCACCCCGATATTGTGCTCGTCATCAAAGGCGACCTGCTGGGGATAACTGGTGGCAAAAACTTGAAGAATCCGGGGTGCGCTACGGAACCTGGCTCTACGACGAGCTGCGTCGCATGTCATACACCCTGGAAGATTTACCGCGCCTCGGAGCGCTCGCAAGCTATAGCCCGCAGGATGCCGAATACCTGCGCTCTCTAGGGTACGCCGTCTTGGATATGCCCAACGCCTACGATTCGCACTGCACGATTGCGCCGGTTACCGAAGACGCCATCAGTTTCGTTGGGGCGAATTACCCCAACCGTGAGCATACGCTGCGTGCCCTACACGAGGCGGGGATACCCGTGCGCGCCTACGGGCGAGACTGGTCGCGCCACCCCTGGGATATAGCTAGAACCCGCAGATTCAAGGGCACCGGAATTCCCGCACACCGCGATATCGACCGATCCGCCGCCTACGGGGTCATGGCATCATCACCGGCGACCCTGAATATCCACCATAACCAAGACGGCTTCACGATGCGCACCTTCGAAGCCCCCGGTGTGGGTGCACTTCACCTGATCGACCGGGCCGATGTGGCGCGCTACTACGAACCCGGGCGCGAAGTACTGGTCTACGAGAGTACCGAAGAACTTATTGACCTGTGCGCCCGCATCTTCGTGAACCTCGCTGGGCGCATGCAATCCGTGAGGCCGGGCAGCGACGCACCCTCGCCGAGCACACCTTCGATGATCGCGTCAAAATTTTGGAGAAACTATGGGCCTAAACTACCCCGTCGATCTCGAAACCTGGCATGCCTGGCAGCAGCGCCAAAACACTCTGCGCTGGGTGAAAGGACGCGCCCAGAACATGGTGCGCGCCCGCAGAGGTGACCAACAGGATATGGTCTCCGGCATGCTCTATACGCGCGGGGCAATACCGCGGGTACTGATTGTGCTCGACTCGTTCTCACCCACAAGCCGCAACGCCCTGCTGGAACCGCTCAAACACCTCGAAGGGGTGGGGGTCGCGCTCTGGTGCCCGAGCGACGCTTCAGAATATCTCAACGGACAATACGCCAGCACACGCTATAGCCGCAAAGACTGGACCACAACCCCGATACGCGCCGATGAGCTCGCCGAAAAACTGCCCGGCGTGCGCCTCGTGCTGTCCTTAGGGCACTACCTTCCGCGCGGTCACGCGGCCTACCGATTCGCCCGCGAACGCGGCATAGCCTACTGGGTAGTACAGCACGGGCTGCTGGTTCCGCACGCCCCGCCGCTGCCCATCGGTTCAACTCTGCTCGCCTTCAGCGACGAGGACGCCCAATTTTGGGCTTCCGGACGCCGCGACGATGCAGACGCATACCGTCGGCTCACAGCTACTCTACCGCGCTATCCAAAAATACGCACGGCGAAACCACCAAATCCCTGGGCAAAATCCTGTTTCTGGGGCAGATGCACGGCGCGGAGTTACCGCGCGCATCCTTCGCCCGCGCCGCGCACAGCTTTTTGAAACGCCACGACGGCATCTACCGGCCGCACCCGAGCGAAAACCGATAAACTCTCCCGCGCCACCCACGCGCTCTGGGAGATAGAAGGCATAGCCATAGATCGCTCTTCCACGCCCCTGAAACGAGGTGCCGAACCCGGTGGTCTCAGTCTTTTCAACCGGCGTGCTTGAGGCCGCAATCCGCGGTATTCCGGCATGGGTATACCACCCGAACCCGCCCGCTTGGCTCGAAGAATTCTGGGCACGCTACGGCATGAACCGCTGGGGCGAAGACCCCACGCCAGCGCCCGAGCAACCCGCAGTCGAGCCTGCCCACACTATCGCTCAGCTCATCATCGATTACCTGGAGGCATACTAATGCGCGTTCTCTGCGTTATTCCCGTGCGCGGCGGATCCAAAGGCATACCGCGTAAAAACCTGCGCGAGATCGCAGGAAAACCCCTGGTGGCGTGGACTATTTTGCAGGCGCTCGCCGCCCGCGACGAACTGACGGGGGAGCACGAGGTGCGGGTTGCGGTCTCAACCGAAGACCAAGAACTCGCCGCCATCGCCCGCCACTACGGAGCCGAGGTTCCGTTCATGCGTCCCGCGCATCTTGCCGAAGACACTACAGCCACCGAACCGGTGATCGAGCACGCCATCGACTTCTACACGGGTGAGGGCTGGGCGCCGGATGCGGTCATGCTGCTGCAGGCCACCAGCCCGGTACGCCTGCCCGGCACTCTGGCCCGTGCAGTACGTCAATTTGCCGAGAACGGCAAAGACTCACTGGTTGGGGTTATCCCGATCGGCCCGTTTATTTGGCGGTGGCACCCGGATGCTGAACCTACCGCAGAGTTCGAGATTATGGCGCGCCCACGCCGCCAAGAACTCACGCAGGAGACCTTCCGGTACCGGGAAAACGGTTCGCTCTACCTCACCAAAACTCACGTGTACACCGAGCACCACAACCGTTTGGCGGGGTATCCTGGAGGAACCATTGATCTTTTCACGCTTCATGAGGTCGAGGGCGTCGATATTGATGCCCCTATTGATTTTGCGGTTGCCGAGCATCAGCTCAAGCAGATTCTTGAGGGTCACCCCGGCGTAAGAAGCTAAGCCTCAGCGTCAAAAGACCCAACACTCACTCTCTCACTAAACACAAGTTTTCTTGAAGAAAGCATCATAAACCGTGATTATCGAACGTAATATTGCGCCCTATGTGGTCTTCGCCGAAGACCCGATTCTGACTGCGCTTCACAAAATTTCTGCCAACGGTCAGCGCATCATCTTTTTAGTCAACGAATCCGGCATTTTGCGCGGTTCGCTTTCGGACGGGGACTTCAGACGCTGGCTGATCGCCAACCCCACCGCATCCCTAGAGACCAGCGCACTGGCGGCGGCGAATACGAACCCGCAGACCGCCCCCGCCGATAGCGACCCCGAATCTTTACGCGGCTACTTTGCGCGCGGTATCGAGCATATTCCGCTCATTGACGAACGCGGTCACCTGGTGGCGTTAGCAATGGATGAGCAGAACGTGCTGCGCATCGGAAAACACACCATCAGCGAGGATGCGCCCGCCTTCATCATCGCCGAGATCGGCAATAACCACCAGGGGAGCGTAGACTTCGCGAAAGAGCTGGTGGACCTCGCGGTGGAATCCGGTGCGGACGCCGTGAAATTCCAGCTGCGCGATCTGGATGCGCTCTACCGCCAGCGCGGCGGCGCCACTGCGGGCGAAGACTTGGGCGTGCAGTACACCTTGGATCTGCTCTCACGGTTCTCGCTGAGCGTTGAGCAGATGTACGAGGTATTCGACCACGTTCAAGGAGCATGGTCTGGATATTTTGTGCACCCCCTGGGATGCGCCATCCGTGCAGGCGCTCGTCGATTACGGTATTGCGGGCATGAAGATCGCCTCCGCAGACCTGACGAACCACGAACTGCTGCGCGATGTTGCATCGCGCGGGCTGCCCATGCTGGTATCCACCGGTATGAGCCGCGAAGAAGAAATCCTGGACTCGGTGAACCTGCTGCGCAAGGCGGGCGCATCCTACGCCCTGCTGCAATGCCAATCCACCTACCCGGCACCCTTCAAAGACGTGAACCTGGCGTATATGGACCGCCTCGCCGAGATCGGCCAGTGCCTGGTCGGCTATTCCGGGCATGAACGCGGCTACCATGTGCCCGTGGCCGCTGTTGCGCGCGGTGCGAAAGATTATCGAGAAGCATTTCACGACCGATAAAGACCCTGGAAGGCAACGATCACACTGTATCGCTGCTGCCCGAAGAGTTCGCGGCGATGGTGCAGCAGATTCGTGACATTGAGGAATCCATCGGCACGGCCGCGCCCCGCGAAGTCTCCACCGGTGAACTGATGAACCGCGTGAACCTGGCCAAATCGCTGGTTGCGACCCGCAGCATAGCCAAAGGTGAGGTAATCACCGAGGCGGATGTGACCGTCAAGTCACCCGGCCGCGGCCTGCAGCCGAACTACCTGCCGCAGCTGCTCGGGCGTACCATCCAACGCGACGTTGAAGAAGGGTCGTTCTTTTTTGAGGGCGATCTGAAGGACGACCTCGTAACCCGCCGCGACTTCACCTTCGAACGCCCCTGGGGCCTGCCGGTACGGTACCACGACTACAAACCTCTGATCGAAGAGGCAACACCGGATTTCCTCGAATTCCACTTCTCCTACAAAGACCTTGATATCAATATTGACGAGGTCTTTGAGAAGAAACTGCCCATGAGCTTCACGACCCACCTGCCCGACCTCTTCGCTGGGGACTTTCTGGTCGATCTGGCCTCCCGCGACCCCGAAGTCTGGGAACGCTCCATCGCCGAGGTGCAGCGCACCATCGACATTACCCGCGATTTGACCCGCTACTTCACGGTGGACGAAGACCCCGTCATGGTCGTCACGATGGGCGGCTTCACCAAAGATAAGCACATCCCGGCGAGCGCCCGTGCCGCAAAGTACGAGCGCATCGGCGAAGCCCTGGGACGGCTGGATACCGCCGGGGTGCGCCTGGCGGCACAGACTTTGCCGCCCTACCCCTGGCTGATGGGCGGGCAGCAGTACCACAACCTCTTCCTTGACCCGCAGGACACCGCCGAATTCGCGCGCGCCTACGACAGCGCTCTCTGCCTGGACATTTCACACACCATGCTCGCATGCAACTTCCTCAAAATTCCTCTGTCGGAGGCGGTAGCACAGCTGGCGCCGCACTCCATCCACCTGCACCTCGTCGATGGTATCGGCGTAGACGGCGAAGGCGTGCAGGTCGGCGAAGGTGATGTCGATTGGGCTGCACTGGGCAAGCAGCTGCGCGAGCTGGCGCCGAAAGCATCGTTTATCCCCGAAATCTGGCAGGGGCATATCAACAACGGCGAAGGCTTCTTCACCGCCCTAGACCGCCTCGAAAAGTGGCTGTAGGTCGGTTTCGTGACACCACCAAGAACCGTTCAACACGCCCGAAAACCCGGCGAAGTACTCGACAACAGCTTTATCACCCCCGGACGATTTAGCGAACTCGACGGGCTGCGCGGAATAGCGGCACTGGCCGTTGTGGCCTACCATTTCGGGTACCCCGCCGTGCAGAACTACCCGCGCATCGCCCCCGAACCGTACTCTATTCCGCTCGGAGAACTAGGGGTGCAGCTTTTCTTCATCATCTCGGGGTACGTGATTTTGCTGAGCGCTATCAAAAGCGGTTCCGCCCTAAAATTTGGTATTTCGCGTTTCGCCCGCCTGTACCCAACCTACTGGTTGGCGCTTGCGGTTGCCGCGGCTGTGTATTTTCTCTACGGTAATCCCGGCCGGGTATTACGGTGGCGCAAACCCTGGTTAATGCGACGATGATGCAGCGTTTTATGCTGGTCGATAATGTCGATCAGGTGTATTGGACGCTCGCCATCGAGTTACAGTTCTATCTGCTCATGGGGCTCTACTTGGCTGTGCGGCGTGGAAAAATATATCGCCGCGAGATTACGATCGGTATTTTTTGCTGGACAACCTTAGGGCTGCTCATCTGCTGCATATTTCACCCGGAAGCGTCCCTGACGGGTGCCCCCAAAATGCTGGTGTGGGGCGTAGTTGCCGAGCATGCGGCTCTGTTTAGTCTGGGCATGGTGTTCTTTATGTACAGCCACGACCGCAGGTTTACCTGGCTGATGCCGTATTGCGCAGCGGCGGCCTCTATCAATGCCTTCCTCATGCACGATAGCGCCCACGGGGTGGGAGTCGCCATCATATGTGTGGTGTTTTTCGCCGTTATCTATGTGCGCCACGTGCCGTTTTTGGCGCGCGGACCCTTGCACGCGCTCGGCACAATATCGTACCCCCTGTATCTGGGGCACGCGATGCTTGGCTATATGCTGATCGATATGTTCTACCCCTGGGCGGGGGCATGGAGTGCGCGCATATTGGCTCTCACGCTGGTTCTACTCTGGGCGTGGTGCGTGCATAGTACGGTTGAGACACGAGTTTCTGCCGCCCTGCGTAACGTTCTGACACGAAAGCTGGTGAGGGCATGAGTACAGCCAAGACTTTGACCGCGCTCTGGGTCGTTCCGGTTCCCGACTTCGGGGGAGTGGCGCGACATGTTCTTGACGTCGCCCGAACCGGTATTCCCGGGTATCGCCTGGTTGTCTGCGCACCCGAGGGAAAACTCACCGAGCGCCTTCGCGAGCTTAATATTCCCGTTCACGCCGTACCCTTCGGACCGAGCCGCGGTTTTAGAACCTCGTTCGCCTCGCTCACACACGTTATTGAACGAGAGAAGCCCGCTATCGTGCATAGTCACCTTGCCTATGCGGATGTTATCGCCGCCGCCGTCGTCAACTCCCTCAAGATGCGGCGGCTTGCCAACCGGTCACTGACCGTTCCCACGCTCATCACTACCGAGCACGGAATCGCGGGGGATGATGCCGTCTACCACGGCACCTCCTGGCGTTCTAAAGCTCATGGAACAGGTGCACCGGGTGCGTCTGTGGGGCACCAATGCGGCTATTGCCGTCTCGCGCTCTACCGCCGAGCAGATGCGCCGTAAATGGGGCGCTCGCAGGGTGAGCATCATCTATAACGGGGTGGATGCGCCCCGGCTGCGCGCCGCCGTACACAAGCATCGCGTGCCGACCGAACCGGATGCGCCGCGCATCCTCTCGCTTTCACGGCTCTCGCCCGAAAAAGGTATTGACGTGCTGATAGAAGCATTCGCCCAGCTGCGCACCGTGTACCCCAAGGCGCACCTTGAAATCGCGGGGGAAGGTGACCTCGCCGATACCTAGCGCAGCAGGTGCGGGAGCTGCATATCAGCGATGCCGTAACCTTCAGTGGGTTCGTCGATCCCCTAGAGGCGATGGGCCGCAGTGATATGGTGGTTCAGCTATCCATCTGGGAGAACTGTTCTTATACACTCTTGGACGCTAAAGCCTCCGGATTAAAAACCGTGGCAACCAACGTGGGCGGAAACCCCGAAATTCTTGCCCCCAACGAGCTTGTTAACCGCCGCCAGAACGCATTCTGTGATAGCGTTTTAGAAGCTCTTATGCGGAACTGTGAAGCCTCGGCCCCTTCAGCATGGACGTGGGTAACCAACGCCGAGATGACGGCGCAGATCGCAGAACTCTACACTCAAACACAAAAGCATCAAGGACTAGCATGAGCACTCACCTAGGAACATCGCTATCGCCTAGCTCGCAGCACCGGAACGATAGCGCAAACCTCTCTGCGCGCGTTAGTCACGGGCTCAAAAAGAGCGGTGACTATGTGCGGGACAACAGCAATCAGCTGCGCATACCCGAATTCGTAATTTTCGGTGCCATGGTGTTCGCTACCGTGCTGCCGGTCATTAACCAGCCCCTCAGCCAGATTGCCGTGGTTATCGGCGCACTCTACGGGCTTACCAAGCCTGCACAGTACGAACTTGGCAGGTTTAAATCTCTGAAAACTATTATGTGGCTGGGCTTGGTCTACATGATGTTCGTATCGCTTTTGCATACCGCCAGTGCTGATGCTTTCGACTGGCGACAACGCTTAGTTCGCATGATCTTCACCACCATTCTGATGTGGAATCTTGCTGAGGGGCGGCTGCATTTTAGGTCCGCCATCGCCGGATACCTCACGGCGCTTCTGATCAACGTTCCCGCCTTCTATCTGGGAATCACCGAGCGCTCGGACGGCAACGTTTTGGTGGGTTTCCTCCACGATAAACTATGCGGGCCTGGCGTACGCTATCTTCGGTGTACTCGCTTTCGCCATTATGCGCACTATGCCCGAGCGTATTTTCGCCTTCGTGCTCGGAACTTCGGTGGTGTGGCTGACGAACTCGCGTACCTCCATCACGGCGTACCTGGTAGGCGTGCTGTGGGTACTGCTTGCTTCCCGATTCAACTTTATGGTGAGGATGTTCCTGTTGGGCGGGGTCTGGGCGCTTGTGCAGACGCTCGCCACAGACTATGCCCAGGTAGGGCAGTTTGCCTCGCGCGTGGGCTCCGATATGCTCCGTGAACGTATTGATGCGGTGGCACAGGAGAAAGCCGAAACTGCGGGGTTCTTTGGAAGCGGACTCGGAGAAGCCTACGCGCCCCTGCAGGATAGGAACTGGGTGTATCACAACTCCTATCTAGTGCTTCGTACCGAGGGCGGCTGGGTCTGGACAGTCTTCGTCATCGCTATCACGATTATCGTGGGGATGCGCATCTTCGTCTCAAAAACCTCCTGGACCGTCGAAGAAAGAGTGGGACAGGGCGCAGCGATAGCCCTGCTCGTCTGTGGTTTGAGTCTGGGCGAGGTCTTCTACACCTTTACCTGGGCAATTGTCATTGCTTATGCGGTTCGCGCGGGCGCTATAGCCCGGAACAGAGAACTTGGCATGCCGGGGTATGAGGCGGAAAACTTCGTGGGGGTAGACCGGCGTATCGAAATGCCAAAATCACCCGAAAAAATCACCGCCTATATTGCGAACCGGATCAAAAACTCCTAGAACCATCGCCAAACGTGTGACTATTCACTTATGATAATTGGCATATCGGTACCGAAAACCTAGAAAGATACACCCGAGATGAGTAAAGAACTCTACCTAGCCACCAATAACGGCGATATAGGCGGGGGCGAAGTCATGCTCCTGAATATCGCGCGGGCGGCGCGAGGGCTCGGTTACCAGGTTGTCATCATCGGTCCGGCAAACCCGCCGGATCTCATTGAAGCGGCCGCCGACGAAGGGTTCACTCGCATCGTACTGCCCGCCAAAACGCGCATACAGTATATGGTTCAGCTGCGGCTCTGGCACCGGGCGCACCGGGATGCGCTCCTGTGGTGTAACGGGCTGGTTCCTGCCGCCGCTACCGGGGGACGGGCAGGGCGCATCGTGCACCTACATCAGCTGCCGACGGGTACCAACGCTAAATTAGTACCTTTTGCCCGCAAAAAGGCCCTTCAAACCCTCGTTCCCAGCGAGTATGTTGCGGCATCCGTACCCGGTGCGACCGTCTTCCCCAATTGGGCGCAGGAAGTCCCCCTCTCGCTGGCGAAAATCCACCGTCCCCGGGGTGGTGCGCATCGGCTACCTTGGCAGACTCACACCTTCCAAAGGGGTTGGCGTCCTCTGCCAGGCGATCGAGCGCCTCAACAGTACTGTTACCGTCCCCGAATACCGCCTCGTGGTTGCCGGAGCGCCCGTCTTCACCTCCGCCGAGGAAGAACGCGAAGTGTCCCGTGCCCTTGAGAAACATTGAACGCTACACCGACCGTCTCGGTTGGAGCACCCCGCAAAAAGCTCTTCGACACGGTCGATATGCTGGTAGTGCCCTCGCAAGCCCCGGAATCCTTTGGGCTGGTCGCTGCGGAAGCGATGAGTGCCCGCGTGCCGGTGATCGTCAGCGATGCGGGCGCCCTTCCCGAAGTCGTGGGGAGGACTACCCGTATATTTACTCTGCCCAGGATCCCTCGGCTCTCGTTGAAAAAGATTCGACATTTAACTCAGGCTTTCTATCAAGAATCTGATAACCTTTAATGACATTATTTCTGCGGCATTTTGGCGTTGGCAGGAATTATATTCACCCGACTCAGGCAGAGAACGAGTTCGCCACCTTTTTAGAGAAATATCTCTAGAGGATTCATCATGCTCACGCTTGTTCCCGCCAATTACTCACTCTCACAACTACAGGACAGTTTATGGCTCACTATCAAGCAGCCGTCATCATCCCATCGCGGGGTGGAGCAGGGGTTTTACACTATCCCTTAGACGCGCTTTCTGCTCAGACGGAACGAGACTTTCAAGTTATCGTTGTCCTCGATGGTGACATCGACCAGAGCGAAAAAGTTGTTGACGACTATATCGCCCGCGGAACCTTAAACCTCACTAAGATTGTGTTCCCCGAAAATCTTGGGCGTGTGGCGGCTCTCAACGCCGGGCATAATGCGGCGGATGCGGATATTTTGATTCGCTGCGACGACGACCTGGAACCCGATCCCGACTATGTGGCGAACCATCTTCGCTTACACCGCGACTATGACGGGGTGATCGGCACCCTGAACAATATTTTCCCCAAGACCGCTTACTCTCAGGTGTACGGAACCTACCGTGATGCAAAGTTCAAGGAGGCGGCGCTGAGCACCCCCGAATCCGAGCGTTGGCACTATTGGAATGGAAACTCGTCCGTCTCTGCAGAGCTGTACCGAACTATCGGTGGCTTCGATCCCGCCTATCGTCTTTACGGCTGGGAAGACGTCGATCTGGGTAAGATGATCGCTGATGCCGGCGGGAAAATCATAATTTCCGATGCGGTTGAAACTAAGCATTATGCAGAAGCGACCACGACCGCCGTACGAGCCCTCCGCGCCCTGCACGCGGGCAGTGCGCGCACCATTTTCGTGCGTAAACACGGCGAAGATGCGCATGCGGCTCCCAACCCCGGCGGGCTCTGGGGCGCAGCGGTGAAGGCTCTCGCGGTGGTCAGTACCGAGGCAAATATTCGGCGGATAGGCAATACTCTCGATGCGGCACTCCTGAGACTTCCCGCGAAGATCGCTGAGAAGCTGGTGGCGCTACAGGTGGAGGCAGCATCCTACGCAGGCGTGAAGTACCCGCAGCGCGCACGGAAGGTGTTCTAATGCTGAATCGAGTAGCACAATCCTGGCGCGGCGCATCCGCTCACATTCGTTCTTTGGCCTCGAAAAAATTCCCGACATCGGCGGAATCTCGGCCTGCAGGTTCGGCAGATACGGGTTCTGCCACCGCCCCTCGGCTCGCTATCGCTCACGACTATTTGACGCAGCGCGGTGGGGCGGAGCGGGTTGTTCTGGCCCTACACCGGGCGTTCCCTGAGGCCCCCATCTACACGACCCTCTACAATCCTGAAGGTACTTTTCCCCGAGTTTGAGAATGCGACCATCATCACCAGTCCGCTCAATCGGGTGGGCTTGCTGCGGCGCTACCACCGGCTGGCGCTGCCGCTGCTGCCGCTGACCGCATCCTGCCTGAAAGTTCCGGCGCATGTTGCGGTGGTTTCGACCACGGGCTGGGCGCACGGGTTCAAATTCACCGGCGAGAAACTGGTGTACTGCCATTCCCCGGCGCGTTGGCTGTACCTGCGCGACCAATACCTGGGCGACGAGAAAAAGGACAGTGTGATTGGGGTGGGGTTACGGGTGATAAACCCGCTGCTGCGGTTCTGGGATCAGCGCGCGGCGGCACGGTCGGAACATTACGTGGCGAACTCGACCGCCATTCAGGAACGTATTTCGCGGGTGTACGGCAAAGATGTACCCATTATTTTCCCGCCTTACTCCGGGGGTGCAACCCGTGTGGAAGAACCGATCGCGGGTCTGCAGGAATTCACGGCTGCGGGAGACTACTTTCTGCTGGTGTCGCGCCTGATGTCCTATAAGAACGTGGATGAGGCGATTAAGGCGTGCAATCGAGCGGGTAAGAAGCTGTTGATTATCGGGCATGGACCCGAAAAAGATAAGCTCCTCAAACTCTCAGGGCCCAATGTGCGCATTATTTCCGGGATCTCTGACGAGCAGCTGTGTTCTGCCTACCGGCATTGTCTGGCACTTCTCGCGGTATCTCATGAGGACTTCGGCATTACCCCGCTAGAAGCCGGGGCAAGCGGAAAACCGGTGATCGCATACCGCGCGGGCGGGTACCTCGATACCATCCGCGAAGGCCTCAACGGCGTGTTTATTGAACAGCCGACCTCGGAACAGATCGAGGCGGCAATACGGAAGTTCAACCCCGAAGAGTGGGATAAGCAGGCGATTAAGAACTATATCGCGCGTTTTAGCGAAGAACGTTTTATCGACGAAATACGCCAGGCGGTTGATGAGCTTACCGCATCCTCAGGTAAGTAGACCCTAACCTATCCGGCGTAAACACAGAGCCTTGAGAGTAAATATCTTTACTCTCAAGGCTCTTCATATAGTGGGGCAGGGCGGGTTAGACAGCTTCCAGCAGCTCGTCTTCGACGAGTTGATGCACAAACCCCTCAACCTCCCCGCGAATATCCTCGGGGTTTTGCTCGGTAAGCTCGGCGATCAGCTCAAGGGCCTCGGGCAGGGAAAACGGCTCCTCAAAAAAATACCCCAAATAATGGATGCTGACCCCTCCAACACCGAAACCTGCGCGGTCTCGTGTGTCGGCAAGATACGTCGTGACGGAAGCGTATTCGGAGATCTCCTCAGCGTGTACGAAGGCAACATACTCTGGGATGCGGTACCTCACCGGCGCGGTAGTAGTACTCATCAGGAACCGCCTCCCAACCCAAAAACGCTCAAAGAACCTAGTGCGAATCTCGGCGCGCGTGGGTTTTATGCCCCAGTTCCATCGCCAAATGATCCTGATTGACCATAAAAATATTCTTGAGCGTGCGCATTTTCTCAGCGAATCCGCGCGCCGACCGCAGCCTGCCCACCCATTGAATATAATTCGGCACCCGCGTGGAAACCGACTTCCATAGCAGGTAGTCGCGTTCGTGACGGTACGCCTCTAAGCCACCCATTGCGGCGGCGTAGGCGAGAGAAGAATCCAACTCGGCGGCGCGTTCGCGCAGTTTAGCCCAGTCGTAGGAGTCGAGAATATCGCGCAGATACTCAAGATCCGGGTCATAAGTGGAACTAGCCCTAGCGCGGTGCAGCACTACAATCAGCCGGGAATCGAGCACCGAGGGTACGGCACAGGAACGGTGCGCTATCTCACGCTGCATATGTGCCGCCCAGAGCTGCTGAAAAACACGTTCGGGATCTTTTCCGAGCCCCGGAAAGAAACGGTGAATATCGGTGAGACCCCAAGATTCGTGATAAAGCGTCATTGCATGTTCAAAAACGGATCCGGTGTCAAAATGCGCCTGAATACTCCAGCCGTCAGCTAAAAGTATGTGAACAAAAGTATTTACGTGAGAAGGCCGTACTAAAAGATCTGCATCGGTGCTATGTCTATCGGGTTTAAAAATTTCGGAATTAAACGCATATCCTTTGATATGTAAAATATCTATTCCGTGAAGATTCGCGAGCCTTTGAAAGTAGGCGTGCGCCAGCATAATACGCGCCTTGAGCGGCGTACCAGGTTTGTGCTGTGGTGTAGTGTGCACGATATCCTTTCACACAACGAATATCTTTGAATATAAGGGCGGGAAAAATAGTCCACCTATTTTCCCGCCCTTTATACTCAAGAATCTGATTCAGAAATTTTCTTAAGCTCCGTGCGCACCGGAAGAAACTTTCTTTTTACCATCCTTGGAATAACCGTAGTAGCTGGCATAACCTACATAACTATTGGCGTAACCAAATCCATAGTAGGAATTGCCCAGGCCCTTACGCGGAGCCTTATTGAGTACCACACCGAAGAGGTGTGAATTCACACGCTCCAGCACGGCAACCGCCTCGGTCATCTGCTCGCGGTGGCTCTTGCCCACGGTGCCGACCATAATCACACCGTCCACGGCGTGGGAGAGCAGCGATGCGTCGGTCACCGGCAGCAGCGGGGGAGCATCCACGATGACCAGGAATTCCTTGGGAGAGTTCTTCGATAAGCTGGCGCATCTTGTCGGAACCCAACAATTCGGAAGGGTTCGGAGGAATACGACCGGCGGGAAGCACAAAAAGTTTAGAATCTTCTACCTGGTGCACGGCCTCAGCAATATCAACCTGACCGGCAAGAACCTGCGTCAAACCAATTTTGGCGTTAATATGCAGTTTCTTCGCGACGGTGGGACGGCGCAGGTCGGCGTCGATCAGGATGACCGGCTGCCCCGAGCTTGCCATAGAGCGCGCCACCGCCAGCGAGACCGTAGACTTACCCTCGCCAGGAACTGCGGAGGTCACAATGAAGGAGCTCGGCGGGTTATCGATATTCACAAAGCGCAGGTTCGTGCGCAGCTGACGGATAGATTCGTGGGCAATATGGTCATCGTTGCTGGCGTGCATGATGTTTTCTTCCGCCAGATCGTCGCTGACGGGCAGCACACCCAGAATATTGCTGTTTGTCGCCTTAATGGCGTCGTCACGAGTGCGGATGCGCTGGTCCACGGAACGGCGCAGGAAGATCGCCAGGTACACGAGTACCAGCCCGGCACCGGCACCGATGAGGCCGTTCTGCATGTAGTTGGGCGATACGAGAGGCGGGTTCACGCTGGCGTTATCCAGCGGGATCACACGAATCAGGGTATTGGTGGTATCGGACGGGTTGGTTGAAGAAACCTTGTTCTGAGCGCTTTCTTGGTTTTCCTCCCCAGCAGGCGTGGGGGTAGCGGTACTGTTGTTCCCCGAACCATTCTTCTCAATATTTTCGATGTACTGAGCGGTGGCGTGAAGCGCCGAATTCGCCAAAACCCGCGCCTGTTCTGGGCTGGAAGCGGTCGCCCGCACCTTAATGAGTGAGCTGTTTTCTTCGGTAGTTGCGCTCAGGCTGCCGCGAATCGTCCCGATGCTCAGGTCAGAGTTCTGCTCCTGAATGATCTTGGCGACGGCTTCTGATGAGACGATTGCCGAGTATGAGCGGGCACGTTCTTTTGCGGCGTTTGAGCCGGATAGTACGTCAATAGTGCCACTCTGACCGACGGTCACGTACCCGGAGGCGCTGGCGGCATAAACTTTAGGCTGCAGCAGGGAATAGCCGAGCCCTGCGATGGCACCGATTACGATGCCAGCAATGAGCAACACGAGATTGGCTCTTGTGGTGCGCACAAAATCTAAAATTGTCATTTCTGAATTTGCTCCAGAGTGTTGAGTTTGAGTGGTGAACTCCCGTGCGGGGCAGTGAGTTTTTGTGACTATTTGAGCAGATGCATCAGATAGTCCCCATAACCGCTTTTGGCGAATTTGGTGGCGATACTGTGAAGATCATCATTGCTTAACCAACCTGCGCGCCATGCAATTTCTTCAGGGCATCCAATAGAAAGTCCCTGACGTTTTTGGACGGTGCGAATAAAGTTGCTGGCATCTGCGAGTGAATCGAAGGTGCCGGTATCAAGCCATGCTGTACCTCGAGGCAGTACCTCAACCTTTAGTTTACCCTGTTTTAGATATACACGATTGAGGTCGGTAATTTCTAGTTCACCACGCTGAGAAGGTTTAATGTTTTGCGCATATTCCACAACATGTTTGTCATAGAAATATAGTCCCGGAATAGCATAATCGCTTTTGGGTACCTGCGGTTTTTCTTCAATGGAGACGGCGTGAAAATTCTCGTCGAACTCCACTACCCCATAGGCGCGCGGATCTGCAACTTGGTAAGCAAAAACGGTTGCACCGTCTTTTTGCTCATATTTTCCAAGTTGGGTTCCTAAACCGGGACCATAGAAAATATTATCACCTAGAACGAGTGCAACGGGATTATCACCTATGAATTCTGCACCTAAAATAAATGCTTGGGCTAAACCATCAGGTGAAGGTTGCACTTTATATTCAAAATGTACACCAAAACGAGTTCCATCCCCTAAAAGACGTCTAAATTGTTCCTGATCTTCGGGGGTTGTGATAATAAGAATGTCACGAATTCCCGCCAGCATAAGAGTAGAAAGCGGGTAATAAATCATTGGTTTATCGTAAACCGGAGTGAGTTGTTTACTAATACCCTGAGTGATGGGGGTGTAAACGACTGCCGGTACCACCGGCAAGAATAATTCCCTTCATAATATCTATTGTGTCATGTTTCTCTCATAACCTGTGTATAAATCACTCGGTTTTGACCGCTAAAATCTAAAGTATGTCTCACTTACTCGTTACCGGCGGTGCCGGATTCATTGGCTCTAACTTTGTTCATTATCTATTGGATAATACCGAACACACTGTTACAGTACTCGATAAAATGACCTATGCCGCTAATAAAGCGTCACTTGATGGTCTTGACGGCACCAGATTTAACCTTATGGTTGGCGATATTGCAGACCGTGAACTCACTGACGAGCTCGTAGCGCAGGCGGATGCAGTCATCCATTACGCCGCCGAATCCCATAACGATAACTCCCTGGCGAACCCAGAACCTTTTATTCACACCAACCTAGTCGGCACGTTTACCCTGCTGGAGGCGGTGCGCAGGCACGGAACCCGCTATCACCACATCTCAACCGATGAAGTCTTCGGCGATTTGGCACTGGATGACCCCGCAAAGTTCACCGAAAGCTACGACCCTATAACCCGTCATCCCCGTACTCTTCCACCAAGGCGGGGTCGGACCTGCTGGTGCGCGCCTGGGTGCGTTCTTTCGGGATTGAGGCGACCATCTCGAACTGCTCGAATAACTACGGGCCGTATCAGCACATCGAAAAATTTATTCCCCGGCAGATTACGAATATCCTCTCGGGACTGACCCCTAAGCTCTACGGCGAGGGCCTGAACGTGCGCGACTGGATTCACGCATCCGATCATTCTTCGGCGGTGCTGCGCATTCTTGAATCCGGCAAAATTGGCGAGACCTACCTCATCGGTGCAGACGGTGAGGAGAATAATATTACCGTGCTGCGCACTATTCTTCGCCTCATGGGTAAAGACGAGAACGACTTTGAACATGTGATAGACCGGCCCGGGCACGATATGCGGTATGCCATTGACGGCACCCGTCTGCGCGAAGAGCTCGGGTGGGAACCGCAGTTCACCGACTTTGAGGCGGGTCTTGCCGATACCATCGCGTGGTATACCGATAACCGTTCCTGGTGGGAACCGCTCAAGGCAGAAGTTGAGGCTAAATACGCGAAGGTGGGGCAGTAAATGACGAAAGAACTGAACGTAAGGGCAACCGATATACCGGGGCTGCTCGTCATCGATCTGCCCGTGCACGGCGATAATCGCGGCTGGTTTAAGGAAAACTGGCAGCGTGAGAAAATGCGTGCCGCCGGTCTGCCCGATTTTGACCCGGTGCAGAATAATATTTCTTTTAACACCTCGGTAGGAACCACACGCGGTATTCACGCCGAACCCTGGGATAAATACGTTTCGGTGGCGAGCGGCCGAATTTTCGGCGCCTGGGTAGACTTGCGTGCGGGGGAGAGCTTCGGACGGGTCGTGACCGTCGAACTCGGCCCCGACACCGCTATCTTCGTTCCGCGTGGGGTTGGCAACGCCTTCCAAACCCTGGAGGAAAACACCGCCTACACCTACCTGGTGAACGACCACTGGTCGGCGGATGCTCTCACCGCCTACAGCTTCCTGAACCTCGCGGACGAAAGCACCGCCATCGACTGGCCTATCGACCTGGCGCAGGCTGAGCTTTCAGAGAAAGATCGCAAACACCCGCGCTTACATGAGATCACCCCGCTTACCCCCGACCCTCTTCTGATTGTGGGTGCAAGCGGGCAGCTCGGGCGTGAACTCGTGCGCCAGCTGACCGCGCAGAATATCCCCTTTGAGGCGGTGGATCGTGATCAGCTCGATCTCGGTACCCCCGAAAAATGGCGAAACGCTTTCCGCTGGCGGTCATACCGAGCGGTCATTAACGCCGCCGCCTACACCGCAGTGGATAACGCCGAAACCTTCGAGGGGCGCCGCGAAGCCTGGGCCGCCAACGCTCACGGAGTCGCCGCCCTAGCGAGCGTCTGCGAAGAAGCAAATCTTCCTCTCGTGCACGTTTCCACCGACTACGTCTTCGACGGAACTCTGCCAGTAGGGCAGGAATACTCGGTGGAGCATCCCATCGCCCCGCTGAGCGTATATGGCGCCTCCAAGGCAGCGGGGGGAGAGCGCCGCGACCGCGTGGCGCAAACACTACCTGCTGCGCACCAGCTGGGTGGTTGGCGAGGGCAAAAATTTTGTGGCGACTATGGCATCGCTGGCCGAACGCGGCGTGGATCCTGCCGTCGTGGCGGATCAGTGGGGGCGCCCCACCTTCACCCAAGACTTGGCGGGGGCGGCACTGCATCTGCTGTTTACCGGCGCACCCTACGGCACCTACCATGTGTCAAACAGCGGCGAGGTTATCACCTGGGCAGACCTGGCCCGAGCCGTATACACCGGCACCGGTCACGATGCCGCCCGAGTAAGCAACACCACCACTGAGGAATACTTCGCCAACGCCCAGGTCTTCGCCCCGCGCCCCGCCAACTCTGCCCTGGATCTTTCAAAACTTATTGCTGCCGGATTCACCCCTCGCGATCACCGCGATGCGCTCGCCGAGTATCTGCACCAGCTAGGCGGGGCACGTGAAGACTAAAATCCGTGACCTTCTCGCGCGCCAGGGCATACAGGTTGCACTCCTTGTAATCGCGCTTGAGGTTATCACCTACTGGTCATACTTCATGCGTCTGACGGTGGTTAACGGCGATGCGAATGCCCACTACCTCTCAGATTCTTACTATTGGTGGAATAACGGCGGGATTTTCAACCCGCCCGACTGGGTTGCCTACACCTGGATGGGTCGCCCCGCCGGGAGCAATATTCAGGGCGGATCGTATGTGCTGCCGCAGGGCATCGCAAACGGTATTTCTCCGTGGAGCCCTACGGTATCGTCTATCACGTCGGCGGTGCTCGCGGGTCTTGGCGCGGTGGGCATGTACCTGTTGGTCCGTCAGCTGACCGGGCACCACCTTGTTTCGCTGATCGCCCTCGTGGGGCAATTCTTCGCCCCGGCAATCTTTGCAAACGCCCAATTCCTGGATTTTCACCGTGCCGCCGCCTACTGGCCCTGGGTCCTGCTCGTCATCTCCCCGTTATGGGCGTGGCATAAACGCTACGGAATTCCGCTTGCGGTCTTAATCCTGTGGCAGAGTTTCGTCGGCATATACCCGGGGCAGCTTATCGCCGCCGCAGTGTGCATTGGCGGGTGGGGTATCGGGTGGATGATCGTCTCTCGAAGCCGCGCCTGGATATGGCGTGTCATCGTCAGCATCCTCATTGCGGTACCGTTGAGCGTCGTCAAATATGTTCCGGCGCTATTGTCGGGAACCGGGCAGCGCGACTGGAGCCCGCAGCGCATTCACCTGACTTTCCCTGAAACCTGGCCTCACTCATTTACCCGTACGATAACCCGGCCATGAGCTCGGATATTGCGATGCGCCCCTTCTTTATCGTGATTCCGCTTCTGCTCGCCCTCACCTTCGTGCAGTGGCGTTCACGGCGTAACCTGCCGCTCTATCTGCTGGGTGGGCTGTCAATTCTGCTGTTAGGGGCTGGCGACCTTCGCACCCTAAGCTTCTGTGGAATATTCCGGGTATGAGCCTGAGCCGTTTCTGGATTAACGATTTCAAAAACTTCGTGCCGCTCACCATGATTATTTTGGGCAGCCTGGGGCTTAAACGGCTTTTTGAGGGCAACGTGTCGCGCCGTCGCATCCTGGTGGGATGCTCGATCGTTGCTGCCGCCATCGTGATTTTCGGCCTGTCGCTGTCGTGGAATCTGAGCGGTCCTCGCCTCGTGCTGATGCTCGTGCCGGTGGTACTTTTTGCTCTAACGGCGGTTGCTGTAATGAACTATACACACGGTTTATGGCGGTTTGCACGGCAGAGTTCAACCCGAACCTTGGGCGTCCTGATGCTTTGCCTGTCGGTAGCCTCCGGGCTGAATTTCGCCTACTCGGTGACAAGCACGTGGGCTTCGGCGCGTGAGCGACTTGAGGTCGGGCACTACGGGGCTGAGATTTCGCAGCTTATGCACCAAAACCAGGCGTGCGAGCAGGACTACACGCGTCGCCCTGAACGTCGCGTTTCCGATCAGCCCGTCAAAGATTGGGACCACGATAATATTGCTCTGGGAGGTGCCTTCACCTGCACCGATTCCCTGAGCGGATACGCCAATGTTCAAGGAAGCTCGGCACTGCGCGAACAGCATAAGGCGTTCAAAGGCGAAAAGGGTAATGACTTTATTCGGTTCTATGCCGCTGCCGGTGCCGTGGTGCCGCTTTCGGGCGGGTCCTTCGCGGATCTTTCCGATGCCTGCCTCAAGGAAGGCCGCTGCGCAGGGTTAGAGTACACCCCACTCTCGTACAGCAGGTTCGGCAAGATATCGTACCGGGTTGAGGTTGAGCATCAAACCGAAGTCGCCCTGAACGAATCGTATTACACCGGCTGGACGGGCAAACTCTGCGACGCTGAAAACACCCAGAAATGCCACGCGATGGCGCTGTCTGCCGGTCCGGGGCGATACATCAAGACGGTTCTGCCCGCAGGAACATATGAGGTGAATTTGACCTATGATGCACCCTATAAGAATCAGCTGCAGGTCATCTTCTGGGTTTGTGTGCTTTTGATGCTTGCCTCGGCGGCGCTGCCGGTGAAGCGGCGCGCGGCAGGCGCAGAGGAGCAAAAGACGAAATCCTTGGGATTCCTTGCGTACCCGCCTCAAATCTGGAAAATCTGTAAGAATATAGTGTTGGCCAAAGCGACGGCAAACTGTATCTCTCACCGGTAGTGGACCTGTTCAACCGCGAAATCGTCGCCTACGTCCTGAGCCGCAGGGCCAACAGCGACATGGTGGAGACAATGCTGCACAAAGCCTGCCGACAAAGGAACGATGCTGCACTCCGACCAAGGCGTACTATATCGTACGCCAGGGTATAGGAACTTACTTTCCGACCATTTCATGGTTCAAAGCATGTAGCGCAGGGGGACTGCGGGAGCGCTGCAGTTTGAAATTGAAAAAGCTGGGTTCTGTTGCATACAGAACCCAGCTTATGCGGAGCGCCTGAAGAGGTTTTTATGAGCGTCCAAGATGGGGGCAGTTCAACCCGAATCCGGATTTTCAGACGACCTCTTCTCTATATCAATCAGCGTTCAGCAGGCAATTAATATAACCCTTCGCGCTCTTCGCGGGTGGAAATGTAGATGTTTTTCACCTGCGTGTAGGCGGCGAGCATCATTTTGTGGGTTTCGCGGCCGATGCCTGAAGTTTTGTAGCCGCCGAACGGTGCGCCTGCGGGCAGACGGTTGTAGCAGTTCACCCAGACACGACCGGTTTCCAGTGCGTTGGAGACGCGCAGGCAGCGGTTGATGTCTTTGCTCCAAACTGCGCCGCCCAAGCCGTATTCGCTGTCGTTGGCCATTTTGACGACTTCTTCTTCGGTTTTGAATTTAATCACGGTGGCAACCGGGCCGAAGATTTCTTCTTGGGCAACGCGGGCGTTGTTGTTGTCAGCCTCAATCAAGGTCGGCTCGACAAATTCGCCTTTGCCCAATTCGCCTTCGAGTTTTTTGCCGCCGGTGATGATGCGGCAGCCTTCCTGCTCACCGATTTTGACATATTTCAAAATGGTTTCAAGCTGACCGGCGTTGACTTGCGAACCCATTTGGGTATCGTCTTCCCAAGGCAGTCCGACTTTGATTTTCTTGAACTCTTCCGCCAAGGCGTTGACGAATTTGTCGTAAATGCCTTCTTGTACGAAGATGCGCGAGCCGGCGCTGCACACTTGGCCTTGGTTGAACAAAATGCCTTTTTGCGCGCCTTCGAGGGCTTTGTCGAACGGCATGTCGTCAAAGAAGATGTTGGCGGATTTGCCGCCCAGCTCCAAGGTAGAGGGAATGAGCATTTCGGCGGCAGCGATGCCGATGCGGCGGCCGATTTCGGTCGAGCCGGTGAAGGCGAGTTTGTTGAAGCCTTTGTGGTGCAGCATGTATTCGCCGGATTTCGAACCGCGTCCGGTAATGATGTTCAGCACGCCTTTAGGCAGCAGGTGGTTAATTTTTTGGGCGAGCGACAACAGGCTCAGCGAAGTGCTGGAAGACGGGTGGATGACGATGGTACAGCCTGCGGCGAGCGCGGGTGCGATTTCCAAGCCGCCATCAGGAAGGGGAAGTTCCACGGAATAATCTGACCGACGACGCCGATAGGTTCGCGCAATACGATGGACAGGTCTTCGGAGTCAAGCTGGGTTGCGGTGCCTTCTTCGCCGCGGATGACGCTGGCGAAATAACGGAAATGGTCGGAAGCCAGTGGGATGTCGGCGGCGCGGGTTTCGCGGATGGGTTTGCCGTTGTCCAGCGTTTCCTGCAAGGCGAACAATTCCAAGTTTTCGTCAATCACATCGGCGATTTTGTTGAGTATGGCGGCGCGTTCGGTTGTGGTGGTCTTGCGCCATGTTTTGAACGCTTCCTGTGCGGCGGCGACGGCGGCATCGACATCGGCGTCGGACGCGTCGGTAAATTTTGCCAGTGTTTCGCCGTTGGCGGGATTGTAGGAATCCAAAAGCGTGCCGGGGCTCGTCCACGCGCCGTTAATCAAAAGACCGTACTCTTTATCGAACACATTCAAATCTTTTGCCATGATGCTGTCTCCTTAAGTTGTATTTATTGGGTTTTAGTTGTTTTTCTTGGTTTTTGGTCGTTTATTCAACGTCATTTGAAAACAGGGTAGTATTTTTTCTGTTTCGATTCAAGCACTAAAAATGAGAGTGTTCTCGAAATTCCAAATATGTAATTTTGCAAAACGTAAAACGCAGTCAGCCACATCTTGATGATGTATGGGGACGAGGGCGGTTTGTTAATACATTTTAATTTTTCAGACGACCTTGTGATCACCGCGATGCGCTTGCCGAGTATCTGGAACCTTTCTGAAGCGCTTGATGGGGTGCGAGTCTGGAACTAGGAAAAACTATCCTTGCTCGTATCTGGAAAATCTGTAAGAATATAGTGTTAGCCAAGGCGAGGGCAGGTTCTGCCGTTATCGACGAGGTGGCGCATGGAATCCCATGATTTGCGCCATTATTCTCTTGGCGCATCACCCATCATCAAAGAATGGAGATTACCATGTCTGAAATTAAAATTGCTGCCGAGCCCCGCACCGATTTCGGTAAGGGCTATGCACGCCGCATCCGCGCTGTTGGTGATATCCCCGCCGTTATCTACGGCAATGGCAAAGAGCCTAAGCACGTGATCCTCCCCGGCCACGCGACCACCATGGCTGTTCGTAACAAGGACGTCGTTCTGGTGATCGAGGTTGATGGTGAGCAGTTCAAGACTCGCGTGCAGGATATTCAGCGTCACCCGATCCGCCCCGAACTGCAGCACATCGACCTGCTGTTCGTCGACTAAGGTTAGGTAGACGAAGGAGCGCACGGCGCATCAACGTTTACGCCGGAACCTGCTTTTAGAGGTTTTTTTCGGCAACGGTACGGCTCGTATCTGCTTCTGGCGGGTGCGAGCCGCTTCCATATTCCCTCGCCAACTTACGGCGTACACCCATCTTTACCGTTTGGCTCAGGTGCGAGATAGCCGACCAGTAACCGCCTAATCCGCCCATAGTTTTATCCGGTTTACCGAGTAATCTCTACCGAGCATTTTTTTATTTCTCACCCTATAACCCGCAGGAAGGTACACGAGAACATGTCTGATGCGTGGCTCATCGTCGGCCTGGGCAACCCCGGACCGCAATACGCGAAAACCCGCCATAACATCGGGCAGATGGTGCTCGATAAAATCGCCCGTGAAATGGGCAGCACCTTCAAGAAGCATTCCAAAGCATCCGCCGTAGTCGTCGAAGGTCGCCTAGGCATAGGCGGTCCCAAGGTCGTACTCATGAAATCCCTCGGGTACATGAATACCTCAGGCGGGACCCGTATCTGCGGTCGCAAAATTCTATGGCATCGACCCCGATCACATAATCGTGGTGCACGACGAGCTTGATATTCCCTTCGACACCATCAAACTCAAAATCGGTGGGGGAGAAGGCGGTCACAACGGCCTGCGCGATATTACCAAGGCGCTAGGCACCAAAGATTATTACCGTGTGCGCGCTGGTATCGGTCGCCCACCCGGGCGCATGAACACCGCCGACTATGTGCTCAAACCCTTCACGGCAGCCGAAGTCAAAGATCTGCCGTTCCTGATCGACAACTCTGTTGATGCGGTCGCCATGCTTATCACCGACGGGCTGACGGCGGCGCAGCAGCGCTTTCACAGCGCATCCTAAATATGCGCAGGGCACGGACGCTCGACAAACCGCACAATCTGGCGCCTCTACATCTGCCGGGTGCGCCTAGCAGCAAACATGACGCCCCGTTACGCCCGTAGCTATGGTTAGGCAGATTTCCTAGGCTATTGCACACACCTAACTAGGTTTTGCTCGCGCCAAGGAATAAGCTAGAAAAGCATGACGTTATAGCCCCACAGACACTAAGCCCGGGCGTACGGCCCCGACCTAACGTGCCACACAGCAGGGGTCTCAACGCCATACGGCGCGCCTGAAACCGGTCAAGAGAAAAGGAACAACCGTGGCAGAATACTCAGTCCCCGCCAACACGCCGCTCAACGATGACACCGTGCGAGCGTTGCGCGCAGACTTCCCTATTCTCAGCACCATCGTCAACGGCAACCCGCTCGTTTACCTCGATTCCGGCGCCACCAGCCAAAAACCACTCCAAGTTCTCGATGCCGAACGCAACTTCTACCTGCACGCCAACTCTGCGGTACACCGCGGCGCGCACACTCTTGCCGTTGAAGCCACCGAACTCTTCGAGCAGGCCCGCACCACCGTTGCCGCCTTCGTAGGAGCCCGCGACGAAAACATCGTCTGGACCTCCAACGCCACCGAAGCGCTCAACCTTGTCGCCTACTCAATAGGCAACGCCTCCCAAGGACTCGGCGGCGAAAAAGCCCAGCGTTTTGCCCTGAAACCCGGCGACGAAATTCTCACCACCGAAATCGAACACCACGCCAACCTCATACCCTGGCAGATCCTCGCCCAACGCACCGGCGCAACCCTCAAGCACATCCCCGCCACCGACGACGGACAGATCGACTACGAAGCCGCCGCCGAACTCGTCACCGAGAAAACCCGCATCCTCGCTTTCACCCACGTCTCCAACGTCACCGGCGCTATCGCGGATGTGCCGCGCTTCGTCTCACTCGCCCAAAAAGTCGGTGCCCTCACCGTCCTGGACGCCTGCCAATCCGTACCCCACATGCCGGTAGACTTCCCCGCGCTCGGTGTCGATTTCGCCGCATTCTCCGGGCACAAAATGCTCGCCCCCACCGGCATCGGCGCACTCTACGGCCGCGCCGAACTCCTCGACGCCCTGCCCCCATTCCTCACCGGCGGCTCCATGATCACCCGCGTCGAACTCCAAGACGCCGACTATATGCCCGCCCCCATCAAATTTGAAGCGGGAACCCAGCGCGTCTCCCAAGCCGTCGCCTTTGCCGAGGCAGTACGCTACCTGCAGCACCTCGGCATGGACAACGTACACGCCTGGGAACAAGAACTCGGCGCGCGGCTCGTGGCCGGCGTGCAGAACATTGAGGGCGTGCGCCTGCTAGGACCCACCGACCCGAACAAACGCGCCGGGCTCGTCTCCCTCGGCATCGACGGGGTACACCCGCACGACGCCGGGCAGCTGCTCGATACGAAAGGTATCGCCGTGCGCGTAGGTCACCACTGCGCCCAGCCGCTGCACCGCGGCGCCGGGCTGACGGCCTCGACCCGCGCCTCCGCATACCTCTACAACACCACCGAAGACATAGATGCATTCCTTGCCGCGCTCGCTGAGGTACGCCCCTACTTCGGGCTGTAAAGAAGCCGTTACTCATATACACAGGATTGGATAATTCATGTCCCTAGAATCGCTCTACCAAGACATTATTCTGGAACACTCAAAGCAGCGCACCGGCGAACATCTGGTGGAGGTACCCGCCGGGCACGCCAGCGCCGACAACCACCAGTACAACCCCACCTGCGGAGACGAAATCAACCTGCGCCTCGTGCTTTCTGATGAGCAGAAAGACGGTGAAAAGGTCGTCGAATCGGTCTCGTGGGAAGGCGACGGCTGTTCCATTTCGATGGCGGCGGCATCGGTACTTTCTGAGATGGCACCGGGCATGACCGTGGGGGAGCTGCAGAACCATGTGGATGCGTTCCGCGAGATGTTGCGCTCGCGCGGTCAGATTACCCTGGATGAGGAAGAATACGGCGATATGGCGGCATTTTCCGGGGTCTCAAAGTTTATGGCCCGCGTCAAATGTGCGATGCTCTCATGGGTGGCAGTCGAAGAGGCAGCCCGCGAGGCAAGCACGAAATAGACGCATCTATGGTTGGCTGCTGCGCTGACCCTAAAACATAGCTTCACCCATCGAGCGGCTCTCCGGTCACCATGACCGAAGGGCCGCTCTTCTATGTGCATGCACATATGGCATATAGGGTTTTGAACTCCGGGCAGATATCGTCAGTGACAGATCCGACAGGGGTCGTGACGCGGCTTTCCTATGATGCTCGAGGGAATCTGACCGGAGTGCTTAATGCTGTGGGCGACATGCTCAAAGTTGAGTATGATGCCCAGGATCGACCCGTTTCAGTAGTTTCTCCGTCAGGAGGAACTATGCGGGTTGAGTATGACGTTGCCTCGCGTCCTGTTCGGGTGATTGACCCGGCGGGGAACCCAAGTGTGTATACATATACTCCTGCGGGTAAAGTCGCCAGTATCACGGATGCGGTTGGGGGCGTGCGCCAGTTTGAGTACAACGCCGCTGGGGAACTGGTTGCGCAGGTGGCACCTGATGGCGCCCGTACCGTGCGTGAGATCAACGAGCTGGGATACACGGTTGCTGAGACGGACCCGTTAGGGCATGTGACGAAGTTTGTTCATGATGGTATGGGCAGGGTTACAGAAAAGATTGACCCAGCCGGGAATGTGTGGGCGAGCAGGTATAACGCTGCTGATACTTTGGTGGAGCATACCGATCCGACGGGTGTGCTCACACGGGTAAGTCGAGATAGTGCTGCCGGTGAGATCACGCATCAGGACGGTGTTGGGAACACCGCGACGGTGGGGTTTGATGCGCTGGGTCGGGTGATGAGCAGTATTGACCCGTCTGGGGCAGTCACGTCGTGGGCGTATCAGTTTTTGACTAACATCACGACTGCCTCCTCGGGTGAAGGGGATCGGGGCGCCGCGCATCGTCAGGGTGTTTCAGAGCCTGTTCGTGTACAGGATCCGACCGAGAATCTGGTGAGGGTTCCCGGTGCCCATGCGTTGCGGACGTGTACTGATGCTGCTGGTCAGGTTTCGGGTGAGGTGTGTCATGCCGCTGGGCGGTTACTCAGGCAGGTGAGTGCCTCGGGGGCTGTGACAGAGTATTCGTATGATGCGTGTGGTCGGGTTGCCTCAGTGACAGATGCTGATGGGGTGATGACTGAGTATCGGTATGATGCGGATTCGCGTTTGGTGGCGAAGACTCGTGCTGGCGTGGTAGTGGAGTCTTTTGTGTATGATGCCTGTGGGCGTCTGCTGGAGCGTCGTGCTGGGACTAAGCTGGTGGGCAGGTATGCCTACGATGCTGCCGGGCGTGTGGTGCGGTGTGTGGATGCTGCTTGGGGCACTCGGTCGTTCTCCTATGATGCGTGTGGGCGTGTGGTTAAGGCTGTTTCCGGCGTGGGTGGAACATGCTTTTTTGATTATGACGGTGCGGGGCGTTTGCTAGCGCGTCGGGTAGCTACGTCTGAGGGTTTTGCGACGACTTCGTATGCCTATGATGCGGTGGGGAATGTGGTGTCGGTGACGGACCCATTCGGGGCGGTGACCAAGTATGCGTATGATGGCGCGCACCGGTGCACTGAAGTCATGAATCCGGATGGTTCGCGGGTGTCGTATGCATACGATGGTGCCGGCGAGGTGGCGAGTATGCATGTGGCTAAGCCAGGTGAGCACTTAGGTCGGTTGGCTTGTGAGTGGGTGCGGGATCGAGCCGGTCGGTGCCTGACGGTGAAGGACTATCTGGCGGGTGAGAACCTGGCACGGCTGGGCACTCAACGGTCTGCAGCTGCTACGGTCGCTACAGCAACAACCACCGTTGGCTCTGCTAACGCGAGTGCAACAACGGCTGCTGGTAGGTCTTCTATCGGTGTCTCAGATGGCGCGGAATCCGAAGCTGATGTGTATGTTCAGACGACCTATGTCTCAGATGCTTTGGGACGTTTGGTGAGGGTGGATTCTGCCCCGAAACTCGGGGATGAGGTTTCTGATACGGCGTTCTTTGCAGCGGGTAATCGAGTATCCGCTGCCGAAAAATGCTTCTGCGGCTGAGGTGTTCGCATCTACGGGTGCGTGGAGTCTAGCGTACTCCCTATGATGCTGATGGGAATGTGGTTCAGCGTACTACTCCGTATGGTTCTACCGTGTATGGGTATTCTCCGGGCGGGCGTATTAGGTCTACGCAGCAGATCCCTGCCGGTGTCGGGGTAGAGGACTCATCGAGTGTTGGCGATAAGCCTGGGGTGGCTGAGTTTGCTTATGATGCGCTGGGGTATTTGGAACGTGTTCAGGTTGGGGAGTGTGTCTCTTCGTGGGTGCGTGATACGTCCGGAGCCGTTATGGGGTACACCGAGGAAGTTCTCGGTGAGGCCGACGAGCCTAGTGGTTCATCGTCGGGTATGGTGCAGGGTGTGCGGGTACGCCGGAATCCTGCGGGGAAGATTACTCGGGTGGAAGACACCGTTAAGGGTTCCTGGTGTGAGTACGCCTATGATGCTTCCGGCAGGTTGATTCGTGCGGTGAGCTCGGATGGTGTGTCGGTGGTGTGGGTGTATGATCCGGTCGGGTTGCTTATGAGGGAAGAAACTCATCAGGAAGGTTCCCTGGTTCGGGTGCGTGTGTTTTCCTATGCGGGGGAGCGGGTACAGACGGTACGCCTGTATGAGGCGCTGGAGGATGGTGGTTCTTCCGCTGCACCTGTTGCGGGTGTGGTGGAGGATCTAACCGGGTTAGATGCGTCATCTTTGGTGTGTACAGGGTCGGTTCAGTATTCCTATGATGTGCGGGGTTTCCGTACCGGGGCGGCTGATCATACTGGTGCTGCCGTGACGTGGGGCTGGGATGCTCTGGGCTCTTTAGAACGGGTGGAGCGTATCAACCACACCCCTGAGTCTTTGCTGGGCAGTCATGTGGCTGCTGGTGGTGAGGATTCTCTGATGGGTAACTCGACGGTGTGGTTTGCGGCATCGTCGGTTCGGAATATGCCGGTGGCTGTTGGGAGTCAGCAGGATGGGCAGGATCCTGTTGTCTCGCCGCTGGTGTGGGATATGACAGTACCTGATGCTGCTTCGTTGGTGGGTGTTGGTGTTACCGAGGCGGTTTCGGCGGGGTCTGTGCTTGGCGGGCGCGATAGTATCCTCACCGGTACAGGTGCGGGAGCATATGGTTTTGGCACGGATATCTTCGGTACCGCGTCCCCGGTGACTTGGGGAAGCAACACCACTGCAGCTGCTGGTAATGGGTTGCCGGGTTTGCCTGCTGGTGTGGGTTTGACGGCTCAGGGCGCGTTAGCAACCGTTGGTGGTGAGTTGATGGGTGCGCGTTTGTATGATCCTGTGACGGCTGGGTTTTTGTCGCCGGATCCTGTGGAGCCTGTGGCCGGGTCGGGGTATATGGGTGCGTCGTATCTGTTTGCGTCGGGTGATCCGGTGAACCTGCACGACCCTACAGGATTACGTCCAATTTCTATTGAGTGGATGCGATTATATATTGACCATGTCAATAGTAAAGAAGTTGAGGAACAGTACCAGCAAGAGGGCTGGGAAAATTTCATGCAGCACTTGAAGAACTTCTTCTCATTCTCCTGGGATGATTTTATTGATAGTTTAGCTGAGCTATTACGCACCCATTAGAGCATTTAGATCAGATTGAGCGATGCTGCTCTTCGTAGGAGCACTTGCAGGAATAGCATTCTTTCCGCCAACTTCACTTATAGCTATTATTAGCGGGGGTGTCCCTATCGGGGATGGCGTTTTCCGCCATTCTTCAACGTTGGGAAACCGGTGAGGTTGATGCTAATCAGCTGAGCCTTTGACGGTCTTATATCGGGAGCTACTAGCGGTGGAATCTGGATTATCTACGCGCGGCGTTTGCAGCGGTTGAGTGCTATTGGCGCGCCTCTTCGCCTTGAAGGAACCGGCATGAATGAAGTCATGCCGAAAGCGGCTGCTAAGGAACCCTGGTATACTTGGGGTTTTCGAAGCCTAAAGTCTCTTCGATAGAGGAAGATATTACTAGGCTCTATCGCGGAGGTACAGAAAGTTCTCGGGCAACTGAGCGATTGCGTGAGATTCGGTATCCGAAGGTGGAGATCGAGGTTAAGCCTGTTGCTGGTGGTGCTCGTTCTGCGACGGAGGTTCCGCCGGTTGCGGTGTCGCGTGTTGATGTTCCGCAGGTTGCTCCGGTGGAGGGTTCCGGTGCTTCTCGTGGTGCTTCACAGGTTCCGGTGAAGCCTGTGGAGGCTCCCGCAGGTGGGTGAGGTTTCGCCTGCTTCGGGTGCTGGGTCTGGTGCTGCTGGTATGCAGGCTGTTAAAGCCTGGTGGTGTGAGCCGATGATGCTGTGGTGGTTCGTGGTCCTGCTGGTGGTGTGCGTGAGCCTGAGGTGCAGCTGAGGGCTGTCGAGGAGCCGAAAGTTGAAGGTCTTGATACCGCACAGGTTCAGCGTGTGGTGCGGGATGAGCATTTGGTGCCTGCGGCTCATGGTAAGGCGGTTCCTGAGCTTGCTGAGAGGGGTGTTCCGAATGGAGGCGGTGCTTATGGTAGGGGTTTTTATAATGCCCCTCGGGCAGATGACTATTTAGAAGGTCAGTAGTAGGGTGGAGTAGTCTTGAGCAGCGTCGGATTAAGGAGTATAACGACCCGAACCTGGAATACTACGATAAAGCAGATAAGACAAAACAGGAGATACAGAAATATAAACGAAATATGAAAGCTTATAACAAGGCTCTCGAACGGAATCGTGAGATAGCGCTGAGGGCTGAACGTGATGGTGTTGAGGTTGGTTCTGTGGGGTATGAGCTTCATCCTGTGCCGGAGGCTCCGAAAAAACCAGCACTAAGGATATTCCGAGATGAGCTTTATAAGAATGAAGATGGTACCCGTGCGAAGCTGGATTTTGCAACGGGTATGGAAGGTAGTGACTCTGGTAATAAGAGTTATCTGATCACACGTCCGAGTGAGTATGGGGAAAAGATTCCAGATGAGGTCTTTGAGACTGGTGAAAATATTCTCACGAATCGGAACTTGGATATTAACTCTGATGATCTGCGGTTCAAAGATTATAAGAATTTTGCCCAGCCTATGGTCAAAAATGAAGCGGGGGATTATGAGAAACATATATACCGGGCTTTACCTACGCATGCTGAAAATGGTGCAGAGGTTGACTATTTTGAGGCGACGGTGAATGTTCCTGGTTCGAGTGGTAAAGAGGGATCGCATCGTTTGGTGATTGCTAGTAATGGGAGCATATTCTATACTCCTACTCATTACGATAAATTTATTTTGATTAAGGAGTAGAAATATTATGGGTTTTTATACTGATGAGTGGGATGACGTCTTTTTCCCGGTTGTTTATGTGCGGGAGGATGGTGTTTTAGAGCGGCAGTTGGAGTTGTTGCGGCAGGCGGGGTGGAAGATTATTGAGCTTTCCTGTGAAAAGTTATTGGAGTCTTCGGGGTCTGAGGAGGCTGCTGTGATGGTTTTTGAGGCTATTGAGTTTCCGTATGAGGTTCCTCGGTTGCCGGATGATTGGATTCATGAGTATCTTGAGGATTTGCATTGGTTGGATTTGAGTCAGGGGTTCTTTTTTGTTTTGAAGAATTATAATGCGCTATTCCAGAGTCCTCACGATCCTCATTATTATATGGCGAAGTGGGCTGCACAGCTGTTGCAGACTGTGGATACTGAGTTGAGGTACCGGTATTCGGAGGATGAGGATGGGGAGTATGATCCTGCGAATATTCTTTATGGTATGGAGGTTTCTCAAGAGCATCTTGATCAGGTGTTGGAGTTTTTGAGGGTCGGGCGATCGTGATTCCTGATTTCGATGAAAATGATCCTGGGGCGGAGCATCCTTTGTATGTGAAGAATAAGGATGAGGTTTTGGAGAGCTGGAAATATGAGAGTAAGTAATACCCGGGGTTCTCATTTTTTTGGCTCTTTAACCGGATTTTACAATATTTATTCACGTGGAGCTCTCTTCAGGTAAATTAGTGGAGATAGTCTCATATAAAAACTACTGGTTCCTGCGGTTTTGCTTTGTTGCAGGAGCCAGTGTTTTTGTATTTTAAATTTATTAGTCGTGTTTAAGTGTTGAGTAGTTATGTGTTGTTTGTTATCTCAAGGTTGAGGGTGATCCTATTGTTAGTGCTAATGAGGGTAGGAATTTTGACAATATTCCAGAGGAGGGTGAAGGTATAGGCAATATTTTACCGACAGCTGATGTTAAAGGAGGCAATATAACCTACACTGAAATGGATTTTATGCCTCGACGACCCAAAATAGATAAAGATGGTAAAGTAATTCTCAAGGCTGATGGGGGAGCCTGAGATGACACGAGGTACTGAACGCCTGTTAATAGGTAGCAATGGAAGTATTTTACCTTACTTTAGATCATTATCATACATTTATTCTACTAATAGACTAGCGAGAAATGATGAGTTATACATCAAAATACCCTGACCTCTTTAAAGCTCCTCTCTTTATTCGTGAGAGTGGATATTGGCAGAACCGTATGCTGCCTTATCTGGAAGCGGAGGGGTGGGCTGTCATTACTGTTGATTGTGCTGGGGTGGTATCGTACATGGACTTCGCTAAGCGGTTAGTTAAAACTATCGACCTACAGTTTTCCCGAAGGTTTTAATATGCGTTGGGCTGCTGAAGAGGCATGTTTGATTAGGGATAGGGATATGCGGCAGGGGCTTTTCGTTTTGTATAAAAACTTTGAGGATCTTCTGGTACTCGATAATAGGAAGTTAACTGCATGTGTCAACATTATAGAAACTATGGATGAATATTATAGTGTTCGCCCATCATTTGGTAACGGTCTATACCAGGTTCTCTTTGGATATGGGTTTGAAATTTCACAAGAGAGTCTACCTCAAGTGAAAGAATTTTTTGCAGATAATATTGTTGTTGCTGCGAGTGATGTTAAATATCCGTGGGATGGTGCAGAGAAATTTAAAAAAACATTCTTTCCCAACGGTTTCCCGGATCCTCGTTATGAGGATGGATCATGGGTTATGGATCCTGATGAGTACCCGGAAAGTACTTCCTACGTTGAAGATAATGAAGAAGACTCGTCTAAGTAAAACTTTATATATCTTCCCACTAAAAATTCGAAGAGAAAAAGATGAGTTACACGCTTAACGGAACTGTAGAGTTCATTGCCCCTTTGTTTATTCGTGAGGGTGGGTACTGGGAGAATCATATGCTGCCTTATCTGGAAGCGGAGGGGTGGAAGGTTATTGTTGTTGACTGTGCCGGGGTAAAAACCACGTTGGATTTTGCGTATCGTCTGGTTGAGAGTATTGAGAGTGTTTATGCTATTCCGGATGATTTTAACCTGCGTTGGGCTTCTGAAGATGCTTGTCTGATTGACTGGTTTGATATGCGTCAAGGACTTTTTGTGTTGTACAAGAAGTTTGATGACCTCTTCGTGATGGATGACGAGGACGTGAGCTTATGCGTAAATATTATTGAGCAGATGGACACACGTTATACAGTACGTCCGATCCATGGTAGTGGTCTTTACCAGGTTCTTTTTGGGTGGGGATTCGAAATCTCGCAGGAGAGTGTGCCGCGTGTAGAAGAGTTTTTCGAGGGCAAGGTTGTGTTCGCCATGGACGGGGTCGAATATCCTTGGAGCGGTGTGGAGAGGTATAAGAAAGTGTTTTTTCCTCAGGGTTTTCCTGATCCGTTGTATGAGGATGGTACGGAGTGGATTGATGATCCTGATGAGTACCCCGAGAGCACATCCTACACCGGCGGTCATGAGGGAGAAAGTTTATCTGAGTGAATAGTTAGACTCCTTTGTCTGTCTGTGTTTTAGAGAGAAATATGCCTTATCAACAAGAACGGTCTGCCGTAGAATTTACTGCTCCTTTGTTCATCCGTGAGGACGGGTACTGGGAGGACCATATGCTGCCTTATCTGGAGGCAGAGGGGTGGAAGGTTATTGTTGTTGACTGTGCCGGGGTAAAAACCACACTAGATTTTGCGTACCGTCTGGTTGAGAGTATTGAGAGTGTCTATGCTATTCCGGATGATTTTAACCTGCGTTGGGCTTCGGAAGATGCCTGTCTGATTAACTGGTTTGATATGCGCCAGGGGCTGTTTGTGTTGTACAAGAATTTTGATGATCTCTTCGTGATGGATGATAAGGCTGTTACAGCGTGCGTAAATATTCTGGAAGAAATGGAAGTATATTACGCCACTCGCCAATTACACGGCAGTGGGCTATATCAAGTCATGGTTGGGTATGGGTTTGATATTTCACAGGAAAGCTTGCCGTGGGTGAAAGAGTTTTTCAACGATAGCATCGTGGTCGCTGCTGACGGGGCAAAGTATCCTTGGTCAGGAATGGAAAAAAATAAGAAGTTTTTCTTTCCGAATGGTTTTCCTGACCCGCTGTATGAAGATGGAGATGACTGGATTGATGATCCTGATGAGTACCCAGAAAGCACCACCTATACCGGCGGTCGTGAGGGAGAAAGTTCATCTGAGTAAACATCGTTAGACTCCTTTGTCTGTCTGTGTTTTAGAGAGAAACATGCCTTATCAACAAGAACGGTCTGCTGAGGAATTCATTGCCCCTGTGTTTATCCGTGAGGGTGGGTACTGGGAGAACCATATGCTGCCCTATCTGGAAGCGGAGGGGTGGGCTGTCATTACTGTTGATTGTGCTGGAGTGGTATCGTACATGGACTTCGCTAAGCGGTTCGTTAAAACTATCGACCCCTACTACAGTTTTCCTGAAGGTTTCAATATGCGAGGGCTGCTGAAGAAGCATGCTTGATTAGGGATAGGGATATGCGGCAGGGGCTTTTCGTTTTGTATAAGAATTTCGAGCAGCTTTTTACTATGGCTGATGATGATATAAGCGCATGTGTGAATATTCTTGAAGAGATGGATACGTACTACAGTATTCGTCCAATTCATGGTAGTGGGCTGTACAAAGTGTTATTTGGGTGGGGATTCGAACTTTCGCAAGAGAGCTTGTCTCGGGTAGAAGAATTCTTTGTCAACAGGGTGGTGATTGCTGCTGATGGGGTTGAATATCCTTGGTCAAGTATGGAGGAGTATAAGAAGTTTTTCTTCCCGAATGGTTTTCCGGATCCTCTTTATGAAGATGGAGATGACTGGATTAATGATCCTGATGAGTACCCAGAAAGCACCACCTATACCGGCGGCAGTAATGGGTAAAGTACATCCGAACAAACCTCAGTATTCAATATTATAAGCTTGATGTTCGTGATTCTGGATACATTATCCGCAATGAACCAAGGATTAGAGGAAGACGAGACACAGAACGTTTAGTCATTGGGAGTAATGGAGATATTTATTATACTCCTGATCATTACAGGACTTTTGTTCTTCTGAAAGGACTATAAATATGACTATTGATTTTAAAATGGATGAAAGGTATCCTATAACACCAAATATTTATCTAAAAGGAGAGCCTATTCTCCATAATAGGATAGATTCATTAGTTTCTTCTGGGTGGGAAATTATTGAAATTAGAGGAAATGCTATTATAGATTTTGATACCATGACATCTGAAATACTTTCGTGCTATTAAATGTCCCTGGAATATTCCGGATTATGGTTCGTAATGGACATTAGATTATATTGAGGATATTGATCAATGGCTGGATATATCACATGGTGTGTATATATATCTAATTTTGATGATATTATTCTCAAGAATTCTCGAATAGCAAGTTATCTTTACCAGCATCTCCACCGGTTGCAAACCAGGTACCGTTGGGAGCTTTTGGAGGAAGGAGAAGCGAACCTTAAATTTACCTACGGTTTTGAATGTTCTGAGAAGAATCTTCCGCTGGTGCGGAGTTTTTCCGGGGGCATGTGGTGGTTGTGGATAGGTTTGATCCTGAGCATCCTGAGCTTGAGAGTGCGGAGGCCCTGGGTCCTTTCGTAGATGAGTATCCGCATTTGCCAGAGTAGCGGAATAGAATCAATGAACCTATATATAAGAAAAGGCAGGGTTGTCTATGATCGATTGGTGTCGCTTGTGGGCAGCCCTGGTGTTCTATATGCCGAACCATGATGAGACGTTTATTTTAATTAAGGAATGAAAATATTATGAATTATTATGAGCTCATGGTTTTTATACGAATAAATTGGATAAAAACTTTTTCCCGGTTGTTTATGTGCAGGGAGGATGGTGCTTTTTAGAGCGGCAGTTGGAGTTGTTGCGGCAGGCGGGTGGAAGATTATTGAGCTTTCCCTAGTGAAAAGTTTTTTGAAAGTCTTCAGGCTCTGAGGAAGACGCTATGATAGTTTTTTGAAGCTATTGAGTTTCTGATGAGATTCCTCGGATTCCAGAGGATTGGATTCATGAGTATCTTGAGGATTTGCATTGGTTGGATTTGAGTCAGGGTTCTGTTCTGAAGGATTATGATGTGTTCTTCCAAGATCAAGAAAAACTGACTATTTCATGGCGAAGTGGACTGCAAAGTTGTTGCAGACAGTGGATAATGATTCGCGGTACAGGCATTCTTGGTCTGGGTATGCGGACTCCGATCCACCGCATGTGCTCTATGGCATGGAGGTGTCTCAAGAGCATCTTGATCAGGTGTTGGAGTTTTTTGAGGGTCGGGCGATCGTGATTCCTGATTTCGATGAAAATGATCCTGGGGCTGAGCATCCTTTGTATGTGAAGAATAAGGAAGATACTATTAGAAGTTGGCGAGGGATGACGGTTGACCCAGAGGATACTGAGGGGTAGAAGTCGTCCGCGCGCACGGAGAAATCTTCACGCCCATTGAGAAGTAAAACTATTATAGGTTTTTATACAAATAAGCTAGATAAGACCTTCTTCCCAGTTGTGTATGTAAAGGAAGATGATGACGTCTTAGAGCGGCAACTAGAGTTTCGACGAAAGCAGGGGTGGAAAATTATTGAGTTTTCTTGCTCTGCTCTTGTCCAGGCGAGGACTGAGAATGAATATTTTAAGGAGCTTTTAGAGCCTATTGAATATCCTTATGGAATGCCTGATGATCCAGTAAATTTGATCTATGAGTACATGGAAGATTTGCATTGGCTGGATTTGAGTAAAGGAGTTTTCGTGGTCTTGCGGGACTATGACACGTTATTCCGAGACGATAAAGGCCCTGAATACTTGCAGGCAAAGTGGATGGCACAGATTCTACAAAGCGCAGATAATGACTTACGGTATCGGCATTCCTGGTACGGAAATGGAGACTACGACCCACCGCATGTACTTTACGGTATGGAAGTGTCTCGGAACCACCTTGATCAGGTCTTGGAATATTTTGAAGGCCGTGCAATTGTTATTCCTGAGTTTGACGAAAAAAATCCAGAAGCTGAGCATCCTTTATACCTTAAAAATAAGGATGAATTTTTGGAAACTTGGAAGCACGAAAATAGTTAATGTAATACATTCTACATCTTAAGGGTTTATTCATCAGGGACTTAAGTAGGTTCTTTATGAATCCCCCTGTGTAGGATTTCTTAAGGAAATAACTATATGGTTTATGAAAAAGAATATAAGGATGAGTTCATTGTTCCGGTGTTCACTCGGGAGAGTGGGTATTGGGAGAAAGTCATGAAGCCTCGTTTGCAGGACCAGGGGTGGTATATCGCTGAAGTAGACTGTACAAATGTAGAGGATATTGAGGATTGCGGCACAAGGCTTCTACGTGAACTCAACTTTAAAGTTCCTGAGCATGGATACATTAACGCTATGGGGGTCAAAGATAATATCACTGACATCTACGGCATTAATATACGCAAAGGTCTCTTTGTTTTTTATAAGAATTTTGAAGATATCTTCTCTACCCATCCGGATTTGCATCAGGGGTATGGGGCTGAGTTCATGCTTCAGTTAATTGAACACATGGTATATCACTACTCTGATCTTCGTGGGTATATCTATGAAGAGTTTCCTGTGGTGGTGGGGTATGGCGTTGGTCTTCCGTCTTCGTATATTCCACAGTTTGAGGATGTGATGGGTGCTGAGAATGTGATGATTGCCGGTGAGGGTGTGCGGTATCCCTGGTCTGATTTCGAGGAAGAGCAGCGCAGGAACTTTCCGAACGGTGCCCCTGATCCTCTCTACGATAAGTATGGGGAGCTTTTTGGTGTTACTACCCATAGTTCGCAGACTACGGGTATCTATGTTGCTGATCCTCGGTATTATCCTGAATCACCATTTTATGACCCTGTTCTTGCCTCAAAAGTACACCTAGTGCATAGTGAATTTGACGAGCCAGACCCTTCTATATAAACACTATGAAGTATATACGCGAATATAAGGATGACTTCATTGTTCCGGTGTTCACTCAGGAGAGCGGGTATTGGGAACAGGTGATGAAGCCTCGTTTACAGGAGCAGAGGTGGTATATCGCTGAAGTAGACTGTGCCGGTGTGGATACCTCGCATGAACTCGGGCGCAGGCTTTTACGAGCGCTTGGGTTTAATATTGCTTCGGATCAGTGGGTGAACGGTTTCTGGGTTATGAATGCTGTTACAGAAGCTGATTGGAATGATATGCGTCAGGGTCTTTTTGTATTCTATGAGAACTTTGAGGATCTTTTTAGCGTACGGGAAGAGTGTTCACCTTTTTATGCTCCGGAGTATGCCCTTCAACTAGCTGAAAATATGGTTTACCATTATTCCAAATTCCGGGGAAATATTTATGAACAGTACCCTGTGGTGGTGGGGTACGGTGTTGGTCTGCCCACCTCGTATCTCCCACAGCTTGAGGATGTGATGGGTGCGGAAAATGTGATGATTGCCGGTGAGGGTGTGCGATACCCCTGGTCTGATTTTGAGGAAGAACAGCGCAGGAATTTCCCGCATGGTGCCCCGGACCCTCTGTACGATAAAGAAGGGATCGTCTATGGGTTTACGATTGATGATAAGGATTCTACCGGAGTCTATGTGGAAGACCCTCGGTATTATCCTGAGTCACCGTTTTATGATCCAGTTCTTGCCTCGAAGGTACACCTGGTGCATAGCGAGTTTGACGATCCCGAATAATCGATCATGTTCTTTCTTGAGTTTAGTTGTCCGTAGCTTATAGCGAAGTTACGGACAACTAATTTTCTATACCTTTATGCCTGTCAACAAATAAGAAAGTTACGGAGGCTGTCTGCGCAAGCTGCTGTTGAGGGGAGCCCATGTACGTATACGGAGATGGATTTTATGGCTCCTCAACCGAAGATTGGTGAAAACGGTGAAGTTGAGTTGAAGCCTAACGGGAAGCCTGAGACGACTCGTGGTGATGACCGGTTGGTAGTGGGGAGTAATGGCAGTATCTATTACAGTCCGGATCATTATCACACGTTTATCCTGATAGTAGAGTAAGGGAGAAAAATAACCATGGCTTATACACCAGAAAGGCCGAAATCTTTTGTAGCTCCTTTGTTTATCCGTGAGGGTGGGTACTGGGAGAACCATATGCTGCCTTATCTGGAAGCGGAGGGGTGGAAGGTTATTGTTGTTGACTGTGCCGGGGTAGAAACCACACTAGATTTTGCGTACCGTCTGGTTGCGAGTATTGAGAGTGTCTATGCTATTCCGGATGATTTTAACCTGCGTTGGGCGTCCGAAGATGCCTGCCTGATTAACTGGTTTGATATGCGCCAGGGACTCTTTGTGCTGTACAAGAATTTTGATGACCTCTTCGTGATGGATGATAAGGCTGTTACAGCATGCGTAAATATTCTGGAAACTATGGACGGTCGTTATACTGTTCGTCCAGTTTTCGGTAGTGGGCTTTATCGGGTTCTCTTTGGATATGGATTTGAATGTTCACGCGAGAGCCTACCTGTGATCAAAAAATTCTTTGAAGATAAAACTGTAACCGCCAAGGATGGGGTGGAATATCCTTGGAGCGGTGTGGAGAGGTACAAGAAAGTGTTTTTTCCTCAGGGTTTTCCTGACCCGTTGTATGAGGATGGTACGGAGTGGATTAATGATCCTGATGAGTACCCCGAGAGCACATCCTATACCGGCAGTGGTGAGGAAGGTTCTTCTGAATAATACAAATTAGTTTTCTCGTCGAGTTGCACTCCAAAAGAGGTAGAAAATGGCTTATAGACAAGCAGGGTCTTCTAAAAAATTCATCGCGCCCTTGTTTCTTGCAGAAGATCGATACTGGGAAGATTATATGCGCCTCACCTCGAGAAAAGAAGGATGGTGCGTTGTGGAGGTCGATTGCGCAGGAGTGCAAGGTACTAGGGATTTTGGGTATCGACTTATGAAGCGATCCGACTTGATTGGGAGAATGATAGTGGTGAATTTGACTCATACTGGGCTGAAGAGCTTACACTGAAATCGACTGGCTAGATATGCGCCAAGGACTGTTTGTTTATCTTAAACATTTTGAAGATGTTCTAAAGATGTCCGATTATCTGGGGGGTGACAGTTATGCGAACTATGTAGTACGTCTCATTGATTCGATGCAGCTTCATTACCCTATGCGGCCTGCCGGTCATGAAGGGTATGAGGTTCTTTTTGGGTACGGGTTTGAGGTGTCGAAAGATTTTCCCTCGCGTTGAGGAGTATTTTGAAGGTCATCAGATCGATCTGCGCTGATCCTAATGCTGCTATATCCCTGGTCTCAGCAGGAGGATCGGAAGAAGAAATATTTCTAGTGGTTTTCCTGATCCTCGGTATGATGAGAATGGTATCTGGATAACTGACCCCGATGAGTATCCTGAAAGTACCACCTACACCGATAACAAACGATGTACAAGATAAGAACATCTGAAAGTTAACATAAACAAAGAATACGGACCGTAGTCCAGGTCATGTTCTAATCTTTATTCGTCTTATTGATTAAGCCTCTGAAAGGAAAAGCTTACATGCCGTATGAACATAATCTTTCAAAACCTTTTTCATTGCCCCTGATCTTCATTGAAGAAGATGGGTATTGGCAGAATTGTATGAAGCCCTATCTTGAGCGTGAAGGGTGGTATATCGCAGAGGTTGACTGTGCTGGAGCCACTGGATCATTGGACTTTGGGCGTCGTCTTTTAACAGCTTTGGACTTCGACTGGGACTCTTTTCCGTATGAGCTTGATGTCCATTGGGCTTTTGAATATGCTACTGAGGTTGATTGGCTTGATCTGCGTCAGGGGCTGTTTGTATACTATAAAAACTTTGAGGACGTACTGTCGATGGCAGATCGTCTTGGCAATGATAGATATGCTATCTATGCCGTCAAAAGATCATTGACTCAATGCGTCTGAACTATCCTATGCGTCCTAGCCCATATCCTCGGTCTGGGGATGATTATGAGGTGACTTTAGGGTACGGGTTCGGGGTGAGCCGGGCTTCTTTGCCGCGTGTGGAGCAGTTCTTTACAGGAAATAATGAGATCCTCATTGCTTACCCGGAGGTGGTGGAGTATCCGTGGACTTGGCAAGGAGGAGCGGAAGAAAAATATTTCCCTCAGGGGTTCCCGGCTCCCTCGGTGCGATGAGCGGGGGATGGATTTTGATCCTGAAAGGTACCCGGAGAGTCCGCGTTTACAGGGTGATGGATGATATCCCGTGGATGAATAGTCGTCTTGAGGTTCAAGCTGGGTTTTTGCGTCCTATATACCTAATCCTTTGAGGATTTCGGAACTACTCATAGAGTTGGCGCAGGGTAAAGAACCCTAGCCTGCAGCAGTACCGGTTTAGTTCTGCTGCTGAGTCACGGTTGTTATCGGCTGCGTTGTGTTCGGTGATGGATTCGGTGGATAAGGCTGGTATGACTGAGGTTGTGCGCTCGGGGATGACTCATATGGTTGAGTAGCCATCAGAATAGGTCGTCAGGTATACCGTCTACTGAAGAGAACTTAGACTTGGTCTATATAAGTCTGAAATAGACGGGTCTAGCTTGAGATGACAGCGACGACTGAAGAATCAGTACGAAATCTTTATCCAAATCCTCTAAGGATAAGGTGATGACATACAAATGTGAATATAAAGATGAGTTTGTTGTTCCTGTGATCACTCGGGAGAGTGGGTATTGGGAGCAGGTGATGAAGCCTCGTTTGCAGGAACAGGGGTGGTTTATTGTTGAGGTGGATTGTGCTGGTGTGGATACCTCGCACGAACTTGGGCGCAGGCTTTTACGAGCGCTTGGGTTTAATATTGCTTCGGATCAGTGGGTGAATGGGTTTTGGGTTAAAGATGCTGTTGAGGAAGCTGATTGGAATGATATGCGTCAGGGTCTTTTTGTATTCTATGAGAACTTTGAAGATCTCTTTAGCGTACGGGAAGAGTGTTCGCCTTTTTATGCCCCGAGTATGCGCTTCAATTAGCTGAACGTATGAGCTACTACTATTCTGATCTTCGTGGGTATATTTACGAGCAGTATCCTGTAGTGGTGGGGTATGGTGTCGGTCTTCCCACCTCGTATCTCCCACAGTTTGAGGATGTGATGGGGGCTGAGAACGTGATGATTGCTGGTGAGGGTGTGCGGTATCCATGGTCTGATTTCGAAGAAGAGCAGCGCAGGAATTTCCCGAACGGAGCCCCGGATCCTCTCTACGATAAGACAGGTCAGCTCTTTGGTGGGGTTATTAACCATGATCCGCAGGCTACGGGTATCTATGTTGCTGATCCTCGGTATTATCCTGAATCACCGTTTTATGACCCTGCTCTTGCCTCCAAGGTGCACCTGGTGCATAGTGAAGATGTTGATGATACAGAATAGTATATAAGCACGTTCGTATATATTGAGGGTTATTCATGATTGGGGTACTGCCACTTCATGGGTGACCCTTAAATTTTTTTTTATTTCCGCATCATGATGAGACGTTTATTTTGATTAAGGAGTAGAAAATGGGTTTTTACACAGATAAGTCGGATAAGACTTTTTTCCCGGTTGTTTATGTGCGGGAGGATGGTGTTTTAGAGCGGCAGTTGGAGTTGTTGCGGCAGGCTGGGTGGAAGATTATTGAGTTCTCCTGTGAAAAGTTATTGGAGTCTTCGGGGTCTGCGGAAGCTGCTGTGATGGTTTTTGAGGCTATTGAGTTTCCGTATGAGGTTCCTCGGTTGCCGGATGATTGGATTCATGAGTATCTTGAGGATTTGCATTGGTTGGATTTGAGTCAGGGGTTCTTTTTTGTTTTGAAGAATTATGATGCGCTATTCCAGAGTCCTCATGATCCTCAGTATTATATGGCTGAATGGGCTGCAGAGCTGTTGCAGTCTGTGGACGGTGATTTGAGGTTTTATCGTACCTGGAATGAAGATGGGGAGTATGATCCAACACCTGTGCTTTATGCTATGGACGTTTCTCGGGATACGCTTGATACTGTATTAGAGTTTTTGAGGGTCGGGCGATTGTGGTGCCTGATTTTGATGAAGAGGATCCTGGGGCGGAGCATCCTTTGTATGTGAAGACTAAAGAAGACGCTATCAGTAATTTGAAAGGTATAACGGTCGACCCAACAGATACTGAGGGTTAGTTGTATCTTCTGAAGAGATGATGTGACGAATCGTCCAGATCTTCAATTTACTAAAGATGGTAAACGGTACTATGTTGAATGGGATCGTACTACATCTGGACGTGAAATTGGGCATGCCGAACGTATTGCGGCTAACGATCCCGCACATGGTGGCATTGAGCTACGTATTGTTGATCCCGTATAAAAAATAACTATGTTTGAAAGGGTAACCCCTATGGTTGAGGATGTTAACCGTTATCGTCTAGCTGGTGGTCGGTATGAGCCTACTACGTATAATTTGGTATTTTTTAGGGGCGATTACCGTCGAGTTGCTACGTATTACCAAGACTGGGCAAAGAATATAATATTTCCACAGTTTCTGACTAATACTGAAGAAAATCTTGCTGGGGAAGCAATATTTGATGCCTTAAATCCTTTAACACGTGCAGAGTCAAAGATTATATTTGCTCAATGTCGTAATGGGTTGGACTGTTATGTTAACTAATAGTCCTAAACCGGTAGATTATACAACGATAATGTGGAATATGAAAAAGAAATATTTATTAGATAGTGTTTTTATGCGTTATGTACCTAATATATACCCGCCAAAAAATTATAAAGAACTCGAAAAATATCGAGAGTCTTATGGAAGTATTCGGCTTACATATTATAATGGCTCTGGACAGAAAATCTGTGGTAATAACCGTGGTCGTTCACTGCACCTGGGGCGTGAAGGTGTAAGGAAATGGTTTTTTCAAAGTAGTGGTAATCCTTTTGAATTTGAGGATATAAATGTTTACAGTAAACATAAAGTAACTGACCGATTCTCTCCAGAAATATTGCTCCATTATGCACGGCAGCTGGGGATTGACCCATATAATCTGAGTTTCTACACTGGTCCTGCACTTGTATGCAATGTAGATGCACCTTGGATGCATGAAGATCCTGAGTCTTTGCGCCCTTTGAGCTTTGCCCAAGCGCGCAAAGAATATAAACTTGATCATCTTTACGATAGCTATGGTGATGATGAAGACTCATCGAAACCACATCTTGATGATATCCAGAAGAATGAATCTAAAAAATCTGATGAATTCGAGCCTTTAGATGAATATCAGGCTGATTCTCTACGTCTGAGTGAGCTACAGGCATTGTTGCCATTACCGGTTGAACAAGTTAGCGTGGGAGATTTGAATTTCTCTTTCACGGGTAATAAAGATAATTCTTCCTTTAAGCTCTATGTGGATTGTGACTGGCGTATCGCTCCGGCGCGAGAGAAAGATCATCTGGAAGGGTTTCCGAGGAATCAGCAAGAGCCTATTAAAGCTCTCCAAGGCGGCATGATAATTGCCGTTGAAGCGGATACACCAGATGCCTATGATCCGCTTATTACCGTTCGCGATATTCGCGGTGAGGACTGGGTCATTCGCATCCTGAGCGAAGATGAAAAATGCTCCGTGGGGTGTCATACAAAATCGGGAACAGATTATCGAAGTACACAGTTGGCAGGCTCACGAAGCATGGAAAGAAGCACGCTGCCAGGAGACCGGAAGGTAAAGCTTTTCAAATATCGGTGACGAAAAACTC
>BNJS01003416.1_pt1 | contig 66187 bp, 124 predicted proteins | sample 8540461 | NCBI WGS metagenome assembly BNJS01 (sample SAMD00202454, study PRJDB9452) | human saliva metagenome | isolation source: human saliva | place: Japan
AGGACAGCACGCGGCGTGCTGCAGCTCCAGCCAAGGCCGACACGCCTCAGTCGAGGCCTCCGTGCATCTCCAGCAGTTGCTCCGGCAAGCGGCGCCAGCAGTACACGTGGAGCAGTCGACAGCCTCACCCAACTTTTGAGAGACCGCTCGCGATAGCCTAAACCAGTCCAGCGCGAGGCCAGCAGCGTCCGATAGCGGTGGTCGCCTCGAGGTGCGCTTCAAGGACCTCAAGCCAGGCAGTACTACCTGCGCCTCATCGTGAACGCAGACGACAATGGCGCCAACCACCCTGGGGACTATCCCCGACAGCCAGAGGGTCTACTACGCCCCAGACCTTCGCCATCAAGGCTACCACCGAACAGTGGGACATCCGGCTGCCCAAGATCTATGGAGTCAAGCCCAGGAGCTGCGCAAGGTCGGCCGACACGGCTAAGAAGCAGCGCATGAACAAGAACATCGAGTACTATGACGCTGGGGTAAGGGGCGGCAAAGCCGCCTCCCAACCCCAACTAGCCCAGCCACGCTAGCCTGCCACTCGAGGTAGCGACCGGCCTTGGCCCTCGGTACTCTCGTGGGCCAGAACAACAGCCTCGCCCCTCCGCTTGGGGCCAGCGCTAAAGACATCATACCCTATGTCCGGATACAAAGAAGTCGATCAGCCAAGATCGCAAGCGCATAACGTGCTCCACACCCAGGAGCTCGCCCTCATCGCCTACCTCGTCGAGCTGTTATGCCGCGGTGGGTCACCCTCAATATGCTCACCACCATCGGGCTCTGTGGTAACCTCCTCGCCCAGCCACCTCTTCATGTGCTCCTCAGGGCGCTGACGGGTGAGAGCTGGTGGCTCCTACTCACGCCCTGGGCTTCCGCCATCAACTGGTTCGGCGACTCTCGCTCGGACGCCTCATATGCCTACCTACCGAGGTAAGCCACGCAAGTGGTTCGGCTTCTGCCTCATTTATCGTCGTCCGCTGAGATGAAGCATCGTAGCTATCGGGCTCGGCTACTACAGCTACACAGCCAACACCTGGGTGAAACTCGTCGGCTCATCTTCGTCGCCCTCTACGGTGCGGAGATGATCATCTCACGCTCCGCTACAGGTCACCGACCGCTACTCCGATTGACTCGGGCCTCCTTGGCCCGACGGGTGCGTATCATCCTCGCCCTACTCTTCTCGCAGGTACTTCTTCTCAGGCAGCATCCGGTGGATAGGCCTCGCCATCTCTGTCGATCCTGCTCATGTCGCCTTCCTCACGGACTTCGCAGGTCTCTTGGCTCTGGCCCAGCAGGCGTGACGCCGCTGCACGCCTCGAGCAGAAGGAGGAGCACTCATCCGAGTCCTAAGGGCCTTAGGAATCCTCGCTCGTCTCCAGGCCCTGGTGCTCACCTTCTCCCTAGCGCAGGTCTCGGCTGGCGCTGGCTCTGTCGTGGACTATGGGCTGATGGTCTGCCGTCAGCTCTGGGCTTCCTCTTCTGGGCGATCACGATCGGGTGTCGTGGGACGATCATCAACTTCACGCTCAATCGCTACTGGACCTTCCGCAGCAGCGACCTAAGGCAGGCTATACGGTAGCCTCAGGGGCAACTCCTCCCTTCCACCCTCACCGTCGCAGGCAGCATCCTGCTCAAGTACCTGAGCACCTATGCACTGCAGCGCTATGCTGGTGTCGACTACAAGCTGGGTAAGCTAGCAGCCGACCTCGTCGTCTCCGTCTCTTCAACTACACCCCTACAGCGCTTCTGGTCTTCGCGCGCGCACCTAAGTAACTGTATGATCGAGATGATCACTCCTCTTCTCCGCTGCACCCTCCACACTACTGCGCGGCGCTCCGCGTATTGGCGCCCACTGCCTCTAGATCCCTACCGCGTCCTGCAGAGGCGTTCCTCCAGCGTCCTATGGGCGCTGGGTCGACAGTGTATATCAGAGCTCAGCCCCGTGAGCGCCTCCGGGCGGCATCATGCGCATCATCTGCGTCCGCCGAGCGGCACACGGCTGCTGCGGGCGCCTGAAAGCGGGAGCAGTGGGGCGGTATCCTAACTCTCCAAAAGGGACTGCTGGCAGGCAGCGCCGGCTTAGCCCTCCCGCCTCCAGCAGGCAGCCCGTGCTGCCCATGTCGCCTCGACGGCGGGCGAGCTCTATATGCGCCTCAAGGATGCCCCGCGCTATCCACGCAGCCGGCAGATCGCAGCCGCCTCCCCCAGCTCCTCGGGCCTATGGCCGTGAGTCGCCACATAATGCCGCCTCGCGGATACACATCAACTACGCGCCCAGTGCTCGACGTCAACAGCAATCCGCGCAATCCTGTCATCGGCACGCATGCTTCCGGCAGCACTGTGTGTAGAGAGAAGGTCGAGCGTGGAGCACTGGCCTACGCCCAAGAGGCTCGAGTCGGGCGGCGTCCTCTCCGTAGCTAAGCACTTCCCTGGCCAGCGGCGACACCTCTGAGGACTCGCACAAGACGCTCCCCGAGCGTGGGCGCCAGCAAGGCACGCGGATGGGCACTCGAGCTCGCTCCCTTCCGTGACTTCGCCCGACGCTGGCTGTGGCGGTGTGATGACAGCCTCTCACGTGTCCCGCTTGCTTGATGCTGCACGGGGCGACCTGCCTCCCTCAGCCGACCGATCACCACGGAGCTGCTCCAGAAGCAGATGGACTTCAAGGGACTGATCTTCACCGATGCCCTCGCGATGAGGGGCGCACAAGTCAAAGCCAGGGAGTCCTCGCGTCGCTGGCGCGCGGGTGGCGACGGCGACATTCATAGCTCTCAGCCGCAGCGAGCCCTACGAGAGCTAGAGCAAGCCCTCAGCAAGGGGCAGATCTCCGCCCAGCTGCTGGGGAAAGTGCAAGAAGATCCTTCGCCTGAGTACGCCCTCATCGTCCACCCTGGCACCAGCCAGAGGCCAGCCCGAGGAGGTCAAGCGCCGCATCTGGACGAGCGACGAGGCACGCCTCCGAAACGCTCGAGCTGCTCCAGCATGAAGAGCCCGAGGAGCAAGACCCCACGGCAGCCGCAGAGCGCTGCCTCCGCCGCAAATAAACAATCACTATCAGCACCGATCATCGATGGTCCCTAATCAAACTACGGTAATTGGTGTCGCTGGGCTCAGCTCTGGTAAGTCTACCCTCGTACGCAAGCCTGGGAGGCCTTTGTCGAGAGCACGTCACCACGCGCTCTGCCACGACTACTACTATAAGGCCGCATGACGAACTGAGCTGCGGGCGCGCAGCTCAACTTCGACCATCCGCACTCCTTCGACACGGATGTGATGATCGAGCATCCGCCAGCTCAAGCAGGGACGGGAGCATCCAGCGCCCCGTCTACTCTTTCACCGAGCACAACCGACTCCCGCAGACGGTACTCGGCGCACCCTGCCAGGTGCTCCATCCTCGATGGTATCCTCATCCTCGTGAGCATAAAGAGCTACGCGGGCTGAGTGGACGTCAAGGAGTCTTCGTCGATACCGATGCCGACGTACGCCTAGCACGCCGCCTCGTGCGCGATGTCCAGGAGCGCGGACGTGACATGAACTCGGTGCTCAAGCAGTACTTCTCTACCGTCAAGCCCATGCACCGCGACTTCGTAGAGCCACTCCAAGCGCTACGCCGACATCATCATCCCCGAGAGGCGGCATGATCCGCATGGCCCTCTCCCACTCACTGGTGGAGGAGAATATCCATTTCCGCCTCCGCTAGGCGGCCTCGACCTCTAGATACAGCAAAGGGGCTAGCACCACGTGAGGTGCTACAGCGTCCCTTTCGTCGTTCATGCCACCGAGCGCTTCTGCGGCGCTCCGGGCATGGTTTAGGACTAGAGATCCTCGGCCTTGACTTCCCAGTAGGCCTCCTTGAGGAGCACATCCTCGAGCTTGCGGATGCCTGGCTTCTGAGCCTTGACCTCCTCGATCTGCTGCGTGACAGCCTCGTCGTAGCTTCAGTACCTGCGACGTCGCGGATGACGCCCATAGCTGCAGGCATATCATCGTTGATCATCGCGCAAGCATGGGTATGCAGCGTGGGATCCTCCTCGTGTGCATCGTGCGTCAGCATCATCCAGCGTATATATGCCATCCTCACCGATGGTCACAGCCTTGAGGTCGAAGCCATCGAGGACGATCCCTTGTACTTCTCCTTACCGAAGATCATCTTCTCTCCTGACGCAGCGATGGAGCGCTCCTCGCGGGTGACGCGATCCGCTACCCCTTGTGTATTGCGCCGTCGTTGAAGATCACACAGTTCACCAACACCTCTCTGCGATGGCGGCGCTATGCTGAGCGGCTGCTACCGTGCGAGGGAGCCAGGGCTTCATATCAATATGCAGCAGGCGGGCGGAAGAGGCGACCGCGAGCCCCGAAGCCGAGACTCAGCAGATGAAGGGATCCTCCACCGTACCGTAAGACGAGCTCTTGGAGTGCAAAGCCGCGCTCGGTAGTGACGAACACTAGCTTTCGTCAGCCGCATAGATGCGGTTGATTAGAGGATGAAGTTGAGATCCACATTGCGGCGGACAAGCGTGGATGAAGTGATTCCCCGATAGCGAGGGCTATCACCGTCCCCGTGGCGATCCAGACGCAGAGGTCAGGACGAGCCGTCTTGAGCCCGCATGCGATGGCGGCAGCACGACCATGGATCGTGTGGAAACGCACGGGCATTGATGTAGTGGAGGCAGACGCGAGGGCAGCCGGTCCCGAGATGCGGCGGTCTGGTTGCGTCGTCACTACATCAGCCATGGCAACTTCTGCTGGCGTCGCCAGCACGCCGTGGTCACCAGCAACTGGGCACCAGCGTACGTACTGGTCGACTCTTGAGCTCTTAGCATCGAGCTTGACTGCGATCTGCGTTCGTATCCAGCGATCCCCACTCCTCGATTGGCTTGATATGATTCTTCGATTGAGGGTGCGAGAGGACGAAGGGCTGTCCAGTCACCTCGTTGTACTGACGATGGGGCGAAGCCTGGGATCGGAACCGCACGCACGGGTAGCGGCGGGCGAACTGTCCGAGGTTCTGCTCAGCGACGATGACAACTTCTTGCGCGCGCTGGCAGCAGCTCAGCGGCATTGCTAGGTAGCCCGGGTTGATTGAAGCTGAAGTGCAGGTGGGCGATCTTGCCAGCCCGCGCTGACACCTTATGCGTTGCCTCGTGAGGGGTGGCCGTGAGGTGCAAGCCGACGACGAGGACACTCGGCGTCCTGATCGCACCTCTGCCTCCAGCGCGGGATGCTGTTGGCGATATAGTCGATCTTGGCCTGACGGGTGGCGACCAGCGAGGGCGTGGTTAGCCGCATCGGTACTGATGGCGCTCGTCTTGTAGTTCTTCTCCAAGTCCCCCGGGTCGGTGCTCGAAGCCTGGGTGCGAGTACAGCCCAGTAGCGCGCGTGGGTCTCCTCATTGCGCAGAGCGAGGGACGCCAGTTCTCTGCGCCCTCGGGCGGCGTGATCGACGTACTGAGGGCTTGATGTCGGGGAGGGTATCGAAGCCTCGGGGATGCGCCAGGCGCTGGAGGCCGTTCGCGATGAAGAGATCCGTCAGCAGGATGACGGGCGTCATGTGCTCGAGGCGAGCTTGGCGGCCCAATGCGGGCGTAGAGAGGCTTGGGTATCGGGCGTTCGTAGCAGCGCGACGCGACGCAAACCTCCCCATTGCGTCCGTAGAGCGCCTGCGTGAGGTCAGTCTGCTCGCTCTTGGTAGGCAGCCCGTGAGGGTCACGCTGGACGTCGGTGATGACCGGCGGCAGCTCAGCCATCACAGCCAGCCCGATCGCCTCGCCCTTGAGCGCAGAGGCCTGGGCCAGAGGTCGTCGTCACGGCGAGGTCACCGCCGAAGCCGCACCGATAGCGGTACACAGATCCCGCGATCTCGTCCTCCAGCCTGCACCGGTCTTTTACAAGCGCCTTGATAACGCGGCTGGCTCAGCTCGTGAGAGGATGTCCGTCGCGAGGGTGATGGGATGGCTCGAGGCTCCGCCCAGCACGCTCGCGCCGCGATGAGACCTGCAGGCGGTAGCCTGTATTCCCGGTGATATCGGGGTGGCGGCCTGGAGTAGGCTTCTGCGTCTCGATACGGAAGATGCTTGCCGGGGCGTGTGTAGTGGCTGAAGTCGAGCCGTGGTTGAGCGAGGGCTTTATTGGCGATCGCGCAGCTGGAGCTGTGGCGGACTTTGCGGTCGAGAGGCTCAGCTGGTCCCAGTGGACGATCACAGAGCCAGCAGATGAGCCCCAGGCAGACGTGTATGCTTACATCTCAGGAGCGCTCTCTTGGCATCAAGGCCGAAGTCACTGAGGCCCCTCCTTCACGACCGAGGAGATAGGCGCAGGGATGATCTGCTGGGTACGTGACGAGGCTCCTCGAAGGGATCCTCGGTCTGGAGACTCGGCCTTGCGCAGGGTCATGGGCTGGCTGCAGAAGGTCGGTATCGATGATGATGATCGAGGTCCTTCTTGGGGGTAGCCCACGCTGACCTTGAGGGCCGCGGGGTTCATAGCCACGAGGATATCAGCGCGCTCCCTGAGTGCGCACCGCTCGCGAAGCGATCATGCTGAGTAGCCGGAGAGCACTCCAGCGTGCCCTGTGGAGCACGTGTCTCCGCTAGAAAGTCTGAAGGTCGAGATGGTGTTCCCCGTCATGGCAGAGAGGTCAAGAAGATCGTCCCGTCGAGCTGCATCCGTGACCCGGTCTCCCTGAGAATCGGATGACGATGATCGCTGAGCGTCTTGACCGCTTTCCTGTACGTCCATAGTCTTAAAACTAACTATATAATAATGTGTATGTCACAGCAAAGTCGGCACGAGGACTCCCCACGGGACTTGCCCATAGGTCGTAACATCGTTGGACACCGTTTGATAAGTGATAGAGGCCGCTTTGCTCTAACAGCTATGAGTAGCTTTATTGCTGTATGCACGCTGAGGAATAAACTAGAGATTAGCAAAATGCCAAGAAGCCTAGAGGTTTGGCCTCAGCGGTCTCATCCGGCTCTGCTGCGGCACTACCCCTCCACCCTATTTATGGCTTGATTCCCTCCTGGAGGGCCACATATCCGCTCAGAACTTGACATTCTGCTATGCAGCATATTCTGGCTTGAGGTGGCCCAAGCGCCAGGCAGGCCAGCTAAGCTGCACCGTCATGGCCTCGCTACCCTTCAAGACAAGTGCGACTAGCCGCAAACGAGTAAACCATGGCCTTCATCGAGCCCGCAGCCCTCCCTCGGCGAGCCCGAAGCCGTCTTGGGGCGATCTCCCAGCAAGGGCTAACACGTCGAGCAGGGGCTCCAGCGAGGATTTATTATATAACTTCTGCTCGTCCCCCTTATCCATCAGAGCATGCGCGTAATAAGCCTCAGCGCCGTTTCTTATATTACTTTCGCGCTCCAGTTAGCCCTCAGCACGCCGAGAAACTTATCCTTCGAGAGCTCTCGCACGCCCCTAAATCACCACCCTCAGAGGAGGATCAGTGTGGAGCGGAGCTTACGGCTCCGGTTCCTGACATCTTCCTACCATTCTGACTTATTTAGTCTCGGAGCTTGCACAACTAGCTAGACTTACGCTATCTCTGCGCGTGGGCCAGGCTGAGATGACAGGCGCAATGCAGACATCAGGCTAACCGCCCGATATCAAAGTTACCTGTAAGCGCTCTAGCCTAGAAGCTCGTATGAACATGCCGTACGGGAGTTAGTAAAGTGTCATCTTAGCTGGCGATTGGCGCGCTGCGCTTTCTTGGGTTCTACTCAGGAAGGGTGCTCCGTGTGCCTACGCACGCACTGGCTGATACGACCAACCGAACGAACGCAGTTCACTCAGCTCCCCGTGCGCACTCGTCTTGGAGGCCTGAGCTTCCTCCCAGCATCTTGTTGAGTCTCATACCCTAGCAGCTTCTCTCTCTCCTCACAGATGGCTGCCCAGGGTCGAGATTCGAAGTGCCTACACCTGCTGCTGGCTACACTCATCCTGTGCGTCACGGGGATAACTGATGACCTGTCGGGCCTAAAGAGCAAGTTTCAAGGCTCCGACCACGGATGCTCGCCGCCATCACTGCTGGTACTTAAGCTGCCGCAGCTCCGCTTTCGGGCTTCGGGCCCCTCACCCACCTGCCGCATCTCCTGCAGATGGTGCTCCTCGTGTAGCCGTGATGTACTCGATCGTCCAACGCCTTCAACCTCATCGATGGCCTGGACGGGCTCGCAGCGAGCTTCGTCTCGTCCTCTCGATGGGCTACCTGCCTCCTCTTTGGCTGCCTGGAACTTTGCCGCCCACAGCGGCATTGCGAGTCTTGCCTGCGCGGTGATCGCGCTTATCCCTTCTATACTACGATGACATGGGGCAGGTCCACGAGCCAGACCAAGCTCTTCATGGGGACACGGAAGCTCTGACGCTAGGCACATGGTCAGCTTCTTTTTGGCTTCAGTCGCTGAGCCTGCCTGGCAGAGTCATCGCTCGGCTGAGACGTAGCCCCTCTGGCACTGGGAGCAGCCGCTGCTACTCTCCCGATGTTCGGCACGGCACGCCTGCTTCTTCCTGCGCGGCATGCTACGAGGCGCCGCAGCCCGTTCTCTGCGGATCGCCGTCGCCCATACATCACTTATCTGCTCGACCAGGGCTGTTCTCGAGGCCAGGACCCGCCTCATCATCCTGCTGAGCGCTGGTCGGCTCGAGATTGCTCCACCCTAGTACTCCTCCACGACTACGAACGTCTAGGCGACACTCGTCCCTGAGACTGCGTCGCCTAGCTCGCCTTCGTCGGCGTCGTAGCACTGCGGCTGCCAGGCCGCCCGGAAACTCAGGGTGCAGGATAGATGACCCATCAGGGAATTAGAGCATATGGCATCCGAGCATAAGCGCATCGCGAAAGAACACGCTTTGTGCCTCTACCTACGCACATGATCTTGAGTGCTTGGGGTCCGGTTTGTATTCCTCGAAAGATATTGCTTCCAGAGTCTAGGAGGTGGTCGGCTTGGGTATATACAATCTCATCAGAATCATCGTATCCCTATCCTTCCTCAATTCCTCACTGGCTGGGGCCTCATCGCGCTTCATCACCACGCATTTAGGGAGGGATCGTGGAGAAGGTGCGAGCCTGCCATGCAACTCTGCAATTCCTGCATCTTGCACTTGCGAGTTCTTCTCTTGGTCGTCACGCAGTTCTTTTGCCCTTTCTGCTTGTTTCCTCTGTACTCGACATCCCTGTAGACCAGGCTGACACAGCCTTCTGGCTACTACACAATACTACTGCGATCTCATGCGGCAGTGTCCATCATCGCGGTGCTGAGACAACTCTCGCTAATCATGGCGCACGAGCGAGATGGATATATATGCCTACACATTGCCATCGGCGAGGCTGTGCTTAAGCTCCTATCCGATCTGTCTGCTCAGCCCATCTTGACGCTGATCGACTCCTCTGCTGAGAGGTCGCTTCACGCTCGTCTCCCAGATTATCATTCAGCTGGCATGCCTCATTGTCTGCCGCTCAAAATTCAAACAGGGCGAGGCCAAGCCAAGACCACGACAAGGCTATCGGCAAGGAGGTTCTCACCTCGGCTTCGTAGGCTGGAATGCCTCCGGGCAGCCTTTTCACGTGATCAAGCTGCACTCAAGGCATCAATATTCTACTCAATCTCTTCTTCGGCCCCGATCGCTAATGCGGCGCGTTCTGCAGTACAAATACAGGCAGCGGTAGAGAACATAATTTTGGGCTTCCAGACATGCTATCGCACAAATTATCAAAGCAATACGCCCTCGGCGTACAAGAAGAGGTGTATAAGCTCGTTGCTTATATCCTCCAAATACGGCTTCTTCCTTACTCTTTTGTGGTCGCTCACTCTATTCGTCAATGAAGCCATACCTCGGCTATGGCTTGGAGAGGTCACTACACGGTTGGGATGTCTGTCATGTTCCTCTGTGTTGAGCTCGTCTCTCCTCTGAAGATTCCCCTCCTTACAGCAATACATGCTACGGGAAACATTCGGAGATTCCAGATCTTCGAAGGGGGCATACTTCTGCTTGTCATTCCAGCTGCGTATCTTTTACTCAAGTTCACTAGCATATCCCCCTCTCAAGTCATCGGAGTATATCTACTAGCAGAGTGCGTAGTCCCAGCCGTACGTCTATATAGTAGCAACCAGACGGGCCCTTTCTATACGACGCTATCTATACTTTCTTTCCCCAATCGTAGGGGTATCCATGGTCTTGTTTGCACTGGGCTATGTACTCAGAGGATATATTACGGGGTCAGATTTGGTAGCTATTGGACTTCGGAGTCTTAGTGTGTCAGCACTAGGTATCCTTATAATCTATATGATTGGTCTCAGGAGAAATGAACGCAACCAAATTTTAGGGTTCATTAAAGGCAAAATTATGGGAAGCGCCCCAGCAAGCTGTAGTCTCTGTTATCGTCCCGTATATAATGCTGCGGCCTATCTTAAGGAATGCATAAGGCGTCCTAGCACAGAGTCTTTCCTACCTTCGAGTTGATTCTTATCGATGATGGAAGCCAAGATGATTCACTCGCGATCTGCCAAGAATATCAGCAAAAGGATTCTCGAGTAAAGGTCTTCTCTCAGGACAATGCAGGTCCTGGAGCCGCACGCAATAAAGGGATAGAGGTGGCATGTGCTCCGTGGCTATGCTTTGTTGATTCGGACGATGTTATAGGGCCCCGACTATCTTAGGCTTTCTGGGAGCAAGGGGCACTTGCCCCAACCGCGCTCATGTACAGGGGATGCAAGTCATGACTGAAGACTTGCAAAACTCAGCTCTCGGTTTTGAAATACCCTAGAGAGACGATCACGATGGCTACAGCTCCCCAGTTGATTCCCCATATAGGCTACTACACGCAGGGCATCCGGTACTTAAGCTTTTTCAATACGAACCTCATCCATCAGTATGCTCTCTGCTTTGACGCAAGCATATCTTTTCATGAGGATCATTTGTTTGTACTGAGCTACATGCAACATGTGGATAGGATACCTATGCCCAGCCACCGAGTACTTATATAGACAGAGCTCTGGAAGCCTAACTCATAGACTCCATCCCTATACTGAGTCTGAACGTGCCCTCAAGTATCTAGACAAGTCTTTCAAAGACGTTTCGGAGCATTTCACTATTAAATAGTACTTCATACGAACGAGAGATTAACGCCTTTCTTTGTAGCACTCTTTTTCGCACATTGTCTATGCTTATAGAGGAGCGGTGAGTAATCAAGAGAAGCTAGAGCTGCTCCGAAGATTAGCCGAATACAGGAAGAAGGTGACCTCCGCAGACATACGAAGACCTATCTCTCTCCGTGTCATGCGCTGGATTTACTTATATCTTCCTAAGACCTTACAACACGTAATATTCAGCACTTTTTACTACCTTCGCTAAGAGGATATTTCTAAAGTTTCAAATTTCAACCATTATTTAGGAATCGTCATAATGAAAGCTTGTTTCCTCGGGCTGGGCTACATCGGCCTCCCCACTTCTATCATCGCAGCCAAGCATGGCATTAAGGTCTGCGGTGTCGACATCAATCCCGACGTTGTCGCAAAGACGAACGCGGGGGAACTTCATATCGTAGAGCCTGGGCTACAGGAGCTTCTGCGGGAGGTCGTACGCACGGGGCAGATGCATGCTCAGACAAGCCCCGAAGTTAGTGACGCGTACTTCATCGTCGTCCCCACCCCATTCAAGGGAGATCATGAGCCCGACATATCCTATGTAGAGGCTGCCACCCGCGCAGCACTCCCTCTCCTCAAGGAAGGAGACCTCTTTGTCATCGAGTCCACCTCTCCTGTAGGTACGACGGAGCTGATGGCTGAACTCATCTTCAGCCAACGCCCCGAACTCAAGGATAAGATTTACGTTGCTTATTGCCCCTGAGCGCTGTACTCCCAGGCAATGTGATCCACGAGCTGGTGCACAATGACCGTGTCATCGGAGGATCAATCCCCGAGTCAACGGCTAAGGCACAGAGCTTCTATGCTCAGTTCGTCCAGGGCAAGCTGCATCCACTAATTCCCGTACAGCAGAGATGTGCAAGCTAACGGAGAACGCTGGCCGTGACGCGCTCAGATCGCCTTCGCCAATGAGCTCTCGCTAATCTGCGATAAGGCTGGTATCAACGTATGGGGCTCATTGTGCTGGCGAACAAGCACCCACGCGTCAACATCTCCAGCCAGGCTGCGGCGTCGGAGGTCACTGCATCGCAGTAGACCCCTACTTCCTCACGGCTGCCTTCCCAGATGAAAAGCCAAATGATTGCACTGGTACGTGAGCGCAATAACTACAAGCTGCAGTATGGTGCGCCAGAGCGCATCCACAGCTCGGCTCTAGAATTCGAGCTGAAGCATGGTCGCAAGCCTGTCATTGCACTGATGGGCCTCGCCTTCAAGCCCGACATCGACGACCTGCGTGAATCCCCAGCGATACACATCGTGGAGCAGGTACAGCGTGAACACCCCGAGCATCAGCTCCTCATCGTAGAGCCCAACGTCTCGAGCTACAAGGACTACACGCTCACGGACTATCGTGAGGCCTATCAGCGTGCCGACATCGTTGCCTTCCTGACAGCGCATGCACCTTTCAAGACCCTCACTCGCGACACCAACAAGATCGAGTTGGACTACTGCGGAATAAGTAAATATTAGATTGAGTCTACTGGGTGGAACATACCAGAGGTATGTTCCACCCAATCATAAATATTAGTCATGTCGACTGTTATTTTCCTCCGACATAAGACGCTTGGGCAAAACAGTATTGAGGAGCTTGCCACTTCGCTTCAGCAAGGGATAAATCAAGTTGTTCTTAAAACCTTCCCTGCACCCAGTGCTAATATATGGGGTATGCTAAAGAACATTGTATTTTGCAATAAAGCATGCTGGAGAGGTTAATCATCTGTCAGCTCCTGCAGAAAGCTATGTATTACCTTTCATAAGGGAAAGAAGATCGTTACTGAGCATGATGTATCAGCGGCATTGCAATCCCGATCTAGGCTCAAGAAATTTTTGCGTTTCAACGTCTCCATGCCGCGTGGCCTATGCGCTATGCAGACTTTATTGTAGCCATCTCTGAATCCACCCGACGTGAACCTGAGCATCTACCCTCAAGGGCAACAAGATTCGTGTCATTCCCAACTCCTATAATCGAAATCTTCACCTACACCCCGCTCGATCTGCATTTGAGATACATCGGTGATACTGCATATAGGTACGGCCAAGCGCAAAAATCTAGAACGTGTCATTCCTGCGCTTGAGGGCATAGATTGTATCCTGCGTATTGTGGGGAGACTCTCTGCAGAGCAGAACTTACTCTAGACAAACATCAGATATCTTTCACCCAAGAATCGGATGTATCGCTAGAAGCGTATCCATCGAGCTGTATAGAGAATCTGATATTATCAGCTTCAGTCACTGTATGAAGGCTTCGGTATGCCTATTATTGAGGCTGGAGCTATAGGGCGCCCAGTCGTCAGCAGCCTGGCTGGCGCTATTCCAGAAATAGCTCAGGACTCCGTATGCTATGTCGATCCAGAAGATATATCTAGTATACGCTCTGGGTCTCTACGTGTCAGTTCATGAGGAAAGCTACCGAAAGGAACTGATAGAGAGGGACGTTCAGACGCACAACGCTATAGCCCTACCCATATGTGTTCCGCTTACGCAGATCTATATAGCCACTCTAGATAATTTAGATTCAGAATACCCAAGCGCTACCTCTATGTGGGAATTCTTATAACCTTCCTTCTACAGGTCACCCTTACTTACCAATAATACTTTAGAGCCACTCATCGTTATATGGCAGTTGGGAGGCATGCTCGTTTTCTTAGCCTCACTCCATTTAGTCCAGAAGCTAAGCATCAATGCAGCCTTATTTTACATCGCAGCTTATCAGCTTGCCCTTTCTTTTATCCTACTACAGATCTTTTGACTCCAGAGCTTTCTCTAAGGTTCAATTTTGGCTCGGTTGACGCAGAGCTATATAATAGAATTGGTCTACAGGCTGCCCATCTACGCCAAGGTTTTCGACGTCATTGGATTCTATCTCGAAGACATTTCGGACCAAGGATATCCTCTATTTATCAGCATTTTGTACCGATTTGGGAATGGCGATACTGAGTGGGTAAGGCTCTTCCTCTTGCTCCTTAATGTGGGGTTCCAGACCCTGACAGTCTACCTTATCTATGACATAGCCAAGATAGTAGGGCTACGGCACGGAGAGACTATGTGGATAATAGGACTCTGGGACTTAATGGAGCATCTCTATAGTTCAATGTATCCATGCTCAAGGAACCACTATTCCTTCTACTTTGTCCAGCCGTCATGCACTCTATTTATGAGGTTAAATCTTCTGGAGGGATAATGTGGCATCTATCCGTAGTCCTATTCATAACCCTAACATGGTTCTTTAGATACTATATGAGTCTTTTCTTTATCATTATCTACTTAGGCTATTGCTGGTTTCCTCGTATCTATAACAAGTATTTCGCAGTTGTTTGTATCACTGCGATGATTATCTGTATTGTGCTACCACAGATTCTTGGAAACTATATTCCAGCAATTGATAGCGTCGTCAGTTCGAGTTCAGGTTTCTATCAAAGTGACTTAGCCTTCCGTATCTTCAGTATTCCCATTACTAGGCCAATCTCGATTCTATAGTCCTTTATATGTGGTTGAGCAGTTCCTCTTCACATTCTCCATCCCCAAGTTCTTCTTATCTGGGTTAGCAATCTGGGGGGGAGTCAAGGCAATCCAAAACAAGGATTATCGCGTTTATCCACTAATCTCTATATTCCTATTTACAAGCTTGCTACTTATAGTCTCACTACATATGCTTGACTATAGATACATCTACATTATACTCCCCTGCGCTTATATCCTCATGACGCTAGGAGCTCGACAGCGAACGAATCTGTATCCTATATACATGGCTGCTGCCACTGTCATCTCTATTCTTGTTCAACATGCAGCTGTATTGAGACCCAATCTTGAACTACCGCTACTTCACAGTACTACCAACGTATTTTAGCATTGAATCCCAATAACGTCTCTGAAGCAAGCCGTAAAAATTAGAGACAAATTACGCGATGAGTTAATATGACACCCTTCAATCCATTCTCTCAGAGTTCTTCTATAGGCACCAACTGTATAGGCCCCGGGGGCATAGCTGCCGTCATACGCATGTACAAAAGACGCCAACCCTGGAGATTTTAACTTATTCCGACCCTCTCAAGGAGGTTCCCAAACTCAAGAAACTGTGGCTTTTCTCCGCTCCCTTTCCGATTTTCATATTTTACATGCTTAGGGAGATTAAAGTGGTACATATTCACAGCTCATCTCATCTATCCTTCTATCGGAAACCTCTATGTACTTTTAGCTAGCTTTTTGGAGGTAATCCTACATATTCATGGAGGATCTTTTGTCCCTTTCTATCAATCTCACAGATCTTATTGTGTCGAGATGTTAAGCTGTAGACCAAGTACTGACTGTCTCTGGATTATCTCCGAGAAACACAGCTTAGTCTATGCTCCTCAAGGCATAGCTCTACAAACCCAGCTATAACCTCTATTCCTGAGCCGACCCTAAGGACAGGATCTTATGTCCCTGACTCCTGATAAGATACAGAGGTTCTATTCTTTGGAACCATGAATGAGAATGAAAGGGATTATGAACACTCTAGACTGTCCTGGCGGAGAATCGAGATACCTATACAAACCAAGTGAGGTACACACTCTGCGGTATCGGCCCCTTCAGAGAATCGTTGATCAACGAGTACAGGACTCTTTCGATTTTACGACCTACCACGGATGGGTTACAGGACCGACAAGAGTTATTAAGGTAAGCTCAAATTTACCTCCAACCTTCAGAATTTGAATCTTTAGGGATCGGTATTATGGAGGCAATGAGTTACGGATCCGCCATTATAGCCTCAAATCGAGGAGGAATTCCTGAGCCTCGTGAGGAACGATGTTAATGGTATACTTATCCCATCCGCAGAGCCTCAGAAAGCCATCTACCAAGCACTGCGTTCTTCTAGCGAAAAGGACAACGAGCGACGAATGCAGTATGGAACTACTAGCAAAAAGCTGGCAAAACAATTCTACCTCCTCGAATTGGTGCTGCAACTTAGAGTAGAAATCTATGGTTCTTTAAATTGAAAGGCACCCATTAAGTTTACTTTTACTTTAGCCACGATGAAGGTCATATCTATCTTATGCAATTTTCATGCCCGGGGAGGGGCCCAGAACGTATGTGTACAACTCGCTCTGAAGCTGAATGAGGGTGAAGCAGTCATTCTTACAGACAATTCGGTAGACCAAATAACATCCCTATTTATAGATCCTTTGAGCACTAACCTTTATCCCTCTTTCTTGCACTCCAGAAAGTATTCTCGGATCGAAGATGTTGTCTTTCTCTCGCATCATCGAAAATATACCTCCTTCCTTCTCCCCTTTCTCTATCTGCTGAGACGTAAAGGTCGGCTTATTCATGTCGCACACAGCACATTCTCATCTCTCAAATCATTGAGTCTCTAAGCATAGTCATTGCTGTATCGTCTGAGTCAAGGACAACAATCTAATTAACTACTTTGAGTTGTCTGAGCGTCGGATACGTGTGATATATAATGGGCTTCCAGATCTCTGCTTTATTACCACATATAAGGAAGAGCACCTCAACAACTATCAAGATTCTCTGAGTCTAGCCCGTGATTCTGGAAAGCAACAGCCACAAGTTTAGTCAAAGGGTGACGCAACAATACTCTCCCTTGCACACATAGTCCTCCATTTCGCAGGGGTAGGGCCAGACCATGATACTCTGGAAAAGAAAGTTATTGGTCCCTCATCATAACATGAAGGCCCCCGGCTCTTGGTGAATGTCCAAGAACTTCTTCCTGAGGTGTGACTATGTAATGCTCTTTTCTCTAAATGAAGGCCTCCCATTATCTCTGGATCGAAAGGCTCACGAGCAGCCTCGCCCCATACTAACTGGTAGCATCTGCATTTCGAGAGAAATGATGAGGATCAAATCACTGGATTTATGTATGAGGATTTTGGAGGATCTCAAGAGCCCGCATGGGAGAGCTCCCTCCTGAATCCGATCAGTACCAAGTTCTTTCTCGTCAATGCGAGAGAAAGATATCTTCAGCTCTTCAGGGAAGAGATATGAGTAGCCGCCTCATACAGGCTACCAGAGGAAATCATCCAAGACAATTAATTAATCGCTGTTATGAGTGATAACTACACCCAGACATCATTTGAGGAGGGGCACCGGCTATGGGCTCACCATATTACTCTTTACCTCGCATCCTATGGGATGGGACATACACCTTCCAGCCAGTATATCTTTCGGGGCAATCTTAGATAGAGCTGAATCCCACATGGAGTCCACATCAGGAGCAGACTCCTGATGTGGCCTCCTGGAGCCCTCATCTTGGCTCATAATTATGTCTGCACGCAAGTCATGGAGAGACCCACATGGGAGCTGCTGTGCTTCATCGGAGCAAATGCCATCATCATGTGCGGTGTGACCATTGGAGACGAAGTTATTGTGGGTGCGGGTGCTGTTAAAGTTGCAGACGTACCCTCTCATTCAATAATTGGAGGAAACCCAGCGCGGATTATCGGGTCTAACATACGGACAAACGATTCGGACAACTCATTAGTAGGAGAATCTCACCAATGGCTTCTTCACTTTAACGGTGTGGCCGTTCATGCCTCCTGATCAACAGAAAGAGCTACTTGACCACACTCTTCAGCAGCATCCTGGAATTCTAGCTCTGACAGTCAGCAGAGAAAATCCCTTCCATGCAACAGACCGAGACGCCGTACCATCGATTAATTCGTATCGAGTCATTGTGATAGGATCCGGTTGCCGTTATGGCTCTAAAACGTAAAAGGGTATCCTGACGTCATTAAGATCGCGCAAAGGACTCCTCGGCCTGAGATCATCGCACGAACTTACACCGCCAAAGAGCATCTACGCTTGTAGGAGCAAAGCCGAAGTAATCGGGCGCGAAAACAGTCGCAAACTCCAGCACGAATACCCAGGCCTCACAGATTAGGGGCTACCGAGATGGCTACATCCAAGAAAGAGGACGAGAATGCTCTCCTTCAAGACATTGCGTGCGACCGGTAGACCTAGTGTGGCTATGTGCTCCACCTCGACAAAGAATGCTCTGATGCAAACGCATGCAACAAACTAAGCATCCGGAGGCAATCTATCAGGGTCTCGGAGGGAGCTTTTGATAGTCCTATACGAGGGCACGTCGAACGAGCCCCTCAATGGTGGATCGATCATAAACTAGAGTTTGCATTTCTATCGCCTATTGAAGCAACCTACTCGCATTAAGCGGCAGATACATATCCGCTTATCCGCTTTTTACTCATGACCAATCGTATTTAGCTTACCATAACGCTATGTCACTGCAAGATTATGTTGATGCTTTCGGGACGCTTACGAAGCTATCAAAGTAGCACCATACTCCAATTGCAGCAGCATGAGGAGGTTTTGAAACCATCGTTTGCACTACGGGACAACATCGTGATGTGCTCCGGCTCCGTAATGGATGTATTCGGCTTCTGACTGCTGATTACGACCTTGACGCATCATGTGCAGCAGGGGCAAGGATCTCGGCTGACGTCACCCGCCGCCGAGTACTTATGCGCATGAGAGGGGTTCTGGCGAGTGGCTCCAGCCCGATATCGTCCTCGCACACGGCGGCGGCGATCGACTAGTACCGCAGCTGCATTGGCTGCCTTCTACCAGCATATGCCTGTTGGTCATATCGAGGCAGGTCTACGCACCCATGATATATAGCCCTGGCCAGAAGAACTCAATCGTCAACCCACAGGACGTATTATTGCTCACCTACATTTTGCAGGTCCTACAGCAAAAAGTGAAAGAATACCTCCTTGCAGAGAATTATCGACGAGGAACAGATATTCGTCACGGGAACCTGAGTCGTGATGCTACAATGGGTTCACGCAATATTTAGGGAGATAGCAACCTCTTCAAAGCAAAACCTTACATAGGGAGCTCTGCCCGCTGGGCTACGATACCCAGCGTCCTCGTAGATACAGAGCGACGTATGGTGCCTCATCACAGGAGACATCGACGGGAGAACGCACGGAGATGGTTTTATCCAGATCTGCAGTGTGCGATCCGTGACCTTCGTGCACGTTATCCTGAGGTAGACTCTCCATCTGACTCATGCATCTTAACCCCAATGTGCGTCAGCCGATCTGCATGAGGTCTTCGGAGAGGATCTCGTCCTTTGTATCCCAAATCCTATTCTTCCTTTGGAACCGCTAGAGTATGGTGCGCCAATACCTGATGCGCATGCGGATATCGTACTCACGGACAAGTGGTGGAAATCCAAGAGGAAGCTCCAGGTCTGCAGTATGGCCTGTATTAGTCATGCGTGATACGACAGAACGCCCAGAAGCTGTAGAGGGCTGGTACGGTCTCGTCTCGTCGGGACGAGACTACACGTGACCATTGTTGGCAAAGTCTCTGATCTCCTTGAGGATGCGAGACTGTATGCTTAGGATAAGAGCCAAGCGGTCCAATCCCTATGGGAGATGGACACGCCTCTGAGCGTATCATCGAGATACACTTGGGACGCTCTCTACCAAACATCCGAGCCCGCAGATATCGCGCGATCGCTGGTACTGGCTACGTAGGGCTCGTCACGGGCACGTGCTTTCGCTGAGATGGGCGTCGACGTGACCCGCGTCGTCGATGCCAGCGAAGATCGAGGCCCCAAGGCGAGGGCCGCATCCTCATCTGGCTGAGCCGGGCTCGAGGAGATGGTGCTGCGCAAACGTCGAGGCTGGACGCCTGCGCTGCACCACCGAGCTCACCAGCCGCCTACAGGACGGTGAAGCCGTCTTCTCCGCAGTCGGTGCGCCGCCCGACGAAGATGGGGCGGCCGACCTGCGCTAGCGATCTGAGGTCGCTTCGCACCTTCGGCCAGCACATCAATCGCTACACCATCCCCGTGACCAAGTCCACCGTGCCCGCTTCTGGCACTGGCGCAGCGTCGTCGAGGAGGTCATCCAGGAAGAGGCCTCGCCCGCCGCGACGTGGCCGTCCCTTCGACGTCGCCTCCAGCTGAGTTCCTCCTCGGCGAGGGGCTGCCATCCGCGACTTCACATGTCGCCCGACCGCGTGGCCATCGGCACCGAGAGCGCGCGCGTGGAGAAGACTGCCATGAGCCGTCTGTACAAGCCGCTTCACTCCTGCGGCGCGAGCGCATCATCTTCACCGACATCAGCCGGCCGAGATGATCTGAGCATGCCTCCAATGCCATGCTACGCGCGCATCGCGCATCTCTTCCTTTCATGAACGATATCGCCAACCTCTCGCGAACCTCGTCGGGGCCGACGTCAACATGGTGCGCCGCGGCATCGGCAGCTGACACACGTCATCGGGCGAGTTCCTCTGCCAGGCTGCGGCTAGCGGCGGTTCCTGGCTACTAAGCGACGTCAAGGCGCTCATCCAGACGGCCTCCAGCGCGCAGGCTACCCCATGGAGGTGCTCCAGGCGGTGGATCGGGTGAACGAGCGGTGAAGGGATCTCTGCGAAGCTCCTGCGGCACTTCGACGGCGACTCAAAGCGCGCGTGGTGGCGCTCTGGGACTGCTCGCTTCAAGCTTCCGAGACCGATGACATGCGCGCGTTCCTGCCCTCGTGCTCGTCGAGCGCCTCCTGAAGGAGCGGGCTGCCGTGTGCAGGTCTGCGACCCGATCGTTTATGGACGGGGGCACTCCGCCGCCCGGGCGATTCGCGCACAGCTACATTGCCGTGATATGTGCGAGGCCGCCATATCGATGCCGACGCGCTGATGCTCGTGAGCGAGTGGAAGGAGTTCCGACCAGCCGAGCTTCAGTCGTCCTCGAGCGCACCATGCGCACGCCCTCATCCTCGACGGGCGCAATATCTCTACGACATGGTACCGAAGCTACAGGAGCAGGGCTTCGTCTACTACAAGATCGGCCAAGGGCCCTCCCTACTCAGCACACGCCCAAGCACGAAGCGCTGCACGCATGGCTCGCCTCTCAGAGCGGGCACGCGCACAGCGCTTAGCTGTCAAAGCCTCCCCAGCACCAGCCAGCCACTGGATGAGAGCGGGAAAGAAGCAAGTCTCACTGATAGCGAGCGAGATCACTCCTATCGTGACTTGCTGTCGCGCCTTCGCTCTAGGCTAAGCTGAGGCGAGGCTATGTGAAGCGACCTACTTATCGGTAAGGGATCTCCTTGAGGACCCTCGAGGAGGTGACGCCACCAGAGGTCTATCACCGTCTTGATCTCGATGCGCCCAGCTGGCGAATGCAACGCTCACGCAGCGTGCCGAAGGAGACCATATCGAGGTCGGGATAGACACGTCGAGGATCGAAGCCGCACTCCAGACCACAGCGTGTGGGATGGCCTTGACCGCTGCCTCCTTGCCGAAGAGCTTGCGATGGGCATCTGCCGAGGCCTTGAGGATAGCCGACTCGCGTTGAACTCCCAACCTGGGTGAGCGGTCGGTGAGACTGGCCTGAGCTCCGGCCGAGCCTCCGAAGGCCGAAGCGACCATCTCGCTCAGCGCTATCGCGGAGGCTCGTCGTGAGAGCTGCGCTGGCCTCGTCGTGACGACGATCTTGGCCCATCGCGCTGCTTGATGGAGGCAAAGGTTATTGGAGGTAACTTCTGCGAGGTCCTCCATCTCGTGACTCATACCGAGGACGCCGCTGAGCAAGTCGCAGAGCGAGCGCACCAGGCCGTAGCTGGTCTTGTCGTCGATGACCTGGCTGGGGGCGGTAGCCTCCGCAGCTCGAGGCGCACCTTAGGATCGACGCGCTTGAGCTCGGCCTGGACGTTCTTGAAGAGCGTCTCGACGAGCTGCTCAGCCTTAGCCTTATCCTCGGGACGTACACCGATGAGGGCGTGTGCCTCGCGAGGGATGGCGTTGTGGAGGGTTCCCCCGAGCGATCTCTTGGCCAGCGACCAGCTACCCAGCCTGCGCTCTGGGCCAGAGAGGTGGCGGGTGGGGATGCTGATTGGCGTGCTCTAGACCGCAGTGGATCTCGCCGCCCGGAGGACCACACCTGGAGAGGCCAGAGACCGCAGCGCGCAGCCATACGAGGCCTGCGGGAGCGGGCTGCCACTGAGGGCTGAAGGTGGCTTCGAGTCCCTTACCACCGGCGCAGCCGATGAAGAGCTCGCCCTCGTCCTCACTGTCGAGGTTGATGAGGATCTTACCGGTGAGGAAGCCGGGCTTGAGCTCGAAAGGCACCGTCATCCCCGTCTCTTCGTCTACGGTGAAGAGGCTTCGATGGGGCCATGCTCCTGGGTCCCTGGAGGCGAAGAGCAGCGCCAGCTGGGCTGCGCAGCCGATGCGTTATCCGCGCCGAGGGGTCGTGCCGTCGGCGGTGCAGCCACCCTCGTCGATGATCGTACGGATGGGGATGTTGTCGAAGTCGTAGCTGCGTTGCCAGCGTTCTTCTCTGAGACCATATCGACATGGCTCTGAGGATGACCTTTGACGCGATCTTCGTATCCTGGGTGGCGGGCTTGATCGCGACCGATGTTCCCGACAGCGGTCCTTCTTATACTCGATGCCATGCTCCTTGGCGAACTTCTCAGCAGATAAGCAATGATCTTGTACCTTTCCTTCTTCGAGGCGTGACTCTGTGTGATCTCATGGAAGTACTCCCACGATCTTGGGGTTCAGTCTCCTGTAATCTCCATTGTACTTACTCGTTATGTATTAATGATGTGTACGTGTCACAGACTATGAGTGCCAGCTGGGCGGAGAGCGCCTGGCGCTACATGCAGAAGGTGTGCCACGCTAGGGTAGCACACTCGTCACTTTTGTCCACAGCAAACATAAAGATAATATAGTAAACCAATGATGGCACTCATCCTCGTCTCACTCCTCATCGTAGCGACTCGCTGTGCTCCTACTCTCGGTACGTATCATCCCACAGCGAGTGAGGGCGCTTCAACACCCACGTCGGGAGCAAGGCCACGCAGGCACGTGGCATCTCCTGCCATGCCTCACAGCACATGAGGCCCAGCTGCACCGTCTCGCTCCGCCGAGCGCGTCGCAGCCGGACTCAAGCCTTCTCCTCAATACGCACAGAATTAATCCCAGATACATTCACTCATGACGAAGAAAGTCTCAGTAGTGCTGTCTTTCGCTGACGCTAGCGCTGGCCTGGGTCCCTCAGCCTCCCTCGTGTAAGGACAAGGCGCAGTAGTCCGCTCCTGCCACTGCCGCCGGTACCCAGGCCACAGGTCTGCCCATCGTCCTGAGTTCGTCGCGGGCTCGGTCACCTCCAGCACGCACGCCCAGGAGGTCAAGGCCGCACCAGGAGAAGGATGCCCAGGGAGCATCGGATGCGCCTACAGAGCAAGGGGCTGCCCTACAGAGGCCGCGGCTGACTTCGAGCGATGCGCGTAGCGTCTTCGTCGCAGGGCGCACAGCGGAGCGAGCAGCAGAAGCTCATCCGCATGCAGCAGGAGGGAGGGCCCTCGGCGCCCAGCTCTCCCGGCAGCTGGCGATGAAGCAACATCATGCTCGAGGATATGATGAAGGACTACGCGCCCAGCTCAAGGAGTACAACAAGGACTGTGCGCTACAAGCTCGTCCTCACGCAGGTCGGGGATAACGTGCTCTACGCCGAGGAGCGCTGGACATCACTGACGACTTCATCGAAGTACCTCAACGAGCACTCACACCGCAGGCAGGGCTACGGCTACCAAGGCTGACTCTACGAGCAAGAAGTAAGCAGACACGCCACGAGCGTCACAAGGCTGCCTCGCAGCTCAACCTGAGATAAAGGATAAGCCCAGGCTCTACCAGCTGGTAGCCTGGGCTTATCGCTTATTCATCAGTACAACCGCTCACTCGGCGCGGAGCTTTGCCTCTGTGGGGCGTGACTAGAAGCCTCCAGCGCCAAGGCGTGAGGCTAGTCCTCCTTGGGCGCAGCGCCGTACTCCATCAGGTAGGCCTTGATGAGCCATCGATCTCGCCGTCCATCACGGCCGTGACATTGGAGTCGTGGCTAGCCCGTGCGGTGGTCCTTGACGCGGCGGTCGTCGAAGACGTAGCTGCGGATCTGCGCCCCACTCGATCTTCTTCTTCCGGCCTCGACCTCGGCCTGCGCCCTACGGCGGCGCTCCAGCTCCTTGTCGTAGAGCTGCGAGCGCAGTAGGCGCAGCGCGTTCTCTCTATTGTCCGTCTGGCTGCGCGTCTCGGTATTCTCGATGATCAGCTCCTCCTCTACGCCCGTCTCGGGGTCGGTGTAGCGGTAGCGCGGGCGGACTCCCGTCTCGACCTTATTGACATTCTGCCCCTGCACCACTGGAGCGGAAGGTATCCCAGCTCATCAGGGGCGGGGTTAACCTCCACCTCAATGCTGTCATCGACTAGGGGCACAACTGAAGACGGAGGCGAAGCTGGTCATACGCTTGCCCTGCGCGTTGTAGGGGCGAGATACGCACCAGGCGATGCACGCCCGTCTCACTCTTGAGAAGCCGTAGGCCTGATCGCCCTCGACCTGCATGGCGTCATGGTCTCGATCCCCGCCTCGTCGCCATCCTGCCAGTTGGTGATAGTGGTCTTGTAGCCCCTGCCTATCGCACCAGCGGCTGTACATGCGTGCCAGCATCGAGGCCCAGTCCTGACTCTCGGTGCCGCCAGCACCGGCATTGATCTTGAGCACAGCGCCGAGGCTGTCCTCCTCCGAGCGGAGCATATTCTTCAGCTCGACCTCCTCCAGGAGAGCCACGGCGGAGGCGTCAGGCCGCATCGACCTCCTCCTCAGTGGTGATCTCCTCACGGTAGTACTCTAGGGCTAGGCTCACCTCATCGACGAGGCGCTCTACCTCGTCGTAGTAGCCTATCCAGCGGCGCAGCTCGCCTACACGGCGCATCTGCACCTCGGCACGACTACGATCCTCCCAAAAGGCAGGGTCGGCCGTGCGTAGCTCTTCTTCCTCGAGCTCTATGCGTCGGCTATCGATGTCAAAGGTACCTCCTCAGCGCGAGCTTGCGCTCCAGCAGGTCATTGAGCTGGTCTGTCGTTATCAGTACGTCGGTGATGTATGGTGGGTAAAGTAGTTATCTATTAAGTGAGGAGCGAAGTCCTACACCGAGCGCAAAGATACGACAGCCCCCGAAAGAGCCGCCGAAGCCCTGTCCCCGAAGCCTCCGCAGGAGGGCAAGCATCTCCCATCAGCCTCTGCCAAAACTCCGAGCTAAGGGGGAGCGAGCAAAGTAATATAATAATTGGCTGATGGACGTCAGTCAGCGCGCTGACTGACGTCCATCAGGAGCAAAAGTGATATAACAAATTCCGCCGAGGGTCTGCTGTGAGCGGGCTGAGACTACTGGGCTGCCGCTGAGGGACTGGTGGGAGCACGCCGATCGGCCGCCGTCCGCCTCCTCCTACACGAGAAGTGGCAAGGCAGAGGCCGTCTGATCTGCTTGATAAGTCTGCACCACAAGCCAGCCGATGGGATAGCTTCGGCGAGCGGAGAAGCCTTCGCCGCGTGGGCTGCATGCGGGCTGCCTCGCCCAAGGAGAAGGGGACAGATCTCATCCGCCTTAGACCAGGAAGAGCGCGCTGCAGCCCAGCAGGCGGGGAGCTGGGGAGCTGGAGGAGCGACGGAGGGAGGTGTCTATTTTTCCGTATTTTAGCGGTATATATTATGCCTTATTATAGCCTCATCTCAAGGGGCAGATGACAAGAATGCAAGACAAGGACGACCAGCAGCAAGGCTGGCTAAAGGACAAGCTCAACCGCTGCAGGCGATGGCTCTACCGCCACCGCACGGCACTCATCCTCCTCCCTGGGCCGCTCATCGTGGTCTGGATCCTAGGCACCTCCAATAAGTACAGCATCGGCGCCTACATCGAGCATCGCGCTCGCATGCAGCAGGTACAGCAGAGCTATCAGTACTACCAAGAGCGCTACCGCAGCGATAGTCTGCGCCTCAATGATGTGCGCGTACCAGCGTGGAGCATATCGAACATATCGCCCGCGAACAGTATTATATGCGTACCCCCGGTGAGGAGATCTTCCTCATCACCCCACAGGCCGAGCTTGCCGACACCACGGCACACTAGCCCGACTAAGTACAGTACCCGAGGGCGCTAGCCTCATACCCGTCAATGAACATCAAGTATAAGTATCTCTACATCGTCAGCCTACTGCTGCTCCTCTCGGGGGCGGCCCTGCAGCTGACGGGGCACTTCGTCTTCGACCTGTGCTATGCCCTGGGGGCGGCAGGCTACCTAGCCTACTACTTCGTAGCACCTGAGCGCGGCGCACCCCAAGTCGTACGCCGCGTCGCACGCATGGGCGTCTTCTCGGGCCTGCTCTTCGGGCTGTCGGCCGTCGCTCGCTTTGGGATCTTCGATGCCTATGGGCAGAACGCCTGGCTCCTCTTCCTCGCCCTCGGCCTGGTCTATATGATCTACGGCAATGTCTTGCTCTACCCAGATGAAAAGAAGCATGGAAAAAGAACTAAGCCCCAGCCCCACAGGCCCTGAGCGCATCAGTGTACCTGGCAGCCGCGGCAAGAGCCTCCTGCGCCTACGCGTCAGCGAGGATACAACCCTACTGCCCTTCTCTCCTGCAGGCATTGAGCGACAAGAGCCGCACCACCGTCAAGCAGCTCCTGCACGACCGCTTTATCGCCATTGGCAATGAGCCGACGACACAGTTCGACGCGCCGCTCAAGGCGGGGGACATCGTCCAGGTACACCCCGCGCCTCTGCCCAAGGCGCTCCACCACACGCAGCTCAACGTCCTCTATCAGGATGAGTGGCTGGTCGTCGTGTACAAGGATGCAGGCCTCCCCACGGTAGCCAGCGGCAGGAGAAGGACAAGACGGTGCTACGCCTGCTATCGGAGCACCTCAAGAGCTTCAACCCCCTAGCAAGGTCTACCACGTCAACCGCCTGGACAAGGACTCGGCGGGCATCGTCGTCTTCGCCAAGAGCAAGGAGCTGCAGCAGGAGCTGAGCGAGCACTGGGGCCGCTACGTCCGCAGCCAGCACTTCACCGCTGTCGTCGAGGGGCAGCTAAACCCCGAGCAAGGCACCCTCACGCCGCCCGCTCCTCAGGAGGACACCAAGGGCAAGAAGGCCTTCGGACCAAGAAGCACACCAAGGGCTCGGATGAGGAGCAGCTCAGCCAAGCAGGCCTCGCCAGCTACCGCGTCCTCAGCGCAAGCCCCGAGCGCAGCCTCGTGAGTATCGAGCTCCTGAAGGGGCGCAACAACAAAGCTACGCCGCCAGTTCGCCGCCCTACGCTGTCCCATCGTCGGCGACTGGCGTAGCGGTTCGACCGAGGCCGAGCTGGGGCGTGTAGCCCCTCGAGGGGACACACTCACGCTCACGCACCCCTGTGACGCGCCAGGAGCTGGACTCCCGTCGCCCCATCCCCACTCTTCCGCAAGCTCCTGCGCTCCCTCGGTCGCCTCGACAGCCCCAGGGCAAGCGTCCCGCCAAGTCTAGCCCTAGCAGAGCTAGCTCCAGCAAGGGTCCTTCGACCAAAGGCACCCCAAGCAAAGCCCGCAGATAATACACATCACTCAAGGAGATAGACAGCGATGAATATCCTATCCGCACAGCGTCTCGCCCGCAGGCTAGCCACCCTACTACTCCCCTAGCGCTCCTCCTGACGAGCCTAAGAGGGCAGGCACAGATCGCACGCGACGCCGTCAGCTGGTCACACTCCGTAGAGGACAAGTCCCCGACGGAGAAGGTCATCGTCTTCACCGCCAAGCTCAAGGGCGACTGGCACCTCTACGGCACGGAGCTCCCCAGCGGAGGCCCCACGCCTACGACCCTCGTCGTGGACAAGATCACGGGCGCCCAGCTCGTCGGGAAGCTCACACCGAGCCGCGAGCCTATAGAGAAGCACGATCCGAACTTCGACATGCTGCTCCGCTACTACGCTGGAGAGGTGAGCTTCTCGCCAGACCCTACGCATCACCGACCCCAAGGCCTTCGTCTTCTCGGGAGCGATGCGCTATATGGCCTGCAATGACGACCAGTGCCTCCCGCCAGCGAACTGGACCTTCGACATCACGCTCAAGGAGCTGGGCAAGGTCACTGCTGCCAAGGTAGGCGCCGATCAGATCCAAGGCAGGGCGCAGCAGCAAGGGACCAAGCAACACACAGCTAAACTATAACACACACACAGATGAAGATCCCATCCTCACGCCATCTAGCCCGCCGGCTGGGTGTCCTGCCCTGCCTCAGCCCTGCTCCTGACGAGCCTCGCCAAGGCACAGATCATACGCGACGCCGTCAGCTGGTCGCACTCTGTAGAGGATAAGTCCCCCGACGGAGAAGGTCATCGTCTTCTCAGCGACCATCAAGGGCGACTGGCACCTCTATGGCACCGATCTCCCCAGCGGAGGGCCCACCCTCACGAGCCTCATCGTAGACAAGATCGCGGGTGCCCAGCTCGTGGGTAAGTCTCACGGCCAGCAAAAAGCCCATCGAGAAGCATGACCCGAACTTTGACATGATGCTGCGCTTCTACCGGGCCAGGTCAGCTTCCGTCAGACCCTACGCATCACCGACCCTAAGGCCTTTGCCTTCTCAGGGGCCATCCGCTATATGGTCTGCAATGACGAGCGAGCCTCCCGCCCACCAACTGGGACTTCACGATCGCCCTCGAGGAGCTAGGCAAGGTCGCCGCTGCCCCGCAGCCGAACAGACCGAGGCTAGGCCGGTCGCACCTACCGCTGAGGCCGCCCAACCTCACAGCAGACAGCGTCCAGCAGGCTGCCGACAGCGCCGCTGTAGCTCCCGCCGAGCCACTCGATGCCGCTACGCCCTCTGGACGCCCGTCGTCTCGAGCTCAAGGCCTATGGAGACCGCGCCCTCAGTGGGGCGGACTCGGGAGCTACTGATCTCTTCGCTGGCTTCGTGGGGGACTCGTCGTCCCTAGTGACGCCCTGCGTCTGGCCTATGATCCCTATGACGGTGAGCTTCTTCCTCAAGCGCAGCAAGGACCGCAAGAAGGGGATGCGCGACGCCGCCATCTACGGGCTGGCGATCATCGTCATCTATCTGGTGCTCGGCCTCTCGGTGTCGGCGCGCTTCGGTGCTGATGCGCTGAACAACCTAGCGACCAATGCCTACTTCAACATCTTCTTCTTCTGCTGCTGGTGGTCTTCGCAGCGTCCTTCTTCGGCGCCTTCGAGATCGTCCTACCCGCCTCCCTGGACGACGAAGATGGACCAGAAGCCGACAGCGCCACGGGGCTCGTGAGCACTCTTCTTCATGGCCTTCACGCTCGCACTGGTCTCCTTCTCCTGCACGGGTCCCATCATCGGGACGCTGCTGGTGCAGGCTGCCACCTCGAGCTCGGGCTTCCTAGCCCCAGCTGTGGGGATGTTCGGCTTCGCTGCCCCTGCCCTGCCCCTCCACCCTCTTCGCTATCTTCCCAGGGCGCTGCAGTCCATGCCCTAAGAGCGGGTGGCTGGATGAACTCCGTGAAGGTCGTCCTGGCCTTCATCGAGCTGGCGCTGGCACTAAGTTCCTCTCCATCGCGGACCTCGCCTCACGGCTGGCACATCCTCGACCGCGAGGTCTTCCTCTCGCTCTGGATCGTCATCTTCATCCTGCTCGGAGCTCTATCTGCCGGGCAAGCTCCCGCTTCCCGCACGACTCGCCCCAGGAGAAGACGCCCATCCCTGCCCTCTTCCTGGCCATCGTATCCCCTGAGCTTCGCTGTCACATGATGCCTGGGCTCATCAGAGCTCCGCTGCGTGCGATCAGCGCCTTCGCCCCGCCGCTCAAGACGCAGGACCCTCAACCTGTACAAGAATGAGGGTGCACGCCCAGTTCGACGACTACGAGACGGGATGGCCTCTGCTCGCCAGGTGGGTAAGCCCGTCATCATCGACTTCTCAGGCTACGGCTGCGTGAACTGCCGCAAGATGGAGGCCTCCGTCTGGATCGACGCTGAGGTCGAGAAGCTGCTCGAGCAGGACCACGTGCTCATCACGCTGATGGTCGACGACAAGAAACCACTCGCCGAGCCTATGGTCGTCGGGAGGACGGCCATGAGGTCAAGCTCCGCACCATCGGGGATAAGTGGAGCTACCTGCAGCGCGTGAGTTCGGCGCCAATGCCCAGCCCTTCTACGTCCTGCTGGATCACCAGGGCAAGCCGCTGGCCCCTCGCGTGCCTACGACGAGGACGCACCTGCCTATATCTCCTTCCTCAAGGGCGGCCTCAGTGAGTTCGCCAGCCGCACCAAGTAAAGAAGCCAGCTAAAGGAATATGGCACACACGAGAGAAGAGAGCTCGCCGCGCTCGAGCCGTGTCCTCGACGTGCTGGAGCGCCTGCGTGGACTGCCCGATAGGGAGCGGTCCATCGAGAGCCTGCGCACCAACACCATCGAGGAGTCTACGATCTCCGATGCGATCCTCGAGGGACAGCACGAGGAGCTCAGAAGGAGCTCGGTGACGTGCTCCTGCACATCGTCTCTCTACAGCCAGATCGCTCCAGGAGCAGGGGGACTTCGACCTAGCCGATGTCTGCCACGCCCTCTGTGACAAGCTCATCTACCGCCACCCGCACGTCTACGGCGAGGCCACGGCCGAGTCTACCGACATCGTGCTGGAGCGCTGGGAGGAGCCCTAGCGCAAGGAGAAGGACGGCAACAAGACCGTCCTCTCAGGGCGTCCCCAGCTCGCTGCCCGCCCCTCATCAAGGCCTACCGCATCGGGACAAGGCGCGCGGCGTAGGCTTCGACTAGGGAGCAGCCGAGGAGGTCTGGACGAAGGTGCGCGAGGAGCTCGACGAGCTGCAGGAGGCCATCACGAGCGGCTCGGTGGAGGACACCGAGGCGGAGTTTGGGGACTTCCTCTTCAGCGTCATCAACGTAGCGCGTGAAGTACAGGTCGATCCCGACGACGCCCCCGAGAGCGTACCAATGAGAAGTTCATCCGCCGCTTCGGCTACGTCGAGGCACGCGCTGCCGAGCTGGGACACAGTCGCTGCGTGAGCTGACCCTAGGGCAGATGGACGAGCTCCTGGAACGAGGCCGCATGCAGAGCTCTAGCTGCCCTCACGAGCGCACTTCCGACACGATCCTAGGAGCTGGGGCGCTGATTCGCCCTGAGAGTCAGCGCCCCAGGTGTCATCATGAGATAGCGTATATGAGCTCATGGCCCGATAGGGACAACTCGCACCAGCTGGCCTGCGCCTCTCAGACAGAGCCACGCCATCGCGTGCGCCATAGACAAGCTGCCACAGATGAACACCAAGTCACCTAGGGCGCTCGGATTCCTCGTCCCTCATCCTTGTTGCCACAGCTGGTCTAGCCAGCTACACTCGTCACATGAGACGCAGCAGCATGACACCTAGCAAAACGCACTCCAACACCTAGTGCAGGCAAGGAAAGAGATCTATATTCAGCCGGAGGTCGCTTTCGCACGGAGCACTTCTTCAAGCAGCACGCGGCGTCACCTCCACCGAGTCAGCTACGCCAATGGACATACCACCAGCGACCCCACCTACGAGCAGGTATGCTCCCATACGACGAGGCTTCGCCGAGGCCGTACACCTCCAGCGCGCTCCCGATCAGCTCACCCTCTCCAAGATCCTCGAGCTCTACTTCTCACCATAGACCCCACCTCGCTCAATCGTCAGGGCGGCGACGTCGGGGATCAGTACCGCACGGGGATCACTACACCGACTCCACGGATCTACCCGTGATCCAGGCGGCACTCAGCGCGCTCCAGTCCAAAGTACAACAAGCCGCTGGCCATAGAGGCTAGCCCCGCTGAAGAACTTCTACAAACGCGGAGGACTACCACCAGGACTATCTGGACAAGAGTCCCAGCGGCTGCCACATACGCCCCGAGCTCTTCCGCATCGCCCGTGAGGCCAATCCCTACGTGCGCCCCAGCGACAGCGAGCTCCGCCAGCGCCTCTCTGCCACGCAGTACGCCGTCACGCAGCACGCCGCGACGGAGCACCCTTCGACAACGACTACTGGAATGAGCATCGTGAGGGGATCTACGTAGACATCACTATGGGCGAACCGCTCTTCGTCTCGGCCGACAAGTTCGACTCGGGCTGCGGCTGGCCGAGCTTCTCCCGACCCATTGACAACAAGCTCCTCGAGGAGCACCAGGACAGACCTCGGCATGCTACGCATCGAGGTACGCAGCAAGACGGGCAAGGCACACCTCGGGCACGTCTTCGATGACGGACCGAAGGAGCGAGGTGGTCTGCGCTACTGCATCAGCAGCGCGGCCCCTACGCTTCGTCCCCCGCGACTCCATGGTGCAGCAGGGCTACGGCAAGTACCTTCCCTGCTTGGAGTCCAGGCTGACCCAAAGAAGAAGTAAGGTGTAGAGCTAGGGTGACGCACCTCCCACTACCAAGAATAAGCTAACAGGGAGGGCTGCTGGGAATGTCCGCAACCCTCCCACTCTTGTCTCAGCCTAGACGAGGGAGCCAAGCGCCCTCTCCCAGCCCTGCGAGGGTTATCCCTCAACCAGCTGACTGATAGCCCTCATCGCTCTGACTGCCGGCACTCAGCGCTCTGACTGATATCCTTCACTCCCCTCCCCATACCTGCACTTCGCTGAGACCTCCTTGTCCCTTTGACTTGAGCTCAAGGCCGAGGCGGGGAGACTTGGACGGGCATATCACAGAGGCCAAGCTAGAGAGGCAGAAAAAGTAAAGATTACTGCGTACCTTTGCGGAGAGCGTCTGCCTCCCACCCTCGGGCTCTCCGTGGAGCCTCTCAAGGGCGGGAGTGGACTACACCCAGATAGTACAACGATGTCGCACAGCAACGAACGCGAGCTACAGCTCCTACGCAAGCATTTCCTCAGTCTCCTCAGCGAGGAGGCGCCACGGCTAGACCACCCGATCAATGACCTCTTCATCCAGCCAGAGCTGCGCCGCTGGCGAGCTGCACCTCTACGACGACACCGACGAGGAGCTCTCACGCCTACCGGTCTACGCCTGGGAGGACACGGGCTCCGTAGATGCCCCCAGCGAGGCGGCTCCAGAGACCCTGCGCGAGGTCGTGACGCGTCTCGAGCAGAAGGGCTACTGGGACAAGGCGCTCTTCGCCCGTCCCTTTCTCCGTCGTCCTCGTGCCGCTCGGACTTTCTCCGTCCCTCGAGGAGCTGCTCTTCCTCGATGAGGAGCTGGTACAGCTCTCGACACCGCTGCTGGAGGGGCTCAATGACGAGGCTCAACGAATTTCTGAGTGAGCTTTTTGGTAGATTTGAAATAAACCCTATCTTTGCATCGCTTTAGCGGAAAGCCACTCAAGGCAAGGTTGCCGAAATAGCTCAGTTGGTAGAGCAATTCATTCGTAATGAATAGGTCGCCGGTTCGAGTCCGGCTTTCGGCTCAAGTAGTATGAACAAGTATGTTATAGGCGCTGGTTGTCGGGAGACAGGCAGCGCTGAGTTTTTATAGCCCCCATCCCTTAGGCGCACTGCTCCCCCTACCTATATCCCCTGACACTCCGACTTGCCTCCACGCCTAGCTCGATACCCCCATTCCAGCCCCCTTCCCACCGATCTCTACCCTAGCTCCTAGTTTATAGCTGGCGCCGCCGCGTCGAAGCAGGGGGTAATGTCCTTATATGCTAGCAGCTCAGGCAGACCTTGACGACACTCCTCCCGAGCCTTTGAGTAGCCTCGGGGTAATAAGGGTAGCAGGGAGCTAAAAGCAGAGCGCGCCAGCATCCCCATCGGGATGCTGGCGCGCTCGCTGCTTTATGGGACTCGGCCTCTGAGGATGAGACTAAGCCACCGAAAGGGTCTTAGGCCTTCTTACCCCTGGTTGGCAACAGCCTCCATGAGCTTCTTAATCTCCTCTGGATCGCCGAGGAAGTAGTCCTTGACGAGGTTGAGCTGATCGTCGAACTCGAAGACATAGGGCACAGCCGTGGGCAGGTTCAGCTCGATGATCCCCTCATCCGAGATCCCCTTGAGGACCTTGATGATACCGCGCAGGCTATTGCCGTGTCAGCTACGAGGACATCGTCATGCTCCATCAGCGAGGGGAAGATCTCACCCTCCCAGTAGGGCAGCGTACGCGCTACCGTGTGGCAGAGCGCCTCCGTCAGAGGGAGGTAGGCAGGCACGACACCAGCGTAGCGGGGTCAGCCTGGGGGCGCGCTCATCCGTGATCGCCAGAGGCGTAGGAGGCACGTCGTAGCTACGGCGCCAGATCTTGACCTGAGCATCGCCGTACTTCTCTGCCGTCTCAGCCTTGTTCAGCCCCTGCAGCATACCGTAGTGCTTCTCGTTGAGGCGCCAGCTCTTGGAGACGGGGATCCAGTCGAGGTCCATGACGTCGAGGATCTGGTTGAGCGTCTTGATGGCGCGCTTGAGGTAGGAGGTGTAGGCCTTAGTGAAGTGGAGAGCCGTTCTCCTTAAGCAGAGCCCCCAGCCTTCTTTGCTTCCTCTACGCCCTTCTCAGACAGGTCGACGTTCGTCCAGCCCGTGAAGCGGTTTTCCTTATTCCACACGCTCTCGCCGTGACGGATCAGTACGATTCTCTTCATGATGTGATATTGATACTTATAGTGAACTAATAATCTGCTTGCATGTGCTTGCGGCTACAAAGATAGCCATTCTTAGCCGCGCGTTGAGCTCGGCCAGGAGCTTGCGGACAGGCTCGCGCCAGTCTTCGCCGTTCTTGGGGCAATAGGTGTGGATACCGAACTCTGCCGCCATGGCCACATTGGCGGGGCCGTCGTCGAGGAAGAGTGTCTCCTCGGGCTTCATATCCCCCTCGCGCAGCATCGTCTCGAAGATACGGCGGTCAGGCTTGACCATCCCCATCTCGCAGGAGGCGAACTTCTTGACGCAATAGGACGATAGGGTACGCCCATTGGGTAAGAAGCGGTCGCTCTCGCAGAAGTCCATGACGTAGGGGTTGGTATTCGACAGGATGAAGATCCGGTAGTCCCTGAGCTCCTCGTCCACGAAGTCGAACTTGTAGGCATCGACCTCGCGCAGGAAGCCGAAGTAGCGTGCGCGATCTCCCTCGTAGCTCAGCTCACGGCCCGCACTGCGGCTGAGGGCGGCGCGGAACTCAGGCTCCGTCATGCGCCCATCCTCCACCTGGAGGAAGTAGCCACTCTGTAGGTAGGGGTCGAGCATCTCGGCCACGTTGGGCACGCCTAGGGCATCGAAGCGGCGCAGTGCCTCCTCGCGATCGAGGTAGAAGAGCACACCACCGAGGTCTAATACTATGTTCTTGATCATCTAGATAAATAATGAGTATAGGGGCTACTACTTGGGGCTCATCGTGATGAGCGGCACGAGCATCTCCTCGAGTGAGATGCCGCCGTGCTGGAAGGTATCACGATAGTACTGCACGTAGTAGTTGTAGTTGTTGGGGTAGGCAAAGAAGTCATCGTTATAGCAGAAGACATACTTGTCCGAGAGCTTGGTCTGCGGTAGACCCACCTTGGCTGGCACAGTGACCTCGTAGACTTCCTTTGGGATTGTAACTCAGGGTCTTGCCGACCTTGTAACGGAGGTTGGTATTGGTATTCTTGTCGCCCACGATCTTGACGGGATCCTTGACGCGTATGGTGCCATGGTCGGTGGTGAGCACCACGCGGTAGCCCATCTCGGCGATCTGCTTGAAGAGGTTGTAGGTCGTCGAGTGGCGGAACCAGCTCTAGTCAGCGAGCGGTAGGCCGCCTCCGTATTGGCCAGCTCGCGTATCATCTTGCTCTCGGTGCGGGCATGCGAGAGCATGTCGACGAAGTTCAGGACAATGACATTGAGCGGGTACTGCTTGAGGCTGTTGAGGTTCGCGAGGAGCTTCTCACCGAAGCGCGGTTCGTAGACCTTATTGTAGGAGAAGCTGTAGTTCTTGCGGTAGCGCTGCAGCAGCGTCTGGATCATGGGCTCCTCATTGAGGTTCTTTCCCTCCCTCGCCTCCCTCGTCCACCCATAGCTCGGGGAACATCTTGGCGATGTCGAGCGGCATCAGCCCAGAGAAGATCGCATTGCGCGCATACTGCGTCGCTGTCGGGAGGATGGACAGGTAGAGCTGCTCTGCGTCGAAGGTGTAGAACCTCGCTGAGCATGGTTTTGACCGACCTCCACTGGTCGTAGCGGAAGTTATCAATGAGGATGAAGAAGACCTTCTCCCCTGCATCCAGGAGGGGGAAGACCTGCTTCTTGAAGAGGTCGGGACTAAGCATAGGGCGCCCCTCGGGCTCGCGTATCCAGACCTCGTAGTGGCGCATGATGAAGCGGCTGAAGAGGCGGCCCGCCTCGGCCTTCTGCATCTCTAGCAGTTCGCGCATCTGTGCATCACCCTGCTCCAGCTCCAGCTCCCAGTGCACGAGACGGCGGTAGAGCCCTCTCCACTCATCGAGGCTAAGGCGATCGCTCAGCTGCATGCTGATCTGGGCGAACTCCCGGCGGTAGTTCATCGTCGTAGCCTCGCTGATGATGTCGCTCTGCGTAGATGCTTCTTCAGCGAGGCAGCAGCTGGCTGGGATTGACGGGCTTGATGAGGTAGTCCGTGATCTTGCCGCCGATGGCCTGGTTCATCAGCTCCTCCTCCTCGCTCTTGGTCACCATGATGACGGGACGAAGGGGCGCAGCTCCTTGATCCGCTGCAGCGTGTCGAGCCCCTGTGAGGCCAGGCATATGCTCGTCGAGGAAGATGAGGTCGAAGTGCCCGCCCTGCACCGCATCGATGGCTTCGTTGCCACTCAGTACGGGCGTTACCTCGCAGCCCTTTATTCTTCAGGAAGAGGATGTGGGGCTTGAGCAGGTCGATCTCATCGTCTGCCCAGAGGATCTGATATACTTTGCTTGTGCTCATTTGTCTGCAGTCCTTTGTCGGGGCGATGCATTGCGCATTGCCTCTACTAAGATACGGCATTCCGAGCACATAGCCTTGCCCTCGAGCTCTCCACAGCAAGGCCAAGAGCATAAGGTGAGCCAGGGCAAGGAGTGTGCTGAGGCGCAATCAAACGCAGGGTAAAGCGACAACCTACGCCCAGCCCGTCCGCGGGCAAGCGACGGCAAAGTCCGTGAGCCCCTTGCCCAAGTCCCCCAGCAAAGCGAGCAAAGAGGTGCAGCGAAGCTCCCTACAAGGCCGAGCCCCCGTGAGGGCTATCCCTCAGCCTCCTGACTGCTCATCCCTGAGGCGTCTCGACTGACGCCCCTCAGCGCGCTGAGGTATCTCTCACGGGCACTCCCCCTTAGCTCACGATCTCCCCTTTCTCACCGCAACTTCGGCAAAGACAAAGGGCGCACCCTCCAGCGGAGGATGCGCCCCTTATAGCACCCAAGGCCTGCGGCCTAAGACGGCTTATCCTAGATTAGAGGGAGTTCACCGTGAGGATAGCCACCAGCAGGGCCAGGATGGCGTAGAGCTCAGGGAAGACGGCCATCACCATCGTAGCGCTGAAGACGTTCTCGCCGCTACCAATGGCCTGGATCCCGTTGGCACAGACCTGCGCCTGACGGATCGCGGAGTAGAGGCCGACGATACGAGGATCAGCCCAGCACCGAAGATAGCCCAGGCAGCGAAGGGAGTGATCGCCCCTGCGGCGATGAGCTTATCCAGCGCCGTCTTGGCCATGAAGAAGCCTACGAAGCCGTACAGCCCCTGGAGCTAGGGTAGCGCCGCCAGACCGATATACTGACCGAGCGAATCGGGGTTCTTCCTCATCGCACCGACTGCAGCATTACCGCAGATCGTCACGCCGATGCTACTACCGATACCTGTAAGGCCTACCATCAGCGCGAGGCCGAGGAAATGACAACATCTCATTCATAATCGTTGAGTTGAGTTAATAGTACTATTATTCTTTGCTTTGTTTACTTACTTACGCTTGAGGGGCGCGTAGGGACGGCCTCCGCCCTCGAATTCGCTGTTCTTGTAGTACTCTACAAAGGTCAGACGAAGCGGGTGGACAAAGGCGCCGATGAGAGCGATGCCGAAGTTGATCGTATGCCCAAAGGCCAGTGATGAAGAGCGCCATCACCCAGCCGATGACGATGCCGCTGATGCTCGCATCAGCCCCCGAGGGGATGGCAGGACATAGCCAGCTGGTTGAAGACACTCCCTAGGATACTCCCCGTCAGCCCGATGGCGAAGAGGCGGATATAGGAGAGGGCGTCCCCGAGCAGCCCCGAGGCATTGTTGTAGGAGGTCCAGAGGCCTGAGCCGACATTGATCAGCGGGTTCTTGCCTGGGCTGTTGTAGAGGAAGGCTACGAGTACCGAGAGCCCGACGATGCCGTAGAGACCATACTGCAGCCATAGGGGCAGCGTGATCTCGAGCCTAGGCAGGAGGTAGATCAGCCCTAGGCCGATGAGAGCAGCACCCAGGCATAGCCGGAGAGCGCATAGCGCCAGCCCTGCTGTCGACTCGTCTTGTAGGCCCCTACGAGCTTACCGAAGAAGACCTGGATGAGGCCGATGACCACGGCGATGACCATCATGTTGTCCTGGTTGAAGAGGTAGTCCTTATCTCGCGCCCAGGGTAGCTCCATACCGAAGATCGAGCCGAGGACGAGCCCCACGACGAAGGCCCCGCCGCCGAGCCACTGCCCGAGGCTGAGGAGACTATTGTCCCCGCCCTTATTCCTGAGTCGGAAGAGGTCGAGGCCAGCAGTAGGATGAGCCCAGCCTGCGTCGCCGAAGCACATACCGAAGAAGAGCATGAAGAAGGGCGCGATGAGCACCGTTTGGTCGATCTCCTCCATAGTTGGGCAGCGAGAAGAGCTGGGTGATGAACCTGAAGCTGCGGGCGAAGCGGCTATTCTTGAGCTGTATGGGCACGCGCTCCGTCGCGGATCGAAGTCGATTTGCTTGAAGTAGCAGCCCGTCTTCGCCAGCTCCTGCTCGAAGGCCGCGGCCTGCTCCGTCGGCACGAAGCCCTCCAAGAGGAAGAGACGCTCATCCGCCAGGCGCTCGGCCTGCAGCCGTGCCTTGCCGAAGCTCAGCTCATTCTCCAGAAGCCTATCGTACTGCTCCAGCTCAGCCAGATGACTGGGGTCTCGATCGTGATGCTACGCTCCAGCGTCTCCAGCTCCTCACGGCGCTGCGCGATGAGCTCTCGACCTGGGCGACGCTACGTGCGGGACGAGCTACGCGATCGGTCTCCGCCAGCGACGCAGCGTCCCCTGCACGACGCAGGAGGACGAAGTACTTACGTCCCGCCTGCTCGGCGATGGGGAGCACGTCGCCCCGCCTCGAAGTCCTCCGTATAGCGTGCCAGCGGCATGCTGTAGAACTCAGCTGGTAGCCCGCGGTGTCCAGCTGCTCGAGACGCTCTGGGGCTGAAGTCTCCCACAGCGCTACTTCGCCAGCCTCCGCACGTAGCGCGGCCATCCCTGTTGCTTCTGTCCACGTAGCTCGAGGAGTCCGTGAAGCTCGCGGACGAGCTCGCCCCTCAGCGCGCTGTCTGAGGCGAGGATGCGCTCGGGGTCCCTGCCCTTCGGCAAAGGGTCGCGAGCCGACGTAGCAGGATCTTGACCTCGCCACGCTCCCTGCTGGATCTGCTGCAGCTCCTCGACCGCGCGCGTATCGCGGCGCTCCTGGATGTGGAGCACGCCGAGCTCACGCAGCTGGTGGAGCACAGCCTCGTAGTCCCTGATGGAAGACGAGGAAGGCGTATTTACTCATTGGCTGTATCATAGCTCTTCCTCCTCCTTTTGCTTACGCTTCTCGATATTGGTACGCATGATCTTCTGCGAGGCCTTCGACAGGTCTCCTCATCCTCGATGAAGCGCTTGATCTTGCGTATGGCATCCTGATAGCCAGGGATCTGCACCTTCTCGAAGAGGTTTACCTTCTGCGTGGTCTTCTTGCGGGCGTGCTCGAGGTACTCCATCTTGAGGCGGAGGAACTCGGCCTGGATACCCGTCGGGCAAGCGTCTTGAGCAGCTCGATGCCCTCGGCGAACCAGCTCGGGGCGTTGAAAATGCTGAAGGACGCACCTCGTAGTGGATCTCCCTGAGGACGGGCAGCATGACGCCAGCGACCTTTGCGTGCATGGACAGGTCTACCCTATCGACGGTGATCAGGCTGAGGGTCAAACTCCCGCCCACAGGCTCACCATACCCTGGTAGCCCTGCAGCTCGCTCCAGCTTCGCCTCTAGCTCCTCGACCTCGCGCTTGGTTTGCTTGACCTGCTGCCTCAGGGCGCTCTCCTTGCTCTTGATAGTCGGCAAGGTGCGCAGGCGCATCTTCAGCGCCTTCTCCTGCTGCTGTAGCGAGGTCTTGTTGTATTGAAATCGTATCGCCATAAGACGTTTGATGGCTACCTAGTTATTCCTTAGTCACGATGGTGAGCTCTCGACCCCGGACGATTATAGCCTGGTGGTTCGTGATCGGTACGAGAGAGAGTCGGCCACCATACGTAGCGAGCACAGTCTCCGCCATCTCGACGAAGGGGAAGCACCGGTAGTGCGGCAAAGGATACTTCTCGATCAAGCCTAGTGCAGCGAAGGAGGTCAGCTCAGGAGCCGCCTGGGTCTCATCCATTAGCTGAACATACTCGATGCTAGGTGCCAGGATCACCGACCCTGCTGACCTCGCCTATATAAGGTTTTTCTCTCTATTTCCCGCTGGATAAGCTTATCCGCACCTTTACGCTTCAGTTCCTGAAGGAGGTAGAAGGCATTGCCTCCCGAGATGTAGATAAGGTCACACTGCGAGAGGGAGACTGCTATCTCCTCAGGTGAAGCCTTAGAGACATCAAGGGGGAGTACCCTTAGCCCTAGCTGCTCCAAGGCTTCTCGCCCCAGCCCGACATACCCCGTATAGGACTCCGGGATGCTAGCTGTGGGGATAAAGGTGACGATCTTCTCCCGTAGCTCCATAGGGCAGGCTTGCTCTAGTAGAGAAGCTACATCGGCGAAAGAGGAGCAGAGGAAAAGGAAGATATTTGGGTTCATTCTCTGGAAGATATTTGGGTTCATTCTCTGGAAGATATTTGGGTTCATTCTCTGTACTATTTGACCTCTACCAGCCACACCTATAGGGAGCGGAGGTCCCTCGTGGCCAACATACTGTCGCGAGCTCCCTTTAGGCCTTAGGCCAGTACTTATCGACGAGGGACTGCTTGATATTCACCTCTGCTGGACGGAAGTACCGACCGAAGAGATGCCATGCCGTATCGAGCATCTGCTCGGTATCGATATTGACGTCGATAGCGAGGAGCTCACGGGGAGTAGTCGGTCGCGAAGGAGAGCGTGCGCTCGTCGTAGTCGAGTGAGGTCGAAGCCGTTCTCCATCTTGGTCTGTGCGCCAGCGGCATCAGAGAAGAGACGGACGGCAGCGTTCATCACCTGCGGATGGTCCCTTCACGGGTCTTCTCCCAATGACCAGCTGCTTGAGGCGCGACAGCGAGCGGAAGGGGTCGATGATGACCTTCACCACATTGGAGTCACGGCGCAGGTAGAGCTGACCCTGGTGATGTACCCCGTGTTGTCGGGCACTGCGTGGGTGATGTCCCCACCCGAGAGGGTCGTCACGGCGATGATGGTGATGGAGCCTCCGTCGGGGAACTGTACCGCCTTCTCGTAGATCTTGGCCAGATCGGAGTAGAGCGAGCCCGGCATCGAGTCCTTGGAGGATCTGGTCCATGCGGTTGGAGACGATGGCCAGGGCGTCGGCGTAGTTCGTCATGTCCGTCAGCAGCACGAGGACCTTCTCGCCCTTGACGACGGAGAAGTACTCGGCGGCCGTGAGCGCCATGTCGGGGATGAGCAGACGCTCGACGGAGGGTCCTCCGTCGTGTTGATGAAGCTGACGATGCGGTCTAGGGCACCGGCGTTGCTGAAGGTATTCTTAAAGAAGAGGTAGTCGTCATTGGTCATACCCATCCCGCCGAGGATGATCTTGTCGCTCTTAGCACGGAGGGCCACCATGGCCATCACCTCGTTGAAGGGCTGGTCAGGGTCAGCGAAGAAGGGGATCTTCTGCCCCGTGACGAGCGTGTTATTAAGGTCGATGCCCGCAATCCCCGTGGCGATCAGCTCGGAGGGCTGCTCGCGGCGAACGGCTGACCGAGGCCGCCGATCTCTACCTCTTGCCCCGAGACGACAGGGCCGCCATCGATGGGCTCACCGTAGGCGTTGAAGAAGCGCCCGACGAGCTGGTCGCCGACCTGCAGCGAAGGGGCCTTGCTGAGGAAGATGACCTCGGCGTCCGTGGGGATGCCCTCCGTCCCGCCGAAGACCTGCAGCGTGACCTCATCGTTCATGATACGCACGACCTGCGCCAGGCGCCCGTTAATCGTAGCCAGCTCCTCATTACCTACGCCCGTAGCGCGGAGCATACAGGTGGCCTTCGTAATGTTCTCGACCTTGGTGTATATCTTTTTGGAATGCTTTTTGCTGCCATAATCGTCTTAGTTTTTGCGCGCTGTGCGACCAGTTCGTCGGCGCGTGTCTCGTTACGCGCGAAGTCCTCGCTGCGGAAGACCGAATAGCTCATCTGCTTGAGGGCATTGATCAGATCCTTGAAGTGCTCACCCACCTGGACGAAGTCCTCGAAGGCAAAGTCCGTACGGCAGATCTGCATGACCTTGTCCACCATGTACTCTTGACGCTCGAGCGAGCAGTTGGCGTCGATCTCGTCGAAGGCGTCCTGCTGGCGAGATGACGAAGTCGATGAGCTCGCCTTCCAGAAGGTAATGTGGTAGTCCAGCGGCACGCCGTCGTCACCGAGGATGTTGATCTGCTCGGAGATCTCCTTACCCTGGATGAGGCGCTGCTTCATCTCCCCGACCTTAGCGATCCAGCCCGAGCCGATGCGCTCGGCCATGTAGTCCTGGAACTCGGGGTACTCGAGGTACTTGGAGTAGCTGTCGATGGGGTTGACGGCAGGGTAGCGCTTGCGGTCGGCACGCTCCTGCTCGAGGGCGTAGAAGCAGCGGGCTACCTTCTTGGTGTTCTCCGTCACGGGTTCCTTGAGGTTACCCCCGCAGGAGATACCGTCCCGATGAAGGTCACGGAGCCCGTAGCGCCGTTGTTGAGGTGGACAAAGCCAGCGCGGGCATAGAAGTTGGCCACGATAGCGGAGAGGTCCATAGGGAAGGCGTCGGGGCCGGGGAGCTCCTCGAGGCGGTTCGACATCTCACGTAGCGCCCTGAGCCCAGCGGGAGGTGGAGTCGGCCATCAGCAGCACCTTGAGCCCCATGGAGCGGTAGTATTCGGCGATGGTCATCGCCGTGTAGACCGAGGCCTCACGGGCTGCCAGCAGGCATGTTGGAGGTATTAGCGATGATGATGGTACGCTCCATGAGGGGGCGGCCGGTGTTAGGGGTCCTTGAGCTCGGGGAACTCCTTGAAGACCTCCACGACCTCATTGGCACGCTCCCCGCAGGCAGCGATGATGACGATATCTGCCTCGGCCTGCTTACTGATGGCATGCTGGAGCACGGTCTTCCCCGTACCGAAGGGACCGGGGATGAAGCCCGTACCTCCCTCCACGATGGGGTTCATGGTGTCGATCATACGGACGCCCGTCTCGAGGAGCTTGTGGGGCGCGGCTTCTCGGCATAGCAGCTGATGGGACGCTTGACGGGCCACTTCTGCTCCATGGTTACCTGGTGCTCCTGCCCTGCCTCGTCGGTGAGGACAGCGATGGTCTCCTTGACCGTGTAGTCCCCCGCAGCAGCGATGGTCTTGACGGTGTAGAGGCCCTCGAAGGTGAAGGGGACCATGACCTTGATGGACTGGAGAGTTCTCCGTCACCTCACCCAGCCAGCTCCCAGCCTGCACGCGATCCCCAGGCTGCGCCAGCGGGAGTGAAGCCCCACTGCTTGCCCTCATCTAGGGATAGGTAGTAGGTACCACGGCTGAGGAAGACGCCCTCCATCTTGTCGAGGTCGTTCTGCAGCCCGTCGTAGTTCTTGGAGAGCATCCCTGGGCCGAGCGTCACCTCGAGCATGTCCCCTCGAAGCGGACTTCGTCCCCGATGCGCATACCACGCGTCGACTCGAAGACCTGGGCGTAGGCGTTCTTGCCCTGTACCTTGATGACCTCGCTCATGAGGTCTACGCCTGCGACGGTGATGTAGCAGATCTCATTCTGAGACACAGGACCGTCGGCCTCTATGGTCACGAGGTTACCGACCACGCCCTTTACTATGCCTTTGTTGCCATTATGTATGATTGTATTCTTCGGTGTTGCGATGTGATTGCGATGTCCTCAGGGGCCGCCCTATCGGTGGCTGTGCCCGAAGTCATCGAGGACGCGTGCGCTCTCGCCCCTGAGCCCGTGTACGATACCGCGAAAGGTAGCCTCGCCGTGCTCGGCGTCTAGCTGGACCCCAGCGGCCGAGGATCTCTAGGCGCAGGTAGTAGCAAAGGACATTGTCTCATATCGAAGACACGGACGAAGGTCCACTCATCCATCCACTGCCACTTCAGGAGGTCGATGAGGCGCTCGCGGCGCGCTATATCACGCTCCTCGGCGATGCGAAGCACTTCTTTGAGGTAGGGCAACTGATCGCCCAGCCCCAGGTCCTTGCTCGTGCTGGTACGTAGCAGCCCTCGACCTCACCGTTGCCTACGATGTAGTCCTTAGGGTCCCAGCCGAGGCGACGACAGGTATAGAGCGCGAGTATGTTACGTAGGTTCTTGTTCAGCCCAGCCCAGCCACGGACGAAGGCGCTAGAGCTTGTCCCGAGCCACTCATAGTAGTAGCGCGAGAGGCGATCCTCTAGGGCGATACGCTCGCGGCGCAGCTGCTCGATGAGGGCAGGCTGACTGCTATCGGCGCGCCAGTCATCGGCCGCGGGACGATAGTAGAGCTCGTGAGACGAAGTGCGCCTGATAGCTGGGGAATCCCCTTGGGTGCTGCGAAGCGCCCCCTTCGGCGGCACGCTGAGCGAGCGCGCGCAGCTGTGTGAGGAGCGCTGAACCCTCGGCCGAATCCTCGGCGGCAGGCTCCTCAGAGGCGCCCTCGGGGCTGGGGCTAGCGCATCGGTGCTGATCCAGTCGATGAGCTGAGGATGCTGTCGCTCGGGCACGCAGCGCCTCCAGGAGCTGGCGGTCGGCTGTGCTGAGGACAGGGCTGTAGCTCGTGGTAGAATTCCTCCGCAGTATAGGGAGGCTTCGCCATCTCAGCGGTCAAGACTGGGAGCCCTGATACTAAGCCGTAGTACTTAGCCATGGTCTTGTCTCAAGGATGCTGGTGAGGCCCTAGAAGAGCATCTTGCTCAGCTCGGGACGTAGGAAGCTCTTGAAGAGCTCGGCGAACTCGGCCTCTCCGAACTGGATCTTGAAGCTGCCATCCTTAGGGGAGATGGTGAAGTCTGTGGGCTTGCCCACGACAGAGCGGATGCTGACCCCTTGCTCGAGGAGCTGCTTGGCGTTGGACGCGAAGTAGCTACGCAGTGCCTCGACGTCAGCCGCGGCGATCTCTACGCCGCGGTTGAGGTCGAAAGCCCTCGACGATACGAGCCACGAGGCCCTGGATGAACTGGGGATCTACAGCTAGTGCCTTGGTATTCTGCTCTGCCACCTGGCCCTGGATCTGGTCAGCGATGCTGCTGCGGAGGCTGTCGACGAGCTGGGCGCTGTAGAGGCGCAGCTCGGACTGTGTGTTCTCCTTGAGTTCCTTGGCTCGGCGTTCAGCATCTGCGATGAGTGCTGCGGCACGTGCCTGTGCGTCGGCTTCGATGGTCTTGGCTTTGGTCTCGGCCTCAGCGATGAGTCGCTGTGCTTTCCGTCTGTCCTCGCCTCTACCCCTTCGTTGTAGATCTTCTCGGTCAGTTCTTGAATCTTTGCATCCATATCCTGAATTACGTTCGTTTGTCTGCAGTAGTATCGTCAGGAGGCTGTGCTCCCTGCGTCTTGGACAAAGGTAAAGATTTTTCATTTCAAAACACCCCCTCCTAAAAGTCCTCAAAGTAGCCCCAGCAGCCCCCGTCTCAAGGAGCTCCCAGGGCCCTCAGGCTGCGCGCCCTACCCTCAAGAGCGTTCGAGGTGAGGCTCAGCGGGCCTGAGGGATACCCTCACGAAGCTGAGGGACGTCCCTGGAGCGCACTGAGGGATATCCCTCGGGGGTGCTGACTATACCCTCAGCGCGGTGCGGGCTAAGCCTCAGCGTGTGGAGCCCACTGATGAGAGGCTAGGGGCCTCACGCGAGGCTGCCCCCAAGGCAAGCAAGCGGGACCGAGACAGACCCCTCATCCAAGCCCCGCAGCCCCCACGACCGCCCGCCGCAGTGGGTGCACCCTTGGATGTGGCAGAAAAGTCGTTACTTTGTATATATAATCAGCATATACTCAAGGTAGGAATACATTCAAGCGTGTGCTGCTCAAGCTCAGCGGAGAGTCTCTGATGGGCGCCCAGCAGTATGGTATCGACACGGATCGTCTCGGCGACTACGCCCGCGACATCAAAGGCCGCCTCGGAGCAGGGGATTCAGATAGCGATCGTCATCGGCGGGGCAACATCTTCCGCGCGGACTGAGCGGCGCTGCCCAGGGCTTCGACCGCGTGCAGGGGCGACCAGATGGGGATGCTCGCCACGGTCATCAATAGCCTCGCCCTAGGGCTCTGCCCTGACTGCGCTCGGCGTCAAGAACCGCGTCTTCACCGCTATACGCATGGAGCCTATCAGGGGTACTACGCACAGCCCGCGTCCTGGAGGCGCTGGAGCGTGGCGGGGTCGTCATCCTCTCGGGGGCACGGGCAATCCCTACTTCACCACCGATACGGGCAGCTCGCTGCGCGGCATCGAGCTCAAGGCCGACGTCATGCTCAAGGGCACCCGCGTGGATGGTATCTACACGGCAGACCCGGAGAAGGATCCCACGGCAACAAAGTTCGACCGCATCACCTACGATGAGATCTATCAGCGCGGGCTGAAGATCATGGACCTGACGGCTACGACGATGTGCATGGAGAACAAGCTCCCCATCATCGTCTTCGATATGGATACCCCTGGCAACCTACTGAAGGTGCTGCGCGGCGAGTCCATCGGCACCTACGTGGGCTTCTAGGGACAGATACATTATATATAAGGACAAGCATAAATCTATAAAGCATATCAATGAGCGAACTGAAGAATCTAACGGCGCAGGCTGGCGCCCAGATGGAGAAGACGGTAGAGCACCTCGAGGAGGCGCTGGCACGTGTGCGTGCTGGTAAGGCCAATGTCAAGATCCTCGACGGCATCATGGTCGAGTACTATGGTAGCCTCGTGCCCCTGACGCAGGTAGGTACCGTGACCGTACCCGACGCCAAGAGTATCGTCATCACCCCTGGGAGAAGAATATCATCCGCGATATCGAGCGCGCCATCATCAACTCGCCCCTGGGTATCACGCCTGAGAACAATGGTGAGCTGATCCGCCTCGGCATCCCTCCCCTCACCGAGGATCGCCGCCGCGAGCTGGTCAAGCAGGTCAAGGCCGATGCCGAGGCTGCCAAGCAGCCGTACGCAATGCGCGCCGCGATACCAACGATGCCATCAAGAAGAGCATCAAGGCGGACAACACCCCCGAGGACGTAGCTAAGGACGCCGAGGCCGAGGTGCAGAAGATTCATGATCGCTATATCAAGAAGATCGACGAGCTCTTCGCCGCCAAGGAGAAGGAAATCATGACCGTCTAATCTAGGCCCTGCAGTGACGGGACTAGTCATCAAGAATACCGGGAGCCACTATGGCGTACGGGCCGAGGATGGCAAGGAGCACCTTTGCCTTGCCAAGGAACCTACGCCTTAGAGGGTCTGCAGCACCAAACCCCATCGTGGTAGGGGGACCTCGTCCAGCTCGAGCTCAACGAGCAGGACGAGGTACACTACATCCGCGACATCCTGCCGCGACGCAACTACATTATCCGTCGCTCGGCCAATCTCTCCAAGGAGTCGCACATCCTAGCAGCGAATCTCGACGCCTCCTTTCTCGTCTGCACCATCGCTGCCCCCGAGACCAGCACGACCTTCATCGACCGCTTCCTCGCGACGGCGGAGGCCTATCAGGTGCCGACGGAGCTGATCTTCAACAAGGTCGACCTCACACCCCAAGGCGCTGGAGTACATGCAGGAGCTCATCGAGGCTCACAGCGGCATCAGCCATCCCTGCCACGCAGTATCCGCCACCACGGGTGAGGGCGTCGACGAGCTCCTAGGCAGGCTGGAGGGTAAGATAACCCTCTTCAGCGGTCACTCAGGCGTCGGCAAGAGCACGCTCATCAATAGGCTTATCCCTGGCGCCGAGCTACGCACGGGGCAGAATCTCTATGGCGCACTTCAAGGGGATGCATACCACGACCTTCTCCCAGATGATCCCCCTGCCCTCCGCTGGCGGAGGCTACCTCATCGACACGCCGGGGATCAAGGGCTTCGGTATGCTGGAGATGGAGGAGGCAGAGGTCTCGCATTACTTCCCCGAGATCTTCGCAGAAGAGCGCCCACTGCCGCTTCGGCAACTGCTCGCATACGCACGAGCCAGGTTGCGCCGTTCTATCAGCACTAGAGGAGGGACGCATCGCGCCCTCCCGATACACCAGTTACCTCGGCATACTCGAGGACAAAGAAGGCGGCAAGTACCGCCCCGAGTATAAGTAAGGTAAGGCCAGGAGGCCTCGAGCATGAGGCTCCTCGCCCCTTGGCTGCGGCCCTCAGCCTAGCCCTCCACAGCCCAGCCTAAAGCAATCAGTAGCATTAGTACGAATGATGAATATCCTATCCAGAGGATGTGCTGCAGCAGCGGCCCTCTTCCTCTTCACAGCCTGTAGCACCGTGCCCATCACGGGCGCAACCAGTTCAGCCTCGTATCCGACGGCGAGATCCTATCGATGAGCGCGACGCAGTACCGCCAGTTCATCAGCCAGGCCCAGCCTCGGCAGGAACAGCAGCTACAACGCACGTGTCAACCAGGTAGGCCGTCGCCTCGCCGCGGCCACGAACCCTATCTCAAGGAGAACGGCTATACCGACATGCTCTCCACGCTTAGCTGGAGTTCAACGTCGTCGATAGCAAGCAGGTCAACGCCTTCTGTGATGCCCGGCGGCAAGATCGTCGTCTACACGGGTCTACTGGAACCTCATAGGCAACGGCGCACGCTGACGACGAGCTCGCAGCCGTCATGGGGCACGAGCTCAGCCACGCGCTGGCGAGGCACGCCAACGAGCGCATCAGCAATCAGATGCTCCTGCAGGCAGGCGGCCAGATCCTCGGCGCTGCGGTAGGATCCCGCTCGGCTACCCTCGGCGCACTCATCAATCAGACCTACGGTATCGGTGCTCAGGTCGGTGTGATGCTCCCCTTCGGTCGCGAAGCAGGAGTATGAGGCCGACAAGATGGGGCTCGTCCTCATGGCTATCGCGAGGCTACGATCCACGCTACGCCGTGAACTTCTGGCAGAGATGTCCTCTAGCAAGGGCGGCCAGCAGGTCAGCGAGCTGATGAGCACGCACCCCCAGCGACGAGAACCGCATCCGCGCCATCAACGAGTACCTCCCCACGGCGCTGAAGTACTACACGGGCAAGGCCGCCCCCAGCACGAGCCCCACGACGACGCGCTCACCCAACAGCAGGGACGTACGCGTCTCGGACCTCAACCGCCTGCTCAAGCGCTAGTCCGCCTAGCTGACGATGGACTCTGCCTCGCTGCACCCCCAGCTTAGCCTCCCCGGCCTACAGCCTCGAGGCCCTGGGATCGACCCCTCGCCCTGCTCTAGAGACGACCTCGCCCCGTGGCAAGGTGCCCCTGTAGCAGGGCGAGCCCACGCCTCGAGCCTCAGCGCCATCGCACCTTAGCCTCCAGCCCGATTTACTCCAGACCGCTGAGCCCGTATTACTCAGGCCGCCGAGGCCTGCGGAGCGAGGCACCGCCCACCCGGAGCCTCCCCACCCTCTTCCTCTAGCCACACAGCCCTATGAAACTGCTCGAAGCAAATCGTCCCTCATCCTGATCATCCTCGTCGCTGTCTGGTGCCTCGTCTCCTGGCCTTCCTCTCGGAGGCTCAGCGCATGATCGTCCTCGTCGGGGGAGGCTCGCCATCCTCAACCTCGTCTCTATCCTCTTCTTCATCAGCAAGAATAGCAAGCGCCCTGAGCCACGCCGCTAGCAGCGGCACCGCGACTCGAGCAGCGACTAATCAGCACAGCCCACAGCCATGAGCCCACACCCTAGGTGGACGCACCGCGTCCCAGCCCCTCACCCCAGCCCCTCCTCATCAGCATCCCTGCCCTCAGCGCAGAGTAGCGCATCCAGCGAGCATGAGGTCGTACGCGAGGAGACCGTCCCACAGCATCTCCTGACGCTACAATGTCCCCATAGAGAAGATCTACGAGCTGAATCCCTGGGCACGTACCCAGATCAAGGTCGGGGACAAGCTCCTGATCCCGAGCGAGGCGACGAACCACAGCAGCACCAGCCCCCAAGGCCGAGAGCCGCAAGCATGTCGTAGCCGCTGGCGAGACGCTCTACCGCATCAGTAAGAACTATGGCATCGAGCTGGAGCAGCTCCTGCGTGCCAACCCCAGCGTCACCTCCTCCAATGTTAAGGTAGGCATGGAGCTCGTCATCCCGAGCCCCGAGGCCGAGCAGTCCGCCACGCCCAGCCCCTGCCTCTGGAGCCTCAGAGCGTAGAGATCTCCTCCAGCCAGGTGGCTAAGGCGCAGGTACGCGTGGCACTGCTGCTGCCCCTGACGAAGGGACGCCGCTACGTAGAGTTCTACGAGGGCTTCCTCCTCGGAATGTACGAGCTCAAGAAGACGGGCGTCAGCATCCAGCTGACCACGCTCGATACGCCGACCGATGAGGTACTCTCGGGGTACATCGCCCAGGGCAAGCTACGGGATATGGATCTCGTCTTCGGCGGGGTCAATGAGCAGCAGATCGGTGCCCTAGCACGCGCAGGCGGCTACCGCTACTATGTCGTCCCCTTCAGCCGCGTCGACGGGCTGGAGCTCGGGGCGGGGAACTCGGCCATCCTCGTCAACGCGCACCCCGAGTACCTGATCGACCGCGTCATCCCAAGCTTCCTACAGCGCTACAAGGGGCGTGAAGTCGTCTTCGTCAAGCGCAGCAGCGACAGCGAGGACCTCTTCGCCCAGGAGCTGCGCAAGGCCCTACGCAGCGCGGGTCTCCCCCACCGCACCATCGAGCTCGGCGGGCAGAGCCCGACCGTGGGGACGACGGCCGTCCCTCTACCCGTCTCAGCGGATCGCAACCTCGCGTGAGCTACCATCAGCTACCTCGAGCGTCAGAGCTCGACTAAACCTATCCTCTTCGGCTACCCATGAGTGGCAGTCCGTCGGGGCGGATTCCAGCGTAGCCTCAGCCGCTACAATGCGACGATCTACTCGAGCTTCTTCTTCGACCCCACGACCAGCGAGTCGCGCGACTTCCTCACGCAGTACAATCACTGGTTCAACCACAAGATCGACAACACCTACCCCAAGTACAGCGTCCTTGGCTACGACCCTAGCACGCTACTTCATCCGCTCACTCGCTCTACGGGCAGGGCCTTCGTCAAGCACCTCAACTCCCTGCCCTCGGACGGACTGCAGCTGGATATCTACCCCGCGTGACCTCTCACCGACGAGCAGGACGGCGCACGTCGCAGCGTCTATACCAACACCCGCTGCTATCTGGTCACTACAAGTCCTCGGGCACCATCCAACGTGATGCCATCTAGCCCCGCCCAGTCCCTTAGCCCCGCACAGAGATGATACGCACCCTCTACTACAGCCTCCTCACCCCTAGGCTCGCCTCTACGACGGCAGCGTGCCCAGGGAGGCCAAGCCCCTCCCCACCAGTCGCTCTCCGTCGGGGTCCATGGTGGGATGCTGATGAGCTGCATCAACTCTCGTCCCCAGCGTCAGCCAGCGGCTGCACCTCGGGACCGATGGGTGGCGTCCTGCTCCGCTACAATGTGGAGCGCGGTGCCTCCCTACAGCTCGAGGCCAACCATGTCCAAGGTGGCTGGCAGGAGAAGTACGATGCCGCTACGACTAGCTACAGCCGTACGCTGAACGCGCTGGAGGTGCCGCTGCTGACGCACCTCTATCTGGGACAAGGGAGTGCCAAGTTCCACCTCAACGCAGGCCCCTTCAGTCGGCTACATCCTCCGGGGGCCTCCACGAGCTCGGGAGAGGATGCGATGAGCGATCAGGACAAGGCGCGCCACGCGCCCCCCGTCGCCAACCGCTTCTTCTGGGGGCTAGGCGGTGGCCCAGGCCTCAGCCTACAGCTCGGCGGCCGCCATCGCATCGAGCTGGAGGGACGCCTGGTCTACGGGCTCGGCAATATATGGTCGAGCGCACGCACCTCACCCTATCCCCAGTCCTCAGAGCTGCGCTTCGGGCGCGCCTCGGCTACGTCATCCAACCTCAGTCCCCGCGCGGGAGACCTCCTGAGGAGTATCAGTGGGCACGCTGAGGGACGTCCATGAGCGTCGCGAGGGATATCAGTCAGGGTGCCGACTGATATCTCCCTCGCGCCGCTTCGCTTAGGCAGTCCCTCGCTCGGCCTCCGCTCAGCCCTTGCCGACACCCTCTGTCGAAGTACTCTAGACCTTAGGCTAAGGGGCCGCCTTGAGCGCAGCTTAACCGCCCCTAATACAAGCCGATCCGCTATCCCCGCCTTAGCCTAGACATCAGGCAGCATAAGCGGGCTAGTCCCCGCACGCTTCGCCCGCCGAGGCCTCAGCGCTACAGCTCCACGAGGGCTCTAGCTAAATTTCCTTATCTTTGCGCTAACTCGCTAGGGGCTTCCCACAAAGGGGGCTTCGTCCCAAGGCGAGCACTGGGCCCTCGTAGTTCAACGGATAGAACAAGAATTTCCTAAATTTTAGATAGCAGTTCGATTCTGCTCGGGGTACGCACAACGAAGCCCACTCAGGTCTGCACCAGCAGTCTGAGTGGGCTTCGCTCGTTAATCTCCCTCAAGGCTCAGAGCTAGAGCGGGACAGCAGACGCTCCTCATCCGAGTGATCCCCAAGAGTAGGTATTTTATCGCCAGATAGAGCGCGGCTATAGGCTTTGGCCTACCTCTGCACTGACCGAAGCTACGCTTGCCCTCTGGCCGAGCCAACTACTCCCCATCCCCCTACGAGAGCCCTGGCCCCGACAGCCCAAGCTACGCCACGGTCTCCCGCTGGTGTGCCCTCACTCAGCACCCATCGAGATAATCATTCCTTCATCATTACTAACCGCCCCCATGCCCTAGGAGCGTAGGGGCATAAACCCAAGCTAAATGCAATGAACAAGCTGATGCAGCAGGTGCTGCTGACCGCCCTACTCCTCCTCGAGTCAGCTGGAGCGGCAGTGCGCAGCAGACAGCGACGACAGGAAGTATCGTGGGCACCGTCGTAGACGCTCCGACACACGAGGCCCTTCCCCTTCGTCCAAGTATTCATCACAGGCACCACGCTCGCTACTACTACCGATGCCAATGGAGCCTTCTCACTGACCAAGCTCAAGCCTGGCACCTACTCCCTCCAGGCACGCCTCGTCGGCTACGCCTCCGAGCAGGTACGTCTCTCCGTGACCGAAGGCCACAGCCGCCACCTCGACCTCTACCTCAAGGCGCAGAGCATAGACCTCGATGGCGTCGTCGTCTCAGCCAATCGACACGAGACCATGCGGCGTAATGCTCCCCAGCCTCGTGACCGTACTCTGCAGGAGCTCTTTACCAAGACCAACTCGAGAACCTCAGCCAGGGGACTGCGCTTCCAGCCCGGGCTACGCATCGAGGACAACTGCCAGAACTGCGGCTTCAAACCAAGTGCGTATCAACGGCCTCGAGGGCGCTCTACTCGCAGATCCTCATCGATAGCCGCCCCTGTCTTCAGTGCCCCTAGCAGGCGTCTATGGCCTCGAGCAGATCCCCGCCTCCATGATCGAGCGCGTGGAGGTCATCCGTGGTGGTGGCTCTGCGCTCTTCGGGGCGAACGCTGTGGGCGGCGTCATCAACGTCATCACCCGTGAGCCCCTGCGTAGCACCGCCACGCTCAAGCAGAGCATCACGAGCTACGAGCAGTCGGGGCATCGCTATACTCAGCCCTATGCCTGTGACCAGCTACAACGCCAGCCTCGTGAGTGAGGATCGACGCGCTGCCGTCATGGTCTTCGGCCAGCATGCCCGCCGTGGCTTCGTGGACGTCGACGGGGATCAGTTCACCGACATCCCCGAGCTCAAGCAGCGCGCCCTCGGTCTGCGTGCCTACTACAAGACGGGGATCTAGCAGCAAGCTCACGGCCGAATGGCGCTCCATGCACGAGTATCGCCGCGGCGGTGACCGCCTCGACGAAGCTCCCTCTCCAGGCACGCATCGCCGAGTACCTCCAGCACTTCATTAACGGCGCCAGCCTGCGCTTCGACCAGAATACGGCTGAGGGCAGGATAGCTTCGGCCTCTACGGCTCGGGGCGGCAGGTGCTGCGCAAGAGCTACTACGGCGGCGGCGACCACGCCGAGCAGCTGCTGAAGCCTCTACGTGAGCTGCCTCGTGGTGCTGCAGGTAGCGCCGAGGAGACGGCCTATCAGGAGGCCTACGACGCGGCCTTCAAGGCGCTGACCTCCTACGGACAGACCAAGGGCTTCGACTTCTCAGACAGGCGGCACCTCCACATCCACCACTTCGACCGCCCCTGGACACTGACGGCTGGGGCTGAGGTCAGCTACTCGCTGCTCAACGACAAGAGCGGCTACCGCGCTCAGGCATAGACCAGAAGACCTGGACCTGGAGCCAGTACGGACCAGCTCGAGTACAGCCTCGACCGCTGGAGCTTCCCTCACTCGGCGGACGCCCTCGACTACGTACACCTGACGCAGGGGCGGCAAGAAGAGCATCGACCTGCTCCTCATCCTCAGCCCGCGCGCCAACCCTACGCTTCGCCCCCACCAAGGACCTCGGCCCTACGCCTCTCCCATAGCGAGGGCTTCCGCGCCCCGCAGTTCTTCGACGAAGAGATGCACGTAACGCTCGCCGGTGGTGAGCCCAAGGAGCGCGTCCTCGGCAAGGACCTCCGCGAGGAGCGCAGCCGTAGCCTCAGCGTCTCGAGCCGACTGGTATACCGCCTTCGGCAGCTGGCAGCTCAACCTCATGGGCGAGGGCTTCGCCACCTTCATCAAGAATAAGTTCACCGCCGACAACGAGGATGGGGTCCCTCGATCCCAAGACGAAGAAGGTCATCACCATCATCAACGCCGCGGGCAGCCCTAGCCAGGTCTACAGGATCAACCTCGAGGGACGCCTCGCGTACCGCCGTCTTCTCGACCTGCAAGCAGGGCTGACGCTCCAGCGCAGCCGCTACGGGACGGAGAAGACGCTCTTCGAGCCCAGCGACGAGACGCCCACGCAGGCGACCATCACGACGCGTGACTACGAGCGTACGCCCAAGGTGTACGGCTACTTCGCCGCTACGCTGCGCCCCAGCAAGCCGCTGAGCTTCACCCTCTCGGGAACCTACACGGGCTCGATGAAGGTCCCCCACGAGCCTTACGAGGGCTTCGATGGGATCTCCAGTGCGGCTAAGGTAGACAGCCGTGGCGCCTTCGACTACACCGACGCCACAGGCACGCAGCACCGCGGCCTGGCCCCAGGCTTCGCGCAGCTCACCACGACGAAGCCCTTCCTGGACCTTGACCTGCGCGTCAGCTACGCCCTAGACCTCACCTCGCTGGTCAAGCTGACGCTGGACGCTGGCATACAGAACTTCCTGAACCCCTACCAGCAGGATACCGACAAGGGACCTGGCCGCGCCTCGGCCTACATCTACGGCCCCACGCGTCCCCGCCGTCTCTACCTCTCGGCGACCTTCGACCTCTAGCCGAGTAGCCTCCACGGGGCGCAGACCTAGCGCGCCCGATACAGCAGCGCCCCCAGCATCCGATCGAGATGCTGGGGCGCTGTCCTCATACTATGGAGGGGCAGGGCTAGCGGCCGAAGCTCCACTTGAGCCCGAGTGTCGGGGCGACGATCCACTGAGGTGCATCGACGTTCTTCGACACACGTAGCTCCGTCCCTACGCTGAGGTTGAAGTCGGGTGCCACGCCCTTGAGCTTATTGAGATTGCACCACAGCTGAGGCTGGGACATGAACTTGAAGGTCGTATTTCCCCAGCCTGGTGCCGTCAGCTCCTGACGCCACCAGCTGAAGAAGCCCGTCGCCGTGAAGAGCCCCGAGACGGAGGCGAAGCGCCAGACGCCACAGAGCTCGAAGTTGTGCGGCTGCTCTGCCCCCTTGATATACTTGTAGAGAGGATAAGCTGGAGCATCGTGCGGCGTGTAGGGGCTAAGGTAGGTGTAGCTCCGCCGAGCATGAAGGCATCGTTGAGGGAGAAGGCGGGCTTCGTACGCTCCGTGCTCGGGGCGTAGTCCCTGAAGCGGAGGCCCCCATCGTAGCGGAGGTGCAGGGCGAAGGTGGGCGCCAGAAGCGGAGATTGCGCATGAACTTCCCAGTTGGCATTCACTGCACCCTGATCACGCCAGGACATGTCCACGAAGTAGAAGGTATCGCCGAAGCGGTCGAGGCTCTGCTGCTCGACGGTAGCTGTCATCATCGGGCGCTCGCGCTGCACCGTCGGGTAGAGGCACGGCCGAGGTCGTAGTGCAGCTGGATATTCTGCGCCTTGAGGAGCGGGGCTGCCGAGGAGAGGAGGCCCAGGAGCGGGTGCGCGAGGGGCGAAGCCCTCGGCCGTACTGGGACTGGCAGGAGCGAGACATCATCATGCTGAGGGCTATAGACACGAGCGCAGCCAGTAGCGGGAGCTACCGACTGCGCTCGCTATCAGTGGGTGGGAGCTAGCGCCTAGAAGAGCTGGTGGGGTGCTCACCAGCGTCGACCAGTGCCTGGATCTTGGCTCACGACCTCAGGGGCGGTCAGCAGCGTAGGGTCACGCCGAACCACTGGTCGGGCGTATCCAGCACCTCGACAGAGATCTTGCCCTGAGCTACGAGGAGGTTGACGGGCAGCGGGATGAAGTACTCGAACTTAGGGTTCGTGTCCAGCGCCTGGAGGAAGTGGCGGGAAGAGCTCGTTGGAGTGAGGAAGTAGTCGGGTGAAGCCCCACATGTTCATCGACACGGGCGTGTTCTCCTCGAGGTACTGCTTCGGACCCTGCTCGTCCTCGAAGAAGATGCGTCCATCCTCCCCGCGAGCGATCGCCGTGCGCTCTACGACCTCCGTCAGGAAGCCCCTTGTCGTCGACCTGGCAGACGCCACGCTACCGTACCGCTCTCGCTGAGGGTATGTGCCCCACGATAGCCGACCATGCAGTACTTACCCTCGCTATCGGAGAGGCTACGGAGCTTGTCCGCCAGCGCAGCGAAGCCATGACGACCGTAGAAGTCATCGGCGTTGATCACCGCGAAGGGCTCCTTGACGACCTCCTCGGCCATCATGACGGCGTGGTTGGTACCCCCAGGGCTTCTCCGCCCCTCGGGGACAGTGAAGCCCTCAGGCAGCTGTCCAGGTCCTGGAAGACGATCTCGACGGGGATCTTGTGCTCGTACTTGGAGACGATCTTCGTGCGGAACTCCTCCTCGAAGAGGTGGCGGATGACGAAGACGACCTTGCCGAAGCCAGCACGGATAGCGTCGTAGATGGGGTAGTCCATAATGGTCTCGCCCGAGGGGCCTAGACCATCGAGCTGCTGAGACCGCCGTAGCGCTACCCATACCTGCAGCGAGGACAACGAGTGTAGGTTGTTTCATTATTACTTATAGTGTTTAGGAGTTAGTGATGACGCATTGGCGGCGGCGCGCTCTTCGTGGCCTTGCCCTAGAGGACGTGTGCTTCTGCGCCGCCTTGGCACTAGTGCTTGGCAGGGATAGATGGGCTCTGCCCTACGCTGAAACTTGTCGGGCGAAGTCTATTGGCCTTCTTGGCTCCTCGACCGTGAGGCCGTGGCGGTGGGCTATGCTGGAGAGCGTCTCGCCCGAGCTGACCTTGTGCTGGCGGCTCGCAGCGGTGGACTCGCCTCGAGGGCTAGCTCGGGAGCGGCTGGAGCTGGTCTCGACCTCGGCCTCCTCCTGGCTCGTCTCTTCGCTCGAGCTCTGCTTCCGACGTACGGAGGCTAGCTGGTCAGGCCTCGAGGTTGACACGCAGCTCGGGGGACGACGGCCTCGCCGAGACTATCGAGCTTGAGGATTGCCGTAAGCGGTAGGCGTACCGAGGCGTTGTTGCCTGGGATGATACCGCTACGGTACTGGGGGTTGAAGGTGGAGATCGTCTCCCGATCCAGCCCTGTGAGCTCAGCGATGCGGTCGAAGGTCACGCGGTGCGGCGTCACGTAGTAGTCGGTAGCCAGCGGACGCCCCCAGCTCGCGTGGTAGGATGCCGTAGTGGCGCGGAAGTAGCATGGCGAAGTAGGCCCCGATGAAGAGCGGGATGTAGCGACGCGTCTCCCCAGGGAGGAAGCGGTAGATGTCCCAGAAGTTCGGCTTGAGGAGCCCAGAGCGCTTGATGGCACGATTGACGTTGCCGGGGCCGCAGTTATAGGCCGCCAGCACCAGCCACCAGTCACCGTAGATCTTGTAGAGGTCCTTGAGAGCGGCTCGCGGCCTCCGTGCTGCGGATGGGATCCATGCGCTCATCCACGAGGCTATTGATGTTGAGCCCTGTAGACGCGGCCCGTGGGGGAGCATCAGCTGCGAAGGCTAGCCGCCCCAGCAGGAGATGGCCTCTGGGATTGACGCCGACTCGACGATGACCAGATAGCGTAGCTCCATAGGCAGACCATACTTGTCGAGCGCGCTGTCTCTATATCGAAGTAGAGATCCGAGAGGGCGAGCATGGAGCTCAGTAGGCCGCGACGGCGGTAGAGGTAGAGCTCGATGGCCTCACGCACAAGGGGATTGTAGCTGAAGCGCATCACCGAGGGTATGCGGTTCAGCATCCTGATGTATTACTGTCGGCGGTGTAAAGGGACTGAGACAGAGGCGGGGAGGGCGGGACTGGTACGTGCGGTACCCTGCGCCCATAGCCGCTATGCCACTGCTCCAGGAGGCTCTCTACGTCGCGATCTGGCGGGGCAGGGGGCGTGAGGGTCGAGCAGTGCTGAGGGAGGAGAGCGAGGCGGAGATCCCTGCTGACTGGATGCTGTCGCGCTGTGCCCAGAGGGAGGGCGAGAGCGTGAGGAGAAGCGAGAGAAGGGATATCCTGAGGAAGCTCTTCATAGGGGGAGTCATTAAAAGGTAAGGCTACAGTTGACCCCCAGTTGTAGTGCGGGTCGGGGTAGCGCAGGCACGGCTATCTCTGGACTGAGGCGCAGGGATAGATCGAGAGAGAGATGTCGAAGGTGTAGGGCTCGGCATCGACGCAGGCGATCGAGGCGGAGAGGCCGTAGACCAGCACCGTAGCGACGATGCTGAGGTCTCGGTAGCGGCGTGGTAGTCGTTGCCGCGCTGAGCGTCGAGGCGGAGCGAGCTGTACGCGTGAGTCCTCGGCCTTGGCGCCCGCGGGGGCGAAGGCCAGCCAAGCAGTATTGGTCGCGGGGTCGGCGCTCATGATGTCGCGATGGGCCTCGTGGTAGTCGCGGTACTGGCGGTTGTTCCAGCTGATGGCGTAGTAGCGGGCCGTGAGTGCGCCCCAGACGATGGGGAGCTTCCAGTACTTACGATTATAGATCTGTCCACCCCAGGAGCAGCGCCCGAGGAGCGCCTTGGTCGAATTGGGCTGCCAAAGCGGAGCTATCGCCGTCGCCTGGGGTGAGCTGCACCCTGCGGCTCCTCAGCAGTACGCACAAGGCTATCGAAGCGGGCGATCCGCAGGGGCGCGGCGCTTCGCCTCGACGTAGCTCGGGATGCTCTGACGCCCGTACTCGCGAAGGAGGGGTAGCTGCGCAGCGTGAGGAGGGCTGTCGGGGCCGAGCTCAGGCAGAGGCCGTCGAGGAGAGCAAGCCCAAAAGAGGAGGCTGGGACGAGGCTGGAGGCGGTCATAGACGGAGGAGCTAGTGCTGTACGCGCTCGAGGGCTGATGATACGCTCCAGCTCCTCGTCACTGGAGAAAGGGGATCGTCAGACGTCCCTTGCCTGAGCCGGCGCAGGGTGACGCGCGAAGACCTGCGCAGGTGCTGCTCTGGGATCTTGTAGTCTGCACGTGCAGAAGGTTTGAGGAGCTGCTGGAGGCTTAGGGCGTGAGCTCCTCACCGCCCTGCTGGACGGCACGGGCGAGCTCCTCGACAGCGCGCACACTCAGCTGCTCCTGCTGGATGAGCGTAGGCTCAGCTGCCGCTCCGTATCCTCGATCTGCAGGAGGGCACGGGCGTGACCCATGGTCGATGAGGCGCTGGGTGAGCAGCTGGATCTCGGCGGGCGGGCTGCAGCAGGCGCAGGTAGTTGGCCACCGTGGTACGCTTCTTCCCCACGCGCTCGGCGACTCCTCCTGCTTGAGCTGCTGCAGGTCGATGATTTGCTGGTAGGCCAGAGCGATCTCTATGGCATTGAGGTCCTCACGCTGGATGTTCTCCACCAGCGCCAGCTCCATGAGCTCCTCGGCACGTACGGGACGGATGTAGGCGGGCAGGCGCTCGAGCCCCGCACGCTGGGCGGCACGCCAGCGGCGCTCGCCGAGATGATCTGATACTGTCCGCCCCGAGCTCCTGCACCGTGATAGGGCTGGACGAGGCCCAGCGCGCGCTATCGAGCTGCGAGCTCTCGAGGCGCTCCTCGTCGAACTCGCGGCGAGGCTGATTGGGATTGGGCTGGATGAGCCCGATGCTCAGCTCCTGGATCGAGGCGGCCCCACTGAGGCTGGCCATGGGCTCATCGGGGAGGAGGTTGCCGAGGCCGCGCCCGAGGACGCTCTTAGTCTTCATTGCCATAGCGTCTACTTCTTAGTCTTGTTGATCAGCTCGACTGCCGGCTGGAGGATTGACGGCGCCGCGGCTGTCTGCATCATAGAGCAGGGCAGGTAGCCCATGGCTCGGAGCCTCGCCGAGCTTGACATTGCGCTGGATGACGGTCTCGAAGACGAGCTCCTTAAAGTGGCTCTTGACCTCCTCGTAGATCTGGTTGTTGAGGCGCGTACGGCAGTCGTACATCGTCATCGAGAGCCCTCGATCTCGAGGCGCGGGTTGAGGCGCTGGCGGACGATGCGTATGGTATTGAGTAGCTTGGAGATGCCCTCGAGGGCGAAGTACTCGCACTGCACGGGGATCAGGACGGCGTCCGCCGCTAGCAGCGCATTGATCGTGATCAGGCCCAGCGAAGGGGAGCAGTCGATGAGGATATAGTCGTAGCGGTCGACGAGCGGCTCGAGGACGCGGCGCAGCTTGTGCTCACGCTCGTCCTGCTCCATCAGCTCGATGTCTGCCCCCGCTAGGTCGATGTGCGAAGGCAGTAACTCGAGGCCGTCCACGATGGTAGGGATGATGACCTCGGAGGCCGCGAGGCCGCCGCAGAGGCATTCGTAGATCGTCTTACCGAGCTTGAGGCTCTCGACGCCCAGCCCTGAGGAGGCGTTGGCCTGCGGATCGGTATCCACCAGCAGCACGCGCTTGTCGAGCGAGGCAAGCGAGGCTGCCAGATTGATAGCTGTCGTAGTCTTCCCTACGCCACCCTTTTGGTTTGCTAAGGCGATGATTCGTCCCATTCCTATGGTCTCCCTATAGTCTATTATCCCTTATCCTATTCTATCAGCGGTTCGGCCAGGCGCTATAGTTCCTAAAATAACTTTTGAAATTACGACTACTCGCCGAGCATGGGACGACATCCGTGCCCGCCAGACGTTGCGCTTCGGACTGGCTCACGAGTGAAAACGCAGCCTCACTCCAGCGGTACTGGCGGGGCTCCAGCCCAACTGGAGACAGGCCAGCGCCCCCACCCTGCACGGTACTCGGCTGTCTTCTGCAAGCCCTCCCCATCCCCCGACCTGTCCCTCTGCATGCGCTTTCTGAGGGGATGGCAGTCCAGCCTCGTGAGAGGTATCGGTCAAGGCGCTGAGGGGATGTCGGTCAGCGAGGCCGAGGATGCAGTCGCGAGGCCGAGGATATACCTCAGGCTGGGCGGGCTATGCCCGAGCGCTGCGGCAGGACTAAAGGAGCGAACTTAGCCTGCAGCGCCTCGATGCGCTTCGCACCCTACCTCTCAAACGAAAGCCGTCCATGCGCATCCCGCTCCCCCTCACTCAGCGAGGAGCTCAAACTTGGCCTCAGGAGCGATTTTCAGCCTCTCAGCGAGCACTCGCTCTAGAGGCCCTCGCTTGGCCCTCGCCTCTGATGAGGCACGAGCGTCAAAATACTAAGCCAACAGCCAGCGAAACAAGAACACCACCCTCCTTTGCTTCCAGCGCGCGCCCAGAAATTAGAGCGCGCAAGAAAACTACAGAAGTTTGCATATATAAATAAATGTTGTATCTTTGCAGTGTGTTTTTCATGGTATTAGATTTAAGGTTAACTGGAATAGTGTCAGGGAGACGGTCCTATTCATTCTACAAACTCTCCGAAAGGAGGAGGCGAGAGCCTCATGAAGGCGCCCGAGCAGCAGCGAAACAGCCCTTCCCAAAACCTTATCCATAAGCCCCAAAGAAACACAAAGCCCTATCAGCTAGGCCGAGGTGCAGCAAGCACCTCGGCCTGAGTACCAATAGCTAAGTATCAGCTCAGCAGACTGGTCTGCACCTGACGCATGGGTGGCTTGACGACCTCGGCCGCGAGCGACGCCCGACGTGCCACGAGTGTAGATCTCCCGTGCCGGGGCGCTGTGCTCCGCGCCATGCCACGTGGCCCATGCACCGATACGACGCTGCGGCGTGGGCGACATCGTCACTGGTCACCTCGCCAATAATCTTACCGAGGCATCAGCGACCTCGTAGTGCGCGCGGGGAATGCCCTTGTCGCGCGCGCCCAGGCGGGAAGGCGACGAGGCTTACGCGTAATACCCTCGGCCTTCTGCTGCTCCAGTAGAGGCGCGGCCGAAGTGCTTGTCGTCCTTGAACCGTGATCACCGAGGCCGGCCTCCTGCCGAGGTCGTGTCCGTCGATATCACGTTGCCGTAGGAGGCAGAAGCCCATCTCGAGGCGGAGCGTGTCGCGCGTGCGCCCAGGCCGATGGGACGGATGCCTCGGGAAACTCACCTGCCTCGAAAGATCGCATTCCAGATACGCTCGCCATGCTGGGATGAGAGTAGAGCTCAAGCCCCCAGCGCCGGTATAGCCCGTGTTGGAGATGAAAATGATGACCTCGGGCTGACAGCGAACTCCCCGACCTTGCAGGTATAGTAGAGAATCTCGCTGAGGTTAATCTCCGTGAGGCCTGCAGTACCTGCGTCGCCCAGAGCCCTTGGACCGCCAGCTGCCCGACATTGTCCGGAGCTGTTCTCGAGGATAGCGACCTTGTTGTGGCCTGTGGCACCAGGCCCGAGTCCTTATCGATATTGGCCGCGTTGACGACGGGCAGGTATTTCTCCTCCTCGTGGTGATAGACGGAGCGGATCGTCGACGATCCCTCCGCTAGCGTTAGAGGAGGCGGGTGTACTGGACATCCCCGACGCCTTGAGCTTAGAGGCGTCATTGCTGGTGATGTCACTGGACGAATTGGAGCGCCTGCGCATGACCCGAAACTCACCCATGTGCAGGGACGTCCAAAGAACACCTCGCCCTTGACCACTGTCAGCCTGTGCTCGTCGATGACCCGTGCTGTACTCGATGGGCGTATGTTGTAGCCTGCGAGACTCGTGCATCTTAGCAGGGCTTCGTGCAGAAGCGGTGAATGGGTTGTCTTCATGTTCTTGGAGAGCGTGCTCTAATGAAAGTTAGTTTGTACTAGGGACCCAAAGGTACCTAAGAACAAACGAAGTATCCCTCCTTCGCCTCCTAAAGGAGCAGCGCCTCATGAGACCCTCCCCAGCAGCGTCCCTCCATGCCCCTCCATGCAGAGCCGACAGAGCCCCCGCTGTGCCCGAAGCCAGGAGTGCCACCAGGAGACGCACCGCAAGCGCCACGAAAAGGCGGCGAGCATGATCTCGAATCATGCCTGCCGTCCTAGCTCAACGACGAGAGGGGACTTGAACGACGTCGGATTATGAATCCGACGCTCTAACCAGCTGAGCTATCTCGCCGCCTCTTATCGGCTTAAAAGCACTGCAAAAGATAGAAAAGTAAACGAACTATCCGATGCCTCGTCAGCATCTAAAGGTTGAGGTGCCTAAGGGCTGCCCCCAAGGCTTGGAGATGACTCAGAGGCAACTTGAGTCTCCCAGCGAGGCCAGGATCAGAGTCCAGCCACTGCTGCACATCAGACTGCGAGCTCCTCCGGACGGAGTTGGAGACCGTGAGCCCGAGGAGGCGCACCCGCGGAGCGCCGGGAAGCTCCACGCCCGTGCAGCAGTGTAGAGCGCCTCGGCCTCCCAGCTCGGCCTCCTCGAGGAGATGCACGGCGCGGAATGGGCGCGACTGGACGGAGGTCGGCGGGCGAGGCCGGGCGTCAGCGTACGCCCTCGAGGAGGAGCGTCGCTCTAGCCTCCTCTGGAGGTCACCCAGTGCCTCGAGGAGGCGTTGCTCGAGACTCAGCGGCTCGGCAGTATTCGTCTCGAAGGTATGCTCGCAGCCTATGGACTTGCGTGCGCGCTCGTGCTCCACGGGACGCTCGTCTATGCCGCGAGCATAGTCATAGAAGGTCGTGTGCCAGCCTTGCCGAGTGCCGCCTGCCGGCTCCTGGAGGCTGCGCTCCTGACGGTCAGCCCCGTGCGTATCCCAGCTCGTGCATGCGCCGCGTCGTCACGGCCACGCCCAGAAGCTCTCCACGGGCGGCCGCTCGGTGAGCTCCAGCGCGCCCGAGTCGGGGTGTATGGTGCACAGAGCCCGTTGGGCTTACGCTCGCAGGCGATCTTCGCCAGGAACTATCTAGGAGACGCCCGCCGAGGCCGTCGGCGAGCTCCTCCCGGGTGCGCCGCCGCGGCTCCTTGGCGATGTCTACCGCGAGATGCCGGGCTTGATGCTCGGTCACATCGAGAGGCCTCGTCTAGAGATGGGCGACGATGATATCGGTATAGTCAGTAGGAAGGTGCTATGGATGGCCGCCGAGACCTCTGTAGCGCTCCAGAAGCGCACGGGCACGAAAAGGTGATGTGCAGGCGGCGCTTGCAGCGCCTCTGCCCCTGGCAACATCGCCGAGGCGCACCCCCTGGCGACGCGCCTCGTAGCTAGCGGCGCAGACCACGCCGCGCGCCTCTCCCCGCCGACGGCGATAGATGCCACGTAGCTCGGGGTGCAGTCATGCTGCTCCGCAGGCAAAGAAAGGCATCCATGTCGATGTGTATGATCTTGCGCATGAGGACTCGGCAGGATTGGGGAGGGCTATGGGTAGGGGCTATCAGTGTAGCCAGTAGATGGGGCGTAGGATCGAGAGCAGGGCGACGAGCAGGGGACGAGGGCTTCACAAGCTGGGAAGCCGTCCTGCCGCTTCCAGCCTCCTCCCGCTTTCGGCAAGGACTCCTGGAGACGATGACGCCTGCTCCTCTGGCTGCGCTGCAAGGACCGAGATACGCTCGTCCCAGCTCCGCACCAGGCTGCGTACAGCCCTAGGGCATAGACTCTCTATAGTGCTGAGCGAAGATGGCCTCGACTGTCTCAACACGCTGCTCAGGATGGAAGTACCCGCAGAGTAGCCCCAGCGTAGCGCATCTGAGGCTGGATCCGGCGCTCGCTGTGGCCGATCAACTGATGAGGCTTCGGCCTCCGCACAGAGGTCTCCGCCCAGATCAAGGCAGACGATGGCCACCCTCTAGATGAAGCGGCGTCAGCCGGCTGCGCCCTCTGAGGCTGACCTCTTGGCAGGTACACACGCGCTGCGATCATGGCGATCGACGATGCGCTCTATGTAGGGCAGGTATACCAGCTCATCCTCAGCAGGGCAATGGGCTGATCTCGCGCACCTCTTCCTCCGAGCTAATCCGCTCACGGGGAATGGCGGGACAGGGATCAGTGGGGTTGACAAAGATGCTATAGAGGTAGCTCTCAGATCTTTAATGATCCAGGTAGGCTCCGCCTCCAGGGGCCTCATCGCTGATCGCCCCAGGCACCTCGTAGACGAAGACGAGCGTATCGGGATCAGGTGACGCTATGAAGAGCTCGCATCATCCTCCAGTAGCCACCCTACAGGCCCCTCATCGGCAGGCCCTGGGCACTATCGCCCCAGCTACCAGGACTGGGATAGTAGCCAGAAGCAATACAACGTCTGCCCCAGCCATCATCTGCCAAGCCCAGCCAGAAGGGATAGGATATGGGCCCAGTACTTGTGATCATCCTTCTTAATACGTAAC